>Ga0163144_10006314_pt1 | contig 26168 bp, 19 predicted proteins | sample OliLak19BULKMAT1_FD_123175 | JGI IMG/M metagenome (GOLD analysis project Ga0163144, IMG submission 123175) | Freshwater microbial mat bacterial communities from Lake Vanda, McMurdo Dry Valleys, Antarctica - Oligotrophic Lake LV.19.BULKMAT1 | ecosystem: Environmental > Aquatic > Freshwater >...
GCTACGGCGCAGAAGCCATCGCCGCCGTCATCTCCGCCCGCGCCTGCGGCGACGAACGTTGGACCCAGCGCTGGCCTAAACCGCTCCAAGTCGCCTAATCTGCAACCGGAACGACACAGACCCCTGTGAAGTCGCCACAAATCCCCCTCGCCCAAGATAAATAAGCGTGCTATACTTATCGTAGGAGTGCGTTTATGCCTGCAACCGCCAAAGTCTGGACAGAGGCCGAACTAATGGCCGCCTCTCATGACGGACATAAATGTGAGCTGGTCGATGGAGAACTCGTGATGAGCCCCGCGGGTGTCTTCGATCACGGCAACATCATTGCACGAATCCTCACCCGGTTGACGATGCACGCGGTTTACGACCGAAGACTCGGCGAGGTGTTTGATGGACAATCGGGCCACTGGATGAAGTCCGGCAACATGCGCTGCCCCGATATCTCATTCTGGAGCAAAGCTCGTCTCGATGCACTGCCTAGCAAGCCCAAAGGTTTTATACACGGCGCTCCCGATCTAGCCGTCGAAGTGTTGTCGCCCAGCGATACCGTAAATGACATGGCGGAGAAACTCAGCGATTACTTCGCAAGTGGTGCCCGGCTGGTCTGGGTGGTCAATCCGCAGGAAAAGTCGGTGCTGATTTATCACGAAACGACGCCAGAACGCCTGCTTCGTTCCGGCGACATGATAGACGGCGAAGACGTTGTGCCTGGTTTTTCAATGCCTGTAAGTGAACTGTTCGCCGAACTTAGTTTTGTATAAACGACGCCCTCTGAAACATCTCCCCTCAGGAATCCTTCATGCCTCGCGCACAAACGTCCACTGTTCAGTTCGCCAAGAAATTCGTGTTCATTGGAGCCAGCTACAAATTCAATCACCGCGTCATCCGCGATTTCCTGCTGACTCAGCGCTTCAACGGTTCCACGTTCACTATCGTGGACATCGATAAAACGCCTTTGAAACTTCTGAGCGATCTGGGCCGCCGGATGGCGAAACAAGCGGGGCAGGAGATCCACGTTTCAGGCACCGTGGACATGGAAGAAGCGCTGCACGGCGCCGACTTCGTGTTTCCGACATTCTCAGTCGGCGGCGATGCGGCTTGGAAAAAAGACGCCGGCATCGCCTACAAGTACGGCATCGTCAACCCGTCGGCGCACACCGTGGGACCGCCAGGCGTAATCCGCAGCCTGCGGCAGGTGCCGCTCGCGGTGGATATCGCGCAACAGCTTCACCGTTATTCGCCGCGCGGGCGCATCATCAATTTCACCAATCCCCTTTCCGTGATCACGGCCGCGATGGCGCGCCATTCCGGCGTCAACGGCATCGTCGGCGTTTGCCACGCCATCGTCGGCGCGCGTGATTTCCTGGCCAAGCTCTTTAAGGTGGAACCCTCCCGGCTTGAAATTGTCAGCGCCGGCGTCAACCACCTGACCTGGGTTCTGCAAATTCTCGTCGATGGCCACGATCAAACGAACCGCCTCGACGCGCTGCTGGCCAAGGCCACTGATTCCAAGGGACAGGTCGCCAATTACGAGACGCAGAATTTCGCGATCAGCCTGAGCATCTGGCGGCGCTATGGATTCTTGCCCATCGCCGGAGACGACCACGTCTGCGAATTTTTCCCGCAGTTCACCCGGCGCGGTTCGCGTGAAGTCACGCACCTCAAACTCAAGCCATTTCCCGGAACGGGCACGCGGCGCGAGAAAATGAAGAAGCTCCTGACTGGCTGGGCGTACGGCAAGCAGCCCATTCCGGAGATGGATATGTGGTCCGGCGAAGATGCGCACGGCATTGTTCTAGCCATGCTCGACGGTGAAAACTCCCGGCACACCGTCAATATGCCGCACGACGGCGCGCTCGGATCGGGCATCGCTCATGGCGCCCTGGTTGAATGCACAGCCAGCATCGATAAACGGGGGGCGCGCGGACTTCATCTGGGCGATCTTCCGCCAGTGGTCAAAGCACTGACGCAGAAAATGAATACCGTTCACGATCTGACCGTCGAAGCCGCGCTGGAAGGGGACCGCAATAAAGTCGTCCAGGCCCTGCTGCTGGATCCCAGCGTCGTGGAATTTGAACGCGTGCCGTTCATGGTCGATGAATACTTAAAGGCGTACAAACAGTATCTGCCGCGCTTCTGGCAGTAGCAGCCATTCCGCGCTGACATAAAAAAACCGCATCACGTGTGATGCGGTTTTTATTTAGAGCCTGGCTCCGATCAGAGAATTTCGCAGTACGCGACCATATCCAAATTGATGATCTTTCGGGTCGCCGAGGTCTCCACGATGACCCACGATCCGCCGACGCGCTCCCGCACCAAACCGATGATCAGTCCACCGTCCGGGAAATGGAAACTGTAGCGCCGGCTCGGATAAAGCACGCGCAAAATGTGTCCGCCGCGCGAAAGCTCTTCGTTCGAGCCCGCCAAAGGCCCGGATTTCACCGCCGACATCGCGCCGCTTGTGGACGCATTCTGTGACAACGGGGTTGTTGCAGCCGACGCTGGTGCCATGGCCTGGGGCGACTCGGACGATTCGGTGTTAGAAGGCGTCCCCGGAGCTTCCGATGTGGAGGATGGGGGCGCAGCGGCCGATTCTTCCGCGCCCGGCTTGGCGTTCGGCGTCATGCAACTTTCGACGGTAAGCCAGCTTTTTGCACCGAGCAGATTCAAGGTTTGAAGCACATGGCGCGACGCCAAAATTCGCAGTTGACCCTTTTTCTCAATCGCATCCTGTCCCGAAGCGATCAGCGCTTTGGCGCCGGTTGGAGCCAGCCAGCGGACGTTGGACATATCCACCACGCGCTGGTGGGCCGCCGTTCCTTCAGCGTAGCGTTCAAGCGCCTGCGTGAATTCCTGATCCGAGGACCGGTCCAGACTGCCGGTGACGAACAGCATTCCATTTATAATCTCGAAAGTTGCGGCCATGAGGCTTCCTTTTTGTTGAGCGTTTATCAACGCTGCTTCTGGCATCAATAGTTGTAGCGCGCAGGCCACCGATCAGGACATGCATTGGCAATGATTTCAGAACCTCAAGCGCGCCTCTCTTAAGGAGGCAGCACCGGCATTTGGAATTGCGCTTCAAGGTTGTAGGCCGATTGCGATCCCAGCCACTTATTGAAAATGCGCGTCCAGGTGCCATTGTTCCAGAGTTCCGTCATGAATTCGTCGATGCGCGCCCGAAATTGAGAATCATTGGGCGGCAACCCAATCACGTACGGTTCCGCGGAAAAACCTTCTCCCGCGATCTGGTATTGCGTCTGATCGGCGGCGGCAAGACGCAGTGCCTGCAACTGAAGTCCGTCGCCGGTTACGGCGTCCGCCGCGCCGCTGTTCATTTTCTCAAATGCGTCGGCAATGGATTTCGACCCCACGATCTGCGCATCGGGGGCGACCACTTTGATATTTTCAATGCTCGTCGATTCCAGCACCGCGGCAACCTTCTTGCCGCCCAAGTCGCGATACGACTTGATCGACGACCCGGTTTTTACCAGCAGGCTCTGCTGATCCTGGAAGTAAGGCAACGAAAAATCGATATCGCGGGCGCGGCGGCGTGTCGCGGTCAGCGTGGCAATGACCACGTCCACTTCGCCCTTCTTAATGCGCTCGATGCGTTCGGGACCGGTCACGGTCACAAACTGGGGTTCCACACCCAATGCGCGCGCCAGCCTGAATCCAATGTCAACGTCGAACCCCTGCGGATTTCCGTCCTTATCCTGGAAGCAGAACGGGGGGGCGTCGGCTTTGACGCCGATGCGCAGCACTTTCGCCGCTTCCACGCGAGGCAGATTTCCGCCGCTCTTTTTTCCAGTCGTATCGGGCGCCGCTGAGCCAGGAGCCGCTTCGGCTTGGGGTTGTTTTTGCGGTTCTATTTTTTCACCGCAGCCGCTCAAAAAGAGCGCGCCGAGGACGATGGTGCAAAGCAATGAGTAATCCAATTTCATGGTGCAGCCTTTCGCCGGCAAATCGTTATTAAATTTAGAGACTCTGATATTTCTTGCACGAATACAGATTCATCGACATTTCTTCTGTTAATTTCTGCAGATCCCGGTTGTTCGGGTCGGCATCGGAAACGGGAATGACGCGGTCGAGATGGTCGCTGATCAGCCTGGCAGCCTTCTTCCAGTTTTCATTGGCCGCCGTATTGTTCGTCTTGGATTGCTTGCGCGCTTCGGACATGAACGATAGCGCCTCGGTATGCGCCTTCTTGGCGGCGTCGACAATCTTTTCACTGCCGCCCGCGCCGAGATCGCTTTTCTTTTCCGAGAGAGCCTTGGCCCGGCTCGGAAAACTAAACGGACTGGGAACTTTTCCGGCGCGCTCCGCCTCGTCTGGATTGCGGTATTCAATGCGCGCCGCGGCGCGAATACTCTTGGCATAGCGGCTTGCGGGAAAATGGTATTCTTTGCTGCTCAAATCGGCCACAACGGCACCGCTGTAATTGTCGGGGGCCACGTCTTGAGTCGCCGCCGCTTCGGTTTTCGCGGGCGCTGGTGCGGGAGGAATAAATGTTCCGGCTTCGATCACTTCGGCCTTCGGAGTCGTTTTCGGCGGAGTCGGCACCGCGACTGCCACTTCCGTTGCGGTCCACATTCCGATCTTCTTGGTCATCGCATCCATCTGGGCGCTTTGAAGAGCCGTTCCGAACTTGTTGCTGCGCCCATCCGAGACGGCAAGACCCTTCTTCACCAGTTCCAGGTTCACATGCGTGGCGCCGGCAAAAAGCTGGGCCAGCGGCGGCGAAGGCGCTTCCGCGTTAATGTCGGGCTCGAGTTCGATCTTCACAGCCGTACCTGACTTCAATGACTCCTTCAGGTATTTGAGAGCCGCCTTCTCGGATTCAGCGCCTTTGAACTGCACGTTAGCCAGCTTCACCAGCAGTGGCACTCCGCAGTATCGAATGCGCACCGTGTCGGGGCTATCAACACCTAGAACGCTGTGCTGAAAAGCGGTCCCATCCGGAGCCTCAGCGCCTTGGATAGTGGTGCTCACCAGTAAAAGTAAAACGAACCAACGCGTAAACCGCATAGGCAACTCCAAGCTCCCGCACCATGTATGGATCAGCGCCTGAAGTTTTAGCACGGCCCTTTAAAAAGGCAATGAACATGCAGTTGCAGCGTGCAATTTTCGGAGGGCTAGTCGGTGGAGTTACGGAGGAACGGCTTATTTAGCGAACGCGAGGGCCGGCATGGGGCCGGAGCTTGTCGGGGCGATCTCTACAGAAATCCATCCTGGGACACGTTTTGAATCGGCAGGCGCGTCTTGAATGACCCAGAGTCGCTGCACGGGTACTTCTTTGCGATCCAGATAAACGGCTTCGCCGTCCAGCGTGCCAAAGTCATACGCCGACATGCGGCAGGCGCTGGAAAATCCCGGAGTGGCTTCGGTGAGCGGGCGGACAAAGGTTCCTTCGTCGGTTTCAACGAAGAGATACGCATTGCCTGGCTGATCGAGTTTAATCCACAGCGTTTCGGGAAGCATGCTGTTGAATTCAATTCCATCCAACCGGATCATCGGAACTTTCGTGCCGTTTTGAAAAGACAGTTTGGCTTGATTAGTGGCCGTGATGAAGTGGGGCAGTTCGGCGGCAATCGACATCTCCCGCCAACCCGGTTCGCTCCTTTTAGATACATCGGCTTTGGCCAGGGATGACGAACTAAACCAGACCGCATTAGCGCTGCATACCACAACCGCCAACGCCGCCCACGCGAATTCCCGAAGATGATTTGTAGTGGTTGGGGAACCGTCGCGCAGGGTTGCCATTCGTTTATATCCTCAGTGTTATGCTCGCTACGGGCGTAATATTAACAAATGCTGAGCCATCAACGTGGCGCGTAAAATATAGCGTTAGCGTTGAATTCTTCGACGTTTTAGCCTCTATATTGTTGTCAAATCTGATAACGAGCGGAAGTTTCAATAGGCTGCGAGAAAGAGATTCTCGCTCACTCAACTGTGGAATTCAACTTGCTGAATTGGAAACGCTAAACCATCTTCAATTTAATGTAGGCCTCGGCGATCAACAGATCTTCCGGCCGAGTCACCTTGAAGTTAGTATCGCTGGCTTCAATCAGCGCGACCGGTTGTCCAAAGAGCTCACAGATCGACGCGTCGTCAGTCACTTCGTGTGCCGGACGTTCGCGCATCAACCGTTCGAATAAATCCATGATATGCCCGCGCCGAAATACCTGCGGCGTCTGCGCGAGCCACAGACCGGCTCGCGGCACCGTGTCCTCGATGACTGGCAGCGCGCCCTGCTCGCTGTTTCTGCTCTCGCGTTTCACCGTATCCTTTACACGACAGGCCAGTATGGACGCGCCCACGTTCCGGGCGGCGTCGCACGCCAGCAACATTGTTTCCAATTTGGGAAATGGCCTCGCCGCGTCCTGAATCAAGACCAGGTCTGACGTGGGATCGGTTGCTTTCAACCCGTTGAACACCGAATCCTGACGTCGCGCGCCGCCGTCGGCAAAACTAATCCGCAATCCCTTCGGCAACTTCGCCAGTCTCGCCGCCGCCGCAGCACGCCGCCGATCTTCAGGACGCGTGACCAGCACGATCTGGCGCAGCTCGGGAATTTTGCACAGCGCCGCCACAGTCCACGTCAGGATCGGTTTGCCGCGCAGCTTCAGATACGGTTTGCGCACCTTTCCGCCCATGCGCGACGACGATCCGGCGGCCACGATGATCGCGGAATAGGACTTCGCTGAAGGGACTAGCGCCGACCTTGCTTTGGGCATCGCTTCAGCTCAGCTTTCCGAAATTATTCAGAATGTTCAAGCCGATGGCCTGGCTCTTCTCGGGATGGAATTGCACGCCGGTCACGTTCCGCCGTCCGGCCGCTGCGCAGAAACGCGCGCCGTAATCCGACCACGCCAGCACGTCGCTGTCCTCGTCCGGGCGCGCGTGGTAACTGTGCACGAAATAAAGGTGACTTCCCTCCCCCACCCCCGTGAACAAGGACGAGCGCAATTCAGGAAACGTCATCGAATTCCACCCGATCTGCGGAATCTTCAAAGCATTCGGTCCGCAAAATGGCGCTCCATTAAAACGGACCACGCGGCCTTTCAGCAAGCCCAGTCCCTTCTCTTCAGGACTTTCCTCGCTGCTTTCAAAAAGCATCTGCAGGCCGACGCAGATTCCGAGCAGCGGCTTGCCGGCGGCAACTTCCCTCAGGAGCGCATTGACGAAACCGCGGGCGCGTAATTCCGACATGCACTGCCCGAATGCGCCGACGCCAGGCAGCACCATTTTTTTCGCTCCCGCCAGCGCCGCGGGGTCCTGAGTCAGGTGAGCATCGAAACCCAGATGCTGGAACGCTTTCTCCGCGCTGCGCAGATTGCCGATGCCGTAATCAATGATCGCTATATCCATCGGAGCGATTTTAACAGAGTCGCGATGTGCTTTCCAGCACGCGTGTCTTCTGCTCTAATGTCCGCATGAGCTTTCTGATAGTGCTGCGCGACGATGTTCGCGAAGGCCTTGCCCGCACGCCGCTAGACTACCGCGAAAAACACGCCGCCTGGATTCGCGCACAACAACAGACCGATGGCGGTTTCGGCAATCGCCGCTCCAAATCCGATCTCTACTATACCGCGTTTGCGCTGCGCAGTTTATCCGCGCTGAACCAGCTCACCCCGGAAATGGCACGGAACGCCGCCCGCTTCCTCCGCAGCCTGATGAAACTGCCGCCCGCGCAGCGCGTGCGCCAGCCCAGCGGCTGTTTCAGCGATGCGGTCATGTCCGCGTCGTGGTGGGACTGCATGGGTCTGTGCGAAGAAGTCGCCGGTCCGCTGCTCGATCCGGCGGATTCCGCGGACGCGAAAATCGCTACGCACACGCGTTTGAGCGCCCTGCGCCGCGCCGATGGCGGTTTCGGCAAAACGGATATGGATGGATGCGGCAGCCTCTATCACACCTTTCTGGCGGCCTGTGCCTACCTGCGCATGGGCGATGAACTTCCGGAACCCTCACGCGCGCTCGATTTTGTGCGCGGCATCACTGTGCCCGAAGGCGGCTTTCTCGAAAACAAATACAGCAAGCGGCCCGGCACCAATGGTTGCGCCGCCGGCGTGGTGCTTAGCAGCGTGCTGGGCGATGTCGATAACCTCGAACGCCACGCGCGCTTCGTCGCCGGCATGCACAGTTCCGAAGGCGGTTTTTTTTCAACGCCCGCCGCGCCGATCGCCGACTTGCTCTCCACGTATACCGCGCTGTTCACGCTCAAGATTCTGGAGCGGAGCCAGCAGCGCCTGACCGCGCGCGCGCTGGCCTACGCGAGGACGCTCGAAGCAGAAGCCGGCGGCTACACCGGCTTCGCGCTCGAATCGATTGTGGATTGCGAATACACCTTCTACGGCCTGGGCGTCGAAAGCCTGGCGTAATGAAAGTGGGCGCGGGCGCGGAGGCCCGCGCCACGTCCGCTACTTTCCGTCCGCCGCAAGCGACACGCAGACCATCTCTTTATCATTGCGCAGGTAAATGCAGCGGTTCGCGTACGCGGGATGCGACCACACCACCGCCCGCCCCATCGCGCTGGACGTCGGCTCGATCAAATGAGCGCGGCTGAGCTCTTCGTAGCCTTTGGAGCTCAGCTTGGCGATGAGGAGATCGCCTTTCTCGTTGTTGATAAAAAACCGGTCGCCATTCTTAACGATAAACGCATTGGCCCAGCGTTCGCCTTCCGGCTTTTCATACGGCCCGCCAGTCGGAATAAAGCTCTCCCACACGCGCGCGCCGGTGGCCAGATCGATGCAGCGAAACTGGCCGTAGCTGCACACGCCATAGATGTAGCCGCCCTCTATAAAAGGCGTCGGCATGATGCTGTGCAGACTGTCGGTGTTCTTTTCGTTCTTTCCTTTTCCACGCCAGAGCATTTCAGGCTGATCCTTTCCGGCGGGAAACTTCAGCATCACCGGACCGTCGTAAAACGCGGTGACGAAGAGCAAGCTGCTTCCGTCGGGCTGCGCGACGACGCGCGGCATCGGCACCGTCAATCCCGCCTTGACGGTGAATTTGTAAGACCACAGTTCCTTGCCGCTCTCCGGTTCGAGTCCATTGATTGATTCGGGATGCCAGATGATCAACTGGCGTTTGCCGTTAATGCTGTAAATCACCGGCGGGCAATAGCCGGGGTCGGCCGCGGTCAATGCTTTCCAGATATCTTTTCCAGTGTCTTTATCGATCGCAACGACCGTGCTGTTGACGCCGCGCGCGATGCAGATCAGCCGGTTTCCATCAAGCAGCGGGTGCGCCGCAAATCCCCACATCGGCGAATTCACACCGAAGTCTTTCTTGAATTCGCGCGCCCAGATCACTTTTCCAGTGGCCGCGTCCAGGCAGGCCAGATTCCCTTCCGCGCCCAAGGCGAACACTTTACCCTCCGCCACCACCGGCGTCGTTCGCGGCCCCGAGGGATAGCTTACGTCATATGGACATTCATACTCATGCGTCCAAACGATCGCGCCATCTTTTTCGTTCAAACACAGCACCCGTTCTTTTCCGGATACCACCGCGCGCTCAAACGGATTGGCCGGGTTCTTCGCCCCTTCCGCCAACACGCGATCCAAGACGTAGACGCGGCCGCCGGCGACTGCGGGTCCTGCATACCCGGCACCCACTGGCGTTCGCCAGCGCACTGTTGGGCCGCCCGCCGGAAATGTCTCAATAATTCCCTTCTCACGCCAGACGGCGTCGCGTTGCGTTCCCAGCCATTGCGGCCAGTCCTCGGCAGCCAGTGTGAAACAGAGCATTGCGGCACAGCAGATCACGCTTTTGAGTGAGGCCATGGACATGTTTAAGTTCCCCAGGTTTTGAAGGCGCACAATGCTGCGGATCTTACAGCCGTCTGAGGCAAGCGCAATCGTTCGCTTGCAATGAAAGGGGCGGTGTTTTCCAGGCATGTCTTCCCGGCGGAAAGAGTTTCACACTTTGAAGCGTCTCTTCAAAAAGATATAGCTCGATACTCGATGCTCGAGGCCCTTTGGGGCGGCGGGCCATTTTACTTTTCTGGATACTGAATTGCATTTACCTCCCAACAGCGCTCAGGAACGGTCCTGTCCAGCGTCGTAGTCCCAGCGTCATAAAGGAGATTTCAGATGATGGAAAATTTTGTTCGACGCCTCATGGCGTCGGTCGCAACTTTTGCCTTTGGAAGTGGCATGCTATTTATATCAGGGTGTTGTGATGACTGCGACGAGACGGCGTGTGTGGAGTGCGACGAGGCACCCCGAGTGACATACGAACGGTCGACACCCGTAAGCTATCACACCACGGCAGTGTCTGATGACACGCAATATCGTTACAACGTGCTGAGCGATCAGGTCAGCGAACAGACGTACCCGCGCCGCGATTTTAGTTCCAGTGACATGGCCACGCCTCCGGCAAGCAGCGCGCGCGTCGGCGTCCGTGATTGGAGCGGTCCGGACGCGGCACGCGGCACGGCGCAGCAACCGATGCAATCCGAGTGCAGCGAATTGGATTTTGTGGATAACGCCACTCGATCCATGCAGCGCGATCTGGACCGCCGCGACACGGACTCAAGCCGGCGCTATGAGGTGACCACTGAAGAGCGCACGATGGATAATCGCTCAATGGATAACCAGCGCCGCCGGGACAGGGAATCGGGTATCCGCATGGGACCCGGATCGCGCGACCGTTCGGGCGACGTTTACGGACCGGACACGGATAGCGGAAATCGCAACCAGGGCTCACTCTATGGAAGCAGCCGCGGCTCCAACGGTGACGCAGAGGTGGGCAGTGAAGCCGATATCGACGCTGGCATCGATGGTGGCGGACCCACGACACGCGGCGGTACGAATACCTCTACGGGAGGCGGAACGTCGGCGGGCAGCGGCACCGGCGGATCAAGCGGTGCGTCCAATACGGGCGGCGGCAGTTCTGGAAGTTCAGGCACCGGTGCCGGCACCCGTTCATCTGGCGCATCCAGCACGAGCGGCGCGTCGGGTGGCGGAACCAGTGGTTCCGGGTCATCGGGCGGTTCTGGCGGAAGTAGCAGTGGTGGCAGTGGAGCGGGCCGCTAAAGCAATTAAAGCAATCTTATAATGCGGTTTAAAAACTCCGGCCAATGGTGCCGGAGTTTTGCTTTATAGCGAGTTTATTAAAAAATGAGCACTTTGATTGAGTTTCGCGAGATTGCGGTTATATACACTTCCTTGTTTTTCAACAGTTCAATTGGGAGGGAAGAAAAATGCGCAAGATTATTGCGTTCGTTGCCATGGCGGTTGTTTGTGTGTCGCTCGTCGGTTGCGGCGCCGAGAAGAAGACGGAGATCAAAGTCGACGGAGATAAGAAGCCGGAAGTCAAAATCGACGGCGAAAAGAAAGTCGAAGTCAAGGCTCACTAAGCTTCGTCTCGATTCATTTGGCTGCGGAAACTATGCTTGTAGATGGATAATCTCACTCATAGTTTCTGCGGCTGGATTCTAACGCGCGCCGGGCTCGACCGGTATGGCCGCTGGGTTCTGCCGACGCTTATCGTCGCCGCAAATAGTCCAGACGCCGATATCTTAGTCAGTCCATTCGCCGGCAAAGCAGCCTATCTACTGCATCATCGTGGTCTCACGCACAGCGTTGTCGGCCTCGTCGTGCAGGCCGCTCTGATTTCCGTTGTCGTCCGCGCCTATTACCATTTTCGACCCTCCAGCCACCGGCCTTCCATCCTGACCGTTTTTGCGATAGCCGGCATCGGCCTGAGTTCACACCTCGCTCTCGACTGGCTGAATTCCTATGGCGTCAGGCCGTGGCTGCCGTTTGCTACGCGCTGGTACTACGGCGACATGGCGTTCATCGTCGATCCGTGGATCTGGCTGATTCTGGGCGGCTGCATCTACGCCGGTTCCGAACTTTCCAGAACACAGAAATGTCTCTGGGCCTTGCTCGCGGGTTCAAGCACAGCGCTGATTTTCAGGGGCGCGTCCACCGGTTACGTTCAATGGATTGTTCCGCTTCTCTGGCTTTTTGGGCTCGCCTTCTTTTTTATCCTCCGGCTGAAAAGCGTTCAGTCTGGCACCCCTCCAAAATACCCCGTATTAGCCAGAACTGGCCTCGTGACTCTCGGGCTATACGCCCTGTTACTTTTCGGACTCAGCCGCAGTGCCGAGATGCGCGTGCGCGCTCTTGCGCCAGAAAGCTTTGCGCGCCTCAGCACCCATCCCATGCCCGGCGTGCCGTGGCGTTTTCGCGTCATAACACAGACGGAATTGACTTTTGACACCTACCTCGTGGACGTGCTCGCCGGTTCAGTCCAGCAGGAATCGCGGCTGTTTCCCAATCTCAAAGATCTCGCTCTGGCACAATCGTGCGATACCTATTCCTGCTGCGCCTGGCGCGCATTCGCACGTCATCCCGTCGTCGAACGCACAGACAAGGCGATGATCCTCGGCGACTTGCGTTACCGGGTAAATCCCGGCGGCGACTGGAGCGCGCTGCAAATACCGCTTCCGCCAAAAACAGCGGACACCCCTGCGCCTAAATAATTTTGATGCCGTCGAGCGGAGAATCCTTTGGAATTCCACCCAAGACGCGAACACTCAAAGGCTCAAAAAGAAAAAGAGGGGAACGGTGCGGGCACGCCGCTGGGCGTCAGGGGAGGTCCACGATGCGCTTTTCGTCGAGCGTGTTGAGGTCGTGAACGTGGATCTTGGAATCGGAGACGCTGTACAGATTGGCGTCGATGTAGAGCAGGCGTCTGATGATGCTGCCGTAGTCAAAAAAGAAATCGACCGCCGGCTTTGGCTGCGCGCTTTCGTGCGTGATGGCCTTGCGCAGAATAAACCCCGTCTCAAGCGTGAAGGTGTATACGTGGGCGCCTTGAAAAACAGGCTCGCCGTATGTCCAGGCGGGCGTGTTCGCGGTTTTGTTTTTGATTTCCATGACTGAAATCGGAAACGCGATCAAGTCTTTCGCTTTATCGAAGAGCAGTGCTTTGTGGTTGTACAGAACTTCGGACGAGGTGCCGCGATCTCCGATAGAGATTGCATATTTCTGCAGCGGAGTGGTGACATCGCTGACATCAAAGCAGGCCACTTTCATGCCCTGATACAATCCGTCCTCGCTGTCCTTGCCGAAGCCGATGATGTGGTTGTCGTCGTAGGGGTGCAGGTAGTCGCTGAAGCCGGGAATTTTCAGCTGGCCCAGCACGGCCGGGGCTTCGGGATTCGCCAGCGAGATGACAAACAAGGGATCGACTCTGCGGAAGGTCACGACATAGCAGCGGCTGCCCATGAATCGCGCGGAGAAAATCTGTTCTCCGGGAGCGAGGTTTTCCAGTTTGCCGATCACCTTCATATCGGCGTTCATGACGTAGAGATTGTTGGCCGAGGCGCCGCCGAAAAAGAAATCGCGCGTGGTTGTTGCCACGCGAAAGGTGTCGCCGTGCTCGTCCATGGAAAACTGATTGAGCACCGTTCCCAGAACTTCGCCGCGCAGGCTGAAACTTACTTTGCCGCTGTCGAGCGAGAACCGGTAAAGGGCGGTCGTCTGGCTCGGAGGCGCGGCCTCTTCTTTATCATTGAGAATGAAATCGTGGTATTTGCTTTCGGCGACGTACAGATTTTTTCGCGATGCGTAGACGGCCTCGCCGGCGCCGAGGAACGCCTTGACATCGGCGGCTTCGGTGGGTTTGTTGAGATCGAATCCAGCCACGATCAGGTAATTGGGCTCGCTGAAATCGGGAAAGTAGAACACATTCTTCGGATCGATCCGCACGGGCTTATCCTGGGCCGCGGTGTCGCGAAGCGCGGGCACCAGGCCCTTGTTGCGGCGGCGCGGTTCACGTTTGGCTTTGCGGGTTTGCGCGGCAAGGCCAATTCCAGGGCCGTTGAACGTGGTCTCACCGATGAAGGGCAGGAAATAGAAGTCCGGGTATTTGCGCGTGACCAGATACACGCTGGAATCGATTTTTCGCGAGGTCAGGTAGTCGCCATCCACTTCAACCTCGCGCACCTTTTCGATCTTCGATTTGTCGGCGACATTCAGCACCAGCGCCTTCACGGTGAGCGGCGACAGGTTCACGTCTTTTTCGACCGAACGCGTGCGGATGGACGAGCCGATCACGACGAGCAGGTCGCCATCGATAAAAAGTTCGAGCGGCTGGAACTCGCTGCCGAATTCCAGCTTGGCTTTGACTTCCAGTGCGGTGTCGGGAAACGCCTTGGTGATCAAGACCCGTTCGCGGCTGACGTGATAGATGAACTCGCCATCGTTCTTGACGATATCGGCCTCATCGACACCCGCGACTTGAACATTGGTGGTCGATGCCCCGCCTGCTTTCTGGCCAGATCCGCCCGCGGCTCCCGTACCCGTGACTCCGGCGAGGTCGCCGGCGCCGGGCAGCGCGACAGTGGCCGTTCCTTCGATGGCGGTTGAAAACACGGCGGGGCCGCCGCTGCCTCCTATAAAGGAGTAGCGCGGCTGCTTCTGGTTCAACATCTTGAAGAGGTTGCGGTACGACTTGATCGGCGCGGGCTTGCTCAGATCGGGAGTCTGCGGTTGTCCGCCAGCTGCAGAGAGCGCCAAAAACGGTAGGACTAGCAAAGTGAGTCGAAACATGTTAGCTCTCCAGAACCGCGCTGCGCCAGCTTGCCAATATAGTGTTTTTTTTCACAATAGCGGTTACGCGCATTTAAAAGCAACCTGATCAGGGATTGACTTTAACGCTATAAATTGGGAGGCTACTCCTTATATTGTTAAAACGTTAAATGAATTTCTCAAGGGACTCATGCCGAACGCGGCAGAAAATAGTGCACCTGTGAATCTTACTCAAACGCCGTCGGTTTCAGAGCCCCCAAAAAGCGGCGAAGAAAAGGCTAAATCGGGCCCCATTCACACCAAAATTCTGATCGGCTTGATCGTCGGGATCACATCGGGTTTGATCGCCAACCGGGTGCTCAGCAATTCCGAAGGGCTGGATTGGTTCATATCCAACATCACCGAGCCGGTCGGACAGCTCTTCCTGCGCTTGTTGCTGATGACGGTTATTCCGCTGGTGTTCTCGTCGCTGATCATCGGCATTGCGGGACTTGGCGACTTGCGCCGGCTGGGCCGTATTGGCCTGAAAACACTCTGCTACACCATCGTTTTATCCGGACTCTCCGTAGTCATCGGGCTGACGCTCGCCAATACCATGCGTCCAGGGTATCGCGTCGATCCGGTCGTGAGAGATCAATTGAAGGCCAAGTTCGGTTCTGACGCCACGAAGCGCATTGAAGATGCAAAAAAGAGCGAGAACAAAGATTCCGCCTTGATGCAAGCGGTCAAGACCGTTGTGCCGTCGAATCCTCTGGCGGCCATGGCGTCCGATCCGCCGAACATGCTGCACATCATGTTCTTTGCCGTCATTCTCGGCGCGGTGATAACTCTGGCGGGGCCGGAAAAAACGGGCACGCTCATGAAGGGCCTGGAGGGCCTTTATGCGATTTCACTGTTGATCGTTGATCTGATCATGAAGCTGGCGCCTTATGCGGTGGCGTGCCTGCTGTTTAACAATCTCGCGCGTTTCGGTTTTGACCTGCTCAATGCGCTGACGTGGTATATCGCCACGGTGCTGCTGGGGCTGGCGTTTCATATGTTTGTGGTTTACTCGGCATCGGTGTATTTTCTCGCGCGCATTTCGCCGTTCGAATTCTTCCGCCGCATCAAAACAGTGATGCTCACCGCTTTTTCCACCTCGTCATCGAATGCAACATTGCCGACGGCGCTGCGCGTCTCGGAAGAAAACCTGGGCGTGCCGCGCGAGATCAACAGTTTTGTGCTCACGGTCGGCGCGACGGCCAATCAAAATGGCACGGCACTTTATGAGGGCGTGACCGTCCTGTTTCTGGCGCAGCTGATGGGCGTCGATCTGCCCATGAGCACACAGATCATGGTTGCTTATATGGCCATTCTCGGCGGCATCGGCACGGCGGGCGTGCCTTCGGGATCCATCCCGTTCATCATCGTTGTGCTGACGCAGATCAACGTTCCGCCTGAGCTCGTTGCTATCGTTCTGGGCGTCGACCGCATCCTCGATATGTGCCGCACGACGCTGAATGTCACGGGCGACCTTGCCGCCGCTGCGTTTGTGGCGCGCTCCGAAGGCTATGAACTCCTGCCGGATAAGCCGACTCAGGTTTAAAATAGCACCTGTAAAGTCACAATCTTCCACGTTTTTTGCTAAGCCTCTTGGTGCTTCGATACACTAATATATAGTGATATGCGCCGCTAAGCCGGAGGTGTCCGATGAGTCTTCGCTTTTTTTATTCACTGCCGATGCTGATCGTGGCTCTGTCTGTTCAGCCGTTGGCGGATGCCGGAACGCTGGGCATCACAACACAGCGCGTGGCATCGGGACTCGCCAGCCCCGTCTTTGCCTGTGCCGCGCCGGGAGACAGCACCCGGTTGTTCATCGTCGAACAGGGTTCGGCCGGAAACGGGCGCATCCGCATTCTCAATCTCACGAACGGCACTCTGCAAGCGAGCGCATCGGCGTTCCTGACGATCACGGGCATTTCAGCGGGCGGTGAGGAAGGATTGCTGGGGCTGGCGTTTCATCCGGATTACGCCACCAATCGCTTCTTCTATATTTATTACAACACCGGCTCGGGCAATCTGGCGATCGCGCGCTACACCACCCTCTCCAACGACGCCGATCACGCCGATACGCCATCCGCGTTTCCCATTCTCACCGTTCCCCATCCGGGCCAGGGCAATCACAATGGAGGCTGGATCGGCTTCAATCCTGTCGCCACGGGAGCGGCGCGCGGTTACCTCTATATTGCCACCGGAGACGGCGGGAGCGGAAATGATCCGCCCAACAACGCGCAGAATTTGAATGTACTGCTTGGAAAAATGCTGCGGCTCGACGTAAATGGAGACGACTTTCCGGCCGATGCCGCGCGCAACTACGCCATTCCTCCAACGAACCCGTTTGCGGGAGCCACGGCCGGCGCGGATGAAATCTGGGCATACGGGCTGCGCAATCCGTGGCGTTGCAGCTTCGACCGGCAGACGGGCGATCTGTGGATCGGCGACGTGGGCCAGGGCCAGCGCGAAGAGATCGATTTCCAGCCCGCCAATTCGACAGGCGGGCAGAATTATGGATGGCGCGTGCGCGAGGGCTTGATCAAAACGCCGAGCATTAACGATACCGATATTCCACCGGCCAATCGCACCGACCCGGTGCACGACTACAACGCCGGCCGCGCGGTCATCGGTGGGTACCGCTACCGTGGCACGGCTCTCACGGGCGTGCAGGGAGTTTATTTTTTTGCGGACAACACCAATTCAAACATCTGGAGCGCCACCTTTAATGGCGTCACGTTTACCGCGACCTCCCGCCAAACGGAGGTGGCCCCGGCCGGCTTGAATATCTCCGGCCCGTCCGGCTTCGGTGAGGATTCGCAAGGCGAGCTCTACATATGCGATCATCCCGGCGGGGAACTCTTCAAATTTGTTCCCGCGCTTTCCATCACCACGCCCGCCGCGCTGCCGGCGACGACAGAAGACGTTCCCTATTCGCTAACGCTGGCCGCCGCCTCGGGGACGCCGCCTTACACGTGGTCCGTCGAGACGGGAAGCACATTGCCCGCCGGAATGACCTTGAGCGCGGCCGGGTTGCTTTCGGGAACGCCGGCGACTCCCAATGCGTACACGTTCACGGTACGCCTGACGGACAACGCCACCACCGTGACGACCAGAGCCTTCACGCTCACGGTCAACGTGGCGCCCTCGATTTCCACCGCGGCGGCTCTGCCGGATGGCAATGTCGCGGTCGATTATTCGCGCGCGCTGGCGGCTGGCGGCGGGACAGGGACCTTGAGCTGGACGGTCGCTGCGGGCAGCACGCTGCCGAGCGGATTGTCCCTTTCGAGCGCCGGGGGTCTCAGCGGAACGCCGCTCGCGACGGGGAATTTCAGTTTCAGTCTGCGCGTGACGGATACCGTGAATGCCACCGCAACACGAGCTTTCACACTGCGCATCAATAACGCGCTGGCGATCGCCACACCCTCGCCACTGCCGACGACAACCGCCGGAATCGCGTACGCGCAAACACTCGTTGCGGCCGGCGGCACGCCCGGTTACAGCTGGGCCGTGACCACCGGCAGCGCGTTGCCGGCGGGACTCTCGCTGGCACCGAATGGAAATCTGAGCGGCACGCCGACGGCCTCGGGCACGTTCACCTTTTCGGTTACGGTAAGCGACAGCATTTCGGCCACCGCGAGCAAAACTCTGGAGCTCACCATCAACGCGGCGCTGAGCGTTTCCAGCGCATCGCCGCTGCCCGCGGCAAATATCGACGCTCCGTATTCGCAATCACTCGCGACGGCGGGCGGCACCGCCGCCATCACGTGGACGATCTCCGCTGGCGCGCTGCCGCCGGCAATCACGTTGTCGAGCGCGGGAGTTCTCTCCGGAACGCCGACGAGCGCAGGGGCCTTTAGTTTTACAGCGCAAGCCGCTGATAGCGTCGGCGCCACGGCGAGCAAAGCGTTCGACCTTGCTGTCAGCAACGCCCCGGCATTCGTTTCGACGCCCGTGACAAAAGGCATCGCCGGCACAAGCTACACCTACGACGCAAACGCTACGGGGCGTCCCGCGCCCACGTTTTCGCTCGTGACAGCGCTGGCTGGCATGTCCATCGATGCAGCAACGGGCGTGATTTCATGGACGCCTTCGGCCCCCGGCTCGTTCGCCGTGACGGTTCAAGCGGCCAACGGTATCGAGCCCCATGCGACACAGAATTTTACACTCGTGGTGGTGCCGCCTTACGGCTTAAATTCCCGGCCGCTCGCGCTGCCGTATCTGAACATGCCCTCGACGCCGAGCGGGACGATACCGGCGCTGCTCTCGCAAACGGGCGCCTTCGGCACGACGCAAACGCTCGCGGCCGGAAGCAGTCTGATTCCCTACGGTGTCAATGCGCCGCTGTGGGCGGACGGCGCGCACAAAGACCGCTGGATTTCAATCCCCAACGACGGTGCGCCCTACGGCGTCAGCGAAACCATCGGCTTCGCTACGTCAGGCGAATGGACGTTTCCGGCGGGGACCGTTTTTGTGAAGCATTTTGAGCTGGCCACGGACGAACGCGCGCCGGCGACGCGGCGGCGGCTTGAGACGCGGCTGCTTATGGTGCAAGCCAACAGCACTGTTTACGGCGTGACCTACAGATGGAACGCGGCCGGAACCGATGCGACGCTGCTGACGGACGGCATCAACGAGGACATTACGATCACCGCCGCCGATGGCAGCACGCGCACGCAGATGTGGTCGTACCCCAGCCGCACCGATTGCCTCGCCTGTCACAACGCTAATTCCGGCGGTGTGCTCGGCGTGAAAACGCGCCAGCAGAACGGTGAGTTCAGCTATCCGGGCGGCGTCACGGACAACCAGCTGCGCACCTGGAATTTCATTCGTCTTTTTGACGCGGAGTTGGACGAATCCACAGTGGCTTCTATGGCGCGCCTCGTGCCGCTCACGGCGGCGACAGAGCCGCTGGAGAACCGAGTGAGATCGTACCTCGATTCCAATTGCGCACAGTGCCACCGGCCGGGTGGATCGCCCGCGCAATTCGATGCGCGCTACGACACTCCGCTGGCCGATCAGAAAATAGTGGACGGACCGGTCAATGACCCGCTTGGCATTGGCGATGCGCGCGTCATCGCGCCCGGTTTTATTCCGCGCTCCATCCTGCACGTCCGCGTATCGGCCACGGACATCAAGCGCATGCCGCCTCTGGCCAGAAACATTCCGGATATGGCCTTTATCACGACGCTGGAAAAATGGATCCGCGAGCAGGCTCCGCGGCCGGTTGTCACCAGTGGCCTCACGCTCAATACCGCTCGCCCGCTAACCGGCGGCGAAATCGTGTTCAGCATTGGGGCGACGGGCGCGGCAAGCTGGCTCTGGAATTTCGGCGACAATACCACGAGCACGTCGGCAAACTCGGCCAGCCACATGTACGGCGCGCCAGGCCATTACACGCTGACGCTGACTCTGACCAGCGATGCGGGTGGCGTGACGACGGTAACGCAGAGTGTAACGGTTATCGCGCCATTCCCGGCTGACACCGACGGCGATGGCGTCGCCGATGAAACCGAAATCGCCTCGGGCTCCGACCCTTTCAACGCGCAGTCGGTCACGCGCACGGCATTCAGCGTCAGCCGTTTGAGCGCCACGGTGAATTTCAAAACACCCGGCAACGATCATCTGTCCGTGTCGGGAAAACTGCCGGAAATTCCCGCGCTGTTCGAAGCCGCCGGACAGAGGGTGAGCCTTGATGTCGGCGGCGTTCGTGAGGCCTTCGTGCTGGATAAACGCGGACGCGGCAGGTCGAAGAATAGCACCATCACATTCGTGCTGAGGCCCAGCAAACGCAACCGCCTTACGGGAAAAAGTGAGTTCCAAGGCGGTCCGTTGGCTTTCACGGCGCAACTGAGAAAAGGTGATTTTGCGGCCGCTTGGGCGGATGAAGGCGTCGACAAAACGGTCGATGCGAAGAAAGCGAAGCTCACCTTCACGGTGGATATCGGAGTCAACAACACGGCTTATTCGGCGCCAGTCGAGACCCTATATTCAGCACGCCAGAATGTCAGTGGGCATGTGCGAAAATAAAACGCAGCCGTGCGCTGGCATGAAAAAAGGTCCGAGCTTTTAGCCGTGACCTTTGGACTGTCCTAAACGCTGATTGCCGCGCCGAATCACGGTTTCAACATCGGCATGCAGATGGATTCGATAAAGCGCCGCACTTCGCCGATGGGGTAGAACAGCGCGACCTCGCGGGACATATCGCCAAGTCCGTCTGAAACGCCGGCCACAGCGACGCCGATCACCGACCGGCTGCGCGGGTCGAACACCGGGCCGCCCGAGTTGCCGTGGTAAAACTGAGCGGCGGCCTCCCACAAACGGCCATCCACATTCGGATGCTTATCGGTCAACTTTCCGAGGCTGACCTTGGGCGGGACACCCGACGGGCAGCCAACGATCATGACCGACTCCCCGACTTTTTGTGATTCACTTTTCGAAAGCTTGGCTAAGCACGGCAGCGTCTTGGTGCATTGCAGCAGGCACAAATCGTTCAACTTATCAATCGCGACCACGCGGCACGCGGTCCACCCCTTTGAATTTCCGGAGGTCAATTCCAGTTCAAGTTTTCCGTCGGCCAGTCCGATCCCTGTTTTACTTAAAACTAGGTGCGCCGCCGTCAGCAGGTAGCGGGAATCTGAAACGCCATAAGAATTCAAATCGACACCGAAGGCGGTCCCCCAGCCACTGTTAACGTAGTCGCCTTCGATCGTTTGGAGGCGCAGGCGGAACGTACTTTTGGCGATCTCGTGGGTGCTGCGCGTCATTGCCGGGATAGGATTTAGTGTGCCGGCGAAAAACGTGCCGGGTACGATTTCGCGCGGTGTAGGCTGGATAAAGGTAAAGTCTTCGGAAGCTAAGAGTGTCAGGCTCATTAAGCAAAACATCAAAGCTGTTTTCATCAGTAATCCTCGGATTTGTTGATGCGCTTCCGCTATCGCCTTCTTTTAAGACTGAGGTTGATCAATTTTCAATCCCGAAAAACGTTCAGATTAAAAATAAATATCCGTCTCTCTTGGCGAAATTGTCAAAATGAATATATCTATTAGAATAGTCTTCGTAACAGTTCCGCAACAGGACGCCGAACATTTCGCGCGAACCCTTCTTGAAGAACGCTTGGTGGCCTGCATCAATATGCTGCCGGAAGTCACCTCCTTATATTGGTGGAAAGGAAAGATCGATTCATCTTCAGAAGTCTTGTTGATTCTGAAGACACCCTCGGCGAACATACGCAAACTTTTGAAGCGCGTAAAAGAATTACACACTTACGATGTGCCTGAGTTTCTGGCGCTGCCTGTCATGGAATCCAATCCCCATTACGTCCGTTGGATCCGCGCTGAAACGAAGTTCAAAAAACGCAAATCATCCAAGTGATTCTAAAGTCGCCTTCTCTTGCTTAATAGGCGGTTTTTGCTTTCTTCCTCCCTTTTTTGGATTCTAATAGTGTCAGCATGAGTGCTCGTTCGCCGTTTGTACGCGTTGCAGACCTGCCCTTTCTCGACCCTCTTTGCACCTCGGAGAAAGTCTCGGCGCGTCGCCATCTCGTCTTCACCGGACTCCTCGGGGCGTCTCGATCCCTCGTAACCGGAGCTCTGGGGCTGGCGCGCGGCAAGGCGCTGCACGCCGCGCCTTCGGATCGCCGGGGGCATCAAAAACCGGCGGTGGTTCTTCTCGCGGTGGAGGGCCTTGAAACCGCGCTCGACGCCGTCGCCGATCTGCGCGCGTTTCTTTCGGTGCACGACGCCGTTTCGCCTGCTTATTCAGCGCCGATTACCTCCCGCAGCGAACGCAGCGGCAAAAAATCTCCGGAGCCTTCATTCAAGATCAGCAATGAAGACGTCTGGTCCGATCACAGTCTTCCGGGCACGGCGTCGTTGCCGGATGAACTCAAGCGCGGGCTCGCGCTGGAATCGGCGTTGTTTCCCGCGTGGGATGTGCTGCCGACGGAATCCGACCGCCCTGAAGGCATGACGCTCGCCGGGCGGCGCCGCACGACCGACCGGCTGCGCGACATTCGCAACGGCGCCCCCGCCCTGCCCGCCTGTTTTCTCATTGCCGCACCGATCACCGCGCTGTTGCAGCCGACCGAATCGCCGGGCGAGACGACGAACACGATCACGCTGCGCACCGGCGAAGAGCACGATCCGATTTTCCTGGGCCGCAAACTCAGCGAGGCCGGCTACGAACGGGCGGGCCAGGTGGAAGTGCGCGGCGAGTATTCTCTGCGTGGCGGCATCATGGATATTTTTCCGTACACCTCCGATTCGCCCTTTCGCCTCGACTTCTTTGGCGAAACCATTGAATCCATCAGGCCCTTCGATCCGATTTCGCAGCGTTCCGACGCGGCGGTGGATTCCATCGCGTTCGCCGACGCCTCGCCCGATTCTCTAAAAAAACTGTTTTCGCCAGGCGCGAGCAACAGACCGTACTCGCTGCTGGATCATCTGCCGCCGGGGTCGCTGATCGTTTTTCAGGATCCGCGCAGCCTGCGCCACCGAGCGGAACTTTATGAGGCCAGCCTCGTCTCGGGGCGTTCCATCTGCTTCAACCTGGATGCGCTGCTTTCTCAAGCGCGCAAGACGTCCGACACGCTGCAGTTCGCCGGCGGTTGGGAGACGCCGGCTCCTGAGGCGCCTGTCGAAGACGTGAAAAGTTCGACCCGGCGAAAAACCGCCGAGACATCCCGCCCGGTGGAATCCACCCGCCCGTCGTATTTCGAGCAGCTGGCGGAGGGCGAGCCCAAGGCGATCCCGTGTACCACGCTTGAACGCGTGCAGGGGGAAATTGAGAAGCACGGCGACGCCTGGAAGACGCTGCTCAGCGAACGCGAACAGATGCTGGTGTATTGCGAGACGCCGGGGCACCGGCAGCGACTGCACACACTTCTGGATGAGAACGGCATCACGCCCAATCCGCGGCTCACGCTGGTGCTGGGAAAAGTGTCGGCCGGATTCGACTTGCGCGCGGCCAATCTGGCGGTCGCGGTCGATCGTGAAATTCTTGGCATCAGCAGGCACGCGCTTTCGACGCATTCGACGCCGGCGTCCAAACGAAGACAGATTCCGGGCACCATTGCGATTCAGCATCTCATGGATTTGCAGGCCGGCGACTACGTGGTCCACGCCGCCCACGGCATCGCGCGATTTCTCGGTCTGGAGCGTCTTGAAAAGAGCGGGCGCACTGAAGATTACTTGACGCTGCTGTTCGCCAACGAAGTCAAACTGTACGTTCCGGCCGCGCATATCAACTGGGTCAGTAAGTACATCGGCGGCCACGCCAAGTTAGAACTTTCAACGCTCGGAAGCAAAGTCTGGGCGCGCAAGAAGGAACGCGCGGCGACCGCGATTCGCGATATCGCCGAGGATCTGCTGCGCGTTCAGGCGGCGCGACGCAGCTTGCCGGGCATCGTCCATCCACCGGACGGCGAGTGGCAGAAGCCATTTGAAGATGCGTTCCCTTACGACGAAACGATCGATCAGGTCTCCGCCATCGCCGCCGTGAAAAAAGACATGGAAGGCACCTGCCCCATGGACCGGCTGCTCTGCGGCGATGTCGGTTTCGGTAAAACGGAAGTCGCCTTGCGCGCGGCGTTCAAAGCGGCGTCCAGCGGCAAGCAAGTCGCGGTGCTCGCGCCGACGACGCTGCTGGCCGAGCAGCACGGACGCACGTTCAAGGAACGTTTCGCCGGCTACCCATTCACGGTCGAAGTTCTCTCCCGATTTAAAACACCCGCCGAACAGCGCCGCATGCTGGAACGTCTGGCGAATGGCCGTCTGGACGTCATCATTGGGACGCACCGGCTGCTGCAGAAAGACGTCCGCTTCAAGGATCTTGGCCTGGCCGTGGTGGACGAGGAGCAGCGCTTCGGCGTTGAACACAAAGAGTTTTTCAAGTTCCTGCGCAAGTCGGTCGACGTGCTCACGCTCACGGCGACGCCCATTCCGCGAACGCTGCATATGGCTCTGCTGGGCCTGCGCGATATTTCCAATCTGACGACGCCGCCGGTGAACCGGCGCTCGATCACAACGAAAGTCGCACGCGTCTCGGACGATCTGCTGCGCCGCGCGATTCTGCGCGAGATCAGCCGCGGCGGGCAGGTCTTCGTGGTTCATCCGCGCGTTCAAGATATCGAAGAGTTCCGCATTTACGTCGCCGGTCTGGTTCCGGAAGCCCACTGCGCGGTGGGCCACGGGCAGCTTCATCCCGATGATCTCGAGGAGGTCATGGCGAATTTTTTGAACGGCGAAATCGACGTGCTGGTCAGCACGACCATCGTCGAATCCGGCCTCGATATTCCCACCGCCAACACCATCCTCATTCACGAGGCCGACCGCTTCGGGCTTTCGGAATTGCATCAGCTGCGCGGGCGTGTGGGCCGCAGCGATACCCAGGCCTACTGCTACCTGCTCCTTCCGGAAAAAAGTGCGCTGACGCCTGAGGGTTTGCGGCGCTTGCGAGCGCTTGAAGAGTTCGACGCCCTTGGCGCGGGCTTCCAGCTCGCGTTGAAAGACCTTGAAATTCGCGGCGCCGGAAATGTGCTGGGCCGGCAGCAGTCTGGCGAAATCGCGGAGGTGGGCTACGACCTGTATTGCAAGCTGCTCGATTCGACGGTTCGCAGCATCCGCGGCGAACCGGTGGACGAAGAATTGGAAGTGAATCTTCAACTCCGCGGCGCGGCGTACATTCCCGAAGCGTATGTGCAGGATGACAAAGCAGTGCTTGAGCTTTACCGGCGTCTGGACGGATCGCATACGGATGAAGACGTCGATTCGTTGAAACTGGAAATGGAAGATCGATTCGGTTCGCTTCCGCCGCCGGCGCTGCGCATGTTTGAGGAAGCCAAACTGCGTCGATTGTGCCGCCTGGCCAGCGTTCCTTATATCGGTATCGACAACGAAGAAGGCCGGCTCATTTTTAAATTGCACGCCTGGGATTTCAAAGCGGCCGATCTGGCGCTGCGCGGAGTGCCGGAAACAAAAGGCGTGCGCGTGCTGGACGGGCAGACTCTTTCGTTTGGTTTGAGCCTGAAGGCGAAACACGACGAGAACGCGCTGCGATCCATCGTTCGCAACCTGTTGAAACCGCTGATCTTGCAAAAGCAGGATAAATTACAGGGAAGCCCGGTTGAAGGCCTGTCCGCTCAGAAGCATTAAGAGCCTTTAACAAATCCCTGCGCGGCCAGATTGCGAGCGCGACGGGACGGGCTGCGAAGCGTCGGTGCCGAGTCGATACAGTAGAGTATCGGCGAGAAGCCGCAACGAAGCAGACAGTCCCTTCCCGCCTCAAGGTTTTGTTAGAGACTCTAAGTCGCGGAAAACCCGTTTTTTTCATTTACGTTTTACGTTTACCTTTTAAGTTGACGGCGGCGAGGAACTCAGGTACTCGATAGTGTTCCAGCACGTTAAAATAGAAGAAGAGGAGGCTATTGTTCATGGCGTTACCGAAGAAGCCGGCCAAACCCGTTCAAGCCCCGGTGGGCTCTCCCGCACGCAAGCAGGACGAGGAAGAGTTGGCTCGGAAGAAAAAGAAGGTTGAGGAAGAGGACGAAGAAAAAGGAGAAGACGAGGACGAGGACGATGAAGATGAGGATGAGGA
>Ga0163144_10006315_pt1 | contig 26163 bp, 15 predicted proteins | sample OliLak19BULKMAT1_FD_123175 | JGI IMG/M metagenome (GOLD analysis project Ga0163144, IMG submission 123175) | Freshwater microbial mat bacterial communities from Lake Vanda, McMurdo Dry Valleys, Antarctica - Oligotrophic Lake LV.19.BULKMAT1 | ecosystem: Environmental > Aquatic > Freshwater >...
CTGAACGGGCGGGCGTCCGTCGGGATCGTCGTCTACGCGGGTGCGTCGGGCCTCGCGTTGGCCCCGACGTGGTGCGAGCAGAAGGCCGTGATCCAGCAGGCGATCGACGCCCTGCGGCCCGGCGGCTCGACGAACGGCGCGGCCGGCATCGAACTCGCCTACGAGATCGCGACCCAGCGGTTCGTGAAGGACGGCGTCAACCGCGTCGTCCTCGCGACCGACGGCGACTTCAACGTCGGCGTCACGAGCCAGGACGCGCTGCACGCGTTGATCCGGGCGAAGGCGAAGTCCGGGGTGTTCCTCACGTGCCTCGGCTACGGGATGGGGAACCTCAAGGACGCGACGCTCGAACGGCTGGCCGACCAGGGGAACGGCAACTACGGATACATCGACTCGACCCGCGAGGCCCGCAAGGTGCTCGTGGACGAGGCGAGCGGGACCCTCGTGACGATCGCGAAGGACGTGAAGTTGCAGGTCGAGTTCAACCCGGCCACGGTCGCGTCGTACCGGCTCATCGGCTACGACAACCGCCGCCTCGCCGACCGCGACTTCGCGGACGACACGAAGGACGCGGGCGAGGTCGGGGCCGGGCATCGCGTCACGGCGCTGTACGAGGTGGTGCCGGTCGGCGCCCCCGAGGGGACCGCGCCCGCGCCGACGGGCGAGGAACCGCTGCGCTATGGCGCACGACCGGCGTCACCGCCCGTGTCGCCGGGCGGGCTCATCGTGATCGACCTGCTCGCGCGCGAGTTGCTGACCGTGAAGGTGCGGTGGAAGGAGCCGGCGGGGGCGGTGAGCGTGAAGCGCGAGTTCCCCCTGGTGGACGGGGGCGCGTCCTACGGGAAGGCGTCGCGCGACTTCCAGTTCGCGGCGTCGGTCGCGGGCTTCGCGATGTGGCTGCGGGGCTCGCCGTCTGCGGCGCGGATCACGCTCGACGCGGTGGCGGCGTGGGCCTCCGAGGGCCTGTCCTTCGACCCGGGGGGCTACCGGGCCGAGTTCGTGGACCTGCTCGCGAAGGCGAAGTCGCTCCCCCGGTAGCCGTCGTCCCGCCGCCGACGCCGGAGCCACGGGCTACGACCCCGTTGTTCCGGCGTCGACACCGGCATCACGGGCGACGACCCCGTTGTGTCAGTTCGGTCAGTAGGTCGGGATCGACGGATCGACGTCGGCGGACCAGGCGGCGATCCCGCCCTCAACGGACGCCACCCGCGGGAAGCCTAGGCGGGACAGGTAGATCGCGACCTGCGTGCTCCGCACCCCGTGATGGCAGAGCACCAGGATGTCGCGCGCCCGGTCGAACTCGGCCGCCCGGTCGGGGATCTCGCGCATCGGGATGTCGAGCGAACCCGGCACCTTCGCGAGCGCCAACTCCTCCGGCTGCCGACAGTCGAGGAGGACGGCGTCGGCCGGCGACGCCGCCAAGAGGTCGGCCGCCTCGCGCGGAGAGATCATGCGGAAGCCCATCCCCCATGGGTACCCGGACAAGGGCCCCCACGGAAGCCCGGCGCAGCCCCCCCGGCGGGGCCGCCCCGACGGCCGGACCGGGTGGTAGCGTGCCGGGATGGCGACCGCCCCCGCCCTCCCGACCGCCGCCCCCCGCCGCGCCCCCGTCGACCCCTCCCTCGACCTCGAGGTCGAGATCCGCCGGCTGAAGCGCGAGCGCAACGCCGTGATCCTCGCGCACTACTACCAGGACGGCGAACTCCAGGACCTCGCGGACTTCGTCGGCGACAGCCTCGGCCTCTCCCAGCAGGCCGCCACGACGAAGGCCGACGTCATCGCGTTCTGCGGCGTCCACTTCATGGCCGAGACGGCCAAGATCCTCAACCCGACCAAGACCGTCGTCCTCCCCGACCTCGACGCCGGCTGCTCGCTGGCCGACCGCTGCCCCGCCGACGCCTTCGCCGCGTGGTTGAAGCAATACCCAGGCCACGAGGTCGTCTCCTACATCAATTGCTCGGCCGCCGTGAAGGCCCTCTCGACGATCATCTGCACGTCGAGCAACGCCGTCCGCGTCGTGAACTCGCTGCCGAAGGACGCGCCGATCGTCTTCGCGCCCGACCGCCACCTCGGCCGCTGGGTCGAGCAACAGACCGGTCGGAAGATGGTCCTCTGGCCCGGCTTCTGCGTGGTCCACGAGCAGTTCACCGCCCGCCGCCTGCTACAGGAACGCGCCAAGCACCCCGAGGCCGAGATCATCGCGCACCCCGAGTGCGAGGAGTCCGTGCTCGCGCTCGCCGACTTCATCGGCAGCACGACCGCCCTTCTCGAGCACGTGCGGAAGAGCCCGAAACGGGCGTTCATCGTCGCGACCGAGATGGGGATCCTCCACGCCATGGCGAAGGCCCGGCCCGACGCGACCCTCATCGGCGCGCCGCCCGCCTCGGGCTGCTCCTGCGCCACCTGCCCCTACATGCGGCTGAACACCCTCGAGAAGCTGTACGTCGCGCTGCGCGACCTCGCGCCGCGCATCGACCTCGACGAGGACGTGCGCCGCCGCGCGCTGGCGCCGCTGCAACGAATGCTCGCGCTCGCCTGACCCGACGCAAGGCCCGCGGGCCGCGGGGACGTCGTCGGCCGGGTCGCCCCGGGCGGCCGCCCTCCGTGACCCGGGACGGAGACGACGACGATGCGGAAGCTGCTCCCCGTGTTCCTTCTCGCGGCGCTCGCCGCCGTCGGCTACCTCGCCTGGCAGCAGGGCTGGTTCCCCGAAAGCGGCGCCTCGACGACCGCCGGCGTGCCCGTGGAGACCGCCCCCGCCGCCATCGGCGGCGCCGGCGAGTTGGCGGGCAGCGGCCGCCGCGCGGCGGACCCCGAGGCCGACCCCGCCACGTACGAGGGCGACGACGTCGGCCGCGCCGACCTCCGGCGCGGGTCCGCGAGCGTCCGCGGCCGCGTCGTCGCGGCCGACGGCCCCGTCCGCTTCGCACGCGTGGTCCCGGTGCTGCCGCCGCCCGCGGCCGGCGCGGTGCGCACCCGGAAGGACGGCACCTTCGAGCTCCGGGGCCTCCCGTCGGGCGACCTCGACCTGCGCGTCAGCGCCCTCGACTTCCAGTCGAAGACCTTCCTCGCCGCGGGCCTCTCCGACGGCGCCGAGCGCGACGTCGGCGACCTCCTCCTCCGGCGCCGGCCGCCCCTCACCGACGGCCTGCAGGTGCGGGTCCTCGACGAAGCCGGCCGGCCGATCGCCGGCGCCAAGGTCACCGCGAGCACGCTGCCGTGGGGCCTCCTCGTGACCATGAACGAGCAGGCGGGCATGCCCGACGTCATCACCCGCACCGCGACCGCCGACGACCTCGGCATGGCCCGCCTCCAGCCCCTCCCCCCCGAACGCTACGACGTGGTGGCGCGTGCGCCGGAGCACACGCTCGACGGGGTCGCCGCCGTCGTTGTCGCGGCGGGCCGCGTCGAGCAGGTGTCCATCACCCTCAAGCGCGCGCTCACGATCCAGGGCACGGTGGTCGACGCCGAGGGCGCGCCGGTCGCGAACGCGTACGTGTCGGGCCTCGCGATCCCGAGCTTCCGCTCGTACGAACTGGTGGCCACCGATGCCTCCGGGCAGTTCACCCTCGGGGGCCTCGCGGCGGGCACGTACATGCTGATCGGCGGCCGCGACGACAAGGGCGACGGCATGACGCCCAACGTCAAGGCCGGCGATCGCGGCGCGCGCGTCCGCCTGAGCGGCGCGGGCTCGCTGCGCGGCCGCGTCATCGAGGCCGACGGCACGCCGGCACGCAAGTTCGTCGTGCGCCCGTACACCGGCGACCCGTTCCGCTACAACTACAGCCGTCAGTTCGCCTTCGACGACGCCGACGGCCGCTTCGTGCTCCCCATGCGACCGGGCGCCTACTCCCTCGACGTGAAGTCGGACTCGGGGGCGTTCACGACGTCGAAGGCCGTCACCGTCTCCGGCGGCGAGAACGCCGAGATCGAGGTCCGGCTGCCGGCCGCCGGCATCGTCGCCGGCGTCGTCACCGACGCCGAGGGGACCCACCTCGCCGGCGCCGAGGTCTTCGTCAAGCGCGGCGGGTTCCCGCCGGAGCCCGTGCGCGAGCAGTACGCGCGCGCCGACGCCGAGGGTCGCTTCGTGGTGAAAGGCCTGGCCCTCGAGCCCGTGAAGCTCCACGTCCGCCACGCGGGCCACGCGACCACCGTGTTCGACGCGACCGCGACGCCCGCCGACCAGGCGAAGGAGGTCACGTTTCGGCTCGGGACCGGCGCCCGCGTCGTGGGCCGCGTCCTCACCAAGGGCGGGCGCGCCGTGGACGGGCTGCAGGTGAACCTCTCCCAGGGCCTCGACTTCTTCAGCGCGCGCACGACGTTCACGGGCGCCGACGGCGCGTTCGTGTTCCGCGGCGTCGCCGAGGGGAAGTACCAGGTGTCCACGGGCCGGTTCGAGAACGGCGCGTCGGGCCAACGCAAGGACGCCCTCGTCCCCGCGGAGGGCGAGGTCGTCGTCGAGTTCCAGACGCAAGACGACGCCGAGGCCACCGCGTCGGTCACGGGGCGCGTCACCGTCGCGGGCAAGCCCGCGACGAAGACGAGCGTGTTCGCCGAAGACGTGCGCGGCGCCGACGCCTCCGTGAGCACCGAGACCGACGTGGACGGCCGCTTCCGGCTCGAGGGCCTCAAGCCGGGCCGCGTCCGCGTCTGGGTCCAGACGACGGGCGGGCTCTCCGACAGCCGCACCGTCACCGTCGGCGACGCGGGCACGCCCGCGACCGTCGAGTTCACCTTCGGCAGCGCCGGCTTCCGGGGCACGCTCGTCGGCCCCGACGGCAAGACGCTGGTGACCGGCGCCTGGGTCGTCCTCGAGACCCTCGAGGACGGCGCGGCCGGCGACGGCTGGGAGGGGGTGCGCGCGCAGGTGAACTCCGACGCGCAGGGCGTCGTCCAGGCCACGGGGCTGACGCCCGGCACATACCGCCTCCGCATCGCGGGCACCGGCTACGCCGCGAAGGTGACGGACGGCTTCGCGGTGGGCGACGGGGAGGCCAAGGAACTCGGCACGATCCGGCTCGCCGCGGGCGGCGGCCTCTCGGGCAAGGTCGTCGACGGCGGCGGCGCGCCCGTCGAGGGCATCGGCGTCTCGATCCGCAACCAACGGGGCGAGAGCGTCTTCCTCTTCAACATGGCGAGCACCGGCTCCAACGGCCGCTACGAACTCCAAGGCGTCGAACTGGGCACGTACCGCGTCCGCTTCGAAGGCAAGGGCTACGCGCCCGTCGAGCAGGAGGTCGCCGTCACGGCCCAGGGCGCCGTCGCCGACACGGTGATGGTCCGCGGCGGGACGCTGGTCGCCCGCGTCGAAGACGAGCGCGGCCAGCCCGTCGCCGACGCGCGCGTCGTGCTCTTCGACGCGGCAGGGCGACGGCTCGAGCGGACGCTCTCCATCGTCAACCTGTTCGACGCCGACGCGACGCGCACGGGCGCCGGCGGCACGGCCACCGTGTCCGACCTCGCGCCCGGTTCGTACCGCGCGACGGTAGAGAAGGACAAGGCCGTGGCGGTCGGCGAGCCCGTCGGGTTCACGATCGACGCCGGCGGGCGCACGAACGTCACGCTCGTCCTGAAGCCGACGCCGTAGGGTCCCGGCCCCGGCCGCGCGACGCGAGGCCCGGCGCGCCGCGGGGTCCGACGTTGGGAAGCGATCGCCTTCGCCCGGCGTGCGGGGGGCGAGCCCCCCCGGAAACCCGCTCGGCGCGCGGGGACGGAGTCTTCGATCCCTTCGACGTCTCTCAGAGAACGCCTCGCAGAGAACGCCTCGCAGAGAACGCCTCGCAGAGAACGCCTCGCAGAGAACGCCTCGCAGAGAACGCCCTTCCGAGAACGCTCAGAGGACCACGAGCGTCACGACGCCGGCCACCGCCGAGCCGAGGAGCCCCACGGCCACGCGGCGCGCGAACGCACGCGACCCCGTCGTCCAGGCGATCCCCGTCTTCACCAGGGCGTTGCTGACGGCGGCCAGCACGACGACGCGCAAGAGCGCCGCGCCGTCGTCCGCGCCACCGAACAACCGCGCCGCGGTGATGGAGATCGCGTCCATGTCGGTCGCGCCGGCGATCGCGCCGGCGGCGTACAAGCCCGCGCTCCCGAACCAGACGAAGGCCGCCTTGGCGACGACAACGATGAGCGCGTAGATCCCGGCGAACCAGAGCGCGGGTTTCAGTTCGAACGGGTTCTCGAGCGCGACGTCGGCGGTCCCGCCCCGCCGGGCGGCGAGCAGGCCCGGGACCGCCGCCGCCAGGGTGACGCCCGCCATGGGCAGGAACCACGGGACGAGGCGCAACGCGAACGCCGGCGACACCAGCGCCACAAGGACCACGATGCGCGGGTAGAGGACGGTGCAGCCGAGCAGCGTGCCGGCGGACAGGGGCACGGCGAGGGCGTCGGCCTCCCGGCTCCGCCGGGCGAAGGCCGCGGTGGTCGCCGTGGTGGAAGCGAGGCCCCCGAACAGGCCCGTCACGAGGAAGCCGCGGCCGACCCCCACCGTCTTGACGGCGACATAGCCGAGGAACGAGATCCCCGCCACCAAGACGACCATCTGGCCGACCTCGGAGAGGTTGAGCGCGTCGAACGGGCCCATGGCGCGGTCGGGCAGCAGCGGGACCACGAGCAGCGCCACCGCGACGAACTTCAGGACCGCCGCCTCGTCCTCGTTCGTGAGCCGGCCCGCGAACGCGTGCAGGCGCTCCTTCAGCCCCACGAGGACCAGCGCCGCGGCCCCGACCGCGGTGACGGGCACCCGCAGGCCGGTCGCGGCGGCCGCCCCCAGCACGTACGCCAGCAGCAGGAGGACCTCGGTGGTCAGCCCGATCTCGCCCTCGTCGCGCGACGTGCGCACGTACGCCACGGTCGCCAGCGCCGCCACGCCCAGGAGGCCCGCGGCCGACAGCCACCCCGGCTCGCCCCCGGTCGCGAGGACCGACAAAGCGCCCAGCAGCGCGACGATGGGGAACGTCCGGGCGCCCGCCGGCCCGCGCTTGCCGCTCGCCCGCTGGCTGCGCTCCCGCTGGAGGCCGAGGAGCAGGCCCACGGCGAGCGCCACGCCGAGGGAGGCGGCTTCGTCACCACCGAGGGATTGGGCGAGGACCGGGAACACGACCGTGCAGCATAGAGCGGACCCGCGCGACCCCCGCTATCCTCGCCGTGTGGCCACCCTCGAGAACCGCCTCACCTGGTCGAAGTCGCGGGCGGAGGTCTTCTCCTGGTGCCTGCGCAAGTACTGGTGGACGTACTACGGCGCGTGGGGCGGCTGGACGTACGACGCCCCCAAGGAGAAACGCGACGCCTATGTCCTCAAGAACCTCCACAACCGCTGGACGTGGGTCGGCGACGCGGTCCACCGGGCGATCCAGCGGGTCTTCGAGCGCATCCGCGCCACGACGGGCGCGGAAGCCGGCCTCGCCCTCGACGACGCGGTCCCCCTCGACCCCGACGAGGAGGCCGAGCGCCTGACGCGCGCCATGCGCGCCCAGTTCCGCGCGTCGCGCGAGGGCCGGTACCGCGCCGACCCGAAACGCACCCTCGGCCTCGTCGAACACGAGTACGGCGTCGCGGTCCCCGACGTCGAGTGGCGCGAGATGAACCGCCGCGCCGTCGAGGCGCTCCGCGGGTTCCTGGCGTCGCACGTCTTCGCGTCGCTCGCCGCCGCCCCGCCCGCCACGTGGCTGCCCTTCGAGACCCTCGACTCATTTGACTTCGAGGGCACGGCGGTGTGGGCGGCGCTCGACTTCGGCCGTCGCGTCGAGGGCGGCGCCGAGGTCTACGACTGGAAGACCGGCGAGGAGCGCGTCGAGGCGAACTCGTTGCAACTCCTCGTCTACGCGCTGTACGTCGAGCACAGGTTCGGCGTCCCCGCGACCCAAGTGACGGGCCGCCTGGTCTACGTCAACACCGGCGCCGTACACGTCGTGACGCCCACGCCCGCGAACCTCGAGGCGACGCGGGCCACCATGCGGGCGAGCATCGCGGAGATGCGCGAGCGGCTGCGGATGGGCGGCGGCAGCGACCCGAGCGCGCTCGCGTTCCCCATGACGGACGACCGCGAGCGCTGCGCCTCGTGCGCGTTCCGCCGCCTCTGCGGCCGCTGACGCGCGCCCGCCGGACGCCGCCCGTCCGGACGGGCCGCGCGGGAACGCGAGGCCCGGCGGGCGCCGCGGCGCGCCGGGCCTCGCGTCACTCGCCCTCGTGGGCCAGCATCGCGCGCCGCCACGCCTCGTCGACGTCCTCGGGCCGGAGCCCGGTGACCCGCTCGAGCGCCTGCAGCGAGCCCCCGCCCTCCCGCCGCGCCTCGAGGAAGGCCACGCCCTCCTCGGGGTGGTCCTCGAGCATGAAGCGCAACAGCGACCACGCCTTCACCAGCATGGCCCCGTCCAATTGGTTGAGCGACGCCTCGACCAGCGCGCGCAGCGGCTCGTCCGCCCGCGCGGCCGCGAGGGCCACCGCCTGGTCGCCCCAGGTCTCGGCGTGGGGCGCGCGCTCGACGACGCCCGCCCGCGTCTCCTCGAGCGCGATGCACCACGACGCCTGCGTCGCGAGCACCCGCAGCGTCGCGTAGGCCGCCAGGCCCTCGTAGAGCCACGCCTCCTCGGCCTCCACGCCGAACCGCTCGCGGAAGAGCACGTGGACGGCGTAGTGCAGGCACCCGTCCACCGCGAACGTCGCCTCGGGTCGCTCCATCAGGACCACGGTCTCCGAGCGCTTGCCACGCGGGAGCGGGACGGCGGACACCGATTTCGCGAACGTCCGGACGGCCGGGGACAGGCCCTCCTCGGCGTCCACGACCTTCGCGTAGCGTTCGGGCGTGGTCAGGACGACGAAGCGGCCGAGCCCCGGGAGGAGCGGCTCGAGCGCCGGGACGCCGAACCGTTGCCGGAACCAGCGGGCACCGAGGTCGGCGACCGCGAGGGCGGTCGCGGCCGCGTCGTCGTCGAGGTCGGTCTCGAGCACCCACTCGCGCAGGCGCCAGACGGCCAGCGGCGTGCCGGCCGCCGCCGACCGCGGGCCCGGCTGGTCGTCGCGGACGGGTTCCGCGCCTTGCGCGCGCAGCCGCCAGACCTCGGCGTCGGCCCGCGCGTCGGCGATGCGACGTCGCCGCAGCACCTCGGGCACCCATCCCTCCACGGGGTCGGGCACCTCCCCGAGCGCGAGGCGCGACCAGACGTCGTCGGGATCGCGCGCGAGCGCCAGGCGCAACTCCGCGTCGGCGTCGGCCGCGTGGCCCGCCGACCGCAACACGAGCGCGAGGTCGCGGTGCCGCACCGCCGACGGCCGAAGCACCTCGGCGCGGCGCCGGGCCTCGTAGTCGTCGCGTGCGGCGGGCTTGGCGTCCGGCGTCGCGCGGACCAGGGCCCACGACGCCGCGTCGCGTACCCACGCCTTGCCCTGCCGGAGGTACCGCAACCGCTTGCGCGTCGCCGCGTCCTCGGGGTCGAGGGCGAGCGCACGCTCCCAGTCGGCGTCGGCGGCGCGGTCGAGTCCGTTGTCGTCGCCCCACTTCGCGAGCCGGCGCAGGTCCTCGGCGTCCTTCGCGATCGCCCGCGATCGCTGCGCGGCCGCGCCGTCGGCGAGTGCCGGCGCGCCGCGGGCCACCGTCGCGATCGTCGCCAGCGCCAGCGCGACGACGACGGCGCGGACGTCGCGGGACGTCACGCCTCGCCCTCGCCCTCGCCCGACGCCTCCGCGCCCGCGCTGCGCGCCCGCTCGCGCTCGTCGGCCAGGCGCACGGCGAGGTCCACCGCCTCCTCGGCCGTCGTCGCGCCGGGAACCCGCGTCTCGAACAGGCGGTCGGGGTCGAGTTTCCAGGTGCCGAGGCCGACCACGGGGATCCCGCGCTTCAGCGCGAGCGCGATCTCCGAGAGCGTGCCGAGTTTGCCGCCGATGGCGATCACGGCCTCGCCGCAGGTGGCGACGACGTAGTTGCGCGCGTCCCGCAGCCCCGTCGGCACGGCGACGTCGACGTACGGGTTCGCGTCCTCCCGCGCGGTGCCGGGGAGGAAGCCGAGGGTGAGCCCCCCCGCCTCCTTCGCCCCCATGCAGACCGCCTCCATCACCCCGAACAGCCCACCGCAGACGACGACGAAGCCGCGCTCGGCGAGCCGACGCCCGACGTCGTGGGCGAGGTTGAATTCGCGCCGGGTGCAGGTCCCGGCGCCGATGACGGAGATGACGCGACGCACGCGCCCGATGATCGGGGGACGGAGCCCCGGACGCAACGGCCGACGGGACGGCGCCCCCCTCCCCCGCCCGGGGCGGCTACCGTGGGGGGCATGCGCGCCCGCCTCGCCCTCCCGATCCTCGTCGCCCTCGGTTCCGTCGCGTGCGGCGACGACGGTAAACAGGGCACCCGGGGCGCCCCCGCCGTCGCGCCCGGCGATGCCACGGGGCCGACGGCCCCGGCGCCGCCGACGTCCGCCCCCTCGACGCCGAGCCCGGGTCCGGCCGGTGCGACGGTTCCGACGCGCGTCGGCGACTGGGTCCTCTGGGAGGTGAAGGCGCCCGGCATCGACGCCCGCACGTCGCTCCGCTGGACCGCCGTGGCCGTCGAGGCGACCCGCGTCCGCCTGCGCATCGAGACCGGGACGCTCGACGTGTCCGGCGCGACCATCGGCGCGCGCACGACGGAGTCGTGGGTAGCGCTGCCCGCCGTCCCGTCGGCGACCGCGCCGGCAGAGCCGATCGACGTGAAGGGCCGCGCGGTCGCGGCGCGCCCCGTGACGCGCGGCGAGTTCACCGCCTGGTACGCCGCCGAGGTGCCGCTGGGCGGCCTCGCCCGCAGCCGCGGACCGGGCGGCGTCGAGCAGACGGCGCTCGACTTCGGCCGCGGCTCGTAACCGGACGGGCGGCCCGTAGCATCGGGGGACCGGAGTTCCCCATGCGCCGCCCCCTCGCCCTGTTCGTCGCGTTCGTCGCCGCCCCCGCTGTTGCGCTCGCCGCCGACGCGCCCGAACTGCCCAAGCCGCCGACGACGCCGCTGCCGGCCTTCGAGAACCCGCTCCACGACGCCGAGGTCGGCGAGACCTGTCTCTACAAGGTCCGCGAGCCGGGGAACGACGACGGCTGGGTGCGCTACTTCGAGGAGCGCGTGCTGGCGCGCCGCCGCCTGTCCGCCGGGGACCCAGAGCTGATGGGCCACGCGGAGCGCGTCCTCGTCGAGACGATCGAGACGAATGCCGAGGGCACGAAGGAGTTCGGCGTCATCAACGACGCGACCCGGTGGCGCGACGCCGACCCGAAGTTGATCCTGCCCGGCACGGCGACGTTCGTCGCGGAGAAGCAGAAGGACGAGCTCGTCTACCTGGGCGGCACGCCCCCGACGAAGGCCGTCCGCACGACGCGCCGCGTGATCGAGTACCCGGCCATGAACGAGCGCCCCGACGGCGCGAAGACCCAGCTCCAGATCTGGTTCAGTCACGACGTGCCGGTCCTCGGCCGCGCCAAGCAGTTCCCGTCGGTCCGCGACGGCGAGCGGCTCGCGATCTCGTGGGACAAGCAGCTCGCCGCCGACGTCTGCGCGAAGCGCGCCGAGCGCTACCCCGACGAGGAACTGCTGGCGAAGCAGCGCGAAAAGAAGGCGAAGGAGGCCGAGGCTACGCCCCCGGTCCCCCCGACGCCGCCCACCGCCGAGCCCGGCATGGGCGGGGAGAAGCCCGCCGAACCGGCCCCGGCCGCCCCGGCCGCCCCGACCGCCCCGACCGCCCCGGACGCCCCGAGGGCCCCGGAGACCCCGAGGGGCCCGGACGCCCCGGGCAGCGGCGGCTCGTCAGGCGACTGAGGGGCGCCCGACGAGTCCGAACGCGGTGGATCCCGGCGCGGGGGATCCCGGCGCGCGGGATCCCGGCGCGGTGGATTCCCCGGTACCGGGGCCCCGCGGGACGGAGCGCACGGGAACGAGGCCCGACACCGCCGTCCGCCGGAAGGCGCCGGCGACGGCAAGGCCGGCGAGGACGAAGATCGCGTCGCCCAGCGCGAGGGCGAAGGTCGGATACGCCACGGCGACCCACCACGACGAACGCCACCAGACCGTCATCCCGAAGGCCACCAGCGCCCCGCGCGCGGCCAGCGCCACGCCGAGGTCCACGCCGAGCACGCGGAGGCCGTCGGGCACCGCCGCCCGTTCGAACGCGCGCGCGGCGGCTGCGAGCAACACGATCCAGACGAGCGCGAACTTCACGACCTGGCTGAAGGCGTTCTCGAGGATCTCGGTCGCGATCGTGGTGGCCGCCTCCACGGGCAGCGCGCCGGGGGTGACCACGGGCGGCGCCGCGCCCTGCCCGGGGACGACGCCTGCACCCGTGTCGATCGTCGAGAACGACTCGAGGAACCCGAGGCCGTGGAACGCGGCGATCCGCACGGCCACCAAGAGGACGGCCAGCACGGCGATCCCGCGGCGGGTCCGCGGGAACGGCAGGCGCGAGGCCGCCAACGCGGCGACGAGCAGCAGCACGAACACGAGGACCTGCGCGTCGCTCCGCTCGTGGTAGATCGACGCGAGGCCCGCGCAGGCGAGCAGGCGCGCCAGCAGCGCCGCGTCGCCCGACGCGGGGACGAACGGGCTCGCGACGAGGACGAGCAGGCCCACAGCGCGCGCCCCCTGGTACCAGGCCCCGGCGGGGCCGACGCCGACGCGGTAGGCGCCCGCGGCCACGACCGCGAGGCCCGCCGCGACGAGCAGCGCGACGTCGATGCGTCGCCGCGCCGCGCGCACCGCGGCGACCGCCAGCGGCGCGAGCGCGAGGCCGATCGCGCCGCGCCACGCGAGGCCTGTCGCTCGCGGCGACAGGATCCAGTCGGGCGCCTGACCCTCCGCCACGCGGCCGCCGACCAGCACGAGGAGGGCGACGCCCCCCACGACCGCCCACGCCCCGCGCGTCGTCGCGTCGCCGCGGGTCCGCCACGCGGCCGCCGCGAGGGCGAGGCCGGCCACGGCCGCGAACACGATGGGCGTGTGCACGAACGGGTCCAGGAAGAGCCGCAGCGACAGGACGAAGCCGAGCGGGCCGGCCGTCGCGGCGACGAACAGCGCGGGCCGCACGTCGAACGCCCGGGCGACGCCGACGCGCACCTCGCGCCGCGCGAGCGCGACCGCGGCCACGACCACCCCCACCGCGAACACGAGCACCGTGCGCGACGCGGCGGGACCGGCGTCCTCCGTGGCGTCGAACGCGTGTTGGAGCAGGAGCCCGGCCCCGCCGAGCATGGGCGCCGCGAGCAACCCGCCCAGCGTCAGCGTGCGGACGCCGGGCACGCCGGGCCTCGCGTCCCACGCGTACGCCAGGGCCGAGAGCACGATGGCGGTGCCGCCGCCGACGGGGCTGCGCGCCGCGGCGCCGAGCACGCCGCCCGCCGCCAGCGCGCACGCCCACGACGCGAGCGGGAGGACGGCCAGGAGCGTCGAGCGTGGGTGCGCGGGAGACCCCGCGGCGCGGACGAGCGCGACGAGCCAGACCGCCGCGAGGACCACCGCAAGCACGCCCGTGAAGCGCCCGGCCCCGACGACCCCGGCCTCGAGGTCGCGGTAGACCCCGACGAGGCGTCCGAGTTGGTCGTTGGGGCCGCCCGTGAACGAGGCGCGGCGGCGCGCGTCGGCGTCGGCGGCGAGCGCGGTCGCCCCCAGATCCTCCGCGACCGCGATCCGCGCGCGGAGGAACGCGTCGAAGGCGTCCACGCGCTGCGTCGGCGTGAGCATGGTGAGCTCGAGCGCGGGCGGGCTCTCGGCGAGCGGCGGCATCGCGAGCCCGAGCAACGCGCACAGCGTCGGGGCGAGCGCGACCTGGGGGAGTTCCACGCCCGGGCGGCGGATCACCCTTGGGCCGACGAGCACGAATGGCGCGCGGCGCGCGCCCGGCTCGCCGCCACCGTGGGTCCCACGCGGCGTCACGCCGTGGTCGGCCGTCAGGAGCACCGTGGCGTCGGGCCGCAGCGCGCGGAACGCCCCGACGACCTGCCGCAGTTGCTCGTCGACGATCCGGGCCGCGCCGCGGTACGCGGGGCCCGTGGCCCCGTGGCGGTGCCCGGCGTGATCGGGGCGCACGACGTGGAACGTGAGGACGCCGATGGCGGGGTCCTGCGCCCACCGCAGCGCGAACGGGAACGACGCGTCGTCGGTCCCGCCCTGGTCGGCGGGGCCGCGATCGGGGAACGCCAGGACGTCCGTCGGACGGTAGACCTCGGCGTCGCCGTCGCGGCGGGTGAGTTGCCACGCCGCGGCGTCGCCCGCGTGCGCGGCGCGGAGGCCGCGGCGGACGAGGAGTTGTGTCACGCTCCCCTGCACGCTGGGGGCGTTGAAGTTGGCGAACGCCGCGTAGAGGTCGGGGCTGCGCCCCGTGAGGATCGCCCGGACGCACGCCGCGGTCATGGTCGGCTCGCCGGTGACGCCGATGCCGGCGACGCCCTCCGCAGCGAGGCCCGCCCAGAACGGCATCGTCGGCACGCCGTCCACGACCTCGTCCACCGCCTCGGCGCGCAAGCCGTCGACGATCCCGAGGAAGAACGGCGTCGGCCGGGCGGTGGGCTCGCGCGCCACGACCCGCGGCCGGTCCGGCGCGGCGCGGACCAGCCACGCGTCGACGGCGAGACGCCCGACCACGACGAACCCGGCCACCACGAGCGCGAGCGCTGCCAGCACGCGCGGCGGCGACGCCGTCGGGGTCACGGGCTCCATCCGCGCATCACGTGCGCCCAGCCCGCCCACGCGCCGGCCGCGAGGATCAGCAGGGCGAGCCCGTAGACCCGCCACCACGTCTTCGACTTCACGCCGAACATCCCGGCGCTCACCTGCGCGAGCGACGCGGCCAGCGCCGTCGAGAGCCCCGCGCCGCGTGGGACGTCGGTCGCCAGGCTGTCCGCCCACCGCTCCCACGCGAGCGCGAGCGCGCTCCCGACCGTGCCGACGACCACGAGGAGCGTGAGCACGAGGGTGCCCGGCGTCCGCAGGCCGCGCGCCAGGAGGAGGAGGACCACCAACGCGGACACGGCCGGCAACCCGGCGAGCACGGCCGCGACGAACGGCAGCGCGCGCTGGACCACCCACGTCCGCTCGGATGACGCGCCGGACGGCGGGGTGCCCTGCAAGCCACGATTGAGCGCCGCGGCCGCCCGCGCGTACCGATGCAGGTCACGGCCGGTCAGCGCCCCGGTGTCCTGGACGTCGAGCATGAGGTCGCGATAGCGCTCGGCGGTCTCGGGGTCGCGCTGCTCGAGCAACACGAGTTCGGGCTCGAGCGCCGCGCGGACGCGGACGCCCTGCGCGGGCGTGAACGTGATCCAGGGGAGCGCGAAGTAGGCGACGGCCCACGCGAGGGACGCCAGCAGGCCGACGACGGCCGCCCGGGACAGCGGGTGGGGCCGCTCCTCGACGGCGACGACGGTCGGCAAGCCCTCGGGGGTCATGGACGGGCCGATCCTACCCGTGGCCGACGGGCGTCCCCCGGACCGTCGTCCCCCGCCGCCGCCCCCACCACAGGACCCCGGTCCCCGCGACCGCGATCGCCACCGCGTCCACCGCCGCGAGGGCGACGACGGGCACGGCGACGACCATCCACCACGCCCACGGCGCCCACGCGCCCGCCGCGACGACGAGGACACACGCGCCCGTGGCCACGGCCACCGCGAGCGCCGCGACGACGGCCGGAAGGCGCGCACCGGCCCCGCCCCGCGCAAGAGACGCCCGTGCAAGAGACGCCCGCGCCGCGAGCAGCAGGATCCCCCACGTGACGGCGTGCCGCGCCGCGGCCCCCGCGAGGCCCGCCGCCCACGTCGTCGGCGCGACCGCGCCAGCCGCCCCGGGCACGAACACGCGGCCCGGATCGAGGCGCCCGAGCGACTCGCCGCCGCCGAGCGCGTGGAACACGGCGACCCCTGCGCCCAGCAGGAACGCGACGAGCGCGGGCCCGCCCCTCGACGGCAGTCGCGCGCCGAGCGCGGCGACGCCGGCGACCGCCACGAGCACGGCGAGCGGCGCGAGCACCGAGGTGCCTTCGTCCGCGAGCCACGTCTCGCCCCACGCGACCTCGAGGCCGCGCGTGACCGCGACGAACCCCGCCACCGCGAGCGGGAACGCGAGCCGCACCCCGAGGGGCACCGCCGACCCCGCGCGCCGGGACGCAAGGCCCGCACCGACGACGAGCAACGCGCCGACGAGCAGCGGCAGGTGCACGGCGCCGTCGATCGGGAGGCGCATCGACCGCACGCCCGCGACGGCGGCGCCCAAGACGGCGGCGGCGCCGAGGAGCGAGCCGACGCCGCGCGGCCGCGCGCGCGCGCGGCGCGCGAACACGCCCCCGACCGCCGCGACGACGACCGCGATGACGGCCGCGACGAGCGGGAGCCGACGCGCGAGCGCCGCGACGGCGTCGGCGCCGACGGTCGCGCGATGGAACGCGAGGCCCGCGCCGGCCACGGCCACGAGGCCGACGACGACGGCGCCGCCGCGCACCGCGCCCGCGCGGCCGCCGCCAGCGGCGAGCAGGAACGCCACGAGTGCGACGGCGAGGGCCGCGACGGCGCCCGTCCCGCGCCGCGGCGCGGCGGCGTCGAGCGCGAGGAGCGCCCGCAGCAGCGCGACCTCGCCCGGCCCCGCCGTGCGGGCCGCGGCCGCCGCCTGCCGCACCTCGTCGAGCGCGTGGGCGTCGAGCGCGTGGCCCGCGGCGGCGAGGGCGGCGGCGCGCGCGCCGGCGAACGCGTCGAGCGCCGCACGGCGCTCGGCGTCCGACAGGCGCAGGAGACCGAGCGCGGGCGGCACCTCGGCGAGGGGCGGCGGCGGCAGGGACAGCAGCGCCGCAAGCGTCGACGCGAGGGCCTCCTGCGGGATCTCGAGCCCGCGGCGGCGCGCGACCCGCGGGCCGAGCAGCACGAACGGCGCACGCCGGGCCTCGGGTTCCCCGGACCCGTGGGTCCCAGCCGCCGACAGGCCGTGGTCGGCCGCGACGAGCACGTGCGCGCCGGGGTGCGCGCGCCGGAACGCCAAGACCAGCGCGCCGAGCCGGACGTCGGCCTCGGCCACCGCGGCCGCGTACGCGGCGCTCGTCGCCCCGGACGCATGCCCCGTGAGGTCCACGGTGACGAGATGCACCGTGAGCACGTCCACGCTCGGGTCGCTCGCAAACTCGAGCGGGCGCGGGAACGTCCGGTCGTCGAGATCGCGGACCGTGCGGAGCTGCGGCCGCGGCACGGTGACCACGTCCTCGGGGCGATACGCGTCGGGGCAGAGGCGCGGGAGCAGGCCGTCGCCGGCGTGCGCGACGCGCCACCGCCGCGCCGCGAGCAGCTGCGGCACGCTGCCCTGCACCGGCACCGGGTCGAAGTTGCGGAACGAGGCGTAGAGGTCGGGGCGCCGCCCCGTGACGATCGCACGCACGCAGGGCGCCGACATCGTCGGGTCGCCGACGACGGCGATGCCGCTCGCGGCGCCGGCGCCGCCGTCGCCCGGGCTCTCCGCCACGAGCGCCTGCCACGCGGGCATCGTCGCGACGGCGGCCTCGCGCAGGCCGTCGACGATCACGAGCAGGAACGAGCTCGACGGCGGCGCGCGCGACGGGGCGGGCGCCGCGGGCGCCGTCGCGGCGGCGGCGGCGGGGGGCGGCGCGAGCGGGAGGTCGCGGGCGAGCCACGCGCGCTCGGCGAGCCCCGCGAGCCCCACCACCGCGCAGGCCGCGAGGACAAGCGTGGCGACGGCGCGGCGCGTGGACGGCGCGAGGTCGGAGCCGTCGAGGGGGGGCGGCGCGGGCACGGCGCGGGCACGGCGCGGGATCGTACCCGCGCGGCCCGTGCGGGTAGGCTCGCGGGCGTGGCCGCCCCCGTGGACCTCACCGTCGTCGTCCTCTCGTGGAACACCCGCGACCTCACGCTGCGCGCGCTCGCGTCCGTCGAGGCCGGGTGCGCCCCGTTCGCCGTCCGCACGATCTGCGTCGACAACGCGAGCGCCGACGGCAGCGCCGACGCCGTGGCCCGCGCGCGGCCCGACGTCGTCCTGCGGCGGAACGCCGCGAACCTCGGCTTTGCGCGCGGCAACGCGGTGGCGCTCCCGCACGTCGAGGGCCGCGCCGTCGTCTTCCTCAACAGCGATACCGAGGCGCGCCCCGGCGCGCTCACGCACGTCCTGCGCTACCTCGACGCGCACCCCGAGGTCGGCATCGCGTCACCGCCGCTCGTGGGGACCGACGGCGTCCCGCAGCGCGCGGTGTGGGGCTTCCCCACGACGGCGGGCCTCCTCCACCAATACACGCCGCTCGGCTGGCTGAACGTCGGCCGCGCGGCCTCGCGTCGGCAGCGCGACGAGGGCCTCGCCGCCGTCACGGGCCGCGTGGACGCGGTGGCCGGCGCCGCCATGGTGGTGCGGCGAACGCTCTGCGACCAACTGCAAGGCTTCGACCCCGCGTATCCCTTCTACGTCGAGGACGTGGACCTCTGCTGGCGCGCCGCGCGTGCGGGGGCCGAGGTCCACTTCGTCGCCGACGGGCCGGCCGTCGTACACCACGGGGGCGCGTCGGCGTCCCTTGCGGGCGGCGACGCGCGCCTCCCGCTGCTCCAGGGCCTCCTGCGTTTCCAGCGCAAGCGCATGCGCCCCTTCGCGTATGGCGCGTTCGCGGCGACGTTCAAGGTGGGCGTGGTGGCCCGCTCCCTGTGGGAGATCGTGCGCGCGCCGGTCGCGGCCGCCGCGCGCGCAGCCCGCGGCCGGACGGCGCGCGCGCAGCGGACCCTCGACGTCGCGCGGGCGCGGACCCGCTTCCTCGAGCGCGACCTGCGCGCGTTCCTCCGCGCCTGACGCCGGCGACGCCCCGCCCGACGGAGCCCCCCGCTCCGTGATCGGTTCGTGATCGGGCCGTGACCGGGACGCGACCGGCGCATGACGGCGCGCCGCGACGCTGTCGGCCGTGCGGCCGTTCCTCGTCCCCCCCACGTTGGCGCTCGTCGTCGTGCTCGTCGTCGTCCTCTCCCTCGCCTCGGTCGGAGGCCTGCTCGGTGCACGCGCGGTCCCGCCGCCACCGGAGCCCCGGACCGGCCTCGCGTCGGCGGAGGGTCCGGGGGTTCCCGGGACCGACGTCGCCGCCGCGCCGCCCCCGCTCGCGGCGAGCGGTCGGCGGGCGCCTGCGCGTGCGCAGAAGACCGTGACGACGGACGCCGACGGCGGCACGGCCTCGGCCTCCGCCTCCGCGTCGGACTGCAACGGAACCGGCGTCGAGCGCCCGGCGGCCGCCCCACCCTGGCTCGCCGAAGGCGCGGGACGCGAGGCCGCGACCTCCGACGTCGTCATCGTGGTCGCGCGCGACGGATCGTCCGTGCCGGACGCGACGACCCGGACCTACGACCTCGCGCCGTGGATCGCGGCGTGTGCCTTGGACCGCCTCGCCCGGCTCCCCATCCAGATCCTCCTCGCGATCGCTTCCGACCCGGAGCGCGGCCGGACCGCCGCGGTCAGGGAGGCGCTCGCCCGACTCCGGTCGGAAGACGAGGTTCCGGGGCGCCTCGCGTTCGAACCCCTCGACGGCGTCGCGACCGACGGCACGTTCCGGGCCACGGGCACCGACACCGCGCTCGACGCCTGGGAGCGCAGACTCGACGCGACGTTCGCCGTGGGCGGGTGCTCGGCGAGCGTCGAGGTTGTCGTCCTCGACGACGGCGCGGCCGTGCGGGAGGCGCTCGGCCTCCCGGTCCCGCGGCCGGTCGTGGACGGCGTCCCGCGACCGCCCGGCGACGACGGCGCCCTCGGCGCGCGAACGGAACCGGGCCCGCGGCCGACGCCCGACGTCGCGGGGACGCCCCCCGTCGCCTTGGCGTTCGCAGCGCTTGCGACGGGGACGCTTGCGACGGGGACGCTTGCGACGGGGACGCTTGCGACGGGGACGCTTGCGACCGCAACGCGGGCGGCCGCGCGCGCGACGACGCGCGTCCGCCTCGACGTTCCCGAGGACCGCCACGTCTTCGGGTTCGTCGGCGACGTCGCCGCCTACGTCGCGGACTACGACATCGAAATCTCCATGGCGCACTGCCTGCCGATCGTCGCCGCGTCCGACGCGGGCCTCGGCGTCGCCGCGCGCTGGGTCCGCGACGCGACGGACGGGACCCCCACGCTCGCCCTCGACGTCCGTCACCTCGCGCGTCGGGCGTCGCCGCCCACGTTCCCGACGTTCACGACGGGTCTCGGCTCGCCGTCCTCGTGGGCGCCGCGAATCACGATCGAACGCGACAGACTCGACGCGCCGGCCGACGCGCCGGGAACCTTCCGCGGCCGGGTCCCGTGCGCCCCGGGCGGTGCGGCGCTGGTCGCGTTGACCGACGGCACGACGGTCTTCGTACGCGCGGGCGACGACGTCCGGTCCACGCCGCGGCGACCGGCATGGCGGCGGGTCGTCGAACGTGCGTCGCACGACGCGGACAGATCCCGCGCGACGCAGGACGTGCTCGAGATCGTCGTGCAACCGTGGGGCGACCCGGACGGCGACGTCGCCCACCGCTTCGAGGTCGTCCCCGATGCGCCGCTCTCGCCCGCGTCGCCGTTCGACCCGGACGCGTTCGGGGACGCGCTCGTCCAGCCGGTGCGCGTCACCGTCGTCGTGGGCCCCGACGCCGACGTCCGGCGCTTCGACTTGGCCCTCGCGTTCGCCCGTCCGATCGAGCCCGCGCCCCGGACGCTCCCCGCGCGGCTCCGGCGGCACGGAAGTACCACCCTCGAACCCGTCATGCTCCGCCTGCCGTGGGTCACGCGCACGGTCGTCCCGGTGCGCGTGCACCTCGCGCGCGACGGGAGCGACACCTTCGACGCGACCGCCGACCTCGGGCGCGGCCCGGAACGGTGGACGATCACGGTCACCCGCCGCGTCCGCCCGGCGCGCTGACCCGCGCCGCCCGAACGACGCTCCGCTCCGTCGCGGGGGCGCCGAGCCACGGGCAGGCCGCGTCGAGCGCGGGGAGCGCCGGCAAGGGAGTCGCCGTGCCCTGCGGCGCCTTGCGCTCGTCGCGGACGTCGATCTCGACGTGCCGCCGTCGTGCCCGCGCCGTCGGCTCGCGAGCCACGCCGGATCGGCGCGAGGGACGCGAGGCCCGGCCGCCCGCAGATCAGCGAACGCCCGGGGCGTTCCCACCCGGGAGCGGCGTGCCGAAACGCACGCTCACTTGGAAGCGCGACGGGACCTCCACCGTCTCCTCCTTCGGCGGCTCGCCAGGGAGCTCGCTCCGGACCTTGTACGCGCCGGGCGGGAGCACGAGCCACCCGACCTTGCCGGCGTCCCCCCGCGCGAATCCGCCGCGCTGGTCGGCGAGCACCACGCCCGCCGCATCGAGCACCTGCACCCGGCAGCCCGCGGCGAACCGCTTCTGCTCGTCGGTGGCGGGCGCGTCGCCCTCCCACCGCGGCGCCGGGAGCCGCGCGTCGACGGAGTTCACGATCAGCGTGCCGCCGACCAGGAGCGTCGGATCGAAGGTGACCAGCGTGCTGCCCTCGGCGAGCGCGAGGAGCACGCCCTCCGCCGGCACGAGCATCGCCCGTTCCTCCGACCCCGACGACTCGGGCCACGACACCACGCGCCAGCGGCCGGGGAGGAAGCCGCTCGCCTCGTACGTCCCGTCCGCGGCGAGGGTCGCCTGAATCCACGCCTGGCCCTCCCCGTCGTCGAGGGGGGTGAACCCGAGCCGCCGCGTGCCCTCCGTCGGAAGGCCGTCCGGCAGGCGCACGCGGCCGCGGACCGTGATCCCGCGCGCGAGTTCGACGGGCGGCACCGTCGTGGTCTCCCCGGCGCGGACCGCGACCTCGACGGTGCGCCCCGTGTAGCCCTCCGACGTCACGGTGACGACCACCGGCCCGGCGGGCACGTCGGTGAACTCGAACCGTCCCAGCGCCGCGATCGCGCCGTCGCCGCGACCGCCGCGACCGCCGCCGACGCCGTCCTGGCCCGACATCGCGGTGCCGATCCCCACGTCGTCGCGCTTCAACGCCACCGTGAGCTTCGGCGGCGCGCGGCCGGTCACCGCGTCGCGCACCGTGCCGACGAGCACGCCCGTCGGCGGCGCCGGGTCCACGGGCAACACGATCTCGAGGCCGGTCGCGTCCGTCGGGACGTCGAGGAGGGTGCCTCGTGCGCGCGGCGTCGTGCTGCCGGGCGCGGCCTGGGGCTGCGCGACCAGGTGATAGGGCCCGTCGGGCAGCGAATCCACCGCGAAGCGCCCCTCGTCGTCGGTCCGCACCGACCCGAGGAGCGCGCGGCCCCGCGCGGCGCGCTCGCCGAACGGCGGAGGGGGCGGCGCCACGAGGCTCCCGGCGCGTGCCGGGACCTCCGGGAACACCTGCGCGATCGGCACCGACCCGTCGCCCACCATCACGTTCACGCCCGCCGCGGGCAGACGGTCGCTCGTGAGCACGCGCCCCGTCAGGCGTCGCGCCGGCTTCAACGGGATCGTGACGGTCGCGGTGCCGTCCGCCGTCGGCGTGATGGGGCCGTCCGCGGCGGCGAAGCCCTTCAGCGTGGCGCGGAGCATCTGCGGCCCCTGCACGGGTCGGCGCGGGTTGTTGAAGAACGCCACGGTGACCCAGCCGTCCCGGTCGGTGCGCTCCTGCGCCGTCATTGCGCCCGTGAGCGACCCGACGCTCGCGCCCCACGCCGGGGCGCCGTCGGGCAGCAACACGCGCACCTTCGCGACGAGCGTATTGGCGTTCGCCGTGGAGGGGGAGGCCTTCAGGACGAGGTCCGGCGCCACGACGGTGGCGCCGCCGCGCGCCTTCACGGTGAGCGTGCCGTCGCCGTCCTCGGACCCCATGCGGCCCCACTGCGGGCCCTTGAGGATCCGGCGGCCCACGACCTTGACCTCGTCGTCCCGGGTGCGGGACACCGGCACGTTCGCGAGGCGGTACGCCCCGTCGGCCCCCGTGCCGCCCGCGCGGAGCCCCGCGGCGTCCTTCGCGCCGCCCGCCGACGGCTCCCCGGCCTCGGGGAACAGGGACGGCGGGAGCACGCCCTTCGTTTGGTTCTTCGTCGTGGCGCTCACGGCCACGCCGGCGAGCGGCGCGCCGTCCTCGCCCACGACGCGCCCGGTGACGGTCGCGGCGCCCCAGACCTTCAGCGTCACGTCCTGCGTCGCGCCCTCGTCACGGACCTCGATCGAACTCGTGGCGGGACCGCCCCCGGGTGCGATCGCCGCAACTTGGCCGAGCACCGGCCCGCTCGGGCCCCAGTCGTTCGTCCCGATCCCGTGGAAGCCGCGCGCCGGCAGCCGCTCGAGCCGGAACGCGCCGGCCGCGTCCGTCACCGTCTCGCCGACGAGGCGCGGCGACCACGGCGGCGCGATCGACGTCCCGCTCGGGCGCCACCCGCCGAGTTGCCCGCCCTCGGACGACCACGCGACCACGCGGGCGCCGACTACCGGCGCGTCGGTCTCGCCGTCGAGGACCTTGCCCGTGAGCGTCGAACCCCGCGTCAACACCAACTGCCGCTCGACCGTCTTGCCCGGCTCGGGGGGCGTCAACTGCACGAGCAACGGCGCGTACCCCGCGGCCGACGCCGTCAGGACGCCCGGCATCCACGCCGCGGCGTCGCCTCCGCCGGAAGGCCGCTGCGCGGGCACGTCGGCGATCCGATACGCGCCGCCCGCGCCCGTCGTCGCGGTGCGCTCGACGCGGAGCACGTCCACGAGCATCGTCAGGGCCACCGTCGCGCCGACCACCGGCGTCCCCTCGAGATCGACGACCGTGCCCGCGATCGTGCCTGCGGCGGCGACGGTCAGCGTCACGTCCGCGCCCGGACGCACCCCGCTCGCGTACGCGAGGTCGCCCCGCGACGCGATGGCGACGATCGCGTGGACCGGCGCGTCGGGCGCGACGCCCACGACGAACCGGCCCTTCGCGTCGGTGATCGCGTCGAAGGCCGCCAGGTCGGCCGCGCCGAGGTCGTCCACGGTCAGCGACCGCGCCAGCGTGTCCGGCATCGACACGACCCGCGCGCCGTCCACGGGCGCGCCCGTGCCGTCGAGCACCAGCCCCGTGACCCGTGGCGCCCCGGCGTCGGGCCCCTGCGTCCGCGCCGTCGGTCGCTCGACGACGGCGGGCCGCGCCCCGACGCGCCCGCCCGCGAGCGCCGCCGCCTCGGGCGTCCCGGACGCCGCGACGTCGCCCGGCGCGACGCCGTCGGCGGCGGGGCCCGCGAGCGGGTCCGCCGTGGGTCCGACGAGCCCCGTCTGCCACGCGACGAACGCGACGACCGCGAGCAACAGAGCGACGAGCAGCGCCTTCCCGGCCATCGCGAGGTCCTCCCTGCACGTGACGCCCCGGATCCTATCCCGGCCGGCGCCGGCGTGGATCCTCTCCGCGGGGAGGCGAGGCCCGGCCGCCGACCGGGCCTCGCGTCCGCGTCCCCGACCGGTGGCCCCCGCCGCGCCGCCCGCGCGCGCCGGGCCTCGCGTCCCCTCGACGTTCTTCGCGCTACTTGCCGCGCTCGTCGGCGGCAGCGACGTCGCCCGGGTCCGTCAGGGACGGGAAGGGGATGATCTTGCCCGTGGAACGCCGCAGGAACAGCAAGGCGAACGACGTGTCGAGCACGCCGCGCGGGTTGTGGGTGGAGGCGCTGTCCCAGAAGCCCGTCTTGCCCTGGCGCGCGAGCAGCTGCTCGGCCGCCTCGGCGTACCAGAAGTGCGCCCCGAGCCGTTGGTTGCCGAGCAGGTCGAAGGCGCGCTCCAGGCAGTACAGGTAGTAGACGTGGTAGACGTTGATCGCGCGCTTCTTCGGGTTCTTGAACGGCGACCAGTGCAGGTCGAGCCACGCGAGGCCGTCGTAGATCGCCTGCTGGACGCCGGCGCCGTCGCGTGCGAGGCCCTTGTCCTGGCGCTGGGCGAGGACGTACCGCGCGAGCTGCAGGGTCGCGATGCCGCACGCGGTCATGCCGCCCGTCGCCGCGCCTTCGTCGGGGTCGAGGTCCTCGGAGCGGATGTACGCGAAGCCGCGGGCGCGGTCGGCGACGGCGGTGCCGCCCGTCGTCCCCACCACCACGGCGCGCGGGTGCGCGGGGCCGTTCGGCTCCTGCTGGCGCAGCGTGAACGCGAGGATCTCCGTCCACACGCGGCTGTCCGCCTTGATCCCGCACCGCTCGGCGGCGACGAGCGCAAGGGCCGCGAGCTGGGTGCTCGAGAGGTCCTCGTTCCCACCGGCCGGCGCGCTCCGCACGTCACGCTCGAGTTGGTACCGCCAGCCCGAGGTCTTTGCCCGGGCGCGGCGATCGAGAAGCTCCTCGTGCAGGCGCAGCGCCCACGCGCGCCAGTCGCCGGCGGGGAACCGCAGCCGCACGGCGGGTTCCTCGTCGCGGGCGGCGTCCTTCGGCAGCGGCGCCGCCGTCGCGGTGATCGCGAGCAGCATCGCCGAGAGTTCGTACGCGCCCCCGGGGACGCGGTGTCGGCTGCGCAGGAACGCGAACCCGCGCCGCACCTGCGGGTCGTCGAGCGGGACCTCGCTCTTGAGGAGCGCGTAGAGCGCGAGCGCGGTGGGCCCGGCCGGGTGCGCATAGGCGCCGCCGACCGTGGGCTTGCCGTCGTAGGCCGCGTTGCCCTCGACGACGCCCCACGACCCGTCCGGCAGCTGCGTCGAGCGCAGGTAGCCCACGCCGAGGTCGAGGGCCCGGTGGATGCGCGCCGCGAGTGTTGCGCCGACCCCGGCCTCGTCGGCGTCCGCCGGCGGCGGCGGCGCCGGCGCGGCGGGCGCCGCGGGCGGCTCCGGATCGACCGGCGTCAACTTCGGCGGCGGCAGCGGTGGGGGCGCCTCGGCCTGGGGGCGCTCGGGCTCCTCGGTCGGCGGCCGCGCGTCGTCGCCCAAATCCGGCGGCACCGGCGCACCCTCTGACGGCGCGTCGGACGGCGCGTCGGACGGCGCGTCGGACGGCACGTCGGACGGCGGCGCGATCGGCGGAGGCACGCCCGTCGGCGGCACGCCCGTCGGCGGCCTCTCCGGAGACGGCCCCTCCGGGGGCGGCCCCTCCGGGGGCGGCCCCTCCGGCGGCGGCGCGACCGTCCCCGCCGCGGGGGATGCCGCGGAGGCGGGCCCGGCGACCGGTGCGGCGGGCGCGGGCGTCGAGGTCGCGGTCGTCGTGGGGCCGTCGGCGGTGCGCGGGCCTCGCGTCCCGACGACTCCGACCGTCGCCGCGGCGAGGACGGCCGCCGCGATCCCGACCTTCGCGAGGACCGAGAGGC
>Ga0163144_10006316_pt1 | contig 26163 bp, 24 predicted proteins | sample OliLak19BULKMAT1_FD_123175 | JGI IMG/M metagenome (GOLD analysis project Ga0163144, IMG submission 123175) | Freshwater microbial mat bacterial communities from Lake Vanda, McMurdo Dry Valleys, Antarctica - Oligotrophic Lake LV.19.BULKMAT1 | ecosystem: Environmental > Aquatic > Freshwater >...
CCCGCCTGCTGCATCATCACTCGTCCTGATGGAGCGGTTGTTCGCCAGTCGCGTCCCCGATCGTCCTTGTTGCGATGCATCGCCGGCGGGTGGGTCAGGGAGTGTCCGGGGAGCCGCAGCTCGCGTGTGCGCAGTCCAGGGTGGCAGCGGCAGGTAGTACGCGCTGGGTGGCAGCAAACCGGCGACCGTAGGAGCACTCCCTGACCCACCCGCCGGCGACCCCGCCCAACCACAGACCGCGGTAGCACGAACGGGCTGACACGCTGGGCCGACCCTGAGTTGCCCTGGCGCCGGGTCTGCTGTTACATCCTGCCGACCGTGTATTTTCACTTCGGCAACGTCCTCGTCTTCCTCCTTCTGGGTCTCGTTCTCGCTGGCATGATGCTCGGGCTCGGGCGCTTGCTGCGGCCATCCAATCCCGGGGCGGCGAAGCTCAGCAGCTACGAGTGCGGCGAGCCGGCGACCGGGAGCGCGTGGATCAACTTCAACATCCGCTTCTACCTGGTCGCGCTCGTGTTCGTGGTTTTCGACGTCGAGCTCGCGTTCATGTACCCGGTGATGGCCGTCTTCAAGAGCTGGGTCGCCGACGGCCGCGGGCTCTTCGCGCTCGGCGAGATCCTGCTCTTCAGCGGCATTCTCTCGGTCGGCCTCGTCTACGTGTGGGCCAAGCGCGATCTGGAATGGGTGAAGCGGATGCCGGCCGAAGTGGTGTCGCAGGTCGTCGAGACCCGGAGGGCCGCATGAGTCTCATGAGTACGATGCCCGAGTTCATGGTCACGACGCAGGTCGACGCCGTGCTCAACTGGACCCGCAAATCGTCGCTTTGGTACATGCTCTTCGGCCTCGCCTGCTGCGCCATCGAGATGATGCAGACCGGGGGCCCGCGCGCCGACCTCGACCGCTTCGGTGCCGTCCCGCGCGCGACCCCGCGCCAGTCCGATCTGATGATCGTCGCGGGCACGCTGACGTTGAAGATGGCGCTCCGCACCAAGCTGCTCTACGACCAGATGCCCGATCCGAAATACGTCATCTCGATGGGCAGCTGCGCGAACTGCGGCGGCCTCTTTCAGCTGGCGTATTCGGTCTGCGACGGCGTCGACAAAGTCATTCCGGTCGACGTGTACGTTCCCGGCTGTCCGCCGCGTCCGGAGTCGCTCACCGAGGGGCTGCTGAAGCTGCAAGAAAAAATGATGGGCGAGAAGTGGCTCGTGCGCGCGAGCGACGCCCCCGCGACGACGCGGGCCTGATCGGGTCCGAGTGGACACGGCCGCCATGCACGACACGCTCGCCACCCGGTTTCCGGGCGGCGTCGTGACGCTCGACACGGCGAGCGAGCCGGCCGTCCGCGTGCGCCCCGCCGACATCGTCGCGGTCGCGACCTTCTGCAAGACCGACCCCGCGCTGCGCTTCGAGTGCTTGTCGAATCAGAGCGGCGTCGACTACCCGAAACGTGACGAGATCGAGGTCGTCTATCACCTCTTCTCGTACGCGCTCCGCCAGGCGCTCGTGCTCAAGGTCGGTGTGGCGCGCGATCATCCGCGCCTCGCGACCGTCTCGGCCGTATGGCGCACGGCGATCTGGCAGGAACGGGAGATCTTCGACCTGCTCGGCGTCGACTTCGTCGGCCATCCCGATCTTCGCCGCGTGTTGCTGCCGGAGGATTGGGTCGGCCATCCGCTCCGCAAGGACTACGTCGAGCCCGAGAGCTACCACGGCATCAGCACGAAGCGGGAGTCGATGCTGTGAGCTCGATCGGCGGAGTGGAAGTCGACGTCGTGCGCGACGGTATCGCGGCCGAAGAAATGACCCTCAACATGGGTCCGCAGCATCCGAGCACGCACGGCGTGCTCCGCTTCGTCGTGAAGGCCGACGGCGAGGTGATGCGCGAGGCGATCCCCGACGTCGGGTATCTGCACCGCTCCATCGAGAAGATCGCGGAGAAGGTCGGGTACCACGGTTTCATGCCTTACACCGATCGCATCGACTACGTCGCGGCGATGCCGTGCAATCAGGGCTGGGCGATGGTGTGCGAGAAGCTCGCCGGCATCGAGGTGCCGCGCCGGGGCGAGTATTGCCGGGTGATCGCGGTCGAGCTGAATCGCATCAGCAGTCACCTGATCGCGGTCGGCACGATGGGCATGGACATCGGCGCCTTCACGCCGTTCACGCACGCGCTGCGCGAGCGCGAGCACATCAACAATCTGATGGAAGAGCTCTGCGGCGCGCGTCTCACGTTCAGCTACATGCGGATCGGCGGCGTCGCCTACGACCTGCCGCCGGGCTGGGTCGCGAAGGCCAAGCACTTCCTGGATCGCTTCGAGCCGTTGATCGAGGAGTACAACGACCTCATCTCCTTCAACAAAATCTACGTCGAGCGGCTGATCCACGTTGCCGTCATCTCGGCGGCGGACGCGATCGACTACAACCTGGTCGGTCCCAATCTGCGGGGATCGGGTGTGAAGTTCGACGTTCGCAAAGACCTGCCGTACTCGATCTATCCCGAGCTGCAGTTCGATGTGCCGATCGGGACCGGCGAGCGCGGCACGCTCGGCGACTGTTTCGACCGCTACATGGTCCGCATCCGTGAGATGCAGGAGTCGATCAAGATCCTGCGGCAGTGTCTCGACGGCATCCCGGAGGGCCCGGTGCTCGGCAAGGTGCCGCGCAAGTTCAAGCCGCCCGTCGGCGACGCCTACGTCCGGATCGAAGCAGCGCGCGGCGACATGGGCTGGTATTGCGTGAGCGACGGCACCGACTACCCCTATCGCGTCCGCGTCCGCACCGGCTCGTTCGCGGCGATGAGCATCGTCGACCATCTCAGTCCCGGCCTCATGATCGCCGACCTGATCGCCGTGATCGCGAGCCTCGACGTCGTCGCGCCGGAAGTCGACCGATGAAGGAGCTCGTCCTCCAGCTTACCGACGTCGCCGGGCCGTTCCGCTTCGTGCCCTACGAGCTCGTCGCCGCCGTCGCGATGCTGCTCTTCGGTGCCGTCGTCGTCTTCGGGTTCGTGTTGCCGGTCGCCGGCATCACGAGCTGGCTCGAGCGCCGCGTGTGGGCCCGCATCCAGTCGCGCATCGGGCCGAACCGGGTCGGGCCACAAGGGTTTCTGCAGTGGCTCGCCGACGGCCTCAAGAATCTGCTCAAGGAGGACATCATCCCGAGCGCGGCCGACCGCTGGCTCTTCTCGCTCGCGCCGTATCTCGTCGTGATCGGGTTCATCGCGACCTTCGCCGTCATCCCGTTCAGCGACGTCCTGGTGATCGCCGACCTGAACATCGGCATCCTCTACGTGACCGCCGTCACGGGCCTGGTGGTTGTCGGCGTGCTGATGGCGGGCTGGTCGTCGAACAACAAGTGGTCGCTACTCGGCGGCATTCGCTCGGCGGCGCAGATCGTCAGCTACGAGATCCCGGCCGGCCTCTCGATCTTTCCCATCGTGCTGCTGACGGGGACGCTCAGCCTGCAGGAGATCATCCGGGCGCAGGGCTGGGCGCCGTGGAATTGGTTCATCTTCCACGATCCGTTCACGTTCACGGCGTTCTTCGTCTTCTTCGTGGCCGCGCTCGCCGAAGGCAACCGTACGCCGTTCGATCTGCCGGAAGCCGAGTCCGAGCTCGTCGCCGGCTTCTGCACCGAGTACAGCGGCATGCGCTATCTGCTCTTCTTTCTCGCCGAGTGGGGCAACCTCTACGTGATCGGGGCCATCGTGACGACGCTCTTCCTCGGCGGCTGGCAAGTGCCGCCGGTCACGACCCAGCCGGTCGTCCTCGCCGTGCTGCAGCTCGGGACCTTCTTCCTGAAGGCGTACTTCTTCGTCTTCATCGCGATGTGGATCCGGGCGACGCTGCCGCGCGTCCGCGTCGATCAGCTGATGACGCTGTGCTGGAAGTACATGGTGCCGATCGCGCTCGTGAACGTCGTCGGCACCGCGCTCTGGATGGTGCTCGTGCCGGAAGCGGTGGGGCAGGCGGTCGCGATCGCGATGACGATCGGTGCCGTCGCCGTCGTCGTGTTCTTCTTCAAGCGCGTGCGCTTCCACCTGCGGCGCGCGAAGCTGTCGGCGGCGGACTACTACTACAGTCCCATCATCTAGATTTCGCTCCGAGCGTCGGCGACGCCAGCGCGACGGTTCGGTCAGTCGCCCGTGACCTCGCGCGCAAAAGTGGCGATCGCGTCGATCAGGCCGGGCGCGCCGAAGACGTCGTTATGATGGGCGCCGGTGGCGCGGAGGAAGCGCTTCGGCTCTGGCGCGGCCGCGTAGAGCGCCGTTCCGAGCTCGTAGGGCACGACCTCGTCCTCGTCGCCGTGGGCCATGAAGAGCGGGACGCCGAGGCGGCCGACGAGCGCCAGCGAGTCGAAGCGGCCGGCGGCCATCGCGGCGAGCGCGCCGTAGTGGACGCGGGCCACGTCGGCGAGACGGGTGAACGTCGACACCACGGCGACGCCGGCGCACGGCCGTTCGACGGCGAGCCGGATCGAGACGGCGCCGCCGAGCGATTCGCCGAAGGCGACCAGCCGTTCGGCCGGAATACCGGTCACACGTAGCGCGTCGTAGGCGGCGAGCACGTCGCGATACACGCCGGCCTCGCTCGGGCGGCCCCCACTCTTGCCGTAGCCGCGATAGTCGTAGGCGAGGACGCCGACGCCCGCGTCGACGAGCGCGAGCAAGACCTCCGCGCGGCCGCCGATGTTGCCGCCGTTGCCGTGCGACCACACCAGGGTCGGACCCGACGGGGGCGGCGGCGCGAACCAGGCGTGCAGCCGGATCCCGTCGTCCGTCGTGATCCAGCGTTCTTCGACGCCGGGCGGCGGGTCGGCGACGAATGAGTCGGGGAAGAAAATGAGCGAGTCGAGCAGCATGGGCGACGCCAGCGCTAGCAGAACGCCCACGGCTCCGGCCATCAGGAGCGCGCGCCGCGCGCGTGTGGCCGGGCGCACGGCCGAGACCGCCACTGGACTAGTACGGCTCGTGCAGCTTCACCGGCGGCTCGCTCGACCCTCGCATCTTGAGGTTCAGCATCTCCACGAACACCGAAAACGCCATGGCGAAATAGATGTAGCCCTTCGAGATGTGCTGATCGAAACCCTCCGCGATGAGGGTCACGCCGATCAGGAGCAGGAAGCTGAGCGCGAGCATCTTGATCGTCGGATGGCGCTCGACGAACGCGCTGATCGAGCCCGCGAACACCATCATGAAGCCGACCGCGCAGACGACGGCCGCGATCATGATCGCGATCTCGTCGACCATGCCGACGGCCGTGATGACGGAGTCGAGCGAAAAGACGACGTCGAGCAGCATGATCTGCACGAGCACGCTCGCGAACGAGGGATGCGTCGCCGCTGACGCATGGCCGGAATCCCCTTCGAGCTTCTGATGGATCTCGTGGGTGCTCTTGGCGAGCAGGAAGAGGCCGCCGACGAGCAGGATGAGGTCGCGCCCGGAGATCTCGTGGTGGAGCAGCGTGAAGAGGGGGGCCGTCAGCCGCACGATCCACGACAGTGACAGCAAGAGGAGGATGCGCGTGATCATCGCGAGCGCGAGGCCGATGAGGCGGGCCTGGCGCTGCTGATCGACCGGCAGCTTCCCGGCGAGGATCGAGATGAAGATGATGTTGTCGACCCCGAGGACGATCTCGAGGGACAGCAAGGTGAGAAACGCGACCCAGTTTTCCGGCTCGGCGAGCAGTGTCCAACTCATGGCGGGGTGCATACGCGCCGCGGCGGGAGCTGGCAATGCGGGAGGGGTGCGTGCGGGTCGAGGAAGAAAGAGAGGACCGCGGATCGGGTCCGCGGTCCTCGGGCGAAATCTACTAGTTCTTGTACTTCACGCCGCAGCCGTACGGGGCCGTCGCCGCGGTGCTGACCGGCTTGCCGGCTGACGCTTCGTCGTAGGCCGCGCGCACGAAGTTCTTCGCGGTGGCGGCGTCGGCGGCGTCGGACGACGGGTTGTCGTCGATCGCGCCGGCGTAGACGAGGACGCCCTTGTCGTCGATCACGAACATGTGCGGCGTGGTCTTGGCGCCGTACGCGTGGCCGACCTTGCCCTCGGGATCGAAAAGCACGTCGGTCGGCGTGGCCTTCTTCTCGGCGAGGTAGGCCTTCTCTTGCTCGGGGGTGACGTAGCCCTGCGCGCCTTCGGCCGACGAGATGATGCTGAGCCACACGGCGCCCTTCGCGGTCAGCTCCTTCTGGAGCTTCTGCATGTTGCCGCTCTCGTAATGCTTCTTCACGAACGGGCAGCTCTGGTTGTGCCACTCGAGGACGACGTACTTGCCCTTGAACTCCGCGAGCGAGCGCGTCTTGCCGTTCAGATCGGTGGCGCTGAAGTCCGGCGCGGGTTGCCCGACCTTGGGCATCGTGTCGGCGGCGTGGACGGACGATGTGGCGAGGCCGGCGAGGGCGGCCGTCACGGCGAAGGCGGTGACGATCATGCTGCGTTTCCACACATTCGAATGGTTCATGTGCTGCTCCTCCTTAGTTGGGGGGGCTCGAGCCGTTCGAGCTCGGTGATCACGATGGCTGGGGTGAGAATCTGGGGCAGGATTTTCGGCGGGTCGTCCTGCTTCCCGCTGTACAACACGTAGAGCGGCACGCCGTCGCGTCCGAACTCCTGGAGCGCGCGCGTGATCTCGGGATCGGGGCTCGTCCAGTCGGCGCGGATCGCGACGACGCCGAGCTCCTGCATCTTGGCGGTGACCTCGGCGGTTTCGAGCGCGACCTTCTTGTTGACCTGACAGGTGACGCACCACGCGGCGGTGAAATCGACGAAGACCGGACGGCCTTGCGCGCGGAGCTCGGCGACGCGGGCGGTCGAGAAGCTCTCCCACTCGAACGCCGCGCGCGCGATCCCGCCAGCGCCGGCCGGACCGCGCGGGGCCGGCTCGATCGGCGTGATGCGAAACGCCAGCAGCACCGCGGCGGCGACGACCGCCCCGGCCGCGACCCGCGCGCCGGGGCCCGACCAGCGTCCCGCAATCCACGCCGCGAACCCGATCATCACGAGCCCCATCAAAATCACGACGACCGCTTGCGGCCCGGCCTGGATGCTCCCGACCGTGACCAGCCAGACCACGGTTGCGAGCAACGGAAACGCGAGAAACTGCTTCAACGTCTCCATCCACGCGCCGGGACGGGGCAGCCGCGCGGCGAGGGCAGGTACGAACGTGACGAGCACGTAGGGAAACGCGAGCCCCAGCCCGAGGCTCGTGAAGACCGCGAACGCGACCGGGGCAGGTTGGCCGAGCGCAAAGCCGATGGCCGTGCCCATGAACGGCGCGGTGCACGGGGTCGCAACCACGGTCGCGAGCACGCCGGTGAAGAAGGCCGAGCGGTCGCCGTCGCCGATCGTCAGATGCTGGCCGACGCCCATGATCGATCCGCCGACCGTCACGAGGTCGAGCAGCACGAGCGCCATCCAGAAGAAGAGGCCGGCGAGGATGGCGATCACGGTCGGACTCTGAAGCTGGAAGCCCCAGCCGATCTCGGCACCCCCCGCGCGCGCGGCGAGCAGCACGGCCGCGAGCACCCAGAACGAGACGACGATGCCGAGCGCGTACACGAGGCCGTGACGGCGCACGCGGCGTTGCGCTTCGCCGCCGAGCCCGACCAGCGAGAGCGCCTTCAGCGCCAACACCGGAAACACGCACGGCATCAAGTTCAGCAAGAGCCCGCCGGCGAACGCGAGCAGGAGCGGCGTCAGCGCGAAGCCGCTGACGGCCGCGCGCACCGCCGTGTCGACCGCATACGCCTGGTCGCCGACGCGGAGCACGCCGGCGAGCTGCGCGGGCGCGGTCGTCCGGGGCGTGAGCGTGAGTCGAAAGCCATTCGCGGTCGGCGTCACGGTTTGGTCCGCCGACGGCTCGAGCGCCGCGCGCTCGCTCGCGAAGAAGAACGGCGCGTTGGCTCCGTCGGTCGCAACGATCCCGCCGCCTCGTACGACGAGCGTGACCGTGTCGCCGTCCGGGCTGGCGCTGACACGCCACGTCGCCGGGGGCGCGCCTGGCACACGCGCGCGCGTCGATGCGAAGAGCTCTGTGACGTGCGGAACGACGGTGGTGCCGCCGCTGTCGCCCACCGGCAACGAGAGCGTGAGCGTCGCGCTGCCCGGGATGCACTCGTCCTGGTTGCAGACGAGCCACTTCGCCTGGGCGCGGATGGGCAGTCGCTCGCCGCGCGCGACGTCGTGCGCGACGGTCACGGGCGCCGCGAGCAGCATCTCGCCTTCGTAACCGAAGTTCACGAGCGGCCCGACCGGGATGCGATGCGGCGTCGGCCATGCGAGCGCGCCAGCGGTGAGACCGGCGGGGAGCGTCCATTCGATGCGCGGGGCTTCGCCCGAGTCACCGGGATTCTTCCAGTAGACGTGCCACTCGGGCTCGGGGAGGAATCGCACCCCGAGGTGCAGGGGGCCGCCGGGCGTCACGCTGGCCGCGTCGGCGACGAGCTCGACCTGCACGTGTTTGCCCGCCACCAGCACCGCACTCGCGGGTGCTGGCGCAAGCCACATGAGGCCCCCGATGAGGGCAGCGAGCGCGCCGAATCGCCCCCGCGTGCCGCGACTCCCGTCGCCCGCGCCGCGCATGGGCTCATCAGTAGCGGAACCCTCCGCGTCGTCTAGTCCCCTTGACGATGTGCGACTCGACCTGGGCAACGCCCGATGTTTGCTTGCCGGTGCTATTCGCCAGGTGCTGCGCGGGCGCCTCGGCGCAGGCGGTGTCACGCCGTGACTCGCCCCCCGCCCCGGGGCGCGGTAGGGGCCTGTGTCATGGGGAGCGTGGCCGCCAGCCGGACCAGCGTCGTGGTGGCGGCGCTCGCCCTCGGCGCGCTCGTGGCGTTCTGGGATCTCGGCACTGCGCCGCTCGACGACTGGGACGAAGGGCATCACGCCAAGGTCGCCCTCGACATGATCGCGAGCGGCGAGTGGCTCGTGTACGCGCCCGACGGCGAGGTCGAACCGTGGAACACGAAGCCGCCGCTCATGTTCTACGCCTTGATCGGCGCCTTTCGTACCTTCGGCCCGACGGAGTTTGCGGCGCGTCTGCTACCCGCTGTGTCGTTCGTCCTGTTGGTGGCGGCGACGGCCGCCTTCGTGCACCGGGTGCTGTCGCCGGGCGCGGCGTGGATGACGCTGTGGCTGATGGCGACGAGCCGCCCGTTTCTGTTCGAGCACTTCGCGCGCGACGGCACGGTGGATGCGCCACTCGCGCTCTGCCTCAGCCTGGCGATGTTCGCGCTCTGGCTGCGCGGCGGGCGTGCGGGGCTCGCGTTCGTCGTGCCGTTTGCGGTCGCGCTGCTCGCGAAAGGCATGGCCGCGTTGCAGATTCTACCCGCGGTGGTCGTCTGGGCGGCCTGGAATCGAGACCGAGGACTCCGGTGGGTGCTGCTCGTCCTCCTCGCGTGTTTGCCCGTCGCCGTCTGGGTGACGGCGCGCGAGCTCACCGCGCCGGGGTTTCTCGCCGACATGGTGCGGAACGATCTGGTCGGACGGGCGACGCAGATGGTGGGAGCACCCCGCGCCCATGCGTGGCTCTACGTGGATCAGTGGATCCGCGCGTTCTGGCGGATCGCGACGGGCGTCCTGATCCTTGCGGCGGCGGGTCGGCGCTCATGGACCCTCGATACGGCGATCCACGATCCGGCGGAGCGGGGACGGCTGCTCGCATTCCTCGCGAGCTGGTGGCTGCTCCCGCTCGTTTTGTTCTCGCTCATGCAGACCAAGCACGAGTGGTACGCACTGCCAAGCTATGTCCCGGCCTACATCCTGGCCGGCTGGCTGCTCGCCGCCGGGCTCATGGCGCTGCACGGGCGCGTCCCGTCGCGCTACCGCACGGCGGTGGTCGGCGGCGTCGGCGTCGCATTGCTGGCCTTCGTGAGTGGCAAAACGCTCTCGACGCTGCTGAAGCACCATCCGGTCGCAGCGAGAACCCAACGCGTCGCCCTGGAGCGCTGGCTCGCAGTGACGAGCCGCGCGTGCCAACCCCCATGCGAGATCGGCCTGTTTCGGGCGTACGAGCAGCAGGCGGCGCGCTTCTATCTGACCCGTGCTGGCCTGGCATATCGCGGCTTCGACGCCTGGTCGCTGCCCGTCACGAGCCGACCGCTCCTCGCGAAGGACGGGAGTGCCGCCGAGCTCCGTCGCGTCCTCCCCAGCGTTCGCCCCGTCGCCGAATTTCCGGCGCTCTCGTTGACGCTGGTCGAGCTGCCCTGAGTCGGCAACCGTGCGCCCGGTGAAGCCCGCGACGCCGGTTGCCCTCCGTTCGCGTCTATAGTTACCTACCGCGCGTGTCGGGCTACTTCGCGAACATCAAAGAAACCGTGACCACCATCTTCGAGGGGATGGCGATCACGTTTTCGCACTTCGTGCGCAGGCCCTACACCGTGCAGTACCCGGATCGCATTCCGATCCGCATCCAGGACACGCTGCCGTTTCGCTACCGCGGCATCTTGGACGTCGATCTCGAGATCTGCACCGGCTGTCTCGCATGCGAGCGCGCGTGTCCGATCGACTGCATCGTCATCGATGCGCCGAAGGACAAAGAAACGCGCTTGATGACGTTGAACCGCTTCGACATCGACATCGCCAAGTGCATGTACTGCGGGCTTTGCAGCGAGGTCTGTCCGACCGGTTCGATCCATCACACCTCGGAGTTCGAGGGCGCGGACTACACGCTGAAGAGCATGCTGCGGCGCTACGTGAAGACCCCGGTCCTGGCCTACAAGCCGAAGAAGGGTCCCGAGACCGATCCCGTGCTGGCGCAGATCCTCGATCGCGGCATGACGTACCTCGAGGACTTCGCGCCCGCCGTCCCCGCGCCGGTGGTGCCCAAGGCCGCGGCCGCTGCGACGACCGTGCCGGCCGCATCGACGACGGCGCCGACCCCGGTCGCCGCACCCGCGGCCACCAAGCCCGCGGCCGGCGAGTAGCCGGGCGCTGCGCCGCCGGCGACGATCCGCATGGCTCTCCGCGCGCTCCTCGTCGCCAACCGTGGTGAGATCGCGATCCGCGTGCTGCGGGCCGCGGCCGAGGCGGGGCTGCGCACCGTCGCGGTGTGCGCGCGCGACGACACGACCTGCCTGCACGTGCGGAAAGCCGACGCGGCCGTCACGCTTCCCGGCACCGGTCCCGCCGCGTATCTCGACATCGCCGCGCTGATCGCCGCGGCGCGGGATGCCGGCTGCGACGCGATCCATCCCGGCTACGGTTTCCTCGCCGAGCGCGCCGACTTCGCGACGGCCTGTGCCGAAGCTGGCATCGTCTTCGTCGGCCCGCGTCCCGAGGTGCTCGAGATCTTCGGTGACAAGAGCCGCGCCCGCGCGCTCGCGGCCCGCGTCGCCGTGCCGCTGCTGCCGGGCACGGGCGGCCCGACGACGCTCGCAGAAGCGGCGGCCTTTCTCGCGGCGGTGCCGGCCGGCAGCGCGGTCGTGCTGAAGGCGATCGCGGGTGGCGGTGGACGCGGCATGCGCGTCGTCACCGACGCGGTGGCGCTCGCGGAGGCGTACGCGCGGTGTCGTTCCGAAGCGGAAGCCGCGTTCGGACGCGGCGACCTCTACGTCGAACGGTATCTGCCGCGCGCGCGCCACGTCGAGGTGCAGATCGTCGGCGACGGCAGCGGCACGGTCGCGCATCTCGGGGAACGCGAATGCTCGCTGCAGCGCCGCCATCAGAAGCTCGTCGAGGTCGCGCCGAGCCCGAGCGTGGCGCCAGCGCTGCGCGAACGGCTGATCGACGCGGCCGGCCGCATGGCCGCGGCGGTGCGCTACGAGAGCCTCGGCACGTTCGAGTTCCTGGTCGACGCGAGTCCTGGTGCCGACGGCGGGTTCTACTTCCTCGAAGCCAATCCGCGCTTGCAGGTCGAGCACACCGTCACCGAAGCGGTGACGGGCGTCGATCTGGTTGCGACCCAGCTCCGCCTCGCGGGCGGCGCGACGCTCGCCGACGTCGGCCTCGCGGAGGGCGCACCCGCGCCGCGCGGCTATGCGCTCCAGCTCCGGATCAACATGGAGACGATGCGCGCCGACGGCGACGCCAAGGCGGGCGGCGGCACGCTGACCGCGTTCGATCCGCCGTCGGGTCCGGGCGTGCGCGTCGACGGCTACGGCTACGCCGGCTACACGACCAACCCGCGCTTCGACTCGCTGCTCGCCAAGATCGTCGTGCACACGCCGACCGGCTCGTTCGCGGAGTGCGTGGCGCGGGCGTATCGCGCGCTCTGCGAGTGCCGCATCGACGGCGTGCCGACCAACGTCGGTTTCCTGCAGGCGCTGCTCCGCCATCCCGACGTCGTCGCCAACGCGGTCGACACCGGCTTCGTCGAGCGTCATGCGGCCACACTCGTCGGGGCTGCCGCCGATCATCCGAAGCTCTTCTTCGACGCGGTGACCGAGCGTCCGGCCGACGGTCGGCTCGCCGGGGCCCGTGTCGATCCGAATGATCCGCTCGCGGTGCTCGCGCACGGCAAGTCCGGCGGCCCGCGAGAGGCGGCAGCGCGAGGCGCCGACGCCGACGCCGACGCGCTCGCCGTCCGGGCCCAGATGCAGGGCACGATCGTCAGCATCGACGTCGCCGAAGGCGCGCCAGTGCGCGCCGGACAGACCTTGCTCGTCATGGAAGCGATGAAGATGGAGCACGTCGTCCCGGCCGAGCGCGCGGGCGTCGTGCGCCGGATCGCGGTCGGGCAGGGCGACACCGTTTTCGAGGGCCATCTTTTGGCGCTTGTCGTTCCCGCGGACGACGACGGGGCGGCTGTGACGATCGCCGCCGAGGTCGATCTCGATCAGGTCCGCCCCGATCTCGCCGAGGTGCTCGATCGCCACGGGGTCGGGCACGACCCGGCGCGTCCCGACGCCGTGCAGCGCCGACGCGCCACCGGCCAGCGCACCGCGCGCGAGAACGTCGCCGACCTCTGCGACGCGGGCTCGTTCGTCGAGTACGGCGCGCTGGTGCTCGCGGCGCAGCGCCAGCGCCGTTCGCTCGAAGACCTCATCGCCAAGACCCCGGCGGACGGTCTCGTCGCCGGCATCGGCACGGTCAACGGAACGACCGCGCCGAAGGACCGCGCGTCCTGCGTCGTCCTCGCCTACGACTACACGGTGCTCGCCGGCACCCAGGGGGCGCAGAACCATCGCAAGAAGGATCGCATGCTGGAGATCGCCGAGCGCCAGCGCTTGCCGGTCGTGCTCTTCAGCGAAGGCGGCGGCGGCCGGCCGGGCGACACCGACGCGCTCGGCATCGCCGGTCTCGACGTCCCGACGTTCCAGGCCTTCGCGCGGTTGTCGGGCCTGGTGCCGCTGGTCGGCATCAACTCGGGCTACTGCTTCGCCGGCAACGCCGCGCTGCTCGGCTGCTGCGACGTCGTGATCGCGACCGCCAACTCGAACATCGGCATGGGCGGTCCCGCCATGGTGGAGGGCGGCGGCCTCGGGGTGTTCCGGCCGGAGGAGATCGGGCCGATGTCGGTGCAGTCGGCGAACGGCGTCGTTGACGTGGCGGTCGCCGACGAAGCGGAAGCCGTCGCAGTCGCCAAGCAATATCTCGGCTACTTCCAGGGCGCGGTGCGCGACTGGGGTTGCGTCGATCAGCGCCGTCTCCGCGCGCTCGTGCCGGAAAACCGCCTCCGCGTCTACGATGTGCGGCAGATCGTGACGACGCTCGCCGACACCGGCTCGGTGCTGGAGCTGCGGCGGCCGTTCGGCCTCGGCATGGTGACGGCGCTCGCGCGCATCGAAGGCCGTCCGGTCGGCATCGTCGCCAACAACCCGACGCACCTGGCCGGCGCGATCGACGCCGACGGCGCGGACAAAGCGGCGCGCTTCCTCCAGCTCTGCGACGCGTTCGATCTCCCGGTCGTCTTCCTCTGCGACACGCCGGGCATCATGGTCGGCCCCGAGATCGAGAAGCGCGCGCTCGTGCGGCACGCGGCGCGGCTCTTCGTCGTCGGCGCGAGCCTGACGGTGCCATTCTGTACGATCGTGCTCCGCAAGGGCTACGGCCTCGGCGCGATGGCGATGGCGGGCGGCAGCTTCAAGGCCGGGCTCTTCACGATGGCGTGGCCGACCGGCGAGTTCGGCGGCATGGGGCTCGAAGGCGCCGTGAAGCTCGGCTTCCGGAAGGAGCTCGCAGCGGTGACTGATCCCGCCGAGCGCCGCGCGCTCTACGAGACGATGGTCGAGCGCCTGTATCGCCACGGCAAGGGCGTGAGCGCGGCGTCGCACTTCGAGATCGACGACGTGATCGACCCGAAGGACACGCGGCACGTGATTGCTAGCGCGCTTGCTGCTGTTCCTGAGGGGTCGCGGCGTACTACGAAGAAGCGGCCCTGCATCGATACCTGGTGACGCGCTCGTGCAGTGCGCCCGCAAGGTGTGGGGGGACGCCTCCGCGGCCTACGGAGGTGTTGCGCGCGTGCGGCGCTCCTTTCCTGACCTGTCGATGAGCGCTCCTCTCGTTTCATAGCACCTTCCCGCCACCTCGACGGTCGTGTTCGGCGCACTACTCGCAGCGTCGCGGCGCCTGTCCGCTTGTGGTTGCGTAACCCGATCGGTTACAAGCTGGGAGGGCCGGATGGCGATCCGAAGCTTCCGTCACAAGGGGCTGGAGCGGTGGTTTTGGTATGGCAAGCGATCGGGAATCCAAGCGAAGCACGCCGAGCGGTTACGGCTGATCCTCGGCCGCCTGCACGTCGCTCGCGAGCCTCGCGATATGGGCTTGCCTGGGCTTGGGCTTCATCCTCTTCGTGGTGCGTCGAAGGGGCGCTGGGCGATTCGGGTCAGCGGCAATTGGCGTGTGACGTTCGTGTTCGTAGGGGAGGACGCGTATGCGGTCGACTATGAGGACTACCACTGAGGACGGAATGACGATGCACGCCCCACCGCATCCCGGTGCGGTCTTACGCCGACTCTGCCTCGAACCGATCGGAGTCTCCGTGACCGAAGCCGCAAAGGCGCTCGGTGTGAGCCGGAAGACGTTGTCGGCGATCCTAAACGAGCGCGCTCGGATCACCGCGGAGATGGCCGTGAGGCTATCGCTGGCCTTCGACACGACGGCCGAGAGCTGGTTGAACCAGCAGATGCAATACGATCTCTGGCAGGTTCAGCGCCGGCGTCGGAAGCTTCGGGTGCGATCGATCGCGGCGTAGCGACCCTAGTGCACCGCCGTCGAGATGGCATCAATCATCTTGCCGTCCCTCGACGCCCCTCGCGGCGTCACACTTCCTCGGAATATTCCCGATATTCCTGCGTCGGCGTTCCTTGCGAGGAACGCCGATGAACGACAATCTGATTGACGCCCTCTCAACGGCGGTGCACTAGTCCCCCGGAGGCGTCCCCCACGCCCTGCGGGCCCACCCACCGCTGCAGCCGCGGAATTGCGACCCGTCGGCGAGTTTGCTACTCCCACCCGACCCTGCGGCCGGCGCTTGCCGCTCCACAGTTGCGCGGGGCTTCGAAGGAGCCACCACTGTCCGTCGCCCTGTTCTACGCATTCGCCGCCTTCACCGTGCTCTGCGCGGCCGGCGTCGCGTTCTCGACGAACATCGTCTACTCCGCCTTCGCGCTCTTGGGCACGCTGTTCGGCGTCGCGGCGATCTATGTATTCTTGGCGGCCGATTTCGTGGCGGGGGCGCAGTTCCTCATCTACATCGGCGGCGTGTTGGTGCTGATCCTGTTCGCGGTGATGCTGACCCATCGGATCGCCGACGTGGCCGTCTCCAATCGCGCCGTTGGCCGGTTGCCGGCGGTGCTGTTGGTCGGCGGGATCGCGGTCGTCCTTGCGCGCGTCGTGTTCCGGACCCGTTGGCCGGTGGTCGACGCGCTCCCGGACATCCCGACGATCCACGCGATCGGCAACGGCTTCCTCGGGCCGTACATCCTGCCGTTCGAGCTCGCGTCGTTCGTGCTGCTCGCGGTGTTGGTCGGGGCGATCGTCGTCTCGCGGAAAGAGCTGCGGGGCTGAGCGCGCGATGCCGGGCGTTCCACTTCAGCACTTCCTCGTCGTCGGTCTGCTGCTGTTCGCGCTCGGGCTCTACACCGTGCTGACGCGCCGGAATGCGATCGGCATCCTGATGGGGATCGAGCTCCTCCTGAACGCGGCCAACATCAACTACGTCGCGTTCGCCCGCTACTCGGGCACGCCGACGGATGGCCAGATCTTCGCGATCTTCGTGATCATGCTGGCGGCGGCCGAAGCCGCGGTCGGGCTCGCGATCGTGCTCGGCATCTACCAGAACTTCGCGAGCATCGACGTCGATGCGGCGCACGCGCTCCGCCACTGACCGATGGAGCCGACGGCCGTCAGCACGCTGCGTTGGATTCCACTCTTGCCGCTCCTCGGCGCGGTCGTGAACGGCATCTTCGGCGCGGCGATTCAGCGTCGGGCCGGGAAGGGCGCGATCGCGGTGTTGGCGGTGGCGCCGATCGGCGGGGCCTTCGCGTTCGCGCTGCTCGCGTTCGTGCAGCTGCTCGGCCTGCCACCCGAGGGCCGCATGCTCCTCGACGTGGTGTGGCGCTGGATCGCGGTCGGGTCGCTGCAGGTGAACGTCGCGTTCATGGCCGATCCGCTGTCGTGCACGCTGCTGCTCGTCATCACCGGCATCGGCGGCCTCATCCATCTCTACTCGATGGCATACATGCGCGAGGACGACGCCTACTGGCGTTACTTCGCGTACCTGAACCTCTTCACGTTCGCGATGCTGGTGCTCGTGCTCGCCGACAATCTCCTGTTGATGTTCGTCGGCTGGGAGGGCGTCGGGTTCTGCTCGTGGGCGCTGATCGGCTTCTGGTGGCGCGAGCCCGTCAACACGACGGCCGGCAACAAGGCGTTCATCGTGAACCGCATCGGCGACTGCGGGTTCGTGCTCGGTATCTTCGCGATGTTCTGGACGGTCGACACGGTCGTCTTCCGCGACATCCAAGCCCACGTCGGTCTCCTCGACGGGCGGATGCTCTGGGGCATGCCCGTGGTCGGCCTGGCGACGCTGCTCTTCTTCGTCGGCGCGACCGGCAAGTCGGCGCAGATTCCGCTGCACGTGTGGTTGCCCGACGCGATGCAGGGCCCGACACCGGTCTCCGCGTTGATCCACGCCGCGACCATGGTCACGGCCGGCGTCTACATGATCGCGCGCCTGCACTTCCTCTACGCGCTGGCACCGGGGACGCTCGCGGTGGTGGCGGGCGTCGGCGCCGCGACCGCCATTCTCGCCGCGACCATCGGGCTCGTGCAGGACGACATCAAGCGCGTGCTCGCCTACTCGACGGTGAGCCAGCTCGGCGTGATGTTCGTCGCGATGGGCGTCGGCGCGTGGTCGGCGGGCGTCTTCCACTTGGTCACGCACGCGTTCTTCAAGGCCTGTCTCTTCCTCGGCGCCGGCTCGGTCATCCACGCGCTCCACCACGAGCAGGACATGCGGAAGATGGGCGGGCTCCGGACGCAGCTCCCCGTCACGTTCTGGACCTTCCTGATCGCGACCCTGGCGCTCGCCGGCGCGCCGCTGACGGCGGGATTCTTCTCGAAGGACGAGATCCTCTGGCAGGCGTGGTCGAGCCCGCTCGGCAGCCCGCTGCTCTGGACCGTGGGCGTCGTGACCGCGGGGCTCACGGCCTGCTACATGTTCCGCCAGATCTTCCTCGTGTTCTTTGGTGAGAACCGGGTCGATCCGCACGTCGCGGCGCACGTCCACGAGTCGCCGGCCGCGATGACGGTGCCGCTCGTGATTTTGGCGGCCGGCTCGCTCTTGGTCGGCTTTCTCGGTGTGCCGGAAGCGTTCGGCGGCGCCAATCGTTTCGCGGCGTGGCTCGCGCCGGTGTTCGCGACGGGTCATGCCGAGGGGCACCACGCGGCGCACGCGGCGAGTCTCGAATGGATGCTGACGGCGGTCTCGGTGGCGGTCGCGACGACGGGCGCCTTCGTCGCGTTCCTCGTCTACCAGCGCCGCACGGTATCGGCCGACGCCATGGCGGCCCTCGGCGGCGGCGCGCCGTACCGCCTGCTGCTCCACAAGTATTTTCTCGACGAGCTCTACTGGGCGACCGTCGGTCGCGGGGTGCTCCTGCTGGCGCGGATCGGTGCGTGGATCGATCGCCGCGTGATCGACGGGATCGTCGACGGCAGCGCAACCCTGACCCGCGGCATCGCCCGCCTCGAAGGGCGTTTCGACGCGGTCGTCGTCGACGGCCTCGTGAACGCGCTCGCGAACGCCACCGGGGCGCTCGGTGCGCGCCTCCGCCGGGTCCAGACGGGCAACATCAACACTTACCTCTACGTCGTCGTCGGCACGGTCACCCTGGTGCTGATCGCTCGGCTCTTCTAGGAGCGAACGTCGCATGGATCACGTCCTCACCCTGATGACGTTTCTCCCCCTGCTCGGCGCCGCGATCGTGCTCGCGCTGCCGTCGCAGCATCACGCGCTCATCAAGCAGGTGGCGCTCGCCGCGACCCTGCCGACGCTGCTCCTCGGCGTGTGGCTCTTCGTGGCGTTCGACCGCGGGACCACCGACTTCCAGTACGTCGACAAGGTGCCGTGGATCGCGTCGTACAACATCCAGTATTTCGTCGGCGTCGACGGCATCAGCATCACGATGGTGTTGCTGACGGCGCTGCTCTGTCCGCTCTGCGTGCTGGCGAGCTGCGGGATCGACAAAGGCGTGAAGGGCTACTTCGCGCTCTTCCTGCTGCTCGAGACCGGCATGCTGGGCGTGTTCGTCGCGCTCGATTTCTTCCTCTTCTACGTCTTCTGGGAAGTGATGCTGCTGCCGATGTACTTCCTGATCGGCATCTGGGGCGGGGCGCGTCGCGAGTACGCCGCGATCAAATTCTTCCTCTACACGTTCGCCGGCAGCGTGCTGATGCTGATCGCGATGCTGGTGCTCTACTTCGGGAGCGAGCCGCACACCTTCGACATGACGGTGCTGATGCAGCGCACGGGTGTCTTCGACATGCGGACGCAGCACCTGCTCTGGATGGCGCTCTTCGTCGCGTTCGCGATCAAGATCCCGGTGTTCCCGTTCCACACCTGGCTGCCCGACGCCCACGTCGAGGCGCCGACGGCGATCTCGGTGATCCTGGCCGGCGTGCTGCTGAAGATGGGCACGTACGGCATTCTCCGGATCAATTACGGCATCCTGCCGGCGGCGACGGCGGACCTCGCGTTCTGGGCGCTCGCCGTACTCGGCACGTTCAACATCGTCTACGGCGCGCTCTGCGCGCTGGCGCAGACGGATCTCAAGAAGCTCGTGGCGTACTCGTCGATCAGCCACATGGGCTACGTCATGCTCGGCATGGCGGCGTTCACGCCCCAAGGCATCAACGGTGCCGTCCTGCAGATGTTCAACCACGGCACGATCACGGCGATGCTCTTCCTCCTCGTCGGCGTGATCTACGACCGCGCCCATCATCGCAACATCGACGGCTTCGGCGGCCTCGCTAGTGTCATGCCGGTCTACACGGGCTTCACCGCGTTGGCGTTCTTCGCGGCGATGGGACTGCCGGGGCTCTCGGCGTTCATCTCCGAGGTGCTGGTGCTGCTGGGCGCGTGGCAGCGCTATCCCGGCCTGACGACCGTCGCCGCGAGCGCGATCGTGCTGACCGCCGGCTATCTGCTCTGGACCATGCAGCGCATGTGGCTCGGACCGCTGAACGCGCAATACGCCCACCTGCCCGAGATCGACGCGCGCGAGCTCGTCACGCTGGTGCCGCTTGCCGTGATCGTCCTCGTGCTCGGCGTCTACCCGCACGCGGTCCTCGACCTCATCAATACGTCGCTCCTGCACCTGAACGAGATCGTGAAGGCGGGCGCCGCGACCGGGGTCGCACTGCGCTGACGGCATGGACCTCGGCAACCTCCAGAGCATCGCCTTCAGTGCCCCGGAATTGATCCTGATCGCGACCGCGATCCTGATCTTCCTGGCCGACCTCGTGGTGCGGCAGAAGGAGCAGCTCGGCGCGCTCGCCCTCTTCGGATGCGCGGGGGCGTTGATCGCGTCGATCGGGCTCCGGATGCCGTTCAGCGACCGTTGGCTCGTGCAGGGACTCTTCGGGTGGGGCGAGGGCTGGCTCTACTCGCGGATGGTGATCGTCGACGACTTCGCGGTGTTCTTCAAATTGCTCTTCGCGCTCGCCGCGTTCGTCACGATCTGGATGTCGCTCGGCTCACGCGAGGTCCAGGACGGCGACGAAGGGGAGTATTACGGCCTCGTCCTTGCCTCGACCGTCGGCCTCTTCTACATGGCGTCGGCCGCGAATCTCCTGATGGCGTACCTCGCGCTCGAGCTCGTCAGCCTGACGTCGTACGTGCTGACGGGCTACCTCCGACGGAACCGTCGCTCCGGCGAGGCGGCACTCAAGTACCTCATCTACGGCGGCGTCTCGTCGGCGGTGATGATCTACGGTATGAGCTGGCTCTACGGCCTCGCGGGGAGCCTCGACTACCAGAAGCTCAACGCCACCGTCCTGCACGGCCACGTCGAGCCCCTCACCGTGTTCGTCGCGATCGTGCTCGTGCTCGCGGGGCTCGGCTTCAAGATCACGGCCGTGCCGTTCCACATGTGGGCGCCCGACGCGTACCAGGGCGCGCCGATCCCGGTGACCGCGTTTCTCTCGGTCGGTTCGAAAGCGGCCGGCTTCGCGATGATGATCCGGCTCTTCTATCCCGGCCTGTCGGCACCTGCCGTCGGCGATGGTGGCGGATGGACGTTCCTCGCCGGCGCCGACTGGCCGCAGCTCATGCTCGTGCTCTGCATGGCGACCATGACGCTCGGCAACCTGGCGGCGCTCGGGCAGGAGAACGTGAAGCGCCTCCTCGCGTACTCGAGCATCGCGCACGCCGGTTACACGCTCATGGGCTTCGTCGTGCTGAACGACGCGGGCCTGCGCGCGATGCTCTTCTATCTCATCACGTACTATCTGATGAACCTCGGCGCGTTCCTGGTGGTGATGGTGGTCGCGAACTCGACCGGGCGCGAGGATCTCGACGGGTATCGCGGTCTCGCCTGGCGCGGCGGCGCGGTCCCGGCCGTCGCAATGGCGATCTTTCTCTTCTCGCTCGCCGGCATCCCGCCGCTCGCGGGCTTCGTCGGCAAGTTCTATCTCTTCGCCGCCGTCGTCGAGCAGCGCTACTACCTGCTGGCCGCGGTCGGCTTCGCCAACACGCTCGTCGCGCTCTACTATTACGTGCGCATCATCCGCACGATGTTCCTCGACCAACCGCGCGGCGACGAGGGCGTCGTCGCGCTCGACACGCACAACGCTTTCCTCCTCTATTTCCTCGCCATCCCGACGATCGTGCTCGGCATCTACTGGGCGCCGGTGATCGCGCTCGCGGATCGGTCGGTGCGGTTTTTCTTGGGGTGAGTGGGGAACGCCCTCAGCATTCGCCCCACCAGCGTCGCATGTCGAGCTCGATGTCCGCGAAGGGCTCGGCGCGTACGGTGGTCGAGCCGCCGTGATTGGCGACGACGACCCAGTGGCCGGCTTCGAGTCGATAGACCTCGAGCATCTGGAGATGAGGATCGATCAACCAGAGCCATGCGACACCGGCGCGCGCGTACACCGGCATTTTGCGGGTCCGGTCGAGCGCGGCAGTGGAAGGCGAGAGCGCTTCGCACGCCCAGTCGGGGGCCAGCGTGAAGGCGGGCTCGTCGGGCAACGCGGGCAAGCGATCACGGCGCCAACCGGCTAGGTCAGGGACCAACACGTCGGCGCCGAAGTGCAGCTCGGGCTCGTCGAGGATCCACCAACCTCCGGGCTTGTTCGCGACCCCGGAAGGGCCGTCGAAATCACCCAGGTCCTGACCCAAGGCTGACGACACCCGCGCATGCGGAATCGCCGGGCGCGCGCTCGTGTAGAGGTCGCCTTCGATGAGCTCGGCAACGAGCGGCTCGGGTGCCTGCAGGACGTCGTCGTACGTCGCGTGTCGTCGCGCGGGTTTCATGCGGAACGGCTTACCACGGCGTCGTAGGCGAGGCCACGGATATTCGGAGCGTGTCTGGCCTGCATCACACCGCGCGTGTTACCCGACGCGCATGAACGTGTTCGTGACGGGCAGCACCGGGCTTCTCGGCAACAATCTCGTGCGCGCGCTCGTGGCGCGCGGGCACGAGGTGCGTGGACTGGTGCGGTCGGAAGCGCGCGGACGCCGGTTGATCGGCGACACGGGCGCGCGGCTGGTCGTCGGCGACATGCGCGACGTCGCGGGGTTCGCGGCGGCGCTCGACGGGTGCGAGGTGGTGTTCCACACGGCGGCGTATTTTCGCGAGTACCTGGGCCACGGCGACCACGCGGCCGCGCTCGAGGCGATCAACGTGCAGGGGACGCTTGCGCTGATGAGCGAGGCGGATCGCCGCGGCGTCCGCCGGTTCGTGCACACGGGCTCGAGCGGAGCGATCGGGACGATGGCCAACGGCTCCGAGGCGAACGAGGAGACGCCGCCCGGTGCGATGCAGCAGAGCAATCTCTACTTTCGCAGCAAGGTCGACGGCGCCGCGGCGATCCACGCCTGGCGTGCGACCCGCGGCCTGGAGGTCGTGGAGATTCTGCCGGGCTGGATGTGGGGGCCCGGCGACGCGGGGCCGACGGCGGCGGGCCAGCTCGTCATGGATTTCATCGCGCGGAAGATTCCCGCCGTGCCGGACGGCGGGACCTGCGTCGTCGACGCGCGCGACGTCGCGGACGCGATGATCGCGGCAGCCGAGCGCGGGCGGGCAGGGGAGCGCTACCTCGTGGCCGGCGAGTATCGCGAGGTCGCCGAGATGCTTCGCGGGCTCGAGGTGGCGACGGGCGTCGCCGGTCCGCGTCTCCAGCTGCCGTACCTCCTCATGTACGGCATCGCGTATTGCGCGGAGACGTTCGCGGGACTGACGGGGACCGAGGTGCTGGTGACGCGCGAGGCGGTGCGCGTCCTGCACGAGCGTCATCGCGTGAGCTCGGCGAAAGCCGCCGGCGAGCTCGGGGCGCGCTTCCGCCCGCTCGCCGAGACGCTCGCCGACACGGTCGCCTGGCAACGCGCCCACCCGATCCCGACGGCGTAGAGCGCGCGAGCTATTGAGTCGTCCGGGGAGGCGTCCCGGGAGTCGTCCCAGTCGGGACGCCGCCGCGCGTGCAGGACGAGCGGCGCCCCCGGGGGCACCGGAATCTCGGACGCCCTAATTGTTGGTCGCGTTCGGGCCGTGCTATGGCTCCGCCGCCGCACCCGGAAGCCATGTCGCGACGCCCCCTCTTGATCCTCGCCGTTCTCGCCGTGGCCGGTCTGCTCGCCGCGCTGCTGATGCGGCGGGCTCCCGAGGAGAAGAAGCCGGTGCCCGTCGCCGTCCAGGCGACCGCGACGCCGGTGGCGGTGGCCGCGGCGCCGCAGCCGACGCGGTCGCCGCAACGCTCGATCGTCCGCACCGAGACGGCCTTCGAGCCGATCGACGACGCCCAGATCACGGGCGACCAAGCGAAGGCCGCCGCCGCGCGCTACCGGAAGGCCGCGCGCTATCCGCGGACCTCGCGCCCGCTCGAGGAAGGTCTCGATCCGATCGCGACGACCCGCATCCCGAAGGTCGATCACGAGGGCGACGGCCGGCGCGAGCCGCGCTTGCTCGCCTATCCCGCGCTCACGAACTTCGAGGCGCCGGGCGAAGTCGTGATCTACGCGGAAGTCGTCGAGCTGCGGATGGCACCGGATCGTGGCGAGCGGGGCCGCGACCAGGAGCGCGAGCGCCTGAAGCAATTCCGCATCGGCGCGCAATCCATCCGCGGCGTGCTCCAGACGAACGACGGCGTCACGATCGCGCCCCTCCAGTTCCACGATGACGGGACGCACGGCGACGCGCAGCCGAACGACGACTATTTCACCGCGACGTACACCCCCGATCCGGACGCGCCGAAGGCGTTTCGCGGCCAATATCAAGTGCTCGTCCAAGCGCAGCCCGACAAGGGCCCCGAGCTGACGACCACGACCAGCTTCGTCTACAGCGTGCAGATCGCGCACCTGACGGGCCACTACCGCGACGCGATCGTCGACGGGAATCTCCAGATCGACGCCGAGCTCGAGGTCGAGGAAGCCGGTCGCTTCCGCATCGAGAGCACGCTCATCCGGACGGTGGACGCCAAGATGATCACCTACGGCTACGGCGAGGCCGACCTCGGCATCGGCACCCACTGGGTGCCGCTCACGTACTACGGCCTGAACTTCCACGACATGAAAGCCGACGGCCCGTACTCGATGTTCTCGACGATGCTGTCGACGATCGACGCCAACGGCGCGCAAGAAAGCGACGTCGTCCCGAACGCGCACACGACCAAGCCCTACAAGGTCGCCGAGTTCGGCAAGCAGCCGTTCAACGACCCCGAGTACACGCAGAAAGCCGAGTACTACGAGAATCTCGCGCGCTCGAAGGGCGCAGCGCCAGCGAAGGACGGGAAACCATGAAAGATTTTCGCGGGAAGTTGGCCGTCGTCACCGGCGGCGGTACGGGCATGGGGCGCGAGCTCGCGCGGCAGCTCGCAGCCGAGGGCTGTCATCTGGCGCTCTGCGACGTGTCGGTCGCCACCATGACCGAGACCAAGGCGTTGGCGGAGGCCGACGCGCCTGCCGGCACCCGCATCAGCCTGCACCTCTGCGACGTGTCGGTCGAAGAGCAGGTGATCGCGTTTCGCGACGCCGCGCTCGAGGCCCACAAAACGGATCACGTGGAGCTGCTCTTCAACAACGCCGGCATCGGCGGCGGCGGCAGCATGCTCGCCGACGATCGGGCCGACTGGGAGAAGACGTTCGGCGTCTGTTGGGGCGGCGTCTACTTCTGCACGCGCGCGTTCTTGCCGGCGCTGGTCGCGAGCGCGGGCGCGTACATCGTCAACACCAGCAGCGTGAACGGCTTCTGGGCCTGCCTCGGTCCGCGGACGGCGCACACCGCGTACAGCACCGCCAAGTTCGCCGTGAAAGGCTTCTCCGAGTCGCTCATGGTCGACATGCGCTTGAACGCCCCGCACGTGAAGGTGGCCGTCGTGATGCCGGGGCACATCGGCACGTCGATCGTGTTCAACACCAACAGCGTGCTCGGCAAGGCCGAGATCGCGGTGATGCCGGCCGAGGACGTGGCGCGGCTCCGCAGCCTCCTGTTGCTGCGTGGACTGCCCGTCGCCGAGATGGACGACGAGCAGATCCGCCAGGCGATGCAGACGATGGCGACGATGTTCCGCGACCACGCCCCGACCACCGCGGAGCGGGCCGCGACGATCATTCTCGACGGCGTCCGCGCTGGCGCGTGGCGCATTCTCGTCGGCGACGACGCCCACGCGCTCGACAAGTTGGTGCGCGGCAATCCGGAAGGGGCCTACGAGGACGCGTTCATGCAGCTCCTGCAGGCCGAAGGGCACATGCAGCTGGTCGGCTGAGCGTGGTTTTGCCATGACCACCGCCTCGCCAGCGCTGATCGACCGTGTCCCGATCATCGAGGACACGCTCGATGCTTTCCGGGGCGCGATCGCCGGCGACCTGACGGCGTACCGCGGCCACGTCTATCGGGTGTTCAACTTCTGCCGCGCGCTCGCGCCGGGGGTGCCCGACGGCGACGACAAGATCGCGCTCGCCGGCGCCTTCCACGACCTCAGCCTCTGGTCCGACCACACCGTCGACTATCTGTCGCCGTCGGCGCGTCGCTTGCGGGCGCACCTCGAGCGCGACGGCCGGCTCGCCTGGTCGGCCGAGCTTGAGCGCATGGTGCTCTGGCACCACAAGCTCACGCCGTATCGCGGGGAGGATGCGACGCTCGTCGAGGCCTTCCGGCAGGCCGATCTCGTCGACCTCTCCTTCGGATGGGTCGGCTTCGGATTGCCGGCCGCGTTCGTACGCGAGGTGCAGGCGGCATTTCCGGCCGTCGGCTTCCATCGCCGCGTGATGCAGCTCGTCGGGGCCTGGGCCGTCACGCATCCGCTGCGGCCGTTCCCGATGATGCGGCTGTAGGCCGGGCGGGGCGGCTCGGTCGGTAATTTCTCAGTCTGCTCGTGCGGCTTGCGGCTGTGTCGCCGGCGGGTGGGTCAGGGAGTGCTCCTACGGTCGCCGGGTCGCCGCCACCCAGCGCATACAACCTGCCGCTGCCACCATGACCGGCGCACACGCGAGCTGCGGCTCCCCGGACACTCCCTGACCCACCCGCCGGCGAGTCATCGCAACACAGACGATCAACAGC
>Ga0163144_10006318_pt1 | contig 26162 bp, 26 predicted proteins | sample OliLak19BULKMAT1_FD_123175 | JGI IMG/M metagenome (GOLD analysis project Ga0163144, IMG submission 123175) | Freshwater microbial mat bacterial communities from Lake Vanda, McMurdo Dry Valleys, Antarctica - Oligotrophic Lake LV.19.BULKMAT1 | ecosystem: Environmental > Aquatic > Freshwater >...
CGACGAGATCTCGGCCCACCTCGATGCCGAGCGCCGCACGGCGCTGTTCGACGAGGTCGTGGCATTGGGCGCCCAGAGCTGGATGACGGGCACCGATGCCGAGCTTTTTGCGCCGCTCCGCGGCCGCGCGCAGATCCTGTGCGTGGCCGACGGTTCCATCGCGGCCATCTGAACCATTTTCGGGAAATCGGATAAATGAGCGATATCGAAGACGTGACGCCGGGCGCCGAGGAATATGGCGCCGATTCGATCAAGGTGCTGCGCGGCCTCGAGGCCGTGCGCAAGCGTCCGGGCATGTACATCGGCGACACCGACGACGGCACCGGCCTGCATCACATGGTCTACGAGATCGTCGACAATGCCATCGACGAGGCGCTGGCGGGCTATTGCGACGGCGTCGAGGTGGTCCTGCACGGCGACGGCTCGGTCACGGTGCGTGACAACGGCCGCGGCGTGCCGGTCGACATCCACAAGGAAGAGGGCATCTCGGCCGCCAACGTCATCTTCACCCAGCTCCATGCCGGCGGAAAGTTCGACCAGAATTCCTACAAGGTCTCGGGCGGCCTGCACGGCGTCGGCGCCGCCGTCGTCAACGCGCTGTCGTCGCAGCTCGACCTGCACATCTGGCGCAACGGCAAGGAGCATTTCCTGCGCTTCCGCCACGGCGAGCCCGAGGAAGACCTCAAGGTCGTGGCCGACGCGCCGCCGGGCAAGCACGGCACCGAGGTGACCTTCCTGCCCTCGACCGGCACCTTCACCAAGACCGAGTTCGACTTCGCCACGCTGGAGCACCGGCTGCGCGAGCTCGCGTTCCTGAACTCCGGCGTCAAGATCGTGCTGACCGACGAGCGCGCCGCCGAGCCCAAGGTCTCCGAACTCTATTACGACGGCGGCGTCGAAGCCTTCGCCAAGTACCTCGACCGCAACAAGACCGTGCTGCACAGCCCGCCGGTGTCGATCCGCGGCGAGAAGGAAGGCATCTCGATCGAGGTCGCGATGCAGTGGAACGACAGCTATCACGAGACGATGCTGTGCTTCACCAACAACATCCCGCAGCGCGACGGCGGCACCCATCTGGCGGGCTTCCGCGGTGCACTCACACGCACGCTGAACAAATATGCCGACGAGAGCGGCCTTTCCAAGAAGGAGAAGGTCAACCTCACCGGCGAAGACATGCGCGAGGGCCTGACCTGCGTGCTCTCGGTCAAGGTGCCGGACCCCAAGTTCTCGTCGCAGACCAAGGACAAGCTGGTCTCGTCCGAGGTCCGCCCGGTGGTCGAATCGGTGGTCGGCGACAAGTTCGGCCAGTGGCTGGAGGAGCATCCGTCGGAGACCCGCAAGATCCTGACCAAGGTGGTCGAGGCCGCCGCGGCGCGCGAGGCGGCGAAAAAAGCCCGCGAACTCACCCGCCGCAAGGGCGCGCTGGACGTCTCCTCGCTGCCCGGCAAGCTGGCGGACTGCCAGGAGCGCGATCCGGCGCTCAGCGAACTCTTCATCGTCGAGGGCGATTCGGCCGGTGGCTCGGCCAAGCAGGGCCGCAATCGCGCCAACCAGGCCATTCTGCCCTTGCGGGGAAAGATCCTGAACGTCGAACGCGCGCGCTTCGACAAGATGCTGGGCTCGGCCGAAATCGGCACGCTGATCACGGCACTCGGCACCGGCATCGGGCATGACGACTTCACGCTCGACAAGCTGCGCTACCACAAGATCATCATCATGACGGACGCCGACGTCGACGGCTCCCACATCCGCACGCTCTTGATGACGTTCTTCTACCGCCAGATGCGCGCGCTGATCGACGCCGGCCACCTCTATATCGCCCAGCCGCCGCTGTTCAAGGCGGCCAAGGGCAAGTCGGCGATCTATCTCAAGGACGAGCGCGCGCTCGATGAGCAGCTGATCCAGACCGGCCTCGAGAACGCGCGGCTCCAGCTCGGCGACGGCAGCGTGCAGGCGAGCGAGGATCTGCGCCGCACCGTCGACATCGCCCGCTCCGTCACCAACCTGGTGAAGCCGCTGTCGCTGTCGCGCCGCGTCACCAGCCAGGCGGTGATCGAGCAGGCCGCCATCGCCGGCGCCTTCAAGCCCGATATCCTGAACGACGGCGAGCTGGCCAAGGCCACCGCCGACTACATCGCCCGGCGCCTCGATGCCGTGAGCCCCGTGCTCGAGCGCGGCTGGAGCGGCGAGCCGACGCCCGACGGCGGCCTCGCCTTCAGCCGCCGCCTGCGCGGCGTCAACGAGCGCCATGTCATCGATGGTCCCCTGGTCAAGAGCGCCGAGGCGCGCAAGCTCGACGGACTCGCGCTCGAGCTGCAGTCGGTCTACCAGCGGCCCGGCCTGTTCATCGCCAAGGAAAAAGAGACGCAGATCTTCTCGCCCACCGAGCTGTTTGCCGCCGTGGTCGAGGCCGGCCGCCGCGGCGTCACCATCCAGCGCTACAAGGGCCTGGGCGAGATGAACCCCGACCAGCTCTGGGAGACCACGCTCGACCCCGAGGCGCGCACGCTCCTGCAGGTCCGGATCAACCACGCCGACGAGGCCGACGAGATCTTCTCGACCCTGATGGGCGACGTGGTCGAGCCGCGCCGCGAGTTCATCCAGCAGAACGCGCTGAAGGTCGCCAACCTCGACGTCTGAGGGCGCATTTTCAGGCACGAGTTGTCTGAGATGTGTCTGTCTGAAAATTCACAAAGCGCCGGCCCGCTTGAACCAGACGATTATTTTCGACTCAGGCCCGAATCGCGGACCTGTCTGAAAAATCGGGGGGCCGTTTTCAGATACCGGCCAGGACGCCCGTGCCGCCGGTGAACGGCGTTGATTGTCACGCCCCGTAGTCGGACGGCGGGCGCTCCTTGCGGTAGGCCTTCAGGACCAGATGGTCGAGCGAGATCGGTCCAGGGCCTGCGATGCCGAGCCAGGCGAACATCACGAAATAGGCCACTTCCTCGAAGCCGAGAAACGTCTGGAGCGAATCGATTTGCGCCGCCTTGGCCGACACGATCGCCACCGCCATCACGATCATCATCGGCACCGCCGCAAAGCGCGTGAGCAGACCGACCAGCAGCAGGATGCCGCAGACGAGTTCCACGCCGGAAACAAACGGCGCCATGATCTCCGGTGCGGGAATTCCCCATTCCCGGAAGTTCTGCACCATGCGCGGCACGATCTGCAGTTTCTGCCAACCGCTCCACAGGAACACCCAGCCGACCACGACCCGCACGGCAAGCGGTGCCGCCCAGATGAAGTAGCCCGCGACGGTCCTCGACCAGTCGTAGAAGATGGTGATTATCGTGTTCATGCGCCGCTCTCCCAAACGATTGTTCACGATGGCCTCGCAGCCATCTGCACCAGGAGGTATTTTGGTGCAGTCGATCCAGAAAAGAGCCATCGCGCACCGGGGGAGTGATGCGCGATGGCAGAGCCCGGCCTAGGGGACGACTTTGCCGCCCTTCGCGGCACACTCGGCGCCATCCTTGGCGGGCGTGAAGCCCTGGCCCTTGCAGGCGTTCTGGCCCTTGCAGGCGTTGCTGGCGCCCTTGCAGGCGCTCTGACCCTTGCAGGCGTTGCTGGCGCCGCAATGGATGCTTTGAGCATGCGCCGCGGTGACGAAGGCGGTCGCCGCGAAGACCGAAGCCGCAGTGGCGAGAAGAGTACGCTTGGTCATGATCGACTCCCTGGTTGCGCGTCCGGGAAGGACACAGGGAAGAATCTATGCAATTTCGCCGCACACCATCCAATCACCCTTCGGCTACCGATCGAGCACGGCCGGTAAAAATTTGGTGAAAGTCTCTATTTTGTAGCGGTCGATCTAAATAAGTGATTGACTATGCCATGGCCCGTCATAAAGCCTTCGATGAAGACCGCGCGCTCGATCTGGCGGTCGATTGTTTCTGGCATCGCGGCTACGAAGGCACGTCGGTGCGTGATCTCGCCGAGTCGATGGGCATCGGCAACGCCAGTCTTTACAATGCCTATGGCGACAAGCGGGCCCTTTTCACCCGCTCGCTCGAACGCTATGCCAACCGCTCCATGCGCGAACGCATTGCGCGCCTGGAGGCAAATCATCAGTCGAAGGAGGCGATTGTCGCCTTCATTGCCGAGATCATCGATCGCTCGGTCAAGGACCCCGACCGCAAGGGCTGCCTGTTGGTAAACTCGGCGCTCGACGTGGCGCCGCACGATCGGGAGATCGGCAAGGTCGTGGGCCGCTATCTCGGCGAGATTCGTGCCTTCTTCCATCGCAACCTCAAGGCGGCGCGCCGTGCCGGCCACGTGCCCAAGCGGCTCGACGTCGAGGAAACCTCGGACCATCTGCTGGGCGTACTGCTCGGCATCCGCGTGCTGGCGCGCACGGGAGCCCGGCGCAAGCTGCTGGAAGGGGTGGCGCAGCCAGCGCTCGATTTACTCGAGACCCGACAATGATCGAGAATCTCAACGAAGAAGCATTAAAGGCGCTGCCCGACGGCGCCCCCGTGGTCATGCTGAACCTGATGCGCTTTCGCGAGCAATCGCTCGACGGCAACGGCAGTGGTTGGGATGCCTACCTGCGCTACAGCGCACTCACCATCAAGCTGATCAAGGCGCAGGGCGGCACGATCATCTGGACGGGTGACGCCGAGACAGTGGCGCTGGGTATGCCGGACCGGCACCGCTGGGACTACGTCGCCCTGGTTCGCTATCCCTCCCGCGCCGCGTTCCTCACGATGATGAAGTCGACCGAGTACGCGATGGCCAATGTCGAGCGTGAGAACGGCTGCACTGACCACGCCATCATCGCCACGCGCGAGACCTATCGGAAGTTCGGGTAAGGAGTATGTCGTCATGGTGAAGCGCCTCGGCGACATGCCGGAAGTCGAAGCCAATCATCTCCGGCGCATCGAATGCCCGACTTACGAGGACACGCCGGCCCTTGCCGGCAAGCCGCTGCGGGAGCGGAGGATCGCGCTGATCTCGACGGCGGGATTGCACAAACGTGGCGACCGGCCATTCCGGCCCGGTGACGGCAGCTATCGCGTCATTCCAGCCGAGACGCCGGCGCGCGACCTCGTCATGAGCCACATCTCGGTGAACTTCGACCGCACGGGTTTCCAGCAAGACCACAATGTCGCGTTCCCGATCGATCGGCTGCGCGAGCTGGTGGCCGAGGGTGTCGTGGGCTCGATGGCGTCGGTCCATTATTCCTTCATGGGCGCCTTTCCGCCCGCCGCGGCCGAGCCGCATGCCCAACACCTCGCCGGCCTGCTGAAGCAGGACGGCGTCGATGCGGCCCTCCTCGTTCCGGTTTGACCCGCCTGTACGCGCGCCGTGGGCGCGCTGGGCCACTTCCTCGAACGCCAGGGCATTGCGACCGCCGGCATCAGCCTGGTGCGCGAGCACACCGAAACCATCCGTCCGCCACGCGCCCTCTGGGTGACGTTCGAACTGGGCCGGCCGCTCGGCATCCCCGACGATCCCGATTTCCAGCGCCGCGTGCTGCGGGCGGCCGCGGAGCTGCTGGAACGCACCGACGGACCCCTGATCGCCGACTATCCCGAGAACGTGGCCGAAGCCGCCGACTTCACCGGCTGGGCCTGCCCGATCAACCTCGCACCGACTTCCGTCAACACGCTGGCGGCCGAGATCGACCGTCTGGCGACGTGGCATGACCAGGCCGTTGCCAGGACAGGCCGCACGACCATAGGCGTCTCGGGTCTCGACATGCCGGCCGCCGGCGCTCTGTTGTCGTCCGCGCTGCAGGGTGACCTGCCGCCGGCGCAGGCGCTCAAGGAAGCCGTTGACGACCTGCGCGCCTACTATCTCGAGGCGGCATCGGCCTTTCCCGATCCCGGCACGCCCGCGATGCGCAAAGCCTGGCTCTGGGACGAGACGCGGTTCGGCAAGGCACTGCTCGACTTGCAGCCCAAGCTCTCTGCAAGCGCCGATCCGCAGCACAAGATCCTGGCCAACCTGACCTTGATCCCGGCGACCGAGCGGCACCGGCTGGCGAAGACCTAATCCACCTGCTCGGCTAGAGCACCATCTGCGTCTGGGTCACCACCGCCACGAGCTTGCCCTCGGCGGTGGTGATGCGGGTGGTCCAGACCATGGTGCGACGGCCGCGATGGATCGGCGTGGTCTCGCCGATCACCGTGGTGCCGACCGGCGCCGGCCCCACGAAGTTGGTCTTGCTCTCGATCGTGGTCGTGCCCTTGCCCTCGGGCAGGTTGAGCACGGTGGCGGCGGCGCCCAGCGTGTCGGCGAAGGCCATGACCGCGCCACCGTGCAGTATGTCGGGCCGCGTGCAGAGCTCGGGCCGGACGACCATCTCGGCCACGACCCGCGTCTCGCTCGCGGCGGTGAACTTCAGCCCCAGAACCTCGGCGAAGGGCAGCTTGATGTCGTTCAGGAGCTGAAGTCTGTCCATTTTCACATCCTTACTTGGCGGCGCTGATCTTGCGCAGGCCGAGATACTCCAGGATGGCGAGATCGGCCACGATCGCCGCCACCACGACGATGCCCGTGATGCCGGCCGTGGTCCACGACGCCGGCAGCGCCAGCATTACGGCGCTGATCGCGACCCAAGAAGTGTCGAGCACGAAGATGGCTCGCGCCCAGCCCATCGGCATTTCAGGCCGCGAGGCAACCCAGGCGCAGAGCGCGCCGAAAGCCACGAAGCCCACACCCAGCAGCTCGAACACGATCATGAGGTCGAGCCCCAGCACCTGGACCGGTGCCTCGGTGGCGACCCGCGCGAACGGGCCGGCAAAGGCTGCCAGCACGACGCCGGAAGCCACAGACAGGACGGCGTTGCCCCACAGGGTGCGGCGGAACAGGCGGTCGGATGAAACGGTCATGGTGTCCTCCTTGTGCGTTGCGGACGCCCCGGAGATCGCATCCGGCCACCGTTCCCTCAATTACGCAGGAGGTAATCGGCGGAGCCGCGGGCCGGTGCTAGGTTCGGACCCATGATGAGCAATCCGTCCGTTTCCCAAGCCCCTCCGCCCGACCTGTTCGGCCCCATGCTGCGGACCTGGCGCCGCCGCCGCGGCGCCAGCCAGCTCGCCCTCGCGCTTCAGTCCGGCGTGTCGCAACGCCACGTCAGCTTCCTCGAGTCGGGGCGCGCCAAGCCCAGCCGCGAGATGGTGGTGCAGCTCACCACCGCCCTCGACGTGCCGCTGCGCCAGCGCAACAACATGCTCCTGGCGGCGGGCTTCGCGCCGGTTTATCGCGAGAGCAACCTCGCCGCGCCCGAACTGGCGCCGGTGCGCCAGGCCATCGATCGCATGCTGAAGCAGCAGGAGCCCTACCCCGCCGTCGTGATCGACCGGCTGTGGAACCTGCTGCAGGCCAACGAGGCGGCCCAGGCCTTCACCCTGTTCCTGTTCGAGGGCCCGCCGCCGGCACCGCCGGCCGGCAAGGGCCCCAACATCCTGCAATGGCTGCTCGATCCCAAGGCGCTGCGGTCCAAGATTTCCAACTGGGAGGAGGTGGCGCGCTACCTCGTCTCGACGACCTATGCCGAGATCCTGGCCGATGGCGGCGAGCCCAAGGCGCTGGCCTTCGTCGAGGAGATCATGGCCTATCCCGACGTGCCGGCGTCGTTCCGCAAGCTGCGCTTCGAGGAGCGGCCGGCGCCGGTGCTGACGGTCGACTATCTCGTGGGCGGCAAGGCACTGTCGGTGTTCACCACCATCGCCACTCTGGGAACGCCACAGGACATCACCCTGCAGGAAGTCCGCATCGAATGCTTCTTCCCGGCCGACGATCGCAGCGACGCGCTGTTCAAGAGTTTGGCCGCGAAGCGTTGAAGAGAGGCCGCTCGACTAGAGCGCGCAGGTGCGGAAGCCGGCCAAGACGTCGTTGCGGTCCGGTGTGAAGAAGTTGCGGTATGTCGGCCGGGCGATGCGCGCGCTGGTCGCCCAGCACCCGCCGCGCAAGACCTTGCGCGTGCCGAACCAGGGCTCGGAATAGTCCTTGTAGGGATCGGCGGCGAAGCCAGCGAAGGGCAGGAAGTCCGACGCCGTCCATTCCCAGACATTGCCGATCATCTGCCGGCAGCCGAAGGCACTGTCGCCGTCGACGCAGGCAGCGACATCGATCGGCCCGTCGAAGGCATAGTCGAGATTGGCATGGGAGGACGTGGGTGGCGCCTCACCCCAGGGCCAGCGCCGGCGTCCCTCAGCAAGTCGAGCACCGTCCGGCGTCGGCGCGCCGATGGCGGCGGCCTCCCATTCGACTTCGCTCGGCAGGCGACGGCCGGCCCAGCGGCACCAAGCCTCGGCCTCGAACCAGGTGACGAACACGACCGGCTGGTGCAGCGCCAGTGCCTCGATCTCTCGATAGCGCCGGACGCTCCATACGCCGTCGCGCTTGGGCTGCCAGTAGACCGGACGCTCGGCGTTGCGTTGCTGTCGCCACGCCCAGCCGGCCTCGCTCCAGAATTCCCTGAGGCCGTAGCCACCGGCCTCGATGAAGGCCGCGAACTCGGCGTTGGTGACGGGCGCGCGGGCGATGCGGAAGGGCGCCAGCGGCGCCTCGTGCGCCCATTTCTCGTTGTCGAACACGAAACCGTCGGCAGCACTCGATCCCAGCCGCCACATGCCGCCCGGCACTGCGGCGTCGCCCGGCAAGGCGCCGGCCTCCGGCCGTCTCGCTTCACCGAGCCCGGTGGGCGGTGCATACGACAATGTCTGGCGCGAATAGGTGAGCGCCTCGACATGCATGTCCTCGTGGCGGAGCGCCAGTTCATAGAAATAGCGCGCGTCCTCATCGACGGTGCCGCCTAGCCGATCCTCCTGGCGTGCTAGCACGTCGGCCAGGTAGCCGAAGGTCCCGGCGCGGTCCGGCAGGTCGAGCTGCCAGCGTGTGGCGTGCGGCACGTTGCTCGAATCCCACAGCCGGTCGCTGCGCTCGATCAGCGGCGCCTGGCCGTGGGCATGGCGTAGCGTCCAGTATTCGTGGAACCAGCCGACATGGCCGATCTCCCAGAGCATGGGATTGACGATGTCGAGGCGTGGTCCCATCAATTCAGAAGATGACAATTCTTCCGTCAAGCGCTGGGTGCGATGACGGGCCTCGCGCAGTTGCGCAACGAGTTGAGCAGCGGAAGCACCGCTGGTTGGCCGCTGGGCATGGGCTTGGTCCATGAACATCGTCCTTATCACACCCGAGGGGCCGACTTCACGCACCGGCAACCGCGTGGCGGCCTCGCGCTGGGCGCGCATCCTGCGAGGCCTCGGCCATCGCGTGCGTCTCGCGGCGGACTATGACGGCAGCCCCGCCGATCTCATGGTGGCCGTCCATGCCTGGCGGAGTGCGGCGGCGATCGAGCGATTCAAGGCGAAGTTCCCCGACCGACCGGTGGTCCTGCAGCTCAGCGGCACCGACATCTACGAGTACATCGACAGCGATCCGGTGCCGACGCTGCGTTCGATGGAACTGGCCGACCGGCTAGTGGCGCTGAACGACCTCGCCTGGCGTGTCGTCCCAAAGCGGCTCCGCCCGCGTCTTTGCGTCATCCACCAATCGGCCGCGCGTTTGCCGCATCCGCGACGGCCGAGCACGCGCGCCGTGGTCGTCTCCGTGATCGGCCATCTGCGCGACGTAAAAGATCCGCTGCGTGCGGCCGAGGCGGCGCGTCTGCTGCCGGCTACAAGCCGCGTGCGCATCGAACAGGTTGGACGTGCCTATACGCCGGCATGGGCGGCCCGCGCGCGGGCCGAGATGAAGATCAACCCACGCTACCTCTGGCGGGGTGACGTACCGGGCGCCGCCGTCCGCCGGCTGCTGGCGCGCAGCCATGCCATGGTGATCTCGTCGCTGAGCGAGGGCGGCGCCAACGTGATCTCGGAGGCCGCCGTCGCCGGCGTGCCGGTGCTGGCCTCGCGCATCGATGGCAACGTCGGACTGCTCGGCGCCGACTATCCCGGCTATTTCCCGGTCGGAGACACTCAGGCACTCGCCTGCCTGCTTCAGAGGTTTGAGCACGAGCCGCAATTCGTCGTGTCGTTGCGCCAGGCGCTGGCCGGCCGCGCGCCGTTGTTCCGGCCGGCCCGCGAGATCGCCGCGTGGAGACGGCTGCTCGCCGGACTGTGCGTCTAGGGCAAGCTGCTATCGCCCGTCATGCCGACCGGCAGGCCTGCCGCCTTCCACTCCGGGAAACCGTCCTCCAGTCGCTTGATGTCGTAGCCCCTAGCGCGCAGCGCGGCGACGGCCTCGAACGAGAGCACGCAATAAGGGCCGCGGCAGTAGGCCACGATCTGCGTGTCCTTCGGCAACTCGGCGAGACGACGCTCAAGATCGGCGAAGGGGATATTGAGCGCGCCCGGCAGATGGCCCAGCGCGAACTCGTCTTCCGGGCGCACGTCGAGCAGCATCACGCTGCCGTCGTCGAGTCGCTTCACAAGGGCTTCGCGCGACACCGGCTCCAGTGAGTCGAGCCTGTTGAAGTAGTCCGAGACGATGCCGCGCACTTCGGCGCGGCTGTGTTCGGCGTAGCGTCGCAACGCGCCCAGCAACTCGATCACCGGCCCGTCGCCCAGCCGGTAGAGCATCCGCTTGCCGTCGCGGCGCGAGCGCACGAAGCCGGCCCGCCGCAACACCTGCAGGTGCTGCGAGGTGTTGGCCAGGGAGAGGCCGGTGAGCTGGGCCAGACGCTCGACCGAGCGCTCGCCCTGCGCTGCATGTTCCAGCAATTCCAGCCGGTTTCCCTGGCCGAGCACGCGGGCCAGCTCGGCGAATTGCTCGAAAATCTCGGTCTTTGGATTGATCATTCAATCAATAACTTGACTGATTGAATGAATCTCGTCAAGTCAACGGACGTCAAGATTAAGAGGAATCTCTCCATGGCCGGACACCCCTGGCTCGGCTCGATGCACCGACAGGTCCTGCTGCTGGCCACCGCGCAGGCCCTGTTCCAGACGACGTCCGTGCTGGTGATGACCGTCGGCGGCCTGGCTGGCGGCCTGATTGCGCCGTCGCCGCAACTGGCGACCGCGCCGATCGCGGCGATGTTCCTCGGCACGGCGGTCGCCACGTTTCCGGCATCGCTGTGGATGGCACGGGTCGGACGCCGTCGCGGTTTCGTCGCCGGCGCCCTGCTGGGCGCGACGGGTGGCGCCTGCGCAGCCATCGGCCTGTGGCTGGGCTCCCTGGCGTTGCTCGCCTTGGGCACCTTCCTCGTCGGTACCTATCAGGCGTTCGCCCAGTTCTATCGCTTCGCCGCCAGCGAAGTGGCCGACGATTCCTTCCGGGCGCGCGCGATCTCGCTCGTGCTGGCCGGCGGCATCGTGGCGGCGCTGGCCGGTCCGCTGCTCGGCCGGATCGGCGGCCCGCTGCTTTCGCCCGAGTATGTCGGCTCGTTTCTCCTGCTCGCGATCGTCTCGCTGCTCGCCGCCGGCCTGTTGCTCGGCCTGCGCATCCCGGCGCCGAAAGCGGAGACAGGCCCCGCCACCGCGGGCCGGCCGTGGATCGCAATCGTCTCGCAGCCTGCCTATCTCGTGGCGCTGTTCGGCGCGGCGACCGGCTACGGCGTCATGATCCTCGCCATGACGGCAACGCCGATCGCCATGCTCCACCACGATCACGGGCTCGCCGCGGCCACGACGGTCATTCAGCTCCACGTGCTCGGCATGTTCCTGCCGTCCTTCTTCACCGGTTCGCTGATCGCCCGCTTCGGCGTGCTGCGCGTCATGCTGGCCGGCGTCGCGCTGCTGGCCGCTCACGTCCTCATGACGTTGACCGGCACGGCATTCGAATCGTTTGCCGGCGCGCTGGTGATGCTGGGTGTCGGCTGGAACTTTCTCTACATCGGCGGCACGACGCTGCTGACGACAACCTACGCGGCGGCCGAGAAGGGCCGCGCGCAGGCGACCAACGACATGAGCATCTTTGCCGTGGGCCTCGCCTGCTCGCTGGGTGCCGCGGCGCTCCTGGAGGCATTCGGTTGGCAGACGCTCAATCTCCTGCTGCTGCCGTGGCTGGCGGTGGCGGCGCTGGCGCTGCTGTGGCTGGGTTGGCGGCGGCGCCAAACCGTCGCCGCGGCACTCGCCGGTTGAGCCGTGACATGGCGAGCGAACCTTTCATCCGCGTCGCGTTCTTCCTCGGCGTCTTCGTCGTCGTCGCGGCCTGGGAGGCGATGGCGCCGCGTCGGGAGCGCCAGCTCCCGCGCCGGGCACGCTGGCCGGCCAACCTCGGCATCGTCGCCCTGAACACGGCGCTGGTGCGCCTGCTGCTGCCGACCACGGCCGTCGCCTTCGCGCTGCTGGGCGAGCAGCGCGGCTGGGGACTGCTGAACAACCTCGACCTGCCGCATTGGCTGGCCATCGTTTTGGCCGTCGTCGCCCTCGATCTCGCGATCTACCTGCAGCACGTGCTGTTCCATGCCGTCCCGCTGCTGTGGCGGCTGCACCGCATGCATCACGCCGACCTCGACATCGACGTCACGACCGGCGCCCGCTTCCACCCGATCGAAATCGCGACCTCGATGGTCCTCAAGCTGGCCGCCATCGCAGCACTTGGTGCCCCTGCCGAGGCCGTGCTGATCTTCGAAATCCTTCTCAACGCGACCGCGATGTTCAACCACGCCAACCTCCGCCTGCCGGCGGGCCTCGATCGCGGGCTGAGGTGGATCGTCGTCACGCCCGACATGCATCGCGTCCACCATTCGATCGTGCGCCAGGAAACCAACAGCAACTTCGGCTTCAACCTGCCGTGGTGGGATCGCCTGTTCGGCACCTATCGCGCCCAGCCGGCGGCCGGGCACGAGGCCATGACGATCGGGATCGAACAATTCCGATCACCCGGCGAGCAGCGTTTCGATCGCATGCTGACCCAGCCCTTCCGCCACGACGCGCCGCCAGAAAACAGAAGCGCCCAGGCATGAAGAGATGCGCCTCGCGTACAGCGGCGGCGAAATGCTAAGCACGCTGGCAACCATGGGCAGCCCGGGCTTTCTCGTCACTCTCGACATGGCGCTGCGCGGCAGCGCCATCGCGCTGTTCCTCGTCATCGCGTGGGCGACCCTGCGGCGCGGTCGCGGCCGGCCGGCCGCCTGGCTCGGCGCCCTGCTGGCAACGGGCGCCGCCGCCTACGCGGTCTGCTCGTCGCCGGGCCGCCACGGCGATCTGTCGCCTTGGTTTGCCCCGGTCCTGGCGCTGTGCGCCGGCAATGCCGCCATCTTCTGGCTGTTTGCACGGGCGCTGTTCGACGATTCCTTCCGGCTAAAGCCCTGGCATGCGTTGGTCTGGCTCGGCGTGGTCGTCTGGCCGCTGGCCAACCTGTTCGGCACCGGCATCATGATGCGCTGGCCGGTGGGCGTGGTGGTGCGAGTCGCGGTGATCTCCCTGGCGGTGCTGGCGCTGGCGCAGACCGTCCGCGGCTGGGGCAGCGACCTGGTCGAAGGAAGGCGGCGCCTGCGCCTGTTCATCCTCATCGCAGTGGCGCTCCATATCGCCGTCACCGTCTCGGTCGAGCTCGTCTTCGGCCGCGACCATATGCCGATCGGGCTCCACCTGCTCAACTCGGCGGCACTCGCGGCCATCGCCGCCATCATCGCGGCCGTGCTGCTGCAGGCCGACATCGACTCCGTATTGCCTGCGCCCGTCCTCGCGGAAGCGGCACCGCCCGGCGCCGCGCCCGCGGAGGACGAGCCGGTCGATCCCGGCCTGCTCGCCGCGCTGGAACGGCTGATGGCGGTCGACCGGCTCTACCGGCAGGAGGGCCTCACCATCGGCGTGCTGGCGGGCAAGCTCGGCCTGCCGGAATACCGGCTGCGCCGCGCCATCAACCGGGGGCTGGGGTACCGGAACTTCAACGAGTACCTGAACCGCCACCGGCTGGCCGACGCCAAGCAGGCCCTGGCCGATCCGACCCAGGCCGAGGTCCCGATCCTCACCATCGCGCTCGATTCGGGCTTCCAGTCGCTCGGACCCTTCAACCGGGCCTTCAAGACCGACACCGGCGTGACCCCGACGGAGTACCGCAGGGCCGCCGAAAGCCGCAACGGCGCCTGACTCCTCGCCGATTCCGGAATCGGCCAGCCGTTTTCCAAGGATATCGGCCGATTTCCACCTTCGGCGCGATCTGGCCGCCGCATCCTCCTAGGCAGTGGGCACGCCTGCAGGAGGGGCGATCGATGAACGACACGATTCAAGTCTACCTGTCCGCCTGGCCCACGGTCTGGGCCATGGACACCGCCCGCTATCTCGTGGGCGCCACGCTGATGGCCACGATCCTGGCCTTGTTCTGGAGGGCGGGGCTTGCCCGCCGCAAGCTGCAGGCCCGCGACGCCACCGGGGCCGACAAGCGGCGCGAGATCCTGGCCTCGCTGCGCACCGCCTTCATCTTCTCGCTGCTGGGCGCGATCGTCGCGGTCGGCGACCATCAGGGCTGGATCACGATCTACAAGGGCTTCCAACAGGCCGGGCCGCTCTACCTCGTGGGGTCGCTGGCCCTGATGCTGGTGGCGCACGACACCTATTTCTACTGGGCCCACCGCGCGATGCATCACCGCCGCCTGTTCGCGCTGTTCCATCGCACGCACCATCTGTCGCGCACGCCCACGCCATGGGCGGCCTATTCCTTCGCCGTGCCGGAGGCCGTCGTCCACGCCGCCTTCGTGCCGCTGTTCCTCTTGTTCGTCCCGATGCACGGCCTGGGGCTGCTCGCCTTCGGCATCGTGCAGATCCTGCGCAACGTCATGGGCCATGCCGGCGCCGAGGTGCACCCGGCTTCGTTCGGGCCGGGCCGCTGGCTGGGCTGGAACAACACCACGACTCACCACGACCTTCACCACGAGGCCGGCCGCACCAACTACGGGCTCTACTTCCGCTGGTGGGACAAGCTCATGGGCACCGAGCATCCCGACTATCGCGCCAAGTTCGAGGCGATCGTCGCACCGCAGGCAAAGACCACGTCGCCGGCGATCGCCGGCCGCGTCCTCGCATGGGCGATCGCCGGAAGCGTTCTGGCCGGCGGACTTCTCCTCGCCGCCGACCCGGCCCAGGCCGATGAGGCTCCGACAGGCCGCTGGGCCACGCCCGGTGTCGCCGCCATCGTCGAGCTCGCGCCCTGCAGCGGCGCTTCAGGTCTCTGCGGTACGATCCGCTGGCTGTGGGAGGCCACCGACGAGAAGGGCCGGCCGCGCCTCGACACCCAGAACGCCGACGCCGGCTTGCGCGCAAGACCGCTGGTCGGCCTGTCGATCCTTTCCGGGCTGACACGGTCGTCGAAAGGCGGCTGGGAGGGCCGCATCTACAATCCCGAAGACGGTCAGACCTACCGCGCGACGGTTCGCCAGACCGCCGCCGATACGCTGACGATCGAGGGCTGCGTCCTATTCATCTGCCAGAAGCAGGTGTGGCGGAGCGCATCGACCCTCGCTGCCGCGCTACGGTGACTTGATCAGGCTGATCGACATCCCGAAACTCTCCGTTGCGCCCGGCATGATCGTGACCATGCCGGGCTTGTCGGCGAGTTCGCCGTCGAAATCCTCGGGGCTGGCATGGCCCTGCCACGGTTCTATGCAGACATAGCCCGCGCCGGGGATGGTCCAGATGCCGAGATGCGGCATCTGCGGGAACGCCACGCGTATGGCATCGCCATAGACGAGGCTGCGGCTGGCGAGCTGGTCGAACACCAGGGCGCCTTCCTTGAACAGCCTGTCATGCAACGCCAGACGACGATCACGCACGGGTGTCGGATACCGTGCCGAGCTCAGCAGGCCATCGATGGGCCGCCGGATCGGCGCGGGCTCCTCTTGTTCGAAGACAATCTCATGGGCCTCGCGCGGCTTTTCGTACGGCAATGGCCAGCGCAAGGCCGGATGGAAGCCGAAGGACGCCGGCATGGGCCCGTCGCCGCGGTTCGTCACCTCAGCCGTCATCTGCAGCGTGCCGCCCTCGATCTGGTAGGTGACGTCGAGGCGGAACGCGAAGGGATAGTGCCGGCGCGTCGCCTCGCTCGCCTCGAGACGCCAAGTGCAACACGCAGCCTCGGACGCGACCAGCGCGAAATGCGATGTGCGGGCAAAGCCGTGCCGGCCGATCTCGTATTGCGTGCCCGCGACCGTGATCCGGTTGCCCCTCGCTTCGCCGACAATGGGGAACAGCAGCGGCGAACGGCCGGTCCAGAAGGCGGGGTCGCCGTCCCAGAGCAGGTCCCGGCCGCCACCGTCCTGCAGGCGTACAAGCTCGGCGCCTGATGCGGAGATTCGGGCGCTGAGCTTTGAAGTGGAAATCAAAACGGTCTCGGTCATGCGCCATCATAGCAGCGATCAGCGGGCGACGGCCTCTGGGGTGGCCTCGTGGGCGGCGCGCACGGCATCGTCGATGCGGGGCAGATAGCGGACCTGGGGGCGGCGGGCGCCGGCCTGCAGCAGCATGCGGCGCACTCCCGGCATGGCGCCGGTGATATAGACTCGCACGCCGTGGCGCCGGGCCTTGCGCCCGATGCCGGCGATGACATTCGCCGCCGTCGAATCGACGAAGGGCACGGCGGAGAAATCGAGGACAAAAGCCTTGCGTTCATCGGCGATGCGGTCGAGCACCGCGCCCACCGTCGAGGCCGTGCCGAAGAAGAACGCGCCGGAAATGCGGTAGACGACGACCTGCGGATCGGTCGCCAGGGTGGGATCGTAGGGCAGGTGCGTGTCGGCCTGGTCGGCGGGTACCCGAGGCGCATGCTCCTGGATACCGGTGGTCGTGGCCATGCGATGGATGAACAGCAGGGCGCCCAGCGAAAAGCCCACGACGATGCCCTCGGTAAGGTCACGAAACACCGTCAGCAGGAAAGTCGCCAGCAGCACGACGGCATCGCCGCGGGAGCTGCGCAGCAGAATAACCAACTCGTGCTTCTCGGCCATGTTCCAGGCCACGATCGTGAGCACGCCGGCCAGTGCCGCCAGAGGGATGTAGGCGGCGAGCGGTGCCGCCAGCAGCATGAAGCCCAGCAGGAACAAAGAATGCAGCATGCCGGCCACGGGGCTGCGCGCGCCGGCCCGCACGTTTGTCGCGGTGCGCGCGATCGTGCCGGTGGCGCAGAGACCGCCGAACAGGGCGGAGCCGATGTTGGCCACACCCTGGGCCACCAGTTCGCAGTTGGAGCGATGGCGGCGGCCGGTCATGCCGTCGGCCACGACCGCGGAGAGCAGCGACTCGATGGCGCCCAGCAACGCGAAGGCCACGGCGTCCGGCAGCACCGCCTGCATCTTGGCGAAGGTGATGTCGGGCAGGCTGGGCGCGGGCAACATCGACGGGATGCCGCCAAAGCGCGTGCCGATGGTCTCGACCGGCAGGCCAAAGGCCCAGGTCGCGACCGAGGCGGCGACGACGGCGACCAGCATGCCCGGCCAATGCGGCCGTAGTTTCCTGAGGCCGGCGATGAAGCCGATCGTCAGCAGCGCCAGGCCGACTGTCGCGGGATTCACCGTGTCGAAGGCTGGCGCCAAGGCTTCCAGCTTGGCGATGAATTCGCCGGGTTCCTTGCCCTCCAGGGTCAGGCCGAACAAATCCTTGAGCTGGCTGGCGAAGATGATAACGGCGATGCCCGCGGTAAAACCCACCGTCACGGGATAGGGAATGAACTTGATGAAATCGCCCAGCCGCAGGAAGCCCGCCGCCATCAGGAAGACCCCGGCCATCATGGTGGCGAGCAGCACGCCGTCGATGCCGTGCCGCGCCACGGCCGCGGCAACCAGCACGATGAAGGCGCCGGCCGGTCCGCCGACCTGGAAGCGGCTGCCGCCCAGCGCCGAGATGAGAAAGCCACCGACGATGGCGGTGTAGAGCCCGCGCTCGGGCGCAGCGCCCGAGGCGATGGCGATCGCCATCGACAGCGGCAGGGCCACGATGGCGACGGTAAGCCCCGCCATGGCGTCGGCGCGGAACGCCGCCAGCCCATAGCCCTCGCGCAGCACGGAGAAGAGCTTCGGCACAAAGAGCGCGCCGAAGCTCGGTCGGTCGACGAGGGGCGAAGAAGGAACTTCGATGGTCATTTGACTAAAATATTGTGTATTATACTAACCGACATCGGTAGTTCTCACAACCGCGACGCAACTTTTGCACCAGATGCGCGCGCCCTGCGTTTTCTGGCCTCCTTTGCCGTTCCCATGCATAGTCCCGGCGAAGGCTCGCCGGCTCCTGGCTAGAAGCGAGACCTCTTGGAGGAAACATCGATGAAACGCAGAACCCTTGTCGGCGCCCTCGCGGCGTCCGCCGTCGCCGCCCCGTTCGTCCGCAACGCGGGTGCCCAGGCACCCCTCACGTTGAACGGCGCCGTCCAGTTCAACGACGACCACGCCTTCAACAAGACACTGCTCAAGTTCGAGGAGCTGGTGAAGAAATACTACGGCAAGCCGATCAACTTCGTGCTTCACCGCAATTCGTCGCTGGGTCTCGAGAAGCAGTATTTCGAGTACATGGCGCAGGGCAAGGCGGTGGACTACGGCATCGTCTCGCCGGCCCACATGTCGACCTTCTCGAAGGCCGCACCCTTCATCGACGCGCCGTTCCTGTTCCGCGACCTCGCGCAATGGAACAAGGTGCTCGAGCTCGATCTCCTGAAGCCGGTGGCTGAGGAGATCGCGACCAAGGCCGACGTCATGCTGGTGGGCTACGCCGGCGGCGGCGTGCGCAACATCTTCGTCAACAAGCCGGTGAGCACGCTGGCCGAGATCAAGGGCCTGAAAGTCCGCGTCCAGGGCGCACCGATCTGGTCCAAGACCTTCGCCGCGGCCGGCATGTCGCCCACCGTCATCGCCTACAACGAGGTCTACAACGCCATCCAGAACAACGTGATCTCGGCCGGCGAGAACGAGGCGGCCGGCGTCGAGACCATGAAGTTCTACGAAGTGGCGCCCAACCTCGCCATGACCGAGCACGCCATCACGATCCGGCCGATCTGCTTCTCGGGCAAGACCTTCAAGGGCCTGCCCAAGGATCTGCAGGACGCAATCGTCAAGGCGGGCAAGGAAGCCGGCGCTTACGGCCGCCAGGTCGAGAGCTCCGAGGACGAGCTGAAGCTCGTGGCGATGGAGAAGGCCGGCAAGCTGAAGCGGATTCCCTTCAAGGATCGCGCCGAGATGAAGAAGCTGGTCGATCCGGTGATGGCGGCCTACGCCAAGGAGATCGGCGCCGACGGTATCTTCACGCAGATCGTCGCCACCAACTGACCAGATCGACACCCGATCGCGCAGCGGGGCACGGGCTCCGCTGCGCTTCTTTTTCTCAACGGTCCTCCTGATGTCCCTTTCCGATTCGACACCGCCCAGCCTCTGGCGGCGGTTCACCGCCGGCTACGCCCAGTTCCTGACCGCGCTCCTCGCCCTCTCCGTCGCGATCATCATCATCCCCGTCACCCTGCAGATCATCTCGCGCTACACCGCGCTGATCCCGTCCTACATCTGGACGGAAGAGATGGCGCGCTTCCTGTTCATCTGGATGATCATGATCGGCGCCATGATCGGCGTGCGCGAGGCCTCGCATTTCGAGGTCGACGTGTGGCCGACCCTGTCGCGGCGCGGCGAGGCCGCCGTGCGCATCGCGGCGCGGCTCGGCATCCTGGCCTTCGCCCTGGTGTTCGTGGTGGGCGGCATCGAGTTCACGCGGTTCGCCTGGTACCGCACGTCCGAGCTGGCCGAAATGCCGCTCTGGATGATCCACATCGCCTGGCCGGTCGCAGCCGTCACCTGGATCGTCTTCCTGGGCGAGCAGTTCTACGACGAGATACGCATCCTCTTCGGATGGAGCGCGCCATGACCGGCGCGCTGTTCTCGGCCGGCGAAGCCGCCTCCATCCTGTTCGGCTGTTTCTTCGTGCTGCTGGTGCTGCGGGTGCCGGTGGCCTTTGCGCTGGGGCTCGCCTGCCTGCCGCTGTTCTATCTCGAGCCGCGGCTCGGCACGATGATGCTCGCGCAAGAAACCTTCAACGCCTACAACTCCTTCATCCTGCTCGCCGTGCCGTTCTTCCTGCTGACGGCCAACCTGATGAGCGTGGGCGGCATCACCAACCGGCTGGTGGCGCTGTCACGCGCCATCGTCGGCAGCTGGCCGGGCTCGCTGGCGCAGATCAACGTCGTGCTGTCGGTGTTCTTCGCGGGCATCTCCGGCTCCTCGACCGCCGATGCGGCCAGCCAGAGCAAGATCTTCATCGATGCCCAGACGCGCGAGGGTTACGATCTCTCCTTCTCGATCGCCATCACGGCGGTCTCGGCGGTGCTGGCCGTGATCATCCCGCCGTCGATCCTGATGATCGTGTGGGGCGGGCTGATCTCGACCTCGATCGGGGCGCTCTATCTCGCGGGCGTGGTGCCGGGCCTGCTGATCGCCGGCGCCCAGATGGCCACGGTGCACATCTATGCCGTGAAGCGCGGCTATCCGACCTATCCACGCGAAAGCTTCCGTCAGCTCCTGTGCTCGATCTGGGTGTCGATCCCCGCCCTGATGACACCGGTCATCATCGTCGGCGGCATCCTGGCGGGCTGGTTCACCGCCACCGAGTCGGCCTGCGTGGCCGTGCTTTATTCGGCCGTGCTGTCGATCGTGGTCTATCGCGAGATGGGCACGAAGGAACTCTACAAGGCGCTGGTCGACACCGGAAAGCTCGCCTCGGTGGCGCTGTTCTGCATCGGCACCGCCTCGGCCTTCGGCTGGCTGCTGGCCTACTACAAGATCCCGCAGGAGCTGCTGGCCAACGTCACGACCTGGGGCATGGGCCCGATCGGCGTCGGGATGTTCATCGCCTTCGTGTTCCTGGTCGTGGGCTGCTTCCTCGACGCCATCCCGGCGATCATCATCGTCGGCACGGTGCTGGAACCGCTCGCCAAGTCAGCCGACATGCACCCCGTCCATTTCGCCATCGTGTCGATCGTGGCGCTGGCGTTCGGGTTGGTGACACCGCCCTACGGCCTCTGCCTGATGATCTCCTGCGCCGTGGCCGGCGTCCGGCTGCGCTTTGCCATCAAGGACACGATGATCATGCTGGTGCCGATGATCGTGGTGCTGGCAGCGCTGATCGTGTGGCCGGAGATTGCCCTCTTCCTGCCCCGCCTGATCGCGCCGGAGCTTCTGAAGTAGCGCCCAGAACCCATCCTAGAACCCGCCGGCCTGCGAACGCTCTCCCTGCTGGCGGCGGATGGCGTGGAAGCCTTCGACCGTGCGGCCGATGATGTCGGCCACGGGGAGGACCTCGTGGATCAGGCCGACGGTCTGGCCGGCCAGCGCCAGCGAGGCCTCCATGTCGCCGCCGAAATAGACGTCGCGGACGTTGCCGAACAAAGAACGATCGAACGAGCCCTCCCGGTCGATCGCCTTGGCACGCTCGGTCTTGAGCGCCCGCACGCACGGCGAGGACTTGCGGTTCAGCATCACCGTGCCGGTGTCGGCGGCATCGACGATCGCCTGCTTGTAGTTGTCGTGCACCGGGCTTTCGGCGGCGCTCACGAAGCGCGTGCCCATCTGGATGCCCTCGGCACCCAGCGCAAAGGCCGCGGCCATGCCGCGCCCGTCGCAGATGCCGCCGGCGGCGATGATCGGCACATCGGTCTGCTCGCGCACCGCCTGCAACAGAACGAGGGTCGAGACATCGTCGGGGTTCTTGAAGCCGCCGCCTTCACCACCCTCGACGATCAGCCCATCGACGCCTGCGTCCACCGCCTTCAGGGCCGAGGAAAGGTTGGGCACGACGTGATAGACGATGAGGCCCGCCGCCTTCAGCACCGGCAGCAGCTTGGCGGGCGATCCGGCCGAGGTGCTGACGAACTTCACGCCACTCTTTGCCACGAGATCAACGACGCGCGGCTCCTTGATGAACAGGATCGGCAGGTTGACGCCGAACGGCTTGTCGGTGAGCTGCTTCATCTTCTCGATCTCGGCCAGGCAGGCGTCGACCTCGCCGCTCGAGGTCTCGATGATGCCGAGGCCACCGGCGTTGGACACCGCCGAGGCGAGCTGGCTGCGGGCGATCCAGCCCATCGGCGCCTGCACGATCGGATACTTCACGCCGGTATGGGCGAGCACGCGGTTCATTCGTTCTTCTCCTCGACAAATGGAACCTCATGCTGAGGAGGTCGCGCAGCGACCGTCTCGAAGCATGGGCCACACACCCCGACTGTGGCCATCCTTCGAGACGGCCCTTCGGGCCTCCTCAGGATGAGGACTATCATCACGGCAGGTTGCGGGCGCGCTCGTAGGCGGCGGTGAAGTTGGGCGGCGTATCGGCCCGGCAGGGCAGTGCCCGCTTGGGGTTGGGATCGTCGATGAAGCCGTCGCGCAGGCGGCCGGCGCAGGGATCCTGAACGACCACGCCGTGGCCCTGGGACCGAAACACGACGTGGCGCGACGCCGTCAGGGTCTTGGCCGCGTCACGCCCCCACGCCGCCGGGGTCAGCCAGTCGTAGCCGCCGCTCAGCAGTAAGGTGGGAATTTCCGACGTCACCGGCTGGCGCTCGGCAGCCGGCGCCGGCGGGACGCGCCATACCTGACAGAAGGCCGGCGACTTGCTCTGCCGGGCATTGAGGCCGTAGAGGCCGTTGGCCTCGATCTGCTTGCGCCGTGCGGCGCGATCGACCGCCGACCAGGTCTCGCGGCATTCGATGCTGTTGTAGAGCCCGTCGAACTGCTGGGCATTCTGCTCGAGCAGGCCGCCGTCGTTGCTCTCGAGATCCTCGGCGAACATGCGGAGCAGGCGGAGGTCGCCGCGTCCGATGGCCGCCACGGTCTCGGGGATGAGCGCCGCCTCGCCCTCGCGCATCATGTGCAGCAGGACCATGAGGAGCTTGGCGCCGTCGAGCGGCGCCGCCTGTGCGCCATCCTCGAGCTGCAGCGTCAACTGCAGCGGCGCGCGTTCGGCGGCCTCGATCGCGGCCTCGACCATGGCGCGGACCTTCGGATGCCGTTCACGGCAGACCGGATCGGCGGCACAGTCGGCATAGAGCCGCTCGAAGGCGCGGCGCACGATCTCGGGCTCGTTCTGCTCGCCGTTCACCTGCGGCGGATAGACTCCGTCCAGCACCGCGGCGCGCACGATCCCGGGATGCCGCCGCATCACCTCGAGCGCCCAGCGCGTGCCATAGGACACGCCGTAGAGATTGACCTTCGCGAGCGAGAAGGCCGTCACGAGGTCGGCGACGTCGTCGGCCAGCGCCGGCGTCGTGTACATGGTGAGGTCGATCTTGCGCTTTTCGAGCGCGGCCCGGCAGCCGACCAGGATGTCGCGCTCCTGCTGCTCGGTGATCGCCCGCCGTTTCGCCTTGGCGGGCTCGGAGCTGCGCGGGTCGAAACAGTCGAGATTGGGGGTCGCGCCGCCCGCCCCGCGCTGGCTCATGATGATGACGTCGCGGCGCTTGCGGATGTTGGCGGTCTCGTTCCACCAGTCGCCTTCGGCCAGGGCATCGGCGCCGGGGCTCGACGCCACCAGTGGCGCATCGCCGGGCCCGCCCGAGAGATAGACCAGAGGCTCCGGCCCTGACGTGCGCTTGGCCTTCAGGACGGCAACCTTCAGGCGAATCTCGCGGCCCACCGGCTGCTCGCGGTTCTCCGGCACGATCAGCACGAAGCATTCGACACGGTCGCCGCGCGGCGGCTTGAAGGTGCAGCGCTCGCGTTCGACCCGCGGGGCTGCAAGCGCACTTCCTGCCAGAAGCAGCAGGAATACTGCCAAACCCCACTGGAACGGTCGGACCATGGTTTTGTTTTGCCACATCGCAGCTTGTGACGGCATGAAGTAATTCTGTGGGCCGCCCCAGGCCGAATGCTTTAAGTTGCCGGCCATGACCCCCCGCTCCTATTGGACCGCCGTTTGGTGCGGTTTCCTCGTCCTGACCATCGGTCTCGGCGTCCGCCAGAGCTTCGGCATCTTCCTGAAGCCGGTTTCCGCCGAACTTCACGTCGGCCGCGAGCTGTTCTCGTTCGGCACCGCCGTATCGATGCTGCTGATGGGGGCCGTGGCGCCCTTCTCGGGCCGGCTGGCCGACCGTTTCGGCTCGGCGCCGACCATTGCCGGCGGCGGCGCGATCTACGTGCTGGGCATGATCGTAACGGCGACCATGCACGACGGCTTCATGCTGATCCTGGGCAACATCCTGGTCGGCATCGGGCTCTCGGCCGCGACCTTCGGGCCGGTGCTGGGCGTGATCCTGCGCGTGGCCCCACCGGAGAAGCAGGCCCTGGCCGTCGGTATCTGCTCGGCCGGCGGCTCGTTCGGCCAGTTCTTCATCGTGCCGCTGGCGGCCATCCTGCAAAGCTATTTTGGCGACTGGCGGCCCACCATGTGGGCGCTGACGGCGCTTGCCCTGCTGATCATGGTGCTGCCTCTGGGGCTGAACGACCGCAAGGAGATCGCCGCCTCGAAGAGGGGCAGCGGCGGCTCGCAAACGACCCGCGAGGCCCTCGCCGAAGCCTTCGGCCTGCGCAGCTACGTGCTGCTGGTGACGGGCTACTTCGTCTGCGGCTTCCATGTTGCCTTCGTCGGCGGCCATCTGCCGGCCTATATCTCCGACAAGGGCATCGGCCTGTCGCTGTTTGGCATAGAACTGACGCCGATCGAACTCGGCGGCTGGGCGATCGGCATGGTGGGCCTGTTCAACATCGCCGGCGCCATCCTGTGGAGTTCCATGGGTGGTAAGTACAAGCGCAAGAACCTGCTGACCCTGCTCTACCTGCTGCGCTCGCTGGTGTTCCTGGGCTTCATGGTCGCGCCGCTGTCGGCCGCCTCGGTACTGATCTTCGCGGGCTCGCTCGGCTTCCTGTGGCTGGGCACCGTGCCGCTGACGACCTCGCTGGTCGGCTTCATCTTCGGGCCGGTGCATGTCACGATGCTGAACGGCATCGTCTTCTTCGGCCACCAGCTCGGCAGCTTCGTCGGCGGCTGGGGCGGCGGCTTCCTGTTCGACCTGCAGGGCAACTACGACATGATGTGGTGGATTTCGATCGCGCTGGGCCTCGTCGCGGCGGCGATGCATTGGCCGATCGTCGAGGAGCGGCTCACGCGGTCCGCCGCGGTACCGCAGCCTGCATGAGCACGGAACGATGATGGCGGGCTGGCAGGCGGCACTGCTGTGGGGCGCCGCCGCCCTCGTCGTCGCCGCGACCGCGCTCTCGTTCGTGCTGTGGGGCCTGAACGGCCCGGCCTATCTCGTCGACCTGATCGCCGCCTACTGTCTTTAGCTTAGAGCACGAACTTGCTGAGATCGGTGTTCTTGGCGAGTTCGCTCACATGGGCGCGGACGTAGGCGGCATCGATCTCGATCTTGGTGCCGGGCTTGTCCGAGGCGGTGAAGCTGATCTCTTCCAAGAGCTTCTCCATCACCGTGTGCAGGCGCCTGGCGCCGATGTTCTCGACCGTCTCGTTGATCTCGGCCGACAGCCGGGCCAGCTCGTCGATGGCATCTTCCTTGAAATCGAGGTCGACCTTCTCGGTCGCCAGCAGCGCCTTGTATTGCTTGACCAGGCTCGCCTCGGGCTCCGTCAGGATGCGGCGGAAATCGTCCTGGCCGAGCGAGGCCAGGCTGACGCGGATCGGCAACCGGCCTTGCAGCTCGGGCAGCATGTCCGAGGGCTTGGCCATGTGGAAGGCGCCGGAGCAGATGAACAGCACATGGTCGGTCTTCACCGGGCCGTGCTTGGTGTTCACCGTCGTGCCCTCGATCAGCGGCAGCAGGTCGCGCTGCACGCCCTCGCGGCTCACGTCGCCACCGCCGCGGAACTCGCTGCGCGCCGTGATCTTGTCGATCTCGTCGATGAAGACGATGCCGTTCTGCTCGACCGATTCACGGGCCTCGCGCACCACGCGCTCCTGGTCGAGGAGCTTGTCGCTCTCCTCGCGCATCAGCGCCTGATGGCTGTCGGCAACCGTCATCTTGCGCTTCTTGGTGCGCCCGCCGAAAGCCTTGCCCAGCATGTCGCCGATATTGATCATGCCGACCGAACCGCCGGGCTGACCCGGCACCTCGAACTGCATCGGCGAGCCCGAGTCCGCGACCTCGACCTCGATCTCGCGCTCGTTCAGCTCGCCGCCGCGCAGCTTGTGGCGGAAGCGCAGACGCGTCTCCTCGCTGGCATTGGGGCCGCAGAGCGCATCCAGCACGCGGTCCTCGGCGGCCATCTCCGCCTTGGCGCGCACGTCCTTGCGCAGCCGCTCGCGCGTCATGTCGATGGCGGCTTCCATCAGGTCGCGCGCGATCTGCTC
>Ga0163144_10006323_pt1 | contig 26148 bp, 31 predicted proteins | sample OliLak19BULKMAT1_FD_123175 | JGI IMG/M metagenome (GOLD analysis project Ga0163144, IMG submission 123175) | Freshwater microbial mat bacterial communities from Lake Vanda, McMurdo Dry Valleys, Antarctica - Oligotrophic Lake LV.19.BULKMAT1 | ecosystem: Environmental > Aquatic > Freshwater >...
CTTCCGATACGCACAGCATGTGCATGCCCCGACGCTGCTGCTCGTGGCGGCAAATGACGAAATGATTCCACTCGAAAGTTCGCAACGACTGCTCAGATACTTCAGACCCGGAACTGCATCGTTCAAAAGAGTAGAAAATTCGGACCACAATTCGATATATTCAAACTCGCAGTACTTTCCGCTCATGAAGGGCTTCTTGTGAAACTGGAGACGTATGCGGCCCAACGAGCATGGTCAGATCGCGCGCAGCCGCGATCTGAACCGTTTGTTGGACGAGCCTGGTCCTGAGCGAGCGGTGAGCGCTCATAGGAAATACATTTTCCAAGGCCACAGGCCTTTACCACCTGGTGCGGGCTGACCTGCACACCACCCCGATCCAGCGGTGTCTTGGCGCTGGCAGCGCCTTGCAAACCGCCTTGGCGATTGGGGAACAACAACACCCGATTGCGATGGGTGCGTCAGTCCGGATGCCGCGAGCATTCTTCGACAGCCCTTCAGCTGCAAGTACTGCGTCTGCAACCCGAGCTGCCGTTCCGCCAACGTCATGCCCACGGCAGCTTCGACCGCCACGCCCTGCGTTCCTCGCGATGGAAACACGAAGCCGACCTCGGGCAGATGATTTTTCACCAAGGCATGCCGACGACCTTCTGAGTGCACGCAGAAAAGGACCTGATCCCTTTCCCATGGTGTGTCGGCGCACAGACGGCGGCCGCTACGACGACTAGAGTGCGGGGAATACTTTTTGCCAACAGGAGAACGAACATGAAATGGGCAGGCATGTATCTTGTCGGGTTTCTGCTGCTGGTCGGCGGCGTGGTCGCCGCACTTTGGAAATGGGGCGTTCTGGACAACATCGGCACGACTTGGACGTTGATCGCGGTAGTGATCCTGATCGGATTGGGAATCATGTTCTCGGTCAAGAACAGCGGAACCAAAGAGAACATCGAGATCGATCGCAGTTAGGCCTTTGCACGTCGCCCTCAGACGGCCGCGTCGATTGCCTGCCTCATGGACTGCGTCACCGCATCGGCCGCCTCCTGGATTGACGGGTCCGTTGAAACCAGGGGCAACAGGTCGGGTGGATTTATGATTCCGGCGACGGTCTTGCCGCCCTCCTCGTAGACCGCGACGCGGCAGGGCAGCGCCAGACTCAGCGCCATGTCCTTCGACAGCACCTGCGCCGCCTGGGCGGGATTGCACAGCTCCAGCACGCGGCATTCATGCTCAAAGGGAAACCCTTTGGACTCCAGGGTCTGCCGGAAATCGTATTCGTGCAGGACACCGAACCCGACCGCCCTGGCCGCCTGCGTCAGCCGTTCGGCGACGTCCGCCACGCTGCGCTTCGACTCTTTGAGATAGATCATGGGTGTTCCTCGTTTTTAGGACAGCGTGGCTCTAGGCCATCTCGATGATCACCTTGAGCGCCTTGGTTTCGGCGGCCCGGGCGAACGTGTCGTAGGCATCGAGAATTTGGTCGAACTTGAATCGGTGGGTGATCAACGACGTGGGGTCGATCTGGTGCGAGCAGAGCGTCTTGAGCAGCATTGGCGTGCTGACGGTGTCGACCAGCCGCGTGGTGATGGTGATATTGCGGTCCCACAGTTTTTCCAGATGCAGGTCCACCTTGACGCCGTGCACGCCGATATTGGCGATATGCCCGCCGGCCGCGACGATCTGCTGGCAGATTCCGAAGGTCGCTGGCAAGCCCACGGCTTCGATGGCCGTGTCCACGCCGCGCTGCGCGGTCAGGGTCATCACGGCCTCGCCGGCGTGTCCATCGCTGCTGTTGACGATGGCGGTAGCGCCGAAGCGTTTGGCCGTGTCTAGCCGGGCGTCGTCCAGATCGATGGCGATGATCTCGGCGGGCGAGTAGAACTTCGCGGTCAGCAACGCCGCCAGCCCGATCGGTCCGCAGCCGACGATGGCGACGGTGCTGCCAGGTTGCACCTGACCATTGAGCACACCGCATTCCAGCCCCGTCGGCAGGATGTCGCTCAGCATCACCAGCGCCTCTTGATCGGCACCGGGCGGGATCGGGTACAGGCTCATGTCCGCGTGCGGCGTGCGCACATATTCGGCCTGGGTGCCGTCGATGCTGTTGCCCAGAATCCAGCCGCCAGTAGTGCAATGCGAATACATCTGCCGACGGCAATTGACGCACTTGCCGCAGGCACTTACGCACGAGATCAGCACCGCATCGCCGGCTTTGAAGGCGGTGACGGCCGCGCCGACCTCTTCGACAATTCCTACGCCCTCGTGGCCCAGAATGCGCCCCGGCGTGCAGGTCGGTACGTCGCCCTTGAGGATATGCAGGTCCGTGCCGCAGATCGTCGTGCGCGTCACCTTCACGATGGCGTCGGTTGGCGCGGTGATCATCGGCTTCGGCCGGTCCTGCAGTGCCTTGTCTTGCGGGCCGAGATAAACGAGGGCTTTCATGGGGCTGGCTCCGTGTTCAGGCGGCTAGGGACGGGTAGTCGGTGTAGCCCTTGGCGCCGGGCACGTAGAAAGTTGCCATGTCCGGGGCATTGAGCGGGGCGTCTTGGCGCATCCGCGCCACGAGGTCGGGATTGGCCAGGAACGGGCGCCCGAATGCGATCAGGTCGCCACGCTTTTCGACCAAGGCCTGTTCGGCGCTGGCGTGGTCGAAACCGCCGGACAGGATGAACAGGCCGTCGAAGGCGGCGCGCAGCTCCAGCTTGAAATCGGCGGGCACCGGCGGCGCGCCCATCGACGAGTGGTCAACCAGATGGATGTAGAGCAAACCCATTTCGGAGAGCGATTTGGCCAGCGCCAAGTACTGCGCCCGCACGTCGGGAAACTCGCCCGTGCCGTTGAACACCCCATAGGGCGAGAGCCGGATGCCGACCCGGTCGCGGCCGATCGCGGCGACGGTGGCGCGCACGGCCTCCAGCGCCAGACGGTTGCGGCCTTCGATGCCGCCGCCGTAAGCGTCAGTGCGCAGGTTGACCAGCGGGTTCAGGAACTGCTCGATCAGGTAGCCGTTGGCGCCGTGCAACTCGACGCCACCGAAGCCCGCGTCCAGCGCGAGCTTGGCGGAACTCGCATATTCTTTGACGGCGTGGGCCAGATCGACCTCGGTCATCGCGCGCGGCGCACTGTGCGGCTGCATGCCCAGCGAATCGGTGAACATCTCGCCGGGGCACACGGCCGTGCCTGGCCCCAGCACCTCGGCGCCAGCCGGCAGGTTGGCGACATGCGCCACCCGGCCGCAGTGCATCAACTGCACGAAAATCTTGCCGCCAGCCGCGTCAACGGCAGAGGTCGAAAGCTTCCAGGCCTGTGCTTGGGTGGTGTCAAAGAGCCCCGGGATGCGTGGGTAACCCAAGCCATTGGGGCTGGGCGACGTGCCTTCGGTGATGATCAAGCCCGCTGTCGCTCGCTGGCCGTAGTAGGTGGCCATCAGTGCATCCGGCGTGTGCGCAGGTGTCGCGCGACTGCGTGTCATAGGTGCCATTACCATGCGATTGGCGAGGTGCAGCGAACGAGCGGAAAACTTGTCGAAAAGCATGGGATTTGTTCCTGGTCGAGATCATTCGGGCTGCGAGGCAGATGCGCAGCCAACAAGGCCGGGAACATCTGCAAGCAGAAGCCTGCGCGTCGAGGACGACCGGGTCTGTTCGACGACGCACAGAGTGCACCCGCGCGCCGTGGGGCTGCTCCTGTCATGGAATCAGTTTGTTGTAGTGCGCTTGCCCTTGGGTATCACGACGAACAAGGCCTGACGGATTGCGCCGATGATGGAAAATGGCAACCACAAGAAATTCGTCTGCGCGAACCCGATACACGATGGCAAACGGGAATTTTCGCAACAACACGCTCGTGAAGTCAGGCAGCCAGTTCGATTTTCGCCGGCTTTCCCAGCTTTGCCGCAAATTGCACCAGCGTATCGAGGCTGAATTTCTCCACCTTGCCGCGCGCCATGTCGGATACGCGGCTCTGGCTCACGCCAAGCAATCTTGACGCAGCCATTTGCGTCATTTTGCGGGCTTTGATCTGCTTATCGAGTTGGGCCATCAGATCCGCGCGCAGGGCAAGCACTTGGGCTTGGGCATCATCGAAGCCGAGGTCGGAAAACACGTTTCCACTGGACGTTGTGATCTTGTTTACCCGGGTACTCTTGCGCATGGGGCACCTCCTGTCATGGAATCAGTTTGTAGCGCGCCCTGCCCTTCTCGATATCCTTGGGCGAAGTGCGTTGGGTTTTCTTCTGGAACGCGTGCAATACATAAACATCCGTTGCACTTTCGACAACGAAGAAGACACGGCAGGCACCGTCCTTGGTGCGATTGCGAATCTCGCGTACACCAGCGCCGACCTCGGGCATCTGCTTCCAGTCGCGCGGCTCCATGCCCTGCTAAATCAACCGAAGGTCGGTGCCGGCTTCGGTTCGAACACTGACAGGAAGACCACGAAGGTCATCGAGCGACGTGCCGATCCAATGGAGTCCTTTCATGCACGAATTATACAACTACTTAGATTATATTCAGATAGTTAAATATTCACATGCCGGAGTGCGGTGGCTCACAGGTCATGCCGTCGGGTAACCCAAGCCTGGCTTCTTTCCCTGGTCAATTTTCAACGAAAAGACCTGGTCAGTTTTCAACGCGCATCGATAGCCATGCTGGACTTTTTGTCCTGACCGTAGCGATATCTCCCAATCTTCGCGCCCGTTGGGCGGACTTCGACACACAGACCACCCGCATCTGCTTCACGGTACAGGCGCGCCTTCGGTTTAAGCCCACGGAGCCTGGCATCGGTCGACAAGACTCATCTCCCGGCGTGAATGACGCGTTGTGAGTAACGCGAACCCTAGAGGGCTGCCCCTACTCACAACTTTATTCACTTTTTGTCTGGATGCCAACGGAAGGCCACGGAACGCCCAGGACATGAAATCCCTATTTTTCAGGCGATTCTGTGTTTTTTGGGAAGGGATCGGACTGCGCCGGAACCGCATTTGGTGGGCCGTGATGGATTCGAACCATCGACCAAAAGATTAAAAGTCTTCTGCTCTACCAACTGAGCTAACGGCCCGCTGCAACGGGACCGCACCACACGGTTGCGCGTGGGCGGGTGCGCATTCTAACCGAAACTTCCGCCGGCTTGGCCAGACGGAGCGGCATAGCGCGTGGGATCGGCCACGTCGGCGGCGCGGAAGCCGTCAGCGCGCAGGTGGCAGGCGTCGCAGCGGCCGCAGGCGCGGCCTTCCGCGTCGGCCTGATAGCACGAGACGGTGCGCGCGAAATCCACGCCCAGGCGCATGCCTTCGCGGACGATGTCGGCTTTAGAGAGATTGATCAGCGGGGCATGCACGCGGAAGCCGTGGCCTTCGACGCCGGCCCTGGTGGCGAGCGCGGCGAGGCGCTCGAAGGCGGCGATGAATTCGGGGCGGCAGTCGGGATAACCGGAATAGTCGACGGCGTTCACGCCGCAGAACAGGTCGTCGGCACCAAGCACTTCGGCCCAACCCAGGGCGACTGACAGCATGATGGTATTGCGCGCGGGCACGTAGGTGACCGGAATCCCCGGTGCGGAAGGCTCGTCGCGCTCGTGTTCGGGCACGGCGATGTCCGAGGTCAGCGCCGAGCCGCCGATGCTGCGCAGGTCAACGATGACGGTCTTTTGTTCGATGGCGCCCTGCACTTTTGCAAGCGCGACGGCGGCGTCGAGTTCGGCGCCGTGGCGCTGGCCGTAGCTGACGCTCAATGCGTGGCAGGCAAAGCCCTGCTCGCGAGCGATGGCCAGGGTGACGGCGGAATCCATGCCGCCGGAAACGAGGATGACGGCGCGTTTCACCGGCCCTGCTCCTCGCCCCAAAGCTGCTTGTGCAGCTGCATCTGGAAGCGCACGGGCAAGCGGTCGGCAATGATCCATTCGGCCAGCTCGCGCGCCGGCACCTCGGTGTAGCTGGGCGAAAACAGCACCTCGCAGCGTGAATCCAGCGCATGCGTCTGGATCATGTCCTTGGCCCAGTCGTAGTCCTCGCGGCTGCAGAGCACGAACTTCACTTGGTCACGCGTGCTGAGCAGCGGGATGTTTTCTAGCCGGTTGCGATGCTGCTCCTTCGAGCCCGGCGTCTTCAGATCGACGACGCGGGATACGCGGACATCGACATCGGCGATATCGATGGCGCCAGAGGTTTCCAGCGAGACCGAATAACCGGCATCGCAAAGCCGCTGCAGCAAGGTGATGCAGCGCTTCTGCGCCAACGGCTCGCCGCCGGTGACGCAGACGTGGCGCACGCCGTGGCGCGCGACTTCGGCGAGGATGGCGTCGATCTCCCACCACTCGCCGCCGTGGAAGGCGTAAGCGGTGTCGCAGTATTGGCAGCGCAGCGGACAGCCGGTAAGGCGCACGAACACCGTCGGCCAGCCGACGCTGCGCGACTCGCCCTGCAATGACAGGAATATCTCCGTCAGCCGCAGACGGTCGGTGGCCGCTTCGGTCATGCGCTGGAGCGGAATCAGCGCTGCTGGTCGAGCGAAAGCCCGCGCAGGCGGCTGATCGCCATATCGGCAGCCGGATGGCCGGCGTGCTCGGTGATCAGCTTGTTGAGGGTGGCCAGGCCTTCGCCGAACTGCTTGAGCTCCATCTGGCAATAGCCGGCCTTGAGCATGGCGTCGGGCGCCTTGCGTGAATCGGCAAACTTGGCCAACACCATCTGGAAGCTTTCCAGCGCCAGCTGGTAGTTCTGGGTGACATAGTAGCTTTCACCGAGCCAGTACCAAGCATTGGCGGTCAGCTCGCCATCCGGATACTGCTTGAGGAAGACTTGGAACAACCGTGCCGCTTCGGCCGCTTCCCCACGATCGATCAGGGCTTTGTAGGCTTCTTCGTAGGCGGCGGCCTGGACAGCCGCTTCATCCACCGGTGCCACGTCGGCAAACACGCTGGCCGGGGCTGCAGCCGTGACCGCGGGTGCCGCTGCTACGGCCCTGCTACCTTCCAGCTTGGCGAGGCGGGTGTCGATGTCGGTGTATTGGTCGGTGCTGCGCTGCTTGAGCTGTTCGTTCTCGTTCTGGATCTGTTCGAGTTTGCTGCGCAGCGTCTGGATCTCACCCTGAAGCAAGGCCAGCTTGTTGAGCACCTCGACATTGGGCTGGACAGGAGCCGGGTTGCTGCTGCGGCCGAGCGAGGCCACCTTGATCTCCATCTGGTTCATCCGCTCGAGCAAGCTCAGGCGTTCCTGGGAGAACGCCGGCGCGGCCAGCAGCAGGCTGGCCACGACGGCGATGGTCGAAATGCGTGAAAGGGTCTTCATTGATTACCTGACCGAGTAGGCGAACTCGACGCGACGGTTCTTCGACCAGCAATCCTCGCTGGAATCCATGCAGGTCGGGCGCTCTTCGCCGAAGCTGACCACGGTCACCTGGCCGGCGCTGGAGGCGACGGCGGCGTTGACGGCATTGCCGCGGCGCTCGCCCAGGCCCAGATTGTATTCGCGTGTGCCGCGTTCATCGGCGTGGCCTTCCAGAGTCAGGCGGGAGCCGGGGCGGTCACGCAGGTACTTGGCGTGGCAGGCGACGATGGCTTGGAACTCGGGCTTGAGCATGTCCTGGTCGAAATCGAAATAGACCACGCGCTGGCGCAGGCAGGAATCGGAGTCGAGGTCGGTGGCATCGTATTTGCCGTCATCGGTAATGCCGGTGCCGGCGTCGCCGGACGAGGTGCTGGAACTGCTGCCCGTGCTGGTATCGACTGGCGGAGTGTCTTTGGTGCCCTTGGTCTTGCAGCCGGCCATGGCGGCGGCAATGGCAAGCACGAGGAAGATGCGAGTGAAGGTTTTCATGGCTTACCCCTTTCGGTTGAAATGAAGCACAGTTGCAATGGGTTGACTGGTTGACGTTTGATCGATTGTTTTGACGACCTAGACAGACTACCTGAAAGGAGACCACGCCGGCTCCCGGACATCGCCCTCGGCCAGAACCAGCCGCTGCCGGACCCGGCCGTCGGCAGAGACGGCATACAGCACACCGCGCCGGCCTTCCTTGGTCGCGTACATCAGCATGCTGGCATTCGGGGCAAAACTCGGCGATTCATCCAGGTTGCCCGGCGACAGCGTCTGCCAGCGGCCGGAACCGCCAAAGCTGCGGTCAAGCACAGCGATACGATAAATGTTTCCATTGCCTTGGGCCATAGCGATCTTCTTGCCATCAAAGGACACGCTGGCTCGGGCGTTGGATTGGCCGGTGAAGCTCAGCCGTGTGGCCTCGCCGCCGGTGGCGGGCACCTGGTAAACCTGCGGCTTGCCGCCGCGGTCGGAGGTGAACAGCAGCTGCTGGCCGCCCGGCATCCACACCGGCTCGGTATCGATGCTGAAATGGCGGGTAATCTGGGTCAGCTGCCGAGTGGCGAGTTCCATCACGTAGATTTCCGGATTGCCGGTGCGCGACAGGGTCAGGGCCAGCTTGTTGCCGTCGGGCGAAAACGCCGGCGCGCCGTTGATGCCCTTGAAACTGGCGACCGGGTCGGTGGCGCCGGAGCCAGTGGCGACATCGACGATGTAGATGGCGGAATTGCCGCGCTGGAAGCTGACATAGGCGATACGCCGGCCGTCCGGGCTCCAGGACGGCGACAGCAAGGGCTCGCGTGAGCGGACCAAGCCCTGCGGATTGAAGCCATCGGAGTCGGCGACAATCAGCCGGTAGTCGATGCCCTGCCCCAGCCCGGTGGCGGTGATGTAGGCGATACGGGTGTCGAAGGCGCCGCGCACGCCGAGGATCTTTTCATAGATCTGGTCGGCGATCTGGTGCGCGGTGCGACGCACACCCTTGGCGCGGGCCGGCATCTTGAGCGAGAGGATCTGTTGCTGCCTGGCGACATCGAACAACTCGTACTCGACCGAATAGGCACCGTCGGCGGCATCAAGCACGCGGCCGATCAGCAGGAAATCCTGGCGCAGGACCCGCCAGCCGGGAAAACTGACCTCGGCCCCACGCACCGGTTTTTCGCTCATGCTCGCTTCGGCCATGGAGCGGAACTGCCCGGAGCGGTTCAGGTCATTGCGGATGATGGCGGCAACGTCGGTGTCGGGTGCCGTCGCGCTGCCCTGATAAGGCATCGGCACGACGGCGATCGGCAGCGCGGCCTCGTTGCCGACGACCAGGCCGGCATCCAGTCCCTGCGCATGCAGGTCAGTGAGCGGCAACAGTAACGTTGCGGCCAGCAGCAATCGATTGAACAGTGCTTTCATCGTTGGCAAGCCTCTTCGGGATAACAGAAAGTGATGGTGAATTCACGGCTGAACACCGGCTCGAAGCCAGCATAAGGCAAGGTGGTTTTCATCAGGGCGCGCTCCACGGATTCCTTGGCTTCCGGATCGTAAGGGCAATCGAGAAACTCGACCTTGTAGACATTACCGCCGGTGTACTGGAAGAAACGCACCTGGCAACGCTGCAACTGCGGCGCCTGCAGGGTATTCCAGTTGGCGCGCGCCGTCGCGTTGACGGCGGCAATGTAGCGACTGAGCAGGCCGCTGTCGGCGCCCCGGTTGCCGGGATTCCGTGCGGCCGGCGTCGGGCCGGGGCGTGGGTCTGATGTTGTCGTGCGATCAGCCAACTGCTGCAATTGCTGCTCCGCCATCCGGGTACGTTTGGCAGCTTCCGCCTGCGCTTTCCGGATGTCTTCCAGTTGATCACGAATGCGCTGACGGCGTTCGGCTTCTTGGGCTCGGGCGATGTCTTCAGTCAGGTCGATCTGGTCCTGGCGCTGGCGCCGCTCCTGCTCTTCCAGCGCCTGCTGCTCAGCCTGCTCCTGTGCCAACCGCGAGACGGCCTGCTGGTCGACCGTGTCAGGCTTGACCAGTTGCTCTTGCGGTGTCATCTGCAGCGGCTCGTCGCTGTTCTGAGGATTATTTTCGGGGGTCGGCTGCGGCGCTTGCGGCTCAGGTTCCGGCTGCGGCTTCGATTGGGCCGCCGCTACGGCAGCCGTGGCGCGGGCAACGTCAGCAGACGACACCAGCAAGGTAGCCAGCACCGGCTCTCCGGCCGCAGGAAGCTCGGACCTTTCCGGAATCCATTTGGCCGACAGGAACACCAACAGCAAAAACCCCGCGTGCAGCAGCAGGGTCAGCGCAAGCGCGGTGTTCTGTTCGGCGCGATTGACAACCATCCCGCTCAGTTGCCCTGTGTCTTCGGCGCGCTCATCAAGCCGACGCGCTCTACGCCCGCCTGCTGCAGCAGCACCATGGCCTGGTAGACGGTTTCATAGCTGGCGGCACTATCGCCAGCCACGAATACGCCGGTGTCCGGATTGGCCTCGACGAAGGCGCGGACCTTGGTCGCCAGCTCTGCGGCATCAACGGTTTCGCGCCCAACATCCTGCATCTTCAAGGTATAGCGACCGTCAGCAGCCACGGTCACCACGATCGGCTCCTTGCGGTTTTCCACTGCTTTGGCGTCCGACTTCGGCAGATCAATGTCAACGCCCAGATTGAGCAGCGGTGCGGTGATCATGAAGATGATCAGCAGCACCAGCATCACGTCGATATAAGGCACGACGTTGATCTCGGACTTGAGCTTGCGCTTGCGGTGTCGGCGCGAGAAGGAGGCGGTCATGGCAGTAGCCTCGAACGGTCGTGGCGGGCCGAAGGGGTTGGCTGGTTCACGTCAATGCCCGTCGCCGTGCGACTGCCGCTGCAGGATCGAGGAAAATTCCTCGGCGAAACTCTCGTAGCGCACCGAAAGTCGTTCAACCTTGGTGGCGTAGCGGTTGTAGGCCCACACCGCAGGAATCGCGGCAAACAAGCCCATGGCGGTAGCGATCAGCGCCTCGGAAATACCCGGCGCGACCGAGGCAATGGTCGCCTGCTTGTTGTTGGCCAGACCATGGAAGGACACCATGATGCCGAACACGGTACCGACCAGGCCAACATAGGGCGCGGTAGAGCCGACGTTGGCGAGCATTTCAAGGTTGTGCTCGAGCTGGTCGATCTCACGCGCCAGCGTGGCGCGCATGGCGCGCTGGGCGCCTTCAAGCTGGGTACGGATGTCGATGCTTTTGTGCTGTTGGCGCAAGCGGGTGAACTCACGAAAGCCTGCCTCGAAGATGGCTTCAAGCCCGGAGACCGGCTCGTCACGGTCAGTAGCGCCGCGATAGAGCTGGGCAAGGTCGGAGCCCGACCAGAAGCGCGCCTCGAAATCGTCGGCCTCGCGGTTGGCGCGCTTGAAGATGCCCATCTTGTTGAAAATGATGAACCAGCTCAGTACCGAGGCCGCCAGCAGCAGGATCATCACCAACTGCACCGGCAGGCTTGAATGCAGCACCAGCTGGAAATAATCCAGCCCGACTTCCTCGACGGCCACCGGCACGGCCGTGGTGACAGCCGCAGCCGCGCTGCTCAGGAAGACGGCACTCGCAATAATCGACATCAACACTCTCCCACTGGTTGCGCCGCGGCCAGCCATTCGGGCAAGGGCCTGGGCTTGAATTCGGATGCCTTCAGGCAGGCGATGCGCACCCTGGCCTTGAGCAGACAGTCATCGCCGCGCCGGAGTTCCTGCACGACCTCGAAACTTGCACGCCGCATCCCACTAACCTGCATGGTCGCCACCAGCAAATCATCGAGCCGCGCCGGCTTGAGGAAATCAACCTGCATCTCGCGTACCGCCAGCACCAGGTCATCACGCTCGCGCAGGTCGTGTTGTCCGACGCCCTGCGCGCGCAGCCACTCGGTGCGCACACGTTCCAGAAAATGCAGGTAGCGCGCGTGGTAGACCACGCCGCCGCCATCGGTATCTTCCCAATACACCCTTATCGGAAAGCTGAATGGAGGAAAAGGGGCAAGAGTGGATTTCGCAACCGATCTGTCCACGGTCATGACCTGGCCTCGCTGCGCAACTTCACTCTGACCCCTTTTCGATACCCGATTCAACGAACAGGTCGCCGTCAGTCTTTCGCCGCGGTGCGCTCAAGCCAAAATGCCGATAGGCCTTGCTGGTGACCATGCGTCCGCGCGCGGTGCGCACGATATAGCCTTGCTGAATCAAGTACGGCTCGACCACATCCTCAAGCGTGCCGCGCTCCTCGCTCAGCGCCGCCGCCAGCGATTCGACGCCGACCGGTCCGCCGTCGAAATTGTCCATGATGGTGCGCAGCAGGCGGCGATCGATGTCGTCGAAACCTTCGGGATCGACATTGAGCATCTGCATCGCGGCAATCGCCACGTCGCGGTTGATAAGACCGTCAGCTTTTACCTGTGCGTAGTCGCGCACGCGCCGCAGCAGACGGTTGCCGATGCGCGGCGTACCGCGCGATCGGCGAGCGATCTCCACCGCGCCATCGGGATCGCAGGCAATACCCAGAATATTGGACGAACGCCGGACGATGCGGGTCAATTCATCCACGCTGTAAAACTCCAGCCGATGCACGATGCCGAAACGATCGCGCAGCGGGCCGGTCAGCAGGCCGGCGCGGGTGGTGGCGCCAATCAGGGTGAACGGCGGCAAATCAAGCTTGATCGAGCGGGCGGCGGGGCCCTCGCCGATCATGATGTCAATCTGGAAATCCTCCATCGCCGGATACAGCACTTCTTCGATCACCGGCGACAGGCGATGGATCTCGTCGATGAACAGCACGTCGTGCGGCTGCAGGTTGGTCAGCAGTGCAGCCAGGTCGCCGGCGCGCTCGATCACCGGGCCAGAGGTCTGGCGCATGTTGACGCCCATCTCGTTGGCAATGACGTGTGCAAGCGTGGTCTTGCCCAGGCCAGGCGGCCCGAAGATGAGCACGTGGTCGAGCGCCTCGCCACGCCGGCGCGCCGCCTCGATGTAGATTTCCAACTGGTCGCGGACGGCCTGCTGGCCCAGGTAATCGGCCAGTTTTCTGGGCCGGATACTGGCTTCGACGATCTCGTCCTCTCGGGTGGCCGAGGCGGCAATGACGCGGGTTTGATCCATGCCGTCATTATGTCAGCAAGGAGCAGACATGGGCGCGGAGCAGCTGGCATTGCGGCGAAATCCGCGCACTTGAAACGGGCGGATGCGGTGCTGGCCAGCCTCAGCCGAACACCAACGTCGCTTCGGCCCCGCTCTCGGGGCGCGGGGCAATGGCCACCTGCCAGCCGTAAAGCTCGCATAGCCGGCGCACGATCGACAGGCCGATGCCGCCGCCACTGGTGCCTACGGCTCCCGAACCACGATAGCCGCGCTCGAACAGCCGTGCGGCGTCCTCGGCGCTAAGGCCAGGGCCAGTATCGGCAATGCGAATCCGGTTGTGCTCGACGTGCAGGCGAACCTCGCCTTCCTGGGTGTACTTGCAGGCATTGCCCAGCAGGTTACCGATGGCTACCGCCAGCACGGCTTCGGGAGCATCGACGAAGGCATCCGCTGCGCCTTCGACAAAAATCTGCACCGGCTTGCCACCCAGCTGGCTGCGATTGGCCTCGGCCAGCTGCAGCGCCAGCTTGTGCAGGTCGGTGTGGCCGGTGCCACGCTCGTTGCGCGAGAGCATCAGCAGCGCGGTAGTCAGGTCGGCGCACTGCAGGGCGGCACGGTCAATGCGTTGCAGGCGCTGGCGCATCTTCGCCGGCAGGTCAGCGCTGGCGAGCAGCAGCTCGCTGGCGCCGCGGATCACCGCCAGCGGCGTACGCAATTCGTGGCTGACGTCGGCGTTGAATTCGCGGTCGCGCTTGACCAGCGTGGTCATGCGCGCGGCGTAGTCATCGAGCGCTGCTGCCAGCTCACCCACTTCGTCATCAGGGAAATGCGGCGCCAGCTTTTCCGGCTGGCCGCGACCGGCCATGCCGCGCAGGCGGCCGGCCAGGTCGAGCACGGGGCTAATCACTCGCGACGATGACCAGATGCCGATCAGCCAGGCCAGCAGGGTGAAGGCGATCACGGCCGCCGCCAGCGCCAGCATCAGCTGGCGTTCGCCCAAGCTGGCGCTGGTGACGTCGTAGCGCACGTAGCTGACCAGATCGTCGTCGCGCCGGATCGCGTACTTGTAGCGATGGGTCTGTCCGTCGGCATCAACCTCGACGATGTCGTACACGCCGGTGCCGAGGCCCTGCAGCGGCAGCGGCATCTTGTAGGCGTTACGCGTGCTCCAGATTTTGGCTGTGAGCATCGAGAACGAAGCCTGGCTTTCCGGGTTCGAGCGCACCTGCGCGACGAAACTGTCGACTTCCTTTTGCAGCGTGTTATCGACCAGTTGGCCTTCCAGCCTGGACCTGAGGTACATCGTCGAGAGCGCGAACAGCCCGGTCAGCCCCAGGCCAAGCAGCAGGAACGAGAAGATGATGCGCGTGCGCAGCCGGTGCCGGTATTGCATCGGGCTCAGCTGGTGGCGTCAGGATCAGTAATCCGGTAGCCAATACCATGTCGGGTCTGGATCAGGCCCTCCTTGGGTAAAAAAGGCTTGTCGACCGCCGCACGCAAGCCATGGATATGCACGCGCAGGCTGTCGGAGTCGGGCAGTTCCTCGCCCCACACCCGGGTTTCCAGGTCCATGCGGGTGACCACCGCTGGCGAAGCTTCCATCAACGCCTGCAGGATTTTCAGGGCCGTGGGATTGAGCTGCAGCAGCTTGCCTCCGCGGCGAACCTCGATCGTTTCGAGGTTGAATTCAAGGTCGGCGACATTCAGCACGCGCGGCTGCGCGGCCTTGCCGCGCCGCGCCAGCACCGACAGGCGCGCCTCGACCTCCTGCAGTGCGAAGGGCTTTACCAGGTAGTCGTCCGCACCGGAATCGAAACCAGCGAGCTTGTTGTCGAGGGAATCCCGTGCAGTGAGCATCAATACCGGGGTCTGTTTGCGACCTTCGGCACGCAGCTTGCGACAGACCTCGAGTCCGTCCATGCCTGGCAGGTTGAGGTCGAGAACGATGGCATCGAAATCATTCACCACAGCCAAGTGCAGGCCGGTCACGCCATCGGCGGCGTAGTCGACCGTATGCCCGCGGTCCTCCAGGTAGTCGCCCAGGTTGGCGGCAATGTCGCGGTTGTCTTCGATGACCAGGATGCGCACGACGTCAGTTACTCACAGGTAAAATTAATCGCTGGCTCATTTGCAGTTCGTTGATGTCGGCATCCCTGCGGCGGCGACGCTCGGCCACTGTTTCACACTTGGTGGTCTTCATCCGGGTACCCACCTTTGCCGTGTGATCGCAAACAACGCGACTGTCAGCCGAAGCCTTGGTGAGTATGGTGTTCACACGCTCCTGCTCGTTGAAAACCGCCGTTTTTTCCTCTGCGCTGAGCTGATCTACCGACCCGGCGCGCGTGATCATGGCCGACATGCGACTGAGCGCACTGCGGACATCGGCCCTGTCGTCCGTACTGATAGCGCCGTATTTGGTGCCGTCACTGAGCGCCTGCTCGATCGCCTCTCGCTGCGTGTCGAAGCCACCTCGATTGATGGCCAACTGATTGGCAGCCACTGGGAGCGCCATCGCCAGCAGCAGCACACCTATTGCAATGCGAATCATCACGTAACTCCTTGGGATAGATTGAGACCAGACACTGATTCAATTCTGCCAGAGCATGCCGTACTGCACACACATGCCTATACCATCAACTAAAAAAAGGCCCGGCCAAGCGTGAGTACATCACACATGGCCGGGCCGAAAGGCATTGCTGCCCCGATTACCGTAAACAGGCCCTTGGCTGACGAGGCGCGCAGACCGGAATACTGGTCCGACCAAGGCTAGGCAGGGGATCGTTAATATCTTGTTAAAACAAGCTCATGCTCTGGTTATTTTGTCGGGGGCCCGACGTTTTTTTTCCGGACCGGGCAGCTAGCGGCCTGAATTGGCCGCCCGCTCGGCCAGACGATCCAGGATGGCCCCGGCCACGTCCACCCCGGTCGCGGCCTCAATACCCTCCAGTCCCGGAGAAGAATTGACCTCCAGCACCAGCGGGCCGCGCTGCGAGCGCAGCAGGTCGACGCCGGCAATTTCAAGGCCCATCGCCTTGGCTGCGCGCAACGCCGTGCTGCGCTCAGCTGCGCTGAGCCTGACCTTGCTGGCATGGCCGCCGCGATGCAGGTTGGAACGGAACTCTCCGGGCGCGGCCTGCCGGCGCATGGCCGCCACGACGCGATCACCGACCACGAAGCAGCGGATGTCGGCGCCCTTGGCCTCGGCGATGAACTCCTGCACCAGGAAGTTGGCATAAAGCCCACGCAGGGCTTCGATCACGCTGCGCGAAGCCGACAGTCGCTCGGTCAGGATCACCCCTGCACCCTGTGCGCCCTCGTTGAGCTTGATCACATGCGGCGGCTTGCCGAGCTTGTTGAGCAGATCGGAGGTGTCATCGGGATTGTCGCCAAACACGGTCACCGGCAGGTCGATGCCCTCGCCAGCCAGCAGTTGGTGGCAGCGCAACTTGTCGCGGGCGCGCAGGATGGCGTCGGAGCCGTTGGGCGTGTAGGCACCCATCAGTTCGAACTGGCGCAGCACCGCCGTGCCGTAGCGGGTGATCGAAGCGCCAATGCGCGGAATCACCGCATCGAAGCCGCTCAACTGCCGGCCCTTGTAGCTGAGTTCGAACTGCCCGGGCGCAATCTTCATGTAGCAGCGCACGGGATCGAGCACGCGCACCACATGGCCGCGCTCGCGCCCGGCCTCGACCAGCCGCTGGGTTGAATAGAGCTTGGCGTTACGCGAGAGGATGGCAATTTTCAAGACGATTCCCGCATCGCGCTGGCAGGGCCGGCGGTTTACCTGCGCGTGCCGGGCCGCGCGCCCGATACCACCGCAGTCTGGGCAGACGGCGCGAAGCTGGAGCGGGTGAAGGGAATCGAACCCTCGTCAGTAGCTTGGGAAGCTACAGCTCTGCCATTGAGCTACACCCGCGATTGGCAAAGATTATGGGCCTTGGGCCAGCCGCGCTGCAACGCGTAAAATAGCCGTATGCGCATCCAACTCAATGGCGAAAGCCGCGAATTCACCGCTCCTCAAACCGTGGCCAGCCTGCTTGACGCCGCCGGTTTCGCCGGTCGCCGCGTGGCCGTCGAGGTCAACCGCGAGATCGTGCCCAAGAGCCGGCATGACGCGCACGTGCTCGGCGATGACGACCAGGTGGAAATCATCCAGGCCATGGGTGGTGGCTGAAAATACTTGTCCGATTGGCATGTGGCACAACGGCAAAATCATTGAAAACGCAGGCCTGATGCCGCTGCACCGCTTTATCATTTGCCGCTGCGCGAGTTCGATGCGGGCTTATCAGCCCCGCGCAATCGCGCCATAATCAGCACATGAATGCACCCATCCCGTTCAACGACCCGCTGATCATCGCGGGCAAGCCCTATCGATCGCGCCTGTTGACCGGCACCGGAAAATTCCGCGACTTTGAGGAAACGCGACTCGCCACCGAAGCCGCGGGCGCCGAAATCGTCACTGTCGCCCTGCGTCGCACCAATCTTGGCCAAAATCCGGGCGAACCCAACCTGCTCGATGTGCTGCCACCGGATCGCTACACCCTGTTGCCCAACACGGCTGGCTGCTACACCGCCGACGATGCGGTGCGCACCTGCCGACTGGCGCGCGAATTGCTGGATGGCCATACCTTGGTCAAGCTGGAAGTATTGGGCGATCCGAAGACACTCTTCCCCGATGTCGTGCAGACCCTTGCCGCGGCTGAAATCCTGGTCGCCGAGGGTTTCCATGTGATGGTCTACACCTCGGACGACCCGATCATCGCCAAGCGACTGGAAGAGATCGGCTGCGTCGCGGTGATGCCGCTGGCGGCGCCCATTGGCTCGGGCCTCGGCATCCAGAACAAATGGAACCTGCTGGAGATCATCGACAATGCCAAGGTGCCGATTCTTGTCGATGCCGGCGTCGGCACCGCATCGGATGCCGCCATCGCCATGGAACTGGGCTGCGATGGCGTGCTGATGAACACCGCGATTGCCTCGGCAAAAAATCCCGTGCTGATGGCCAGCGCCATGCGCAAGGCGGTTGAGGCCGGGCGCGAGGCCTTCCTTGCCGGCCGCATTCCGAAAAAACGCAACGCCAGCGCGTCCTCGCCGCTGGATGGCCTGTTTTTTTGAGCCGCCGATGAACCCATCCACGCCCGGCACGGAAGACAAGGCGGCACTCAGGCAACGTTCGATACGCAGCTTCGTGCTGCGTCAGGGTCGGCAGACTGAAGCGCAAAAGCGCGCCTTCGACCTGTACTGGCCGCGCTACGGGCTCGACTACCGCGGTGAACCCCGAAACCTCGACGCGGTATTCGGGCGAAAGGCACGGCGCGTGGTCGAGATTGGCTTTGGCAACGGTGAGCAGCTGCAGTACGCCGCCGACAGCGAAGCTGCGCGTGATTTCATCGGCATCGAGGTGCACGCCCCCGGCGTCGGCCGCCTGCTCAACGGCCTGGCTTCAATCAATGCCGGCAACGTGCGCATCTGCCAGCATGATGCGGTGGAAGTGCTGCGCAACGAAATCGCCGACGGCGCGCTCGATGAGGTGCGCATCTACTTCCCTGATCCCTGGCACAAGAAGCGACACCACAAGCGCCGGCTGATCCAGCCGGAGTTCGTGGCGTTGCTGTGCGACAAGCTCAAGCCCGGCGGCATGCTGCATCTGGCCAGCGACTGGCAGGACTATGTCGAGCAGATGTGGGATGTCTGCGATGCCGAGTCACGCCTGCGCAATCGCGCCGGTCCGCGCGGTGCACTGCCGCGCCCGGCCTGGCGTCGACAAACCCATTTCGAGACCCGTGGCCAGAAACTTGGCCACGGCGTCTGGGATCTTCTCTACGACCGCGGCTGAGGATCCAGACCCGAGCCCATGGATACCCGCCTCACCCTGACCAACGACATGATGCTCGTGCTCGGGCTGACCGTATTCGTGGTGGCGATGTTCATGTTCGAGCGCATACGCAGCGATGCGACTGCGCTGGTGGTGCTGGTGGTGCTCGGGCTCGCCGGACTGATCCCCGAAAGGGACCTGTTCAGCGGCTTCGCCGGCAACGCGGTGATCAGCATCATGGCCACCATGATCCTCGGCGCCGGACTGGATCGCACCGGCGTGATGAACCGCATGGCCGGCTGGCTGCTGCGTCGCGCCCACGGCGCCGAGGAACGATTGATCCTGCTCGCCTCGCTGGCGGCGGGGCTGCTGTCGGGCTTCATGCAGAATCCCGCCGTCACCGCCCTGATGCTGCCGGTCGCGTCGCGATTATCCAGCCGCACCGGCATCGTCGTTTCGCGGCTGCTGCTGCCGATGGCAGCGGCCATCATCATGGGCGGCGCGTTGACCATGGTCGGCAATTCGCCGTTGATCCTGCTCAACGACCTGCTGCTGTCCGCCAATCGCAATCTGCCTTCGGGCGCCGCCACGCTTACTGCTTTCCCGATGTTCGCACCGCTGCCGATTGGCTTGGTGCTGCTGGCGGCAAGCCTGCTCTATTTCCGCTACCCGGGCCGCAAATGGCTGCGTGAAAGTGAAGAACAGGGTGTGGCGCCGGGCCGCACCGAAAGTTATTTCGCCAAGGCCTACGGCATCGAGGGTGATGTTTTCGAACTCACCCTGACGTCGGAAAGCCCCTTGGTGGGCATGTCGGTGGGCGATGCCGAATCGCAGTCGCACACGCCGCTGTTCCTGGCCCTGCAGAACGGCAACGAAGCGCGCCTTGCGCCGCCCGCCGACGAGCGCCTGTGGGTTGGCAGCGTGATCGGCGTGATGGGCCGGCGCGAGGACGTGCAGGACTACGCCGACCGCAACCAGCTGAAATTCTCGCAGCGCCTGCGCGCGCTGGGCGACCTGTTCAATCCGGCACGCGCCGGCATTTCCGAAGCGGTGATTCCGCCGACCTCGCAGTTCATCGGCCGCACGCAGGCGCAGCTGCGCCTGCGCAAGCGCTACGGCATCAGCCTGCTGGCGATCAATCGCGACAAGCAGGTGCTGCGCCGCGATATCCGCCAATTGCCGATGCGATCGGGCGATATGCTGGTCTTCCACAGCATCTGGACCGACCTCGCCCAAGCCAGCGACAGCCGCGATTTCGTCGTGGTCACCGACTATCCGAAAGAAGAGCAGCGCCCGCACAAGCTGCGCTGGGCGCTGGCCATCTTCGCCTCGTCGATGCTGCTGGCCCTGAGCACCCTCGTACCAGTGCCTATTGCACTCATGGCCGGCGCCGCCGCGATGGTGGTCAGCGGCGTGCTCAACATGGACGAGGCCTACGCGGCGATCAGCTGGAAGACCGTATTCCTGATGGCTTGCCTGCTGCCGCTGGGCGTCGCCATGGACGACACCGGCGCGGCCAACTGGGTGGCGCAGCAAACGCTGGAGCGGCTCGGCCACGGCGTGCCGCTATGGCTGCTGCAAGCGGCGGTGGCCGTGCTCACCATCAGCTTCGGCCTGGTAATCGGCAACGTCGGCGCCACCGTGCTGATGGTACCGATGGCGATCAACGTCGCCCTGGCCGCCAACGGCAATCCGTCCGCCTTCGCGATGGTGGTGGCGCTGTCGGCCTCGAACAACTTCCTGACGCCCTCGAACCCGGTGCTGGCCATGATCACCGGCCCCGCCGGCTACCGACCGCGCGATCTGTGGCGAACGGGCGCGCCCCTGAGCCTTGCGTATCTGATCATCGTGTTGATTGCGGTTAATTTGCTGCCGAGGTTTTGAGGCGGTCTGGTCTTGACACCGTGCCTTGCCAATCGCAAGAAATATTTGCTTTGCAGGCTGGGCTACCAAGCCCAGCGCTGTTGTAATTACGGAATGTTGGGCGTGGTAGCTCAGCTCACGACACAGCGTAACTTGTACGACACGGAAACCCCGGGGACCTGCTGTTGCCCGATTTCATGACTCACGCAGCAAATTAAAGGTTGGTCAGGATTCAAGGCCGAGCTTGAGCCAGCTTCAAGAAGCCGTCACTCGCTTCCACCGCCACCGTCTTCAATGATGCCCCGCGACAAGGTCCGGCTACGCTCAAGCCATCGTGCAGCTGAAAAGTGGCGCCATGCGCGGCGCATACCAGATGGCCCCGATCGACCAGGAATTTGCCGGGCGCGTAGTCGAGCCGGCGGCCTGCATGCGGACATATGTTGAGATAAGCCGCAAACCCGCCGTTATCGCAATATACGATGATCGATTCATTTTCACCGCCGATGACCGCGTCCAGCGCGACGATACCGCTGGCCGGTAAATCGGCCAGGGCAATTAACGAACTGCTTACACTTTCGGTTTCGGGCATCGCCATACTCCGTTTCCCGGCAGTCTGACATTGAGCCCCATGCGCGTATTCGTCCATCGCCTTTTTGCTTTCCGTCCGCACAAGCCGCGGCACCCGCTGCTGCGCCTCGCGGCCGGACTGCTGGGCTTGGTGCTGCTGTCGCTGCTGGTGGTGTTCGGTCTGTTCATCGGCATCGGCATGCTGCTATTTGCGGCGGTGCGTCGGATTTTCCGGCCGCCGCCGGCCAGGCCGCAGGCCAGCCCGGAGATGGTGATCGAGGGCGAATACTCGGTAGTGCGCGAGCCTCGGCGCGTGCTTAATCCGCATTGATTTTGGCGGGCTTTCCCGGGTTCATTGCCGCATGCCCCGTGCGGACGCTCAGACCGCACGACTGAACAGATCCAGTCGCTACACTTGGCCTTCATCCACACCGATCAAGCCATGACCGTCTTCGTCTTCGAACCCCAGCCGCTCGCCAGCGTGGCGCTAGCCGGCAGCGAGCAGCGCCTGCCGGTGCACCGCATCTATTGCGTTGGCCGCAATTTTGTCGAGCATGCAAAAGAAATGGGCGCGGAAGTCTCGCGCGGCACGCCGATATTCTTCATGAAGCCCGCCGACGCCATCGTGCCGGGCGGTGGTGACGTGCCCTATCCGCCGGGCACGTCCGACCTGCACCACGAAGTGGAGCTGGTGGTGGCGCTGGGCAGCGGCAGCGATGCGGTCATCGCCCTCGACGATGCCCTCGCACACGTGCACAGCTACGGCGTCGGCCTTGACCTCACCCGCCGCGACCTCCAGGCGCAGGCCAAGGACAAGCGTCTGCCTTGGGACATTGCCAAGGGCTTTGATTGCTCCGCGCCGCTCAGCGCCTTGGTGCCGGTGTCGGACTGTGGCCACGATTTCACGCGTCGGCTCTGGCTGAAGGTCAACGGCAAACTGCGCCAGCAAGCGCCGCTGTCGGACATGGTGTTCAGCGTGGCAGACATCATCCATGAGCTGTCCAGGCTGTTTGCGCTGCGCGCGGGCGACCTGATCTTCATGGGCACGCCGGCCGGCGTGGCGGCACTGCAGCGTGGCGATAGTTTCGAGGCCGGCGTTGATGGGCTGGTGACGTTCTCGGGTCGCATCACCGGTTGACGTGAGTCGGCGAGCGGCTTGAATCCAACCAGCCGCAAATCCACACTTCGGCTACATCCAACACCCAGGGGGAGCAGCACAGCATGGGCATGATCTCGGAGTTCAAGGAATTCGCCATGCGCGGCAACGTCGTCGACCTCGCGGTCGGCGTGGTCATCGGCGGCGCCTTCGGCAAGATCATCGGCTCGCTGGTCAACGACGTGATCATGCCGGTGGTCGGCAACCTGCTCGGTGGCGTCAATTTCAATGAGCTTGCGGTCACGCTGAAAGCCGCTGAAATCGCGGCCGATGGCAAGGAGCTGGCGGCGGCCGTCTCGCTGCGCTACGGGGCCTTTTTCCAGACTATCGTCGATTTCCTGATCATCGCCTTCGCCATCTTCATGGCCATCAAGGTGATGAACGCTCTCAAGCGCAAGCAGGAGGCCGCTCCCGCCGCGCCGGCCGAGCCCAGCGATGAGGTCAGGCTGCTGACAGAAATCCGCGACGCGCTCAAGTCGCGCTAAGCTTCGCCCGACGATATCCACGATATCCACGACGCCGGCGCTGCCGGCGTCTTTTTTTACGGAGCATGCCATGGAGTTTTTTGCGCGCCGCGCGGCACTCGGTTTGGCCCTGATGGCCAGCATTCCGGCCTTGGCTGCACCGGGCCTGGATGAAAAATCGCTGACCACCGCCACGCAGCTGCGCGAGCAGGCGCTGGCCGGCAGCGAGGCTTACGCTATCGTCGAATCGCTGACCACCGAAGTCGGCCCGCGCATGGCCGGCTCACCGGGCTATGACCGCGCCACGCTGTGGGCGCAGGAAAAATTCCGCGCGCTCGGCTATGACCGCGTCTACCTCGAGCCCGCCACGTTCCCGGTCTGGCAGCGCGGCCACGAGAGCGCCGAGGTCGTGGCGCCGTTCCCGCAGCCCCTGCACATCACCACGCTGGGCGGCAGCATCGGCACCGAAGGCAAGCCGCTGCAGGCCGATGTGGTGGAATTCGCCTCGCTGGGCGCACTGAAGGCGGCGGCGGTGGATTCGCTGACCGGCAAGATTGCCTACATCAGCCTGCGCATGGAGCGCTTTCGCGACGGCAGTGGTTATGGCCCAGCGGTGGCATCACGGCGCAGCGGTGCTGCCGAAGCCGCCAAGCTCGGCGCAGTGGCGCTGTTGATCCGCTCCATCGGCACCGACTCCGACCGCATGCCGCACACCGGCATGATGCGTTACGAGGACGGCATCACGAAGATCCCGGCGGTTGCCCTGTCCAATCCCGACGCCGACCTGCTGTCGAACATGATCCGTCGCGGCCAGCCGGTGACCCTGAAGCTGGATATCACTGCGGGATTCAACGGCACGGCGACCAACTACAGCGTGATCGGCGAAATCCGCGGCCGCAGCAAGCCCGATGAAGTCGTGGTGATTGGCGGCCACCTCGACTCCTGGGACCTCGGCACTGGCGCGATCGACGACGGTGCCGGCGTAGCCATCACCATGGCCGCTGGCGCACTGGTCGGCCGATTGGGACAGCCACCGCAGCGGACGATCCGCGTGATTGCCTTCGCCAACGAAGAGCAGGGCCTCAGTGGTGGCCGCGCCTACGCCCAGGCCCATGGCAAGCAGGTGGCTGCACACCAACTTGGTGCCGAAAGCGATTTCGGTGCGGGCCGCATCTATGCATTGCGCGCCGGCACCGACCCCAAGGCCAACGCCGTGATCGAGCAGATCGCCGGCGTGCTGGCGCCGCTGGGCATCACCCATGAACCCGGCGCAGGCAATGCCGGCCCCGACCTGAGCCCGATGGCCGCCCTCGGCATGCCCTGGGCGCAGCTGGCGCAGGACGGCACCGATTACTTTGATTACCACCACACGGCCAACGACACGCTGGACAAGATCGACGCCAAGGCGCTCGACCAGCAGGTCGCGGCCTATGCGGTGCTGGCCTATCTGGCCGCAGACAGCAAGGTGGATTTCGGACAGCTGCCGGTGGCCAACAAAGGCGAATGACTCCACGGCTGGCGCGTGCCCAAAGCAAGCGTGGGTACCGTCTCATGGCGCTCGCTGCCGTGTTTGACGTATGTGCACCGCGAATGGCGCATATGTCGCACCCACACGGCCCCAGGACGTCGGGCGATGGGTGTTCGCGTGCAGAAAATCGAACCTCGAACGCATGCGCGAAACGTGGGTGCGAGCACGCGCAGAAAAGCTGTGGCCGCGCACAAGCTGTAAATTCAGGGTGTCCGGTGTCGGAGGTGTCGGTGTTTTCCGGTGTCGGTGTTTCAGGCAACCCGCAAGGCTTTCACTCGCGGCTGATCGTGCTTCATGGCCTGGGCAAGATCATAGCTGGCCTGCAAGGTGATCCAGAACCTCGCCGTGCTGACTCCAGCTCGTTCCAGCCCGATAGCCAGTTCCGGACTGATGCCCGCATGACCATTGAGCACCCGCGAGAGTGCGGCGCGCGACATGCTCAGCCGTCCGGCGGCCTCGGTAACCGCCAGGCCCAACGGAACCAACACGTCCTCGCGCAACAGTTCGCCAGGGTGGGGAGGATTCTTCATCACGAGCCGTGTTCCTTTAAAGAAAATCCAGATAATCGACCAACTCGACATCGGTACCGGCGAACCGAAAGGTCACGCGCCAATTGCCGTTGACCCACACCGACCAGTCACCTTTCAGACCGCCCTTGAGCGGATGAAGCTTGAGCGAAGGCAAGTTCAATTCGTCGGCAGTGGAAGCGGCATCGAGCGCGGCGAGGATGCGCGCAAGCTTGGCGGCATGCGCCGCCTGTATGCCGCGTTTCGAGCCCGTTCGGTAGAAAGTTTCGACGCCCTTGTGCCGGAACCCGATAATCATGGCCTAAGAAAGAGGTTGTCGTCCCGCTGTGTTGTTGCTGGGTGTCCTGTGTTGTCGTGTCCTGTGTTGTTTCGTGTGTTGTTTCGTTGCTGGGTGTCCTGTGTTGTTTTGGCACCTTCAAGCAGGGGCCTGTGCCGGACGCACCATAAAAAAGCCCGCCTTGCGGCGGGCTTTTGGGTCAAGAATCACAACCCCTTACAGGCATCTGCCCAAATCATATTTCGGCAACCCCGTGACGGTGCACGTAGTGAGGGACGCCGTGTGTGTGGCTCTCAAGTTGACCGTGCGACTGGTAAACGTGGCTGAGTACACATCGAGGTTGAGGATGCCCTGAGGGTTATAGGTCACAAACTGGGGGCTCACCGGGGGCGTCAAGAGCAGCTGGGCCTCGGTGAAGATACCCGCGTAGGCGGCCCCCACTGACAGCGTGGCAGCAAACGGCGCACCCGTTCGGGTCGGCGTCGGCGCAACGCTCAAGGTGCCTGGCGTATAGAGAACGCATTTGACGTCTTGAATAAAGTTCGGACCCGCCAGGTTGGGAGCCACGTTGAAGGTCTTGCATGGATTGGAGGTTCGGCTACTGGCAGGACCAGAAGATACGATTGGCGTTATCAGCACCTGGTTGAACCCGGAAATCTTCAGCTGCTGTTTGACCGAATTGGTGCCGGTGCAGGTGTACGACCAAGGCGATGTGAGACTCACCGTTCCGCAGGTGCCTATCGGCTGGCCGTTGGCCGGGTTGGAGGACCAAGCCATCGTCGGCCCGGCACTCGCCTTGAAATCGGTCAAGGTGGCGCTCAGTCTGACCGTGTAGTTCAGGCTTGGGTACGCCGTGCCATCGCAGACGTCGCCCGCCGCATCGCCATCGGAATCGAGTTGATTGGTATTGGCGTTGTTCGGGCAGTTGTCGCTGACGTTGAGGACACCGTCGCTGTCGTTGTCGGTACTCACTTCGCAGGCATCGCCAATGCCGTTGCCGTTTGCGTCAGCCTGACCGGCGTTCGCCGCCAGCGGGCAGTTGTCGAAGCCGTCCAGCA
>Ga0163144_10006327_pt1 | contig 26140 bp, 24 predicted proteins | sample OliLak19BULKMAT1_FD_123175 | JGI IMG/M metagenome (GOLD analysis project Ga0163144, IMG submission 123175) | Freshwater microbial mat bacterial communities from Lake Vanda, McMurdo Dry Valleys, Antarctica - Oligotrophic Lake LV.19.BULKMAT1 | ecosystem: Environmental > Aquatic > Freshwater >...
GCCACGCGGCGTTTGCCAGCTCGATCGGGAAGATCGCGATCCGGGCTTGGCGGGGCCCGACGGCCATTCTCAACCCCGAGACCGATACGGCGGGGGTGGGCTGGATTCTCGCCGAGAACTGGTGGCCCTATCAGCGTCCGACCTTCGTGACGCCGCCCTTCGCCGGATATCTCTCGGGCCACAGCACCTACAGCCGTGCCGCCTCCGAGCTGCTGACGATCGTGACGGGTACTCCCTTCTTCCCGGGCGGGATCGGCGAGTTCGTGGCACCGCAGGACGAGTTCCTGGTCTTCGAGGATGGTCCCAGCCAGACGATCGTGCTGCAATGGGCGACCTATCACGACGCTTCGGACCAGACGAGCCTGTCGCGCATATGGGGAGGGATCCATCCGCCCGCCGACGATCTTCCGGGGCGCTTGATCGGTCAGGAAGTGGCTCGCGACGCAGTGGCGCATGCTCACGCGTTCTTCGGGGTGGCGGCCTGCGGCGATCTCGTCGACAACGACGAGGATGGTCTGACGGATCTCGCGGATCCGAGCTGCACCAACGCTAACGATCCCACCGAATCCGATGGCAATCCCGATACCGATGGCGATGGAATTCCCGATGACGTCGAGACCTCCGTCGGCAGCAATCCTGGAAATCCGGACAGCGACGGGGACGGCGTTCCCGACGGCGTCGAGCTCGGGAATCCCCAGGCTCCCCGCGACAGCGATGGCGACGGGACTCTCGATGTCCTCGATCCGGACGACGACGGCGACGGATGGGCGACGCTGAACGAGGATGCCAACCAGAACGGCGACTTCCTCGACGACGACACCGACGGCGACGCGACCCCGAACTTCCGGGATCGGGACAGCGACGGCGATACCTACCTCGACGGTGCCGAGATTCTTGCCGGCACGGATCCGCTCGATCCGCTCGATGCGCCGGGACCGCCGCAGGTTCCGGTTCTCGGAGCCTGGGGGCTCGGGGTCATGGCGACGCTGCTCGTCGGCGTCGGGGCGGCTCGTTCGCGGAGGTCGGCGTTCCGTGCGGCGAGGCGTTTCGACGGGGACCCCGGCGTCGGCCCCTCCGCCTAACCATCGCCCATGAGCTCCTTCGGGAACTCGTACATGAAGATGTCGTGGGGCACGTTGTCCGGGTCGATCTTGGCGATCTGCTTCAGATAGCCTGTGTTCATGTCGTAGATCCAGCCGTGCAGGGTGGGGCGCTTGCTTCGCTTCCAGGCGAGCTGGACGAACGAGAGCTCCGCCAGATGGTTGACCTGCTCGACCACGTTGAGCTCGATCAGCCGTGCGTAGCGCGCGTTCTCGTCGGGCATCGTGTCGAGCTCGCTCGAATGCAGACGGTAGATGTCCTTGATGTGCCGGAGCCACTTGTTGATCAGCCCGAGGTGCTGGCGCGACATGGCGGCGCGAACACCGCCGCAGCCGTAGTGCCCGCATACGATCACATGCTTGACCTCGAGGACCTCGACCGCGTACTGGACGACGGAAAGCATGTTGAAGTCGGTATGCACGACGAGATTCGCGATGTTTCGATGGACGAAGAGCTCGCCGGGCACGACCCCGGTCACTTCCTCGGCCGGCACACGACTGTCCGAGCAACCGATCCAGAGGAACTCGGGCTTCTGGACGCCCGATGTGCGCGTGAAGAAATCTTCCCGCAGCTCCATCTTGTCCTGGACCCATGCTTTGTTGTTCAGGAGGAGTCGCTTGTAGGTTTCCATACTCTCCGGGTCGCTCTCAAGCTCGTCGGAGCTGTTTGTCGAAGACGTTGTAGTACTCGATTTCGATGCCGCGGAAGGATGCGGCCGTCTCGAACTCCCTCAGGGTTTCGTAGACGTCACCATCCACGTAGAGCGCCTTCGTCCCGTCGACGATCAGTCGCACGCGGTCGGGGACGGCGCGGAGCCGGTTCTTCAGCTCGGCCTTGTTCACGAACGACATGTCCTTGTTGAACCGCATCAGCCAGCTCTCGCCGTCGTTCACGACGGTGATGGCGGCGCGTTGGTTGGTCCGCATCACGATGACGACCCCGATCAGCAATCCGATCGCGATCCCCGTCAACAGGTCACTGAATACGATGGCGACGACCGTAATCGCGAAAGGGACGAACTGATTACCGCCCTTGGCCCACATCTCCATGACGATCTTATGAGAGGCGAGCTTGTAGCCGACCACGAGCAGGATCGAGGCCAGGGCCGCGAGCGGGATCCGATTGAGCTGCGACGCGAGAAATGCGACGGCGAACAACATGACCAGACCATGGACGAACGAGGAGAGACGCGTCCGGCCGCCGGCATAGACGTTGGCCGAGCTTCGAACGATGACCGAGGTAATGGGAAGACCGCCGAGCAGGCCGGATACCGCGTTCCCGATCCCCTGAGCCCGCAGCTCGCGATTCGTGTCGGACAGTCGCTTTTCGGGGTCGAGCCGATCGGTTGCCTCGATGCAGAGCAGCGTCTCGATGCTACCGACGAGGGCGATCGTCAGGGCGACGACCCAGACGTCGAGACGCAGGGCCGCCGTGAGGTCCGGCGCGGCGAACAGCCCGAGGAAGTCGCGGGGCGAGCTTGTCACCGGAAGCGTGACGAGATGTTCGGCCGACGTGAGCTTCCAGGCGGGTTGGATCAGTCCGAGCGCTTCGTTCAGGAGCACGCCGAGGACCACGACCAGGAGGGGCGCCGGCAAGAAGGTGGTCCATGCGCGCTTCTTGATGAAAGGGCGCTCCCAGAGAATCAAGATCGCCAGGGCGAGCGCGGAGATCAAGACCGCCCCCGGGCTCGGAGCGGTGAAGGACGCGATCATTTCCGTGAACGTGTTCAGCTGATCGGTCTGGGTCTGGACGAAGGCCTCGTCGCCGATGAAGTCGCGGTCATCGCCGAGCGCATGGGGGATCTGCTTCAGGATGATGACGATCCCGATCGCCGCGAGCATGCCCTTGATGACGCTGTTCGGGACGTAATCGCCGATCACGCCCGCGCGCAAGAATCCAAGTCCGATCTGGATCAATCCCGAAAGGACGACGGCGACCGCAAAGACCTCGAAGCCGCCGAGGCGATCGATCGCTGCCACTACGATCACCGCGAGACCTGCCGCCGGTCCGCTGACGGAGAGCTCCGATCCCGAGAGTAACGAGACCAGGATCCCCGCGACGACACCCGCGATGACGCCAGAGAAGAGCGGGGCACCGGAGGCGAGCGCAATGCCGAGGCAGAGCGGGAGCGCGACCAGGAAGACCACGATCCCAGCCGGAATGTCGCGACCGGCAGACGCGAGCGTCGGCAGAGTCAAATGCTGACTCTTTGCCTGAGCGGGAGGCTCCAAAAGGGGAGTCGCCGGCGCGGGAATCAACGATGGACGCAGATTACTCACCTCCCTTTTCTTAGTCGAGCTGCGCCTTCGAGTCAATGAATCCGGGGATGGTCGATCCCGTCGACATCCGCCCCTTCGATCGGCAGCCCGTCGATCCGAACGCAGGAGCGTGTTCGACCTCACCGTCCGTAGGGCGTCTCGAGCGGGTAGGGCTCGAATCGGCCCAGCGCCTCGATGAGCTCGTCGACGTCCCAGCTGCCTTGCTTGCTCGTCTTCTGGCCGATCGAGAGCGGCTGGAAGAGTCCGATCTCGCCCTTCGCGACGAAGAAGACCTGACCATTGAGGGATCCGGCTTCCTGACTGCAGAGGCTCGCGATCAGGACCGCGACGTCTTCCGGCTGTTGCGCGGCCTTCATCAGGTTCTCGGCGCGCACCGCGGCATCGCCGCCCTGCTTGCGGAACGTCTCGACCGCCGTCGTCACCATGCGCGTCTCCGTCGACGAGGGGTTCACGGCGTTGACCGTGATGCCGTACGGGGCGAGATCGCGGGAGATCACGTTCGTCAGGCCGAATACGCCGCCCTTGCCGGCGGCGTACGCGCCATTGGACGGAACGCCGATGAGACCCGCTCGCGAGACGATGTTCACGATCCGACCCCAGCGCTGCTTCATCATATGGGGCACGGCGTGCCGTGTACAGAAGAACGTTCCCTTGACGTGGCTGTCGCAGATGCGCTCGAAGAGCTCGGGGCCGAGCTCCCAGATCGGCGTCGCGATCGAGAGACCCGCGTTGTTGACGAGGATGTCGACGCTGCCGAAGCGGTCGAGCGCGGTCTGCACGATACGCCCCGCGCCTTCCCATTCCGCCACCGAATCTCGATTCGCTGCAGCCTGCCCCCCCGCCTCTCGAATCTCGCGGGTCACCGCCTCGGCCGGCGCCGAGTCGCTTCCCGCGCCGTCCATCGCCGCGCCGAGATCGTTGACGACGACGTTCGCGCCCATGCGTGCGAGATGGAGCGCGGTCGCGCGTCCGATGCCGCGGCCGGCGCCGGTCACGATGGCGGTTCGCCCCGAGAGAGTGGTCTTCATGCGCTGAACTCCTGGCGGGCCGCGTTCGGGGCACGGGCGTTCGGGCCCTGATTCTGCACTCAAAAGACGAGATCCTCAAGCGAAAGTTGCGAGAGCGGACGGCAGGAATCCGAGTGCAGGATCGCGGAGCGGGGTACCGTTTCAGCGGTTGCGCGTGGAGGTTCGCCATGGCCGTCGTTGTTGCTCGCCCCGCGCGTCTGGCCCGCATGGCCGCCCTCGCGTCGTCGATCGTTCTCGTCGCAATTGCTCCCGCCGTCGGCCGGTCCGATGAATTCGGACGAAGCGTCGACTCGTTGCTCGGCGCCGCTTTCGAGCGCGGTCAGCTGGATTCCGCTCGGGTGCTTCGCTCGCGCCGCCATCCCGACGCGATCCGGCGCTGGAATCAGATCGCGGTCGATGCGAGCGGACTCGATCATACGCCCGTCCGCCGCGGAGAGAGACGCGTCTACGGCGAGCAGCTCGGACCGGGCCGCTCGAGCCGGGCGCTCGCGATCGTCCACATCGCGATCTTCGACGCGGTGAACGCCATCGTCGGCGATTACGAGAGCTTCACGGACCTGCCCCCTGCCCAGCCCGGCAGCTCCTTCGACGCCGCCGTCGCGAAGTCCGCCCACGACACGCTCGCGGCGCTCTTCCCGTCCCAGGCTGAGTCCCTCGACGATCTTCTCGACCGGGACCTCCGCAGTGTTCGTAATCGCAGGAATCGCGCGCGCGGTGTCGCCCTGGGCCGCGAAGCCGCGGCGCGCATCCTCGCGCGGACTTCAGGAGACGGATCCGACCATGCGGAGCCGCGGATCGGCGTCGATTTCAATCCGAGCGACGACCCGGGATTCTGGCGACCGGATCCGATCACTCGGGGTCCCCTCGCGCTCGGCGCACAATGGGGCGAGGTCGATCCCCTCGTCCTACAGCGCGGCGACGACTTCCGCTTGCCCCCGCCGCCGTCGGTCGGGAGCGAGGCGTACGCGGCGGCTTTTGCAGAGGTGAAGGCGCTCGGCGGCGACGGCATCGTGACGCCGACCTCGCGCACCGCGGAGCAGACTTTGATCGGAACCTACTGGGCCTACGACGGGACGCCGAGCCTGTGTGCGCCGCCACGTCTCTACAACCAGCTCGCCGTCACGATCGCCGACCGCATGGGCACGCGGGGGGTCGAGCTGGCGCGGCTGCTCGCCCTCGTGAACGTGGCGATGGCGGACACGGGCATCGCGGCCTGGGACTCGAAATACCATTATCAGTACTGGAGGCCCGTGACGGGCATTCGGGAGTCCGACCCGGGAACGGGGCCGACGGGATCCGGCGACGGAAACGACGCGACGATCGGCGATCCTGCGTTCGCGCCGCTCGGGGCGCCGGCGTCCAATCTGAAAGGCCCGAACTTCACGCCGCCGTTTCCCGCCTATCCGTCGGGCCACGCGGCCTTCGGCGGCGCGCTTTTCCAGACCTTGCGCAACTTCTACGGAACGGACGCGATCCCCTTCAGCTTCGTTTCGGACGAGCTCAACGGCCGAACCCGCGACCACGATGGCGATCGACGTCCGCTCGTCCCGCGGCACTTCAGCACGCTCTCCCAGGCCGAAGAGGAGAATGGCCAGAGTCGCATCTACCTCGGGATCCACTGGTCCTTCGACAAGACGGCGGGAATCGAGCAGGGGCGCGACGTCGCGGACTACATCTTCCTGAACGCATTCCGGATGCGTTCAGGCGGGTAGCGGGACGGGCATCTTGAGCTCGTCGATCGAGCCCGCGCCGTCGACGGAGATCACCTGCCCCGAGACGTGTCGTGCGGATGGAGAGACGAGGAAGAGCACACAGAGGGCGATGTCTTGACCGTGACTCGTCACGCCCATCGGATTCGTCGGGCGTGATTCGCCCTGACGCACCGCTTCCGAGAAACGCTTCATCCCCTCCGTGTTGCCGGTGGCGCCGGGATTGACGCCGTTCACGCGGATGCCGTGGGGTCCCCACTCGACGGCGCAGGTGCGCGTCAGGGAGAGGACTCCGGATTTCGCCGCGGCGACATGGGCCTGCCATGAGACGCCGCGCAGCTCGAAGGCGGCGGCGATGTTGACGATGTTGCCGCCGCGCTCGCGCATCGCGAGCTCGAAGGCGGCCTTCGAGCAGTTGTAGGTCCCGAGCAGATCGATGTCGACGACGGACTTGAAGCCGTTGTAGGAGATCTTCGAGATCGGTGCGGGGAAATTTCCAGCAGCGTTGTTGACGAGGATGTCGAGCCGGCCCCAGCGCTCGAGGATCGCTCGCATCACGCGCTCGACCTCGTCGGGCTTGCGCACATCGAGCTGATCGACGAGGACGTCGATGCCCTCGGCGCGGAGCTCGGCGGCCGTCTCTTCGCAGACCTCCCGGCGGCGCGACGCGATCGCGACACGGGCGCCATGGCGACCGAGCACGCGGGCGATCTCGCGGCCGATGCCGGTGCCCCCGCCGGTAACGAAGGCGACCTGGCCGCTCAGGAGATCGGGAGCAAAGACGTCGACGGGCTCGCTGATTGCCATCGCCGCCACGTTAGATCGAAGATTCTCGCGCCGCCGGAAGATTTCTGGTCCAGGATGGTCCCGTGCAACGATGGAGACGTGGGGCGAGCACGAGACGACGGGGCGCCGTCGACCTCAGGAGACGAAGCAATGACGAACCGAAGACCGACGACTCTCTTCCTGGTCCTGGCTCTCTATCTGGGGCTGCTCGCGAGCTCTGCCCGCGCCGGCGGCGTCGTGGGCAACGGGTCTCCTGCGAGCTGTACGGATGGGGCGCTCGCGACGGCCCTCGTCGGAGGGGGGCTCGTGACGTTCAATTGTGGCGCCGGAAACGTCGTGATTCCCGTGAATACGAGCGTGATCGCGACCGGCGATTCCGTGATCATCGACGGTGCGAACCGGATCACCCTCGACGGGGAAGACAGTCGCCAGCATTTCTACGTGCTCGACGGCGCGAATCTCCACATCCGAAAGATCGTCCTCCAGAACGGCCGTTCCTCTTCGGGGGGCGCGATTCTCAATCAGGGCTCGCTCCTCGTCGAGAGCGCGACGCTGACCGGCAACGACGCCGAGTCCTTCGGGAGCGGTGGCGCGATCTACAACGACTCGAATTCCCAGCTCACCGTCGTGGACAGCACGTTCCGGTCCAACGTCGCCCAGGCGGGTGGCGGAGCGATCCAGAATCTCGGCAACGTCGAGATCACGAGCTCGCTCTTCGAGCTCAACAGCGCCGGGCTCGACGGCGGGGCGATCCAGAACAACGGAGGAGACGCCCGGCTCGACCGCTCGACCGTCTCGGTCAACTTCGCGACCCACGGTGCGGGGATCGAGCTCAACGGAGGGACCTTCCTGGTGCGGCGCTCGACGCTGCTCGGCAACGATGCGAGCGGGCAGGGGGGCGGCATCCGGAACTTTTCCGGGACCCTGACACTCGAGAACGCAACGATTGCGGGCAATGAAGCCGATACCGGCGGCGGCATCTACGCGGAGGACATGGTCTCGCTCCTGAATTCGACTCTCCACATCAACAAGGCCTTCGCCGGGGGCGCGCTCTATCGCTTCAGCGCGAGCCCGGTGACGAGCAAGAACACGATCTACTCGTTCAGTCTCTTTCCCGGCACGATCGACCCGCAGCTCAACTGCGACGGCTCGCATCCGCTGCTCTCTGAGGGCAACAATCTCTCCAGCGACAACAGCTGCAATCTCAATCTGGCGAGCGATCTACCGGCGACCGACCCCCTGCTCGGACCCATCGCGAGCAACGGCGGTCCGACGCAGACGCAGCTGCCTCTTGCCGGCAGTCCGGCGATCGATAGGGGATCGAACCTGAACTGTCCGACGACGGACCAGCGCGGCGGGGTGCGTCCGCGCAATGGGGGCAGCGGATCCGCGATCTGCGACATCGGCGCCGTCGAGGTGCCGGAGCCGGCGAGCGGGCTCGCACTCGCAGCCGGTGTATACGCCCTGGCCGGCTTCCGACGCGCTCGCAGCCGGGCTCAGCTCGCTGGATGGGACGCGTAGACGCGAACGCCATCGGTGCCGAAGGACATGACGTTGTAGGGCTGGTGGCGTGACGGGTCGGGATGCTCCATGCCCGGGGAGCCCAGCGGCATCTTGGGCACTGCCAGCCCTGCGATCGCCGGCCGCTCCGCGAGCAGGCGCTGGATGTCGCCGGCAGGAACATGGCCTTCGAGGACGTAGCCGTCGACGACGGCGGTATGACAGGACTCGAGCTCCGAGGGCACACCCTTTTCGCTCTTCAGCGCTACCAGGTCGGGCAGGTCCTGCGCCTCGACCTGGAAGCCGGCGGCCTCGAGGTGCTCGATCCATTTCGTACAGCAACCGCAGGTCGCGGTCTTGTAGACCTGGATCGTCGGCGCATCCGGCGCCGCATTGCGGCAACCGGTCGTCCCGGCGAGGATCAGCACGAGCAGGACAAAGGTCGCCTGGATTGCAGGGCCCAGATTCGAATGCCGCATCGACGCTCTCCTTGCCTGCAGCGGGCCGTCAGGCGGCGCGCTGCGGAACGTTTCGATTCTCCCGCACTCGGACTCTATCTCCACGAGCGAGCTGCGGCGACCGAAACGAGAGCGGCGCCGACTCTCTCCGGAAAGTCGGAGAGAAACGGCGCCGCTTCGTTCGAATCGGCCGTTGCAGCTCCTCTTCGACGCGAGTCGAAAAGGAGCTTCGGGATCGACCCGGCGTCTCGTCTTCGTTCAGCTCTTCGCGCTTCGACCCACATACGACAGGCCGCCCAGACCGAGGACCATCAGGACGGCGGTCGTCGGCTCCGGGATCGGGTTCGGGACCCGGCCTTCGAGGATCGTGTGCTTGATTCCGTACGACTTGCCACGGTCGTCGTTCGCCGTACGGACCTTCGACGCCTTGACCGAAAAGTCCTGGCCATAGAAGAGGGCGAGGGTCAGGTCGGCGGTCGCGTGGGTCAGGGTGAAGGTTACGGACGTTCCAGTTTGCGACGGGAACTTCAGGCCGAAGTCACAGGGGCACGCGGAGCCAGGCTGGCCGAGACCGCGGCTCTTGCTCGCCTTGCCGATCCCATCCTCGCGGAACTGGCTGGCGCGATTGTTGTATCCGACGACCGACAGGCCCTCGATCAGGCTCTCATCGGAGAGCTGCGCGAGGAAGCCGCGGATGTCGCCCTTTGGCGCGTTCAGTGTGAACGTGATGACGAGATTCCCGGGGTCGATCCCGTCGTCGATCGTCAATGTCCCGTCGAGAGGACGGTTGCCGCCCGAAATCGCCGTCGCCGTCACGGTGGCCGCATGTGCGGCGCTCGAGAGAGCGATCAAGAACAGGGAGGCGAGCAGGGAACGGATCAGAGTGGCTCGGCGCAGAAACAACATGGACAACTCCGTAGGCGCGTCTGGAGGGCGACGCGTGGCCGATTGAGCCAGGGCACGAAGCTGCACGTGCCACTGGTACCGAGTTGTGGTGGGGGCGATCGAAAAATCGCGAAAAATCTTGCGGGGTTTACGGCAATTCAGGGGGCCGGGTACCTGATTGAGCGTAAGGGGAACCCGGGTGGGCCCTCTCGGGCCCGGATCGATCCGGCGGTTGGCTCCGCTCGCCAGACGGGGAAAGGCGCGCCAATCTCGGCCCGGCCGAGCCCGCATCCCGCGCCGCCCGGACCCACTACTGGAGCAGGCAATCATGGGTCGATTCGATGGGAAGGTGGTATTCGTGACCGGGGCCGCAGCCGGGATAGGTCGCGCGACGGCGCTTCGGCTCGCCTCGGAAGGTGCTTCCCTCTACTTGATCGATCTCGCCCTCGACGTGCTCGAGGCCACGGCCCGGCAGTGTGAGGGGCTCGGCGCGACGGTGGCTTTCGCGCGCTGCGACGTGACGCGGGAGGCCGAGGTCCGCTCGAATGTACAGGCCTGCGTCGATCGGTTCGGGCGGCTCGACGCCCTGTGCAACATCGCCGGCATCATCCTGCTCCAGCATTTCGAAAAGCTCACGGTCGAGCAGTTCCGGCGTGTGCTCGAGGTCAATCTGGTCGGGACCTTCATTCTCTGCCAGGCGGCGCTCCCGCATCTGCTCGCGACCCGGGGCGCCATCGTCAACACGTCGTCGACCTCGGCCCTCGCAGGGCTGCCCTACGGCTCGGCCTACGGGACGAGCAAGGGCGGCGTGAGCGCCCTGACGCGGACGCTGGCGGTCGAGTTCGGGAAGAAGGGCCTTCGCTGCAACGCGGTCAATCCGGGCTCGATCCAGACGGCGATGTCCGGGGACGGGATCCTGCCCGAGGACGCCGACATGCGGCTGATGGCTCGCACGATGTCGATCTCGAAGCCGCAGGGCCCCGAGGTCGTCGCCGCCGTGATCGCCATGCTCGCCAGCGACGACGGTATCCACATCAACGGCGAAGAGATCCGCGTCGACGGCGGGACGCTCGCTTAGGTTGCGGGCCTTGACGAACGTCGTGCCAGGTGACCCGGGCACCTGGCACGCGGGTCGTCTCCGATTTGCGCGCCCCGCTAGAAAACCCGCAGCAGGAGGGCTGCGACGAGGGTCGCACCGCCGAGGGCCCAGCCGGCGCGCGCGCGCGGCGAGGTCGTCTCGAGCCAGAACTGGAAGAGGCGGGCCTGCATCGAGCCCTTGCTCTCGTTGAGGTGGGGAAAGGGCTGGTCCGGAACGGGGACGCAGAGAAACGCGCAGAGGGGGCCCCATCCCTGCTTGACGTCGAATACGAGCAGCTTCTCGGCGGGGACCGTCGCGATCACCTCGGCGTTGTGCCGCTCGAACTCCGCGATGTTCGATTCCCGCTCGATCCGTCCCTTCATCTGCCCGTCCCGGATCAGCACGTCGAGGATGTCGATCGCACGCCGGATGTCGGGCACGAAGCGCGCGATCACCCGCATGAAGCCCAGCCCCTCGAAGAGGGTCTGCCAGGAGACGAACCAGCGCTCGGACTCCCGGACGTTCAGGATCACCTTCGCCTCGGGAAAGGCCGCCATCAATTCCACGTAGTAGAGGCAGGTCGGATGGTCCATGCACGCCGCATAACGTGCGAGCAGCCGGTCCCACTGGATCGGCGAGGGCTTTCCTTCGGCCAACGCATGCGCGTGCTCGGACCAGAGCGCGAGATGTCCGTCGTTGTAGCCCGGACGGGACTTCAGGATCTCGCGCATGTGATAACAGGGGCCGAAGCCCAGGATCTCGAGGGCCGCCTTCATGCTGACGGTGCCCGTTCGGCCGAAGCCTGCCCCAATGATCTCGAGTGCCATGTCGCCGTCCTCCCTGACCGATACGGCAACGGATCGGCAATCCGTCTGCAGCACTGGAGGCGTAAGGCGCGCGCCGCGCCCGCAGCCGGAATCGAGGCGTGTCAGGGTACGAAGCTCCGAGGCAGGTCGCAGTCGGGCATGGGACCGGGATCCACCTCCCGGGGAACGCCGCGGAGCCGTCTCCGGGGAAATTGCCGCTTTCGAGCGGGTTTTCCGCCCAAGGCTTCGCGGGCGCGGAGCTCGCCTAGGGCTGATTCGACCCGGACGTCTCGGACTGCTGCTGGGTCGTTCGCCGGGCTTCGCGCTCGAGCAGCTCCTTCTTCGTCGCCTCGTCCACGAGCACTCCGCGGTGGGCGGTGGCGTCGAGGATCGCCTTCGAGAAGGGCAGCTCGTTCTTCCAGCTCGGTTGCAGCAACGAAGACGGCACGACCGCGAGGGCCCAATCCTTCGGCGCGAGCCACCCCGGTGGCGCGACGAGGGTGCTGCGCGTCCCCGCCATCGGATGCTGTTGCCGCCATTCCGAGAGCAGACGCTGCATGCGCTGAACCACGGCGGGATGTCGTTCGGCGAGATCGGCCTCCTCGAAGGGATCGGCCTCGATGTCGAATAGGTGGTTCGTCATGCGTGTCTCGGTCTGTCGTTCTTCGAGCACCTGGACCAGCTTGAAGCGCCCGTCGAAGAGCGCGAGATGGATCACCCCCGGCAACGGGATTTCCGAGACGAAGCCGACGGGCTTCTCGCGCTGGACCGGCTGGTCCCGCTGGATGGCCGGCCACATGTCGATGCCGTCGAGGCGTACGCTGCTCCGGATCGCGACCCCGGCGGCCGACGCGAGGGTCGGCATCAAATCCATGACCGTCATCATCGAATCGAACGTCCGGCCTGCCTCGAGCCGCTCGGGCCAGCGGATCGCCGCACCCACGCGGATGCCGCCTTCGAAGGTCTGTCCCTTGAAGCCGCGCAGCGGTGTGTTGACGCCGCCGAACACCTCGGTGCCCCCGTTGTCGCTCGAGAAGAAGACGATTGTCTCCTCGGCGATCTCCTCTTCGTCGAGCACGGCGAGGATCTGGCCGATCGCCTGATCCATCTCGTCGACCATCGCCGCGTAGACGCGGCGATCACGGGCATTCGAGAGCTTTGCGTACTTCTGGATCGTGGCCTTCGGCGCCTGCATCGGACTGTGGGGCGCTGTGAACGGGACGTAGAGGAAGAAGGGGCGCGACGGGTCGCGCTCGCGCACGTAACGGACGGCTTCGCGTGCCTCGAGCCGGGTCAGGTACTCGCCGCTCGCGTTGATGGGCTTCCCGTTCTGCTGGAGGTCGTGGCCGTTCTCGCGAGTGTGCTTGTAGTAGTTGGTGTTGGTGTGGAGATGGCCGTAGAAATGGTCGAAGCCCTGGGCGTTCGGGAGCTGATGTTGTTGGGTATGGCCGAGATGCCATTTGCCGACGAGGGCCGTCTGGTAGCCGTCGGCCTTGAGGACCTCCGCGAGGGTCGTTTCGCTCGGCGCGAGACCCACGTTGTTCCACGGATTGATCTGGTCGTAGGCGATGCCGAGCTTGATCGGGTCCCGTCCCGTCAGGAGCGCCGCCCGCGTCGGGGAGCAGATGGGCGCCACGTAATAGCGATCGAGCACGACTCCTTCGCGCGCCAATCGATCGATCGATGGCGTCTCGATCTCGCCGCCGCGGAATCCGACGTCGGCAAAGCCGAGATCGTCGGCGAGGAAAACCACGATGTTAGGCTGGCGTGCCGCCGCGGGATCGGCGCCGGCGAAGAGCGCAAGGGCGATCGGGAGGATGCGCGCGAGAGACCACGCCAGTCCCATACCGATCGATCCCCCGCGTTCGCCCGCGCCGTTCGAGATCTGCCTCTGCGTTGCCGACACCATGCGATTCCTCCGCGAAGTAGCCAGGGTGGGCGACGAACCGGGTTGCCTGGCGACGCCGCGGAGCTTCGCGGATCCGCTTCGATTCTGCCGCCGAGCTGCGTTCTCGATGCCGGACCTGACCGGGTCGCGAGTCGATTCGCGCTGGAATCCTTCTCCGACCGGGCGGGCCGTGCGTGTTCGGGTGCTCCAGCACACACGGGGGACCTTCTCCAATGTCGATGCAGGACCACGGCTCGTTGGTGAGATCGGAGGAATATCGTGGCGAGAATCAAACGACGTCGGCGGGTACGCTGCAAGCTCCAGTGCGAAATCGTGCAGCCGAATCACCGCCCGATCCCGGCGCGGCTCGTCACCCTCTCGGAGGGGGGCTTTTCGATCATCACCACCCTCGCTCTCATTCAGGGCGAGTCGATCCGCGTGCTGATCAAGCCCGACCACGGCGGCTCCCCGATCAAGGTTTCAGGCATCGTATGGAACGAGACCGAGACCGCCGTGGTCGCGACCTCGTCGAGACTCCACCGCCTGGGCTGCATCGTCTCCGAGCCGCCGCCCGCCTATCTCGCGATCCTCGATCGCCTCGATCCCCCGTCGTTGCATCCGCAGCCCGTTCCGATCGCGATCCCGATGCGGCGTCCCGACCCGGCGGAATCGGCGGCGGAGATCGACCTGCCGCGCTCGCGCGAGCTCCAGCCGCCGCCCAAGCGGGAGCCCGAGGAATCGCTGCCCTACTTCCGGATCCGCATGAAGCAGATCGGGGGGCCACGCACGCGCATCCTCACGCTCCAGGCCCGCTCGGCCAGTCACGCCGAGCAGCTCGCCCTCGACGAGCTCGCGCGCGTGTGCAGCGACTCGGCGGGGTGGAGCGTGCTCCACGTTGCCCGTATCGCGGGCGGTCGTTAGGTCTTCGGACTCGCGTCGGTCTCGTCGTGGACGCCGGCAACGGCGAGTCGGGTCTGCTGGATTCCGGCGCGGCTCAGACGCGCAGGTCGATATGGGTCCGGCTACGATCGCGGGCGTCGTCGCCGTCGCCTTCCGCGCGATCGGAAGTGGGCTCGACCTCCCGGTCGGAATCGCGACGGGAGTCATGACCCGTCGACCCGGGATCGGGAGACTCTTCCCGATCGTCGTCGGCGTCGTCGCGACGGGCTTTCGGATTTTTTTCGGGCCGCGGGCGTCGGGGCTCACGGCCGGCGTCCTGACTCGGCCGGAGGGGCTGGACCGGCGCAGACGGAGGGATGCGAGGGATCTCGCTCATGTCCGCCTGACCTCCGTGGATTGGCAACGCGTCTTCCTCTCGCATCGGCGGAACGTCGGCGTGCTTGAGCCGGCCCCCGACTGGCGTGCGGCGGCGCCCGTCCCGCGCTGGCTATGCTGCTCCGATGGCAGGGATCGAGGATCTACTTCGGATCATGGCGCGGCTTCGAGATCCGGAGCGAGGCTGCCCCTGGGACCTCGATCAGGATTTCGCGAGCATCTCCCCTCATACCATCGAGGAGGCCTACGAGGTCGACGAGGCCATCGTCCGCGGCGATCTCCCAGCACTCCGGGACGAGCTCGGCGATCTGCTCTTCCAGGTCGTCTTCCAGGCGCGGCTCGGGGAAGAGCGGGGCGCATTCGACTTCGGGGCGGTCGTCGACGGTGTCTGCGAGAAGCTCGTTCGCCGCCACCCGCACATCTTCGCGGACGCCCCGTCGCCGGGCAGCGCCGCCTCCCAGGTTGCGAGCTGGGAGGCGATCAAGGCCGCCGAGCGCGCCGCCGCGAGACCCGGCGAATGGGGCTCACCGGATCCCTTCGAAGGCATTCCGCGCGCCCTGCCGGCGCTGACCCGCTCGGCCAAGCTCGCCGGGCGGATGGCCGGACTGCGAATGGCCGGATTGGAAACGAGCGGACCGGCGAGTGACCGGGCCGTTCGATCCCCGGCGGCGGTGTCCGCGGCACTCGGCGCCGTCGCGAGTGTGGCGGAGCGAGCTGCGGCGGAGCTCCGACCGGCCGCGGCCCCGCCGGCAGTCCCAGCGGAAGTCGCCGCAGCCGTGACGGCGCTGACCCGGAGCGAGCACCTCGCCCTCGTCGGCGAAGGCATTCGAGCCTGGGTCGAATTGGCCCGTCAGCTCGGAGTCGATCCGGAGCAGGCCCTACGCCTGAAGGACGACGAGGCGATCGCGGCCGTGCGCAGCGATGTGCGTCAAGGCGGCAGCTCCCGACACCGATAGACGCGCAAGTCACGCGCGCTGGACCCGCCGGGTCCTGTCGGAGGGAGCTCACGATGGTTGTCGATCCCAGGCCCGCAAAGGGCCGCCGCAAGTCGTCCTCACGCCGTCTGGGCCGCGAGCTCCGACTCTGGCTGCCGTTTTTCGGATTCGTCTGCTGTTATTCGCTGTCCGCGACCGCGATCGTCGTCTCCGAGCGTGCGACGCTCGGCTCAGGCGACGCGGCGAGCGCTCAATTCGCCTTCACGATCTCGAGCAGCTCGACCTCGAACGACAGCGCGGCGCCGGGCATGATGCGCGGCGGCGCGCCCCGATTGCCGTAGGCGATCGCGGCGGGACAGATCAATCGCGCCTTCCCGCCGACCTTCATGAGGGCGACGCCCTCGGTCCAGCACGGGATCACCTTGTTCAGCGGGAACTCGGCCGGTTGGCCGCGATCGACCGAGCTGTCGAAGACGGTGCCGTCGCGCAGCGTGCCGTGGTAGTGGACGCGTACCGTATCGGTCGCGGCGGGGGACGCGCCCGTGCCCGGCTTGACATGGGTGATGATCAAGCCCGACTCCGTCTTCTTGGCTCCGGATCGCGCAGCCTCGACGGCGAGGAAGCTCGCAGCGGCGGAGGACTCGGCCTGCGCCGATTTCTCCTGGCGCGCCTGCATCATCGTGCGGATGAGCGCACCGCCCTCCTGCTGCTCGACCGCCAGCACCTTGTCGCCGACCACGTCACGCACGCCCTGCAACACGAGCTCGAGCTCGCGCGGCGAGATCGGCTTGAACTGCTGGAGGTTTCCGGCGAACGCGGTTCCGATCGCGTAGAAGGCCTTCTCCTCGTCGGTTCGGGGCGCGCCGGCCTAGGCCGTCGCAGTCCGGGCCCCTGCGAAGCCGACGCCGAGAATGGCTGCCACGGCGACGAGCGCGGAAGCGAGGGTCCGCAGGCCCGTGCGGCTGGAAATGCGGAGTCGCAGTCGGAGCAAGAGCGGTTCGGAGATCATCTCGTCCTCGGGTTGGGCGCCGAGCGGGTCGGCGGCCGTTGAATTCACGATCGGCTGGGTCTCTCGAAGTGGCCGGAACATACACAACCGGCTCGCGCACGATCCGGTTCGCGCGAGCGGGGTCAGGCCTTCTTCCTCGGGCGTCCTGGATTCGAGGTCGACCGCGCGGCCGCCGTTCCCGACGGCAGGGGGAAGAGCGGGATCAGGCTCTTGCCCGTATGGGACGCGGTGACCCGCGCCACGTCCTCGGGCGTCCCGCACGCGACGATCGCCCCGCCATCCGGACCGCCTTCGGGACCGACGTCGATGAGCCAATCGGCGGTCTTGATGACGTCGAGGTTGTGCTCGATCACGACGACGGAGTTGCCGGCCGAGACGAGCTCGTCGAGGACGGAAAGGAGCTTGCGGACGTCCTCGAAATGGAGCCCGGTCGTCGGCTCGTCGAGGATATAGAGCGTGCGACCGGTCGCGCGCTTGGACAGCTCGCGGGCCAGCTTGATGCGCTGTGCTTCGCCGCCGGAGAGGGTCGGGGACGGCTGTCCGAGATGGATGTAGTCGAGGCCGACCCGTTCGAGGAGCTTGAGCGGCTCGCGGATCTTCGGATGGGCGGCGAAAAGCTCGATGCCCTCGGCGATCGTCAAGTCGAGGACGTCGGCGATCGACTTGCCCTTGAACGTGACGCGCAGGGTCGCCTCGTTGAAGCGCTTGCCCTGACATTCCTCGCAGCGCACGAAGACGTCGGCGAGGAAATGCATCTCGATCTGCCGGACTCCGTCGCCCTCGCACGATTCGCAGCGACCGCCCTTCACGTTGAAGGAGAAGCGCCCGGGCTTGTAGCCGTGGACGCGGCTCTCGGGCAGCTCGGCGAAGAAGCTGCGGATCTCGTCGAAGACCTTGATGTAGGTCGCGGGATTGCTGCGCGGTGTGCGGCCGATCGGCCGTTGGTCGATGTCGATCACCTTGTCGAGCTGACCGAGGCCGGAGATCTGACGATGACGCCCGACCCGGGCGCTGCTGCCGTTCAAGGCGCGTGAGGCGGCCGGAAACAGGATGTCGTTCACGAGCGTCGACTTCCCCGCGCCCGAAACGCCCGTCACCGCGACGAGCACGCCGAGCGGAATCTCGACGTCGACGTCGCGCAGGTTGTTCTCCTGCGCGCCGTGGATCTTCAGGCTGCCCTTCGCGATGCGGCGCTTCTCGGGGATCTCGATGCGACGGCGACCGGCGAGATAGGCGCCCGTCAGGGATTCGGGCGAGCGCAGCAGGCTCGCCGGCGTGCCGGCATGCACGACGTGGCCGCCCGCGACGCCGGCGCCGACGCCGAAATCGATCACGTGGTCGGCGGCGCGGATCGTCTCCTCGTCGTGCTCGACGACGACGACGGTGTTCCCGATGTCGCGCATACGGAAGAGCGTCTCGAGCAGCCGGCGGTTGTCGCGCGGATGCAGGCCGATCGAGGGCTCGTCGAGGATGTAGATGACGCCCGTCAGATCCGAGCCGACCTGGCTCGCGAGCCGGATGCGCTGCGACTCGCCGCCCGAGAGCGAGGGGCCCGCGCGGTCGAGGGACAGATATCCGAGGCCGACGGCGGCGAGGAAGTCGAGGCGCGCGCGGATCTCCTTCAAGACTTCGGCGGCGATCTCGCGATCGGCGCCTGCGAGGGCGATCGTGTCGAAGAATTCGCGGGCAAGGTCGACGGTCAGGGCCGAGATCTCGACGAGGGTCGTGTCGGCGACGCGGACGGCCGCGCTCTCGGGGCGCAGGCGCGTGCCGTGACAGGTCGTGCAGGCCGTATTCGACATGTACTTGCCGTACCAGGCCTTCATGCTCTCGGACTGGGTGTCCTTGAAGCGGCGCATCAGCTGGGGGATCAGGCCCTCCCAGGTCGTGTCGAACTGGCCGCCGCTGCCCTCCTTGCTCTTCCACTTCACGCGGAAACGGCGTTCGTCGGTGCCGTAGAGGACCTCCTGACGCTGCTTCTCGGAGAGCCTTCGCCAGGGCTTGTCGGAGGGGATGCCGAGCTGCGCGAGGATCTGCTTGCGGAAGCCGCTTCCCCAGCCTTCTTTCTCGGAGACATTCTCGCCCCAGGGCTTGAGCGCGCCGTCGTCGATCGAAAGCGAGTCGTCGGGGGCGACGAGCGCCGGATCGATCTCGAAGCGCGTGCCGAGCCCGTTGCAGTCGTCGCACATGCCCTGCGGACTGTTGAACGAGAAGGCCTGGGGCGTGAGCTCGGGGAACGAGACCTGACAGCGGGCGCAGGCGGCCTTCTCGGAGAAGGGGAGATCGTCGCCACCGTCGACCGCCGCCAGCATCTGGCCCTTGCCGATGCGGAGCGCCGTCTCGACCGATTCGTTGAGGCGACTCTTGATGCCGGGCTTCACGACGATGCGGTCGATCACCGCCTCGACGTCGTGCTTCTTGCGCTTGTCGAGATTCGTGAGGCCCTCCGTCTCGACGAGCACGCCGTCGACGCGCAGGCGCGTCCAGCCCGCGCGGCGCGCTTCCTCGATCAGCTCGCGGTGCTCGCCCTTGCGATTGACGAGCAGCGGCGACAGCAGGATGACGCGCGTCCCTTCGGCCAGGCGTTCGAGGGTCCGGGCGATCTGCTCGGCGGTCTGGCTCTCGACCCGGGCGCCGCAGAGATGGCAGTGCTGGCGGCCGGTCCGGGCCCACAGGACGCGGAGATAGTCGGAGATCTCCGTGATCGTTCCGACGGTCGAGCGCGGGTTGTTGCCCGTCGTCTTCTGCTCGATCGAGATCGTCGGCGAGAGTCCCCGGATCGTGTCGTAGCGGGGCTTCTCCATTTGACCGAGGAACTGGCGCGCGTAGGCCGAGAGGCTCTCGACGTAGCGGCGCTGGCCTTCGGCGTAGAGGGTGTCGAAGGCGAGCGAGGATTTGCCCGAGCCCGAGACCCCCGTCATGACGACGAGCTTCTTCTTCGGGATGTCGACGTCGATCGACTTGAGGTTGTGCTCGCGGGCGCCGCGGATCTCGATGTGGTCGAGCTCCGAGACCGGCGCGGGGTCGCGCGGCGCCGGCTTCTTCGAGGTCTTCGGCGGGATCGATCGGGTCTTCGCGGGGGGCATGGGAAGCGCGAGAATAGAGGATCTCGACGGGTCTCCGCGAACCCCGGCTTCGATATGCTGGCGTGATCGGAGGACTCGTCGCTTGGCATTGCCGTCGCTCGAGGGGAAGGTGGCGTTCGTTTCGGGGGCGAGCCGTGGCATCGGGGCGGCCCTCGCCCTGCGCTTTGGCGAGCTCGGCATGCGACTCGTGCTGTGCTCGCGCGGGGTGCCGGAGCTGCCCGAGAGTGAGCACGTCCTCGCCCGACGGCTCGACGTGCGCGATGCGGACGCGATGGCGGCGCTCCTGCCGGAGATCGAGGCGCGCTTCGGCGGCGTCGACCTCTGGATCAACAACGCCGGCGTGCTCGAGCCGATCCAGCCGATCCGCGACGTTCCCGTCGAAGCCTTCCGCGCCCACATCGACACGAATCTCGTCGGCGTCTTCATCGGCACACAAGCCTACGTGCGGCATTTGCGCCGGCTCGGCCGCGGGGGTGTGCTCGTCAACATGTCCTCGGGCGCCGCCTGGAAGGCCTATGCCGGATGGGGTGCGTACTGCGCCGGCAAGGCCGGGGTCGAGCTCCTCACGGAGGTCGTCGCGGCGGAGGAGAACGCGCACGGCCTGCGCGCCCATTCGGTTGCCCCGGGTGTCGTCGATACCGCGATGCAGGCCCAGATCCGTGCCGCGAGCGAAGCGGACTTTCCCGATCGGCCGCGCTTCGTGCGCCGAAAGGAGGCGGGGGCCTTCAACGACCCGGTCTTCGTCGCCGACGAGCTGCTCGCGATCGCCTTCGATCCGGAGCGACGACCGGCCAGTGTGGCGGTCCGGATCGCCTTCGACGGCGAGCCGACGGGCTCGACCCAATCCCCCGCCTAGGCCGCTCGGGATCGGCCCGACGCCCTCAGCCCGATCGCCAGATCCGGTAGGCGGAATACGCGGCAGCGATCAGCAGCGCGATCAATGCGAGGGGCAGGGCGGATCGACCCGCGCCGTCCGCGGAACGCGACCCGACGGCCGCCCCCGCACCCATGCCGTTCGCGGTCGAGCTTGCGCCCATTTCCGTCTCGCGCGCGAAAACGACTCCGGGACCGACGGCCGAACGGGCTCGGGTCCCGGACCGCCAGCCCGGCGAGATCGCGAGCAGCTCGACCGTCACGTTGTCGGGTCCGCCGCATTCGTTGGCGAGCTCCACGAGGCGCTCGACGGCGTCTTCGCCGGCTCCGAGCTCGGTCTCGGCCAGGATTTCGTCGATCTCGGCGTCGGAGACGACGCCACACAGTCCGTCCGAGCAGAGAAGGATCCGGTCACCCGCTCGAACGTCGACGGCCGCGACCTCGACCTCGACCTCCGGCAATACGCCGACCGAGCGCAGGATCTCGTTGCGCCGGGGATGGTAGGCGGCTTCCTCGGCGGTCAGCACGCCGCGTTTCAGCATCTCGGCGACCACACTGTGATCGGTGGTCAGCGCTTCGAGCCGCCCCCCGCGATGGCGATAAGCACGGCTGTCCCCCACGTGGGCGACGACGCCCCGGCCCGTCGCGTCGAGCAGGAACGCGACTACCGTCGTGCCCATGCCCGCGAGCTCCGGATCCTCGAGCGACATCGCATGCACGCGCGCGTTCGCGCGTTCGATGGCCTGGCGGAGAGTCGCGTGCGGATCGCGCAAGTCCGAGGCGTCGACGGGGGAGGAGGTGCTCTCCTCGAACACGGCTGCGATCGCCGCGAGGGCTTCCCGGCTCGCCGTCGCCCCGCCGCGATGGCCACCCATCCCGTCCGCGACGACGAGAAGCCGGGCTCCATCGGACAGGAGGTAGCTGCCGCAGCTGTCCTCGTTGACGACGCGAACCCGGCCGACGTCGGATCGGGAGGCGACGTGGGTCTCGTCGATCGCTTCGTCCCGCCCGCGTCTACTCATCCCGTCGCTCCCCCGCACCGTATCGGCGCCCGAGCCGCGCGATCCCCGGCGCGAGGGCAACGGAGCCCTCCGCTCAGCTGAAGTCGCGGTCCAGTACCGTCTTGCGACCGTCGCTGCGGGCGCTTTCGATCGCCTGGTCACACATCGCGCGGAGGCGATCGGAGAGGACCTCCAACACGTTCGCGGAGGTCTTCATGTCCCCCTTGCTCTTGATATACGACTTGACTTTGGAGGCGACGACCAACACTTCGTTCGAGTCCGACATCTTCTCAGGCGTCCTTCCTACTTTTCCCGGTTGAGTCGCGGTTGCATGCGAGAGACCCGCGAGTTTTTCGACGGGAAATTTTTCGATGCGTTGCGCGGCCGCCCCCATCGATGGATCGGGCTGCCGAGGGAGAATGCCCAAGATCGAAACGAGCGCAACGCCCGAGGGCTCAACCTTTGCTCGAATTGGAGTCAACTGATTGGAATCGAACGATATTCTGATCACCGGAGCGCGGGTCTGGGAATCGCATCACGACTCCATCGGCTCCCGGGCGCTCCCGCTGCGAATCCGCAACGGGAGAATCCTCGCAGTCGGCTCCGACGCTCTCGCGATGGGCCGCGTCCCCGCGACGATCGATCTGCCGGGCCGCTTCCTGGTCCCCGGGCTGATCGATGCCCATGTCCACCTCGAGCTCGACCCCGGTCTGTCGACGCCCGCGGAGCAGCTGGCCGTCGCCCCGTCTGAGCGTAGGCGCGCCATGGCCGCCCGTGCCAGAGCGATGCTCGAGCGCGGCATCACGACGGCCCGCGACTGCGGCGGTGGCTTCTATCACGAGCACGACCTTCGCTCCCTCATCGATGCGGGCGATCAGCTCGGCCCGCGTCTGGTCTGCTGCGGGCAGCCGCTCACGATCCCGGAGGGTCACTGCGCCTTCTGGGGCGGCGTGATCTCGTCGCCCGCCGAGATCGAGCGCGTCGTCGCGCGCCAGGTCGAGCGGGGGAGCGATTGGATCAAGGTGATGGCGACGGGCGGCGTGTTCACACCCGGTAGCCGGCCGCGCGATACGCAGTTCGACGCCGACGCGCTCGCGGCGATCGTCGCGGCGGCGCGGCGGGAGGGCCGACCGGTCGCGGCCCATTGCCATGGCACCGCGGGCATCGCGGCCGCACTGCGCGCAGGCGTGCGGACGATCGAGCACGCCTCGTTCGCGGGCATGGACGGCTTCGGTACGCAGCTCGACGAAGGACTGATGCGCGAGCTCGCGGAGCGCGAGGTCTGGGTCTCGCCCACGGTGAATGCGGGCTGGCTGGGGAGGATGTCGGACGCGACCGGGGGCCCTTCGGATTTCTATCGGCGACTGTCGAGTTGTCTCCGCTTGCAGCGCTCGCACGGCGTCCGTTTCATCGCCTCGAGCGACGCGGGAATCCCCGGCGTCTTCCACCACGACCTCGCCCTCGGACTCCAGGCGATGCAGGCCTACGCGGAATTGCGTCCGGTCGAAGTCCTGCGTGCCGCGACCGTCGATGCGGCCGAAGCCCTCGGTCTCGGCCAGGAGACGGGGCGCATCGCGGTGGGCCTTTCGGCAGATCTCGTCGTCCTGCGCGCCGATCCGACGCTCGCGCTCGAGGCCCTCGTCGACCCCGAGGCGGTCGTATTTCGCGGCCGCTTCGTCAGGCGGTGAGCGCGCCGCCGCCGGACTGGGAGCGGGGACGACTCATGTCGCTCGCGGCGAGCTGCGAGGTCACGAAATGCGCGATCGTGTGGCGCACGTCCGCCGTGAACTCAGAGAAGGCCAGACCTGCGTCGCTCTCCCTCGCATAACGGCATTCGGCCCGGGTCGCGATCAATCCATAGTTCGGGAGCGCGAACTGGAGATCGAGCTTCGCGCCGCGTGAGAGTTTCTCCCCGGTTCGCAGCAGGCAGCCGCCTTCGGAGAGCGAGAGGACCGCGCCGAGCGAGCGCTGCTCGCCCCGGATGCAGCGCGCGGAGAGCTGGGTCCGGATACGCGGAGCGCTGCGCGGCGTGCTCTCGAGAGCAGACTGGATCATCTCGTACACCGCGCCCAGGCGCGCCGGGCGTCGCGTCGTCGCGAAGATTCGTGCATCGTCGCAGGCTGCGGAGCGGGCCGACGCGATCACCAGGATCCGGCGGTCCGGCTCCTCCTTCGCGTCGGGAAGCTCCGTCAGCCGCTCTTCGTCGACGAGCCAGAGCCCGCAGTTCTCCCGCGATTGCTCGGACACCCGCTCGGAATCGAGGTCGATCATCGTGTAACCGAGTGCGCGTAGTGCCTCGAGGACGCGGGGAGCGAGACTCTTCGGTGTGATCCGCACGCCGATTCGGCGCCCCAGGATTCCGGGTTCGTAGATGGCATCGTGCATGAGCCGTACTTCGGTGCGACGCTCTCTCGCGTGGAGTCGATTCGCTGCTCGGACACGGCAGGCGCGCGGATCGGTTGGAGGAATTTCAATGACAGCGGACGGATTGCCGCCGACGCGGAGCTTCGGGCGGTTCGCGCCCTCGACGACGGGTGGTGCGCACCCGGGGACGCTGCTCGCAGCGCTGTTATGCTGGCTCGATGCTCGCTCGCGGAGGACCCGGGTCGCGCTCCGACTCGAAGACCTCGACCGGGATCGGTCGAAGCCGGGCTATGTCGACGCGATGGAGCGGGACCTCGCCTGGTTCGGCCTCGACTGGGATGCGTGCGAACGTCAATCCGATCGACGAGATCGGCACGAGGCAGCGCTCGAACGACTGGTCGACCTCGGCCACGTCTACGCCTGCGACTGCAGTCGCGCGCGGATCCGCGAGGCGGGTATCGTTGCTCCCGACGGGAGCTACCGCTATTCGGGAAAATGCCGCGATCGGGTCGTCTCGCGCGCCGATTGGCGAAGCTGCAGCGAGCCGCTCCGGCTCCGACTCGAGGCACCGCCGGTCGAGCTCCGAGACGAGAGCGGACTCGATCTCTCGGGCGATGCGGCACGCGCGTTCGGCGATCCGCTCCTGCGCCGTCGCGACGGCGCGTACGCCTACCATTTCGTGTCGGTCGTCGACGACGAGGCACAGCGTGTCGGACGAGTCGTTCGGGGACGCGATCTCGCGCCGTCGACGATGCTCCAGGTGGCTCTGCAGGGCGTTCTCGGATTCCCGACGCCCCGCTACCGCCACCACTGTCTGCTGCTCGAGCGCTACGGCGAGAAGCTCTCGAAGCTCCACGGGGCCGTCGCGATCGAGGCGCTGCGCACGCGCTACGACGCGCCCGGCCTCTGCGGTGCGATCGCGAGCAGCGTCGGCCTCGTGCCGGCGGGAACCCGTTGTCGCCCGGGCGAGCTGGTCTCGACGTTCGACTGGGCCCGCGTGTCGGTCGACGACGTCGAGGTCGGCTGGGATCCCCGCGCCGGTCTCCGCGTGGTCCGCACGGCGGAGCACGCCGATCGAGTCCGCACAGCGGGCTGGCGCGGCACCGGCGATTGCTAGAGTGCGAGGCAACGAACGGAGGAATTGCGATGGGACAGCTCGAGGGCAAGCGCATCATCATCACCGGCGCAGCGCAAGGCATGGGCGCCGTGCACGCTCGCCTCTTCGTCGAGGCGGGTGCCCGCGTACTGTTGACCGATCTCCAGACCGAGGCGGGCACGAAGCTCGCGAACGAGCTCGGCAAGAACGCTCATTTCGTCGCGCAGGACGTGACGAGAGAATCCGATTGGGAGACCGTCGTCGGCGAGGCGAACAAGCGCTTCGGCGGCGTCGACGGCCTCGTCAACAACGCCGCGATCTGGTGGACGAAGCCCGTGATGGAGGAGAGCCGCGAGCGATTCAGCAAGATGCTCGACGTCAACGTGATCGGGACCTGGCTCGGCATCCGTGCCGTCGTGCCTTCGATGCGCGAGGCCGGCGGCGGCTCGATCGTGAATCTCTCCTCGATTGCCGGTACGCGCGGCATCCCGGAGCACGGCGCCTACGGCGCGTCGAAGTGGGCGGTCCGTGGGCTCTCCAAGGTCGCGGCCTCCGAGCTCGGACAGTGGAACATCCGCGTCAATACGGTCCATCCCGGCGCGGTCGAGGGAACCGGGATGTTTCTCGTTCCCGAATCCCAGTTCGAAACGCTCTTCCAGGCCCAGCCGCTGCGGCGGCCGGGTCGGCGCGAAGAGATCTCGGGACTCGTGATGTTCCTGCTCTCCGACCAGTCGAGCTATGTCACGGGGCACGAGCATGTGGTCGATGGGGGCCGCACCGTCTGGTAGGTCGCGCGTTACGTGGCCCGTTGATTGTATCCGGCACGATCCCTGCTCTCAGCAGGATCATGTCGACACGGTCGTCCACTTGCGCAGCCTTCACGCCGCCCCACTGCCCCAACCCCGATTGCCTTTTCCATCTGGATTCAACCAGTTGGCGCTTCAAACGAGCCGGCTTCTACCGCCGCCAGTCCCGCCCTCACA
>Ga0163144_10006329_pt1 | contig 26136 bp, 11 predicted proteins | sample OliLak19BULKMAT1_FD_123175 | JGI IMG/M metagenome (GOLD analysis project Ga0163144, IMG submission 123175) | Freshwater microbial mat bacterial communities from Lake Vanda, McMurdo Dry Valleys, Antarctica - Oligotrophic Lake LV.19.BULKMAT1 | ecosystem: Environmental > Aquatic > Freshwater >...
ACATCCTCGAAGACGCGACCATGGATCTGCCGGATGATGTGCTCGCCGAAGCCGACTGGGTCATCGCAGTCCTGCACTATGGTCTGAAACAGCCCGGCGCACAGATCATGACGAGACTCCTGAACGCGGTCCGGAATCCTCACGTCGACATCATCGGCCACTGCACGGGGCGCATGATCGGACGCCGCGAGGGAGCTGACGTGAATTTTACGGAACTGCTCAAAGCCGCTGCTGATCATCAGGTCATGATGGAAATCAACGCCCATCCCAGTCGCCTGGATCTGGACGACATCCACGCTGCCGCGGCCAGAGACCATGGCATCCCAATCGTTATCAGCACCGACTCGCACAGCGTCAACGGCTTCGAAGTGCTCGAATTCGGCGTCGACCAGGCTCGTCGCGCGGGACTCACGAAAAAAGACGTGGCCAACACGAAACCGATCTCCGAGTTCCGTGGCCTGCTGAAGCGGAACTCGTGACGAGGCTCCGCCTCGTCACGCACTGCCCGGAAGCTTCGCCTCCGCTGCAGCAGGCAGAGCCTGCATGCAGTGCGTTCCAGGGCAGAGCCCTGGAACGAGTTGATCGCCGCAAGGCTGTACCCTCAATAAATCGACGGATCAGCATCCTTGCTGCCGTCCGCATGCAGAAACCGAAAGTCGCTGCCCTCGTGGGCCTGAGTGGCCTGGTCGAAGTACAGTTTGCCGTAGCCCCGAGTGAACTTTGCGTCAGGAGCAACCCACGCGGCTCGGCGGATCGCAAGCTCCTCGTCTGAAACTTCCAATTGAAGTCGCCGCCCTGCAACATCCAGAGTGATCATGTCACCGTCTTTCACCAGAGCCAGCGGGCCACCGACGAAGGATTCCGGTGAGACATGCAGCACACAGGCACCGTAGCTGGTGCCGCTCATGCGGGCGTCACTGATGCGGACCATGTCGCGGACACCCTGCTGCAGCAGATATTTCGGAATAGGTAACATGCCCCACTCCGGCATACCCGGAGCACCCAGCGGCCCCGCACTCTGCAATACAATCGCATGATCCTTGGTCAGTGCCAGTGACGGATCATCGATGCGGGCTTTCAGATCAGGATAGTTCGAGAACACAGCGGCAGGGCCGCGGTGCTGCAGCAGTGCTGACTCCGCGGCGGCCGGTTTGATGACGCAGCCGTCGGGAGCAAGGTTGCCTCGCAGGACCGCAAGGCTTCCGGTCGAGCACACCGGATTGTTTCGTCGACGGATGACTTCGGCATTCCAGATTTCAGCGCCTTCAATGGCATCTTTCAGAGTCCGTCCTTCGACGGTAGCCGCCTCGAGATGCAGCAAGTCTGCGATCTGAGACAGCAGTGCGTTCAGACCACCGGCGTCGAAGAAATCGGCCATCACATAAGTGCCGGTCGGACGAAGATTCGCCAGCACGGGAGTCCGCTGCGAAGCCCGATCGAAATCCTCCAGCGTCAGCGCAACCTTGGCACGACCGGCCATCGCCATCAGATGCACGATCGCGTTTGTGGAACCGCCGATGGCCATCAAAGTTGTGATGGCGTTTTCAAAGGCGAAGCGATTCAGCAAGTCTGTCGGCTTGACATTCAACCACGCCAGCTCGACCGCTTGCCGTCCGGTCATCGACGCCATCCGCGCGTGGCCGGAATGAGTCGCCGGAACGGAACTCGCACCGGACAGAGTCATCCCCATGACTTCGGCAAGCGCCGTCATTGTCGATGCAGTCCCCATCGTCATACAGTGGCCCGGGGACGCTGCGATGTGATCTTCCAGTTCGCACCACGACTCGCACGACATCCGCCCGGCCCCGCGTTCGGCCCAGAACCGCCAGACGTCTGTCCCGCTCGCAAGCTGCTCGCCGTGCCACGCTGTCCGATTCATCGGTCCGCCCGGCATGATGATCGACGGGACATCGGCGCTGAGTGCTCCCATCAGCAGAGCTGGCGTGGTTTTGTCGCAGCCGCTCATGAGCACCGCGGCGTCGATCGGATAAGTCTTCAGGACTTCTTCCGCTTCCATTGCGAGGAAGTTGCGGTAGTACATCGACGTCGGCTTCATGAAGGTCTCGCTGAGCCCCATCACGGGGATCTCAACGGGGAAGCCGCCCGCCTGCCACACGCCGCGTTTAATTTCTTCAACGCGCTGTTTGAAATGGGCATGGCACGAGATCAGATCGTTCCAGGTATTCAGGATGCCGATCACCGGCTTCCCGGCAAATTCCTCGGTGCTGAACCCCGCCTGCTTCTGACGTGACCGATGACCGAACGAGCGAAGATCGTCCGGCCCGAGATAGCGATGACTGCGAAGCTGATCGGGGCAAAGGCGGGGGCGACTGATCATGCGAAATACAGTGCGAGGATTGTGAATCACCAGAGAAGAGCAGCTGGCGACGAAGCGACGCTCCATCGCCACCGGGGCGAGCCCGGTGGCGGGAAAGTGCTCTGCAGGATTACATCAACCCATAGCGCTGCAGCGTTGTCTTCAGTGCCGCCAGTTGAGCGTCGGTCAACGGCGTCAGAGGCAATCGGACATCGCCGCAATCCTTGCCAAGCATCTTCATCGCGGCCTTCACAGGAATCGGGTTCGTTGACAGTCCCAGCATATCGCGGCACAGCGGGAACAGTTTGTGGTGCAGCGTCTGAGCTTTGACGATGTCGCCGGACTGGAACGCCGTGACCATCGCTTTGACGTCCTGAGGCACGATGTTGCCTGCCACAGAGACCACTCCGCTGGCTCCAAGGGACAACAGCGGCAGCGTCAGACTGTCATCGCCCGAAAGGACGGTGAGTTCTGACGCGGCGAGGATCTGCGACGACTGATCCATGTTGCCGGTGGATTCCTTAACAGCCACAACGCTTGGGCATGTGTCGGCGATCCGGCAGATTGTCTCGGGCTCCATGTTCTTCGCTGTACGACCTGGGATGTTATAGAGCACAATTGGCAGATCGACATGTTCCGCGACGGCACGATAGTGCTGAAAGAATCCGTCCTGAGTCGGTTTGTTGTAATACGGAGCGACCATCAACGCTCCGTTCGCGCCAGCGTGCCTGGCGGACTGAGTCAGCCGGATCGCTTCCGCCGTGCTGTTTGATCCGGTCCCCGCCATGACCTTGATTCGGCCAGCCGAGTATTCGCAGGTGATCGCGATGACTCGTTCGTGCTCGTCGTGCGACAGCGTCGGACTTTCACCGGTCGTCCCGACAGGCACCAGGCAGTCCGTGCCCGCCTCCACATGAAAGTCAATCAGTAACTTCAGCATGGACTCATTCAGCGAACCATCGCTGTTCATCGGAGTGACCAGTGCCACGGACAGCCCGGAAAACATTTCACCACGTCGCATCATGACTGTTTGACTTTGAGAATTTCAGAAGGAATATCGTGTAGATTCGCTGCCCTGTTTTGTCCCCTCGCCACCGTCGATACTTCCTGCAAACGACTCAGCTGCGTTTTCGCCAGTCGATACCGGAAAGTGAAGCGAGAGCGAGAAACAGCGCATGAGTTCCGTTGCGACCGAAGCCTTGTGCCATGACCGCCTGATAAAGCTGCTGGGCAAGAGCGAGGCCGGGCATCGAAAGCCCCATTCGGCGAGATTCTTCGAGCGCAATCCCCATATCCTTGATGAAGTGCTCGACCAGAAATCCCGGATCGAAATTGTTGTCAATGATCCGAGGTCCGAGGTTGGACAGCGACCAGCTTCCAGCCGCACCGCTGCTCACGGACTTCAAAACAATCGGCAGATCGAGACCGGCTTTGTAACCATACAGCAGCGCTTCGCAGACGCCGATCATGCCCGTCGCGATCAGGATCTGGTTCACCATCTTGGTGTGCTGACCGGAGCCCGCGGGTCCCTGATGCACAATCGTTTTCCCCATCGCCTCCCACAACGGCTGCAGGGCGGTGACTACGTCCGCATCACCGCCGATCATGATCGACAGGGCGGCGTTGCGAGCTCCGATGTCTCCGCCGGAAACCGGAGCATCCACGCTGTGAATTCCCTTCAGTTTCGCTGCGTTGTCGATCTCAACGGCCAGAGCTGGCTGGCTCGTGGTCATATCGACGAGAACGCTGCCGGACTTTGCGCCGGCCAAGGCTCCATTTTCGCCCAGAAGCACTTCACGGACGTCGGCAGGAAAGCCAACGATTGAGAACACAACGTCGGAATTCTGAGCAACCTCCTTCGGTGTCGCCGCCCACGCAGCTCCTTTGCCGATCAGAGCCTCTGCTTTCTGCTTCGTCCGCGAATACACCGTCGCTGCGAATCCGGCGGACATCAGATGCCCGCACATGCTGGAACCCATCACGCCGGTTCCGATCCAGCCGATTCGCGTCTGGCCTGCCACAATCTGCGGCGCTGTCATATTCAATGTCCTTGCGATGATGAATTTCAAATCCGGGATTTGAGATCTCAAATGTGCCAATGGCTGGCTTGCGCTTCACTCGACTCACTGCACGATTGCCCGCGAGCTGTGCGGCAGTATATCCGGTGATGACCGTTTACAAAGCCGGACGAGCACTTCTGCAAGTCGGAACTCCAAGCAAATGACTTGCTCGATGGATCTGCTATCGTGCGATCCTCCCGGTGTCGGCGGACGGCGGCGGCGGTGCCGCGATTCCCGGCGAGCGGCAGGGCGTCAGCCCTCCGAGCACACTTTCGCCGGACGCCGTCATAACGCTGGCGCCATCACGTTTTCCTGGCATCGCAGTCACCGCAGCCGAGTCACGAGCAGGAATCACTCGGAGGGCTGACGCCCTGCCGCTCGCCGGTGCATTACTCCGTTTTTTGATTCTGAACCTGGTTTGACTGTGACTTTGCATGTCTGTTCACTTTGAGCCAGTCTGGTCATGGACACTGACCCTGATTGCCTGTGCGGCAATGCTGGCGGTGATGTCGCTGGCGTATCCGCGGCGAATCCGGCATGTGTCTTCGGGCTGGCGAAGGCTGCTGATCGGTCTGCGGTTTGCCGTCCTGCTGCTGATTTGTCTGATCCTGCTGAGACCCGTCGCTGTTTTCGAAAATGACGATCGGTCGGAAGCGATTCTGTATGTGCATACCGACGCCAGTCGCAGCATGACGACCGAAGACGTCCCCGGCGGAGGAACTCGTCGCCAGACACTGCTGAAGACTTTGGAATCGGCCGATCCCAGTCTCAAAACGCTCGCCGAAAAGGCCGAGATCCGCTTTCGCGATTTTGCGGATGTGCTGACGAGCGTCGAAAAACCGGCCGACACGGCTGATGGGCCAATGACGGCGATCGGAAAAATCCTCGAAACGACATCTGAAGAAATCGGTCGAGATCGTGTTCCTGCGATCATCATTCTCAGCGACGGTCGTCAGGCGGCCTCGGGCGCACTGGACGTCGATCCGGTGCAGATCGCCCGGAAGTTCGGGAGACTGCAGCGCCCGATCTACACTGTCGGATTCGGCAGCACCGAAGCCTCCAGCTCCTCGCTGGATCTTGCCCTGGATGACCTCGATTTGTCGCGCGAAATCTTTCAGGGCAACGTCGTGCCGATTCGAGTCAAGCTGCGTTCCGCGGGAGCGCAGGGGCAGCCTGTGCGAATCCGGGTCTTTCTGGAGAACCGAAACGGAAAAACCGATGGACAAACCGGCACGATGGAACCGGTACTGGCCGCGGAGGACACTCGTCCCGTCGTTGTCGTTACGCCGGACACAAGTTCTGACGAGCAGATCGTGCAACTCCAGATCGCACCTGACCAGTTCGGCGATATTAAGCTGGCTGTCGAAGCTGAGCCGCTGCCGGGAGAAGTTCGAAAGACCAATAACCGCGTCGAAACGATTATCCGTGTTCGCCGCGGAGGCATTCGTGTGGCCTATTTCGACATCATCCGTTCGGAGCAGAAATGGCTGAAGACGATTAACGACAGCAGTCGCATTCAGCTCGACTTCCACCCAATCCGCTCCGGCGCTTTTCGAGACCGCAACGTCATTCCCGATCGATTCTTCCAGCCCGGTGCCTACGACGGCTTCATCATTGGAGACGTTCCTGCGGATGCGTTTTCGGCTGCACAGCTGACTGCTTTGCTCCGTTGCTGCAACCTCGGTGCTGGACTGATGATGACGGGAGGCCGCGAGAACTTCGGCCAGGGTGGATATGGGCAGTCACCGCTGGCGTCTCTGTTTCCCGTCGAGCTCCCGCCGGAGAATAAGCAGCTGACTCAGCCTCAGAAGATGCTGCCGGCGCGGGACGGGTTGAGTCACTATGTTCTGCAGATTGCATCTCCGGAACAGAACCGAACCCGCTGGGAACAACTCCCGCCGCTGGCGGGAGCCAATCTGCTGACGCCGCGCAACGGCACACTTGCCGAAGAACTTGCGACGTCCGATCAGGGTCAGCCGCTGCTCATCGGACACACGGTCGGGCCGACTCGCGTGCTCGCGTTTGCGGGAGACACGACCTGGCAGTGGGCAATGCAGGGCTTTGTCGAAGAACATACCCGGTTCTGGCGACAGACGATCTTCTGGCTGACCCGGAAAGAATCCGATGATGAACAACCGGTCTGGATCCTGGCAACACCCCGGGACCTGACTCCAGGACAGTTGACGGAACTGTCGTTCGGCGTTCGTGATGCCCAGGGGAATCCGATTGACGACGCCACGTTTGAGTTGTCGGTCACCGATCCCAAAGGCACGCCTCATTCACTTGTGCCGAGGGCAGGGCAGGGGATGAGTCTCTCCGATTTCGACAAGACTCTGGAACCCGGTGACTATTGGGCACGAGTCAAAGCGAGCCGCGGCGGAGAAATCCTTGGAGGCGTCTCTGTGACTCGCTTTCACGTCAACGCCCGCGACCCGGAACTTGATGACCCGACAGCCGACTATTCTCTGCTGCGTGAAATTTCTCACGCCAGCGGCGGCGAGTTTCTGACTCCCGACCAACTGCTGGAACGACTGGAACGCTGGGCGAATAAAGGCTTGCCCGGACTCGCACTGACTCGCCAGGATCGCCTGAGTCTCTGGGACAACTGGTTCATCCTGCTGCTGCTCGTCGCGTTCATGACCGCGGAATGGGCGATTCGCAAGAAACGCGGCCTGGTGTGACACACGTGGCCCGGTCGCTCCGCCGACCGGCTTGTTCTCTCGATGCCGTGGATGACCTCGTTTCACAATGTCCGTGCCTCCGGCTCGGCGTTAAGAACCTGTCCAGGAACTATTCCGAGATTGTGAGCCGCAAGGCGCTAGCGGGTTGTTGATTTAATGGGTTTTCAAAACCCGAAACGTCAGTGAGGGATGGAATTGCCTGCGTTCTTCGCCACACATCCCTCGCTGACGCATCGGGTTACGATTAAATCAACACCCGCCTAGCCGCAAGGCGCTAGCCGCGGGTGGCAGTGAGACTCACGAAATCGCGGTCTTAATGGCAGCGAGACGACCCGCGGCTAGCGCCTTGCGGCTCACGAAATCGCGGTCTTAATGTTAGACAGGTTCTAAGCAAACGAAATCCCGGCCGACGGAGCGGCGGGACAACAGTCGTTACGGCTTGTCAACTCCGCACGCCCGCAAAAACAGCTTCTCGAACCGCGGGTCGGGTACGAGGCACGGATGTTTGTATTGCTCTGCGCTTCCGCCGCTGCGGGACTGTCGCGCGGACGTGAATCGCTGCCAGGTGCCGGAATCCATTGCGACGGCACTGATCTGGCTGAGTCGACCTGTGCCTCGCTTTTCGTCGTATTCCATGTTGCGTTCACAGAGTTCGGTGTCGACCGAATGCGCTATGTCCAGCAGTAGTCGGGGAATGTCCGTTTCGGCAGGCCGCGCACTCCAGTCAACGAACAGCCTATACCCTGGCGGTTCGCCCCAGGTCGGTGTGAGTGTGAATAGTCGCAGGCTGTGTCCGAGAGACTGACAGGCCGCCTGAACAGATTCAACGACCTGCGATTCGGCAATTTTCTCGCCGGTGATGCTCGATATGTGAGCCCCCTTGTGGCGAAACTCGAGCAGCGGTGTCGTGCCGTAGAATCCCACACAACGAACGACGTCCTGAATGTTGTAACGATGCAGCCCGGAGCTGGTCGTCAGCAGTATGAAATACTCGTGGCCCTCCTGCAGTTCGTGCGCTTCGAGGACAACGGGATTGGCAGATTCTGACTCACGGACCGGAATGAACTCAAAAAAGTGCGTCTGGATTTCCAACACTCCGGCCGCACTGTTGTCTTCCAGCGGCAACGTCATCCGGCCTTCGCTGGCATGAAGTCCATGATCGCGAATTGCGATGTTGTCAAACAGTTCTTTCAGCCGCGGAATGTACGCTGCCGCACTGCCGCCACACCAGACGCCAAGCACTTCCAGCATCGGCCAGCAGACGCGTGGCCGCAGGTAACCGTTCTGGTCGAGTACGTCCTGAAGAAATGCCGCTCGTTGCGGATTCGCCTTCAACGCTCGCCTCAGAGAGCGCCGGATCGCGTCCGGTAATTCGCATTCTCGAACGCCGCCATCGCGGATGTCCCGAATCAGATCTGTCGCCCGTGTCGATGCATATTCGGCAAGCTGCAGCAGAGTACCGGGATTCGCAGTAATCTGCATTCCAAGGTACGGATCCGCCAATGCAAGTCGCAGGATGGTGTAACGTTTGGATTCCGGATCAGAGATTTCCGCAACGATTGCCGGGATCGTGTACAGCGTCCTTACGATCGGATTTTGCATCGCGGCAACCAGACCACTGATGTTGCCGCAGGGAGTTCCGTCGGCCGCCGCAAATTTCCGGTGACTGCTGGAGATCTGTACGATGTTCAGTTTCTGCAGCAGCGCGTGCTCGGAATACGTCCCGATGCCCCACATCTGCCAGCCGCGGCGATAGTCGTCGAGGAACCGGCTGGTCACAGGAATCAACTTTGACTCTGCCGTCGTTCCGCTGGTCACCGCAAACATCAGCAGCCTGTTTGACGAACCGAGCAAAGCCGAATGTTCACCGGCGGCCACGCGATTCACATACGGACGAATCAGCTCATAGCCGGCCACGGGAACCCGCGATCGGAATTCCTCGACGGTCATCGCCGACGACAGACGGTAGTCCTTCGAGAATGCGGACTGCGCGTTCAGTCGCAAAAGATCCCTCAGCACGGCGTGCTGCGATCCCCTGCAGTCGGCCTTTGCCGCAGCCAGAAACGCACTCCTCGCGCACCGCATTCGGCGTCGGAGCGATCCTCCGGCGAGAGCACGGATCTTGTAGGCCAGCGGGATTCGGGGCATGGTGGTAACAAAAAAAGCATTCCCGGCGAAGCAGCCCGGAAATGCCTTTGATCGATTCTTGATGCAGCGTTGCAGCCTGCTTGAGTCCTGGCACGCTTCGCGGTTGGTGCCTGGCCGTAGGTTATCCTTCAGCATCACCCCACCTGCATCACTTTTTAGCAGGCTTAGCCGCCGGAGCCGCCTTCCCGGCCGGGGCACCCTTGGCTCCGGCAGCGGCGGGAGCTGCGGCGGCCGCAGCAGCGGTCTCCTCAGCCGTCTTCTTCTTTTTCTTGCCGCCCAGAGCCTTCTGAACTCGCACCTTCGGCAGTCCGAGCGGGCTGCGACCGGCGGCGAAACGGTCCTCTTCTATCAGCCGGGCAATTCGCTCCCCGCGAGTCAGCACATTGCGGGAACGGGAAAGTCCAAGTGCAATTTTCAGGGTCTTGTCAATCGACACGTCAACACTCCAATTTCGCTCTGAAAGCCAGTATTTTCAGGCTCCGAGCCAACTTCCTGCCTCGGAACGCACGCATTCTCTGCTCGTCCGGAAAGCTCCGGCGATTTCGAAGAACGCGGGAGTTTATCGACTTACCCGCCGGTTCTCAACCGCGCGTTCCGCAGAATTCTCAGGGAAACTACGGTGTATTGAACGCGGAAATAATGTTCATCCCACCGCCACCGGGCTTGCTCCGTGGGTTCAACAGCTTCTGCGCCAGGTTCGCGTTTCAGTGATCGGACCGGGAAGTTTGACTCGCAGGGACGCTTGATCGACCCGACAGCCGCCGAACGGACGTCGATACTATCATCGTTTCTGCGACGCCCTTGCAGCGAGCTTTAGTCGTTCCACAACCTCCACGATTTGCTCATGCGCCGTTCGCGTCTGTCGCACGATGAGATGGTTACCGGCGATAATCATCGAGCCGATTTCGTCGCCATGTTGAATCCAGTGCGCGGGGGGAGATGTGAGGTCCATCACCGATTGATAAATCGGAGCTTGATCATTCCACAGCGAATGCAGCTCCGTAAGGTCGTAGCTTCTCAGCAGCAGATCCTCTTCTGACTCCATCGTGGCGACTGTCGTGATCACGAGCGATTCGTCCCTGACGATCCACGACAGTTCCAGATCTTTGACCTGGCGGAAAATCAATGCGAGCGCACTCTTGAAGGTCATCGATCCCTCCGCAATGTTGATGTCTCGGACGACAATTCCTTCGAGGGCGGTCGGGGATTCGATGTCCGGATCAGAAACATCCGGTCGGATCTGAACGATGAAGCCCGCCTGATCCGTCAGCGATGCTTCCATGAACGACATCACTTCCGCCAGTGTCACTGCTCCGGGATAATCAAGACCGGGCGATTTCGCGGTCGCAATCGCTTCCATGATCCGCTGTTCGTTACGGCGACTTTCGATGTTGCCGAACTCGTCAATGCTGGCTCCGAGAACCAACGCCAGAGTCTGTTCCGAAACGCGATCGCCGGCCGGGGGTGTAAGTTTTGACAACTGGATCGTCTGCGGTTTGTAGACCGGCATATCGATCAAAGACGGCTGAGTCGTACCGGCGTCGGCAACCTGATCGCCCGTCAGACTGCGATCACAACCCGATGTGGCGAGGAGCAGGCCAACGGTGAAGAGTGTTGATTTCATCAGTGCTTTCCGCCTTTCCTGCAGGCTCTTCCAGTCACACCCGGGCTTGCCGACGAGGTCCGTTGCTGCAATGCTCAGCCTGTAACGGCAAACGATTGAAGAATCGTCTGCACCGGAACAACATCCATCCACTTTTCTCGTCGAAGATTCCCTCAGCCTAATGTCCGAGTTTCCCGTCATCAGTGTCACGGAACTGGTTACTGCCTACAAAGAGGTCGTCGAGACCGCACTGCCGCCATGCAGCGTCGAGGCCGAGGTTTCAAATTGCAAGAGGAGTCCCGCAGGGCACTGGTATCTGACTCTGAAGGATGAGCAGTCCGAAATCGGCGCGGTGATCTGGCGGAGTGCCGCGCAGAAGATCAAATTTGAACCCAAAGACGGTATGAAAGTCCTGGCGACAGGGTCGCTGCAGGTTTATGTGGCGCGCGGGACGTGTCAGTTTGTGATCAACCGGCTGATGCCTCAGGGTGTCGGCGAACTGGAGATGGCGTTCAGGCAGCTCAGAGATAAACTCGCCGCCGAAGGACTGTTCGACGAATCCCGCAAGCGACCGATTCCCAAGATTCCTCGCCGCATCGCGCTCGTGACAAGTCCGACCGGGGCTGCCGTGCGGGACATGATTCAGGTGATCACTCGCCGCTGGCCTCCTGCCCGGATCGTGATCGTCCCGTGCCGAGTGCAGGGAGAAGCCGCTGCAGACGAAATTGCGAGGGCACTGAAGCTGGTGCATCGCATTCCGGATGTCGACGTCGTAATCACCGGACGCGGCGGCGGAAGTCTGGAAGACCTGTGGTGCTTCAACACCGAGAAAGTCGCACGAGCCATCGCCGGGTGTCGCCTGCCGGTGATCAGCGCCGTTGGTCATGAGATTGATGTTTCCATCGCTGATCTTGTGGCCGATCGTCGTGCTTTGACTCCCAGCGAAGCCGGGGAATTTGTTGTTCCGTCGGCTCAGGATCTGCGAGACACGCTTGAGCACACGGCTCAGCGGATGCGGCAGGTGCTGCGAAACCGCGTCGAGCGGATGCGGCTGAAACTGAGTGCGATCGAGGCTCGGTCTGTGATTCAGCGTCCGGCATCACTTGTGGATCAGCGACGAATGAATTGCGATCAGCTGGGAGATCGGTCACTGAACGCAGTGCGTCTGCTGGTCGAAAGGCGACGGCAGATGCTGGCGTCGGTTTCAGCGTCTCTGCACGCACTCAGTCCGCTGCAAGTACTTTCGCGAGGCTTCTCACTGACCCAGCGGGTGGACGGCACGATCGTTCGCACGGCGGATTCGGTGGCAGTGGGTGAGATAATTGTCACCAGATTAACCGAAGGCACCATCCGGTCACGTGTGGAAGGCTGAATTAGGCAGCCGAAGAGAAACCGAACGCCCGTAGCTGAAGTCGTGAGACTTCGGCTACAACACGTTGGGTTTCAGCCTGCTGCCGTATTGCAGATCCGATAGGTCCCGGTCCTATAGGTCCTATTGACTTCATGGAATCAGAAATACCCAACCAACAGTCGCAGCGGCCTGGAAGGCCGCTGCCTTCAGCGTCGGTTCGGGCCAATAGGCATCAGGGCCGAACTGACAGCAAGTGGGACAGTCGGGCAGTGCTCGGACGCAGTCCTGAGGACAGTCGGACGCCATTAAATACGGCAAGGCCGGAATACGGGCTCCAAAGTGAATGATCGATGTGAATTCGGTGAGGCAGCCACAGGACTGACCGCAGCGTTCCATGTTCGGATCTTCGAAGTACAACGGCTGATGCCGGAAGGCGAACGTGTTTCTCGGCGGATGCGATCGATGCCACGGACCGGCGGTGAAATGCGTTTCTACGCCATGATGGCTCATGACATCGGCTGCCGTGTCCTCGGGTGTCTTCAGCAACTCGCCTGTGCCGGACTTCGTTGATGCAGCGTCGGCCAGCCGGATCGACGTCATCGCACGAAGGAATGGAATTCGATTGTCTGAGTCTGTTTCGACCTGAGAGTTGGCTGCCGACTGTTCGTGGTGACTGCAGAGGTCGATTCGAAGATCAGTTGGGGTGTCGGCATCGCGGAACACGAATGACACTGGCAGCGTAGAATACTGCAGTTCGGAATACTGCCGGTCTGCCGCGTCCTGGCCTCGTGCTGTCGAAAGCGCAATGATGAAAATTGCCGCGGCGACTGAGGTGAATCGGTACAGGTGTCGGAGCTTCACGGGAATCCTTTCCGCGACAACAGTCGGCAGTCTTTTCACAAGCCGTGGTGCGCCACCGCGTTCAAGCCGCTGGCGGCGGAGTCACGAGCAAGTCACCACCTCTTTGAAGTATCGACGGAGCGGAATCTCCGACTGAGCCTGTCAGAAAGATCCGCCCGAGCCGTCACGATCCTCACGACCGGAATCACGTCGAACGGGCGTTCATGTTCAATCCGTCCGGTCGACGCTGGGATGGAAATTGCCCACAATTTGGTGGTTCGTTGTCCCGCTTCGTGTCTCAAAGAGTCCGATTGTAATCTGAAGTGGCTGTCAGGCTGTTACCATTTCTGTTGACTTCTCTGAAACTGCCAATCGGCAGAATCAGCAAAATCGTCCCGGATCTACCCATGTCCGCGTTCAACCCGGCGATCATTGTCCGCAGGATGTTTGCCGACTGGCTGACTCGCCAACAGCGTCTGCGCAGCCGCCAGCTGCATGTCGTTCGCCTGGAAGACCGTCGATTGCCGGACGCCAGCTTTGCGCTGGTCGCCGGAGTGTTGACGCTCGACGGATTCGATGCCGGCGATCAGCTGAACGCGAATTTCGATGCGACCGTCGATGAATTCCACTTTGATCTTCAGTCCGGAAAATGGGACGCCGCCGATCTCGCGGGCGGTCCCTTCACACTTTCGAACGGTGACCAGTCGCTGACTATCGCTGTGAGCACTCTCGACGCGATTGACATTGATGCTTCCGCCGCGCCGCTGTCAGCGGTCACCGATGGGGCAGACGGCTTTGCCACAAATACTCTGCAGATTCTTGGCGGGGGAGCGGTCACGCTCGATTCAGCGACGAATGACTTCGGAACAGTTTCTGTACAGGCCGACAGTCTTTTCCTGAACGACAGCAGTGATCTTCAGCTGGATGACATCGACATCACAGGTGCGGCGACAATTACCGCAGTCGGCAGCCTTGATGGCGCCATCAGTTCTGCCATCAGCGTCGGAGGCCACACAAACCTGTCCGCAGATTCGATCGTGCTCGGTGAAGGCGCCGGCGACGTCGTGAACTTTGATTCGCTGACCGTCAACGCCACGGGCGATGTTGCGATCACCGAAGACAGCCAAACGGATCTGACGGGCAGCAACTCAGCCGATCTGCTGACTGTAGCGTCGAGATCGCATATTGATGTGGCAGGCACGCTGAACGCGAACGAAGTCCACATCGAATTCGGCGGAATCCTCTCGGGCACCGGGTTCATCAACGCATCTGTCACCACGGATTCAGGAGCGCAAATTGAATCGTCGCTCAGTCCGGATGCACTGTCGACGCATGATTTCGGCCTGGACGGAGGAGCGTCACTGGATGCTGCACTCGGCGGCACCGGCGCGGCACCGCTGAGCAGCCGGCTGAATGTCACAGGAACGGTGACACTGGCCGGTAATCTGGTACTTTCGATTGATCCGCTGTTGACACCCGTCGACGGCACAGAGTTCGAACTGATCAGCAACGACGGCATGGACTCCGTCAGCGGAACCTTTGCGGGCCTGAATGAGGGCGACACTCTCACCGTCGGCGGTCGCACGTTTGTGGTCAGCTACACAGGCGGCGATGGGAATGATGTTTCGCTGTTCGCCGGCGTACCCGTCTATGATTTCGCCAACTCGGTGTTTGCGGTGACCGAAACGGACACCGGAACCCTGATCAGCAATGCTGTGACGCTGAATCGATCCGGCAATACCGCAGTCGCATCATCCGTCAACGTCACGATCGCGGCGGGGGCCGGAGTAAACGGGGCTGAAAGTTCAGACTTCGTCGCGGAGACGGTCACGATCACTTTTTCCGCCGGAGCGACGTCGGCGATTGTTCCTGTCCGCATCGTCGGTGACAGAATCGTGGAATCCACGGAGACACTTTCGCTGAGCATGTCTGGATTCACGTCCGGCGGAGTTGCCGATACTGTTCGGCCAGCGACAACGGTTGAGATCGGAAACGATGATTCGGCAACACTGTCAATTCGGAGTGTCAATCTCGACGAAGGTGACGGGGTCACGACGGATTTTGTTTTTCAGGTCGAACTGTCCGCCGCCGTTCAGGATGGGCTGACGGTTTTGTTTGCGACCGCAGACGGTACGGCAACATCTCTGGCTGGCGCGTTTCAGGATTTCACCAGTCAGTCCGGATCCCTGACGTTTACCGGTATGGCGCTGGAGCAACAATTCGTCACCGTCGCGGTCAATGCAGACACCTGGTTCGAAACGAACGAAGACTTTCAGGTGTCGCTCGGCACGATCACAGCGACTGACACGGGGATTGACCAGAGTCGGTTTCTAAGCAATTCCGGAACACCGTCGACCGCCACGATCACGAACGACGACACTCCGATTCTGATCCGCATGGTTGGCGGAAGTGTGGCCATCACCGATGAAATTCAGGGCGGAGCTGACAGCCGGCTGACGATCCTGCATGACAGTTCGACAAATGAAGTTGTGGTCCGGTCGGTTGCAGCAGATCTCGGCACAGGGTCAGCTGCCGCGTCCAGCGAAATACGAATCGCGGACGGCCTGATTACAGGACAAATCACGGAGCTTGGTCGCGCCGGGAATGATGTGCTCATTGTTGATTTCTCCGATGGAACTCCGATCGTCGGCACCGGGTTGACCTTCAGCGGCGGTTCGGCGGTCACCGGTGACGGTCTGTCGGTTGTGGGGGATGGAACAAACATTGCCGAGTACTCGCCGAGCGCCGCGTCAACCGGCAGCGGTCGCATCGCTGTCGACGGCAAGACGATCGATTTCGCCAGCGTCGAACTACTCGAACTGTCCGGGCTCGGATCCGTCACAGTGTCGACAATGAACTCCAACGACGTGCTGACCGTCGGGAACGGCACGGATTTCCTGTTCGCGGGTACCGTCAACGCGCTGCAAATCTCAGGAACATCGGGTGGCACAGCCATCACCACGGCAGCACTCTGGAACAACGGTCAGGTCACAATCAACACGACGGCCAGCGACGGGATTGACCTGGTTACGATTGCCGGTGCGGATAACGGCCATGCTAACTCAAGTCTGTCCATTCTAACGGGCAGCGGTGCCGATGTGATCGCGGTCAACGGGCCGATTGACCTGACGAACGATCTGCTGCTGTCCGCGGCGCAGATTCGCATCAACTCGCCGACGATCACGACCGGCGATTCACAGGACTACAACGGCTCCACACAGCTGCAACAGTCTGCGACCCTGACCAGTGCCGCCGCCGGCGCTGCCATCACGCTGAACTCTGTCGACGGTGGCGGTCATTCCCTGATCCTGGATGCAGGATCGTCGGGCGACATTTCCATAGCGTCGGTCATGAATGCGGCACGGCTGCAGATTCTGAATTCCGGAACGACCACGATTGCCGGAACGACATCCGCAACCGCCATTGTCATCGACGACACCAGCAGCGCGGTGACATTTGGCGGAGCGGTCACGGGGACTTCGCTCTCGACAGCTGCTCGACCGTATTCAGTTGATTTCCGCAATGGCGGCACAATCACGAATACGACGACATTTGAGAACACCGGTGGTGTGTTCTTCGGTAATGCGAACGCCGACGTCATCACGTTTACAAACGGCGTCACAAGCATCGCTTCGAACACGACAATTCAGGGCACCGTGCAAACGTCGGGAGCGGACATTGTCATCGGCACGGCGACGCTGCGTGGCGCAGTTCGATTGAGCACAGGGCCAGGCGCGGGCGACATCACTGTCGGAGCCATCAGTGGAGCCGGAGTCACCCTGGACGTTGACGCCGGCACAGGGGATATCGGACTGAGCAATCCGGCCAATGTGATCGGCAATCTGACGGTGTCCGGAGACGAAGTTTCCGTCTCCGAAGCCGACGACATCACTCAGGCCGCGGCCTGGACGACGACTGGCAGCATGACGCTCAACGCTCAGGGCAACGACGTGCTGCTCACCAATCCGGCGAATCGATTCGGCATTCTCAATGCCGCAGGTGACGTCGTGAAGATCGTCGAGGACGCCGACACGGAACTCGGAAGCTTCACAGTAACCAGCGTGTTCGAACTCACGTCCGCGGGATCGATCCTCGATGCCAACGGACTGGTCAGCAATATCATCGCTTTGACGGCTACTGTGAGTCTCACCGCGGTTCAGGACATCGGCATCGCGGGTGCGGAGATCCTGACGTCGGTTGCCGTTGACGCACTTGAGATCTCCGCTGCGACACTGACGCTGCAGGCCGGCGACGACATCGCCGTTCATCTGCAGCAGACAACGGTCGTTCAGTCACTGAACGGCGACCTGGCATTCCTGTCTGGCACGTTCGACATCGATCTCTCGGCGGCAGCGGCGGTTTTGCGAGGTCTCTCGGTGCTGGCACCGGACGGGACCATCACGTTGCCCCTTCTGATGACTGTTCCGGGGGATCTTCGGATCGAAGGAGAGAACGTCGAAGCGGCTGGCGGAGCAATCTCGCTTCAAGCCCAGCGGACGCTGTTCAGTTCAAGGCAGTCAGAAACTGTGACACTGTTCGCGCTGACGCGAGACGCCTCCGGATTACCTGGAACCACGGGTACCGATCCCGGCCAGTTCGACGGTGCCTCCACGGGAAATCTGGCTGTGACCAGCAACGCCGCTGTCCTGCAGCTTGCCGATCTTGACGGCGACCTCAGCAGCATTAATGTCGGGACGAATGAGTTCGCACTGGATGCCGCCGGGTTCGTTCGGCAGCAGCTGCCGTTCAGCGGAACACAGAACTCCCGCATCCTTGGGGGAAGTCTGCAGCTCACCGGAACCGCGGCGTTTGAGCTGAACAACATCACGAACGACGTCGACGTACTGGCTGGCGTGATTTCCGGACCGCTGACACTGGCGGATGTCGACGATCTGACGATCGGCACGACATCGACTGCGACGGGACTGACCTCCGGAAACCGCGACGTCCTGCTGCAGATCGGCTCACTGCATTTGCAGCAGTCGCTCGACGCAGGGACGGCTGATGTTCGGCTGCGGTCACTGGGGGATCTCACTCAATCCGCGACAGCCGGCATCCTTGCTGACGAACTGGCCGTGCTGCAGGGCAGCACGACAGCAGGTGACATCGATCTCAGCGGGATCAACGACGTCAACGTCGCAGCCCTCAGCAATCAGTTCAGCGCGGGGGACATCACGCTGAACGACATTGATGCCCTGATCATCGATCTGGTTCGAAGTGCGACGTCTGCCGGACTATCGGTGCCGACACTCACCGGAGTTACAGCGGTCGGCGGCGACATTACGATCACCGCCCGTGGCGACCTGACAATTCTGCAGGACGTCACCTCGCGCGACGGCATTGTGGACAATACCGCCGTATCTGGCGAACACATCGTCCTGCAATCGCTTGACGGCAATATCCTTGTCGATGCAACAGCCCAGGCGATCATGATCTCGACTGACGAAAACCCTGTGACATCCAACGCGATCACCGGTGACAGCGTGTCGCTGCTCGCCGACAGCGATGCCACTTATGACGGAGATCTCGACGGCGATGGGATTCCCGATCCGTCTGACCCGGACATTGACGGCGATGGCATTCTGAATGCCGTGGACATTTCGGTCGACGGAATTTCAGAAGGACAAGTCACACTGCTCGGCGACGTAACGCTCAGCACAGACGGAGGCGTTGCAAAGCGCTTTGGACCACGTCCGGCGGTGGGCGAACCTTCAACTGCCTTTTTTGTCTATTCGACCAGTCCTCTGCCACGAGTCTTCGACAACAACCCGGCAGCATGGGCCAGCGGCAACGCCTACATCAATGCGTTTGATGTCGAGGTCGGTGTGGCCGGTGAGCAGAACCTGCAGGTCGATGTCGATTGGCTGGATCCGGTCAACGAATTCCTCGTCGCCGGGGATCCGCAGACGCAGGCGATCGCCGCACAACTGGGGCTCGACAATCCCATGTCGTCCGAACGCATTCAGCAGTTCCTGATTGCCAACGGCGGTGCTGTGAACACGATCGGACACCTTTACACGGCTCGCGACTTCACCCTGTTTCAGGTCGCTCAGCACCGGACAACCATCCCGGTCGATCTCAGCGTCGCGCACCATTCTTCGATCGGAGTCCGGGGAACATTCATCGAGCAGAACTCAGCTGGCCAGCCGGTACCGGGAGCGGACGCGGCCTCCACGGACAATGTGCTCACCGGGGGTGCAACCTTCGAAGGCGGAATTGCTCAGTTCCGGATTCCAACCGTCACGCCGGCACCTCCGGGACTGTTCGTCACCACTATGCAGGCCCGAGCCGATCAACTCACCAGCGTGGCACCTCCTGAAAACCGGACGGCGTTGGATCAATCGGCGATCACCGATTTCAGCGGCGCAGCGGTCGGAGGCAGCGCGTTTTCGACAGAGGTCTACTTCCAGATCCGCAGACAGTTCGAAATCGATGAACCCTCAGAAGTTGTGATTGAAAGAGTCACCGACGGGCGATTGATTTCTTCCCGCGACGCTCTCGAACAATTCGTCCGCGAAAATCCCGAACTGCAGGACGGATCGGGTTATGAAATCTGGCTCGTGACCGAGACCGGAGGCCAAAAGGTCGAACGCCCGATTGTCGAGTTTGAAATCACCGGCGGAAAACCAGGTCCGGCGACCGAAGACGTGCCTGAAACCCCCGAGCCTCCGCGTCTCAAAGACGTCCCGTTCGAACAGCCTGAAGAGTGAAGAGTGAAGAGTGAAGAGTGAAGAGTGAAGGAGTGAAGGAGTGAAGGAGTGAAGAGTGAAGAGTGAGTGTTCTGGACAGCAAACTTCATCCTCGGGGCAACTGTTCAACTGTATTTGCTCAAATCAAAAATCAAAAATCTCCAATCAAAAATCCATCCCCCTATGTCCGACAAAGACAAATCCCGCGACGCTCAGCCGGATGGCAATCCGCTGCTGAATCCCGATGCCACCTGGGTGTCGCCAATGAGTGCGAAGCCGGCTGCCGTCGACACTGGCGCGACATTCGTTCCTCCGGCCGCTCAGACCGACGTCCGTGACATCGATCCGATGGCGACGATTCAGCCGTCCAACCCGACCCTCGTTTCCCTGAGCAGGACTTCACATTCCGACAATTCCGGATCAAGTCCGGTACATTCTGCGGACCGAATCGCAGTCGCCGCTCAGCAAACCATGGTCCCTCCGATTCCCGCCGACGCCGATCCTGCCACATTCTTCGCGCAGACAATCGGAAACCACGATGTCGAGCGGGCTGACGACGATCAGGAATGGTTTGCGGCGACTCAGCCGACTGGAAACACTCCCGCAGCGCCCGCAGCCGCGAGTGTCGCTGGTTCCGGCAGCCAGCACGGAGGAACACCGGCACTCGACAATCAAGGGTCACGTATTTGGGGGACGACGCCCGGCAATGGACTCGACGGGGTGGTCGCGATTCGTTCCCGCCCGGTTTCCGGCGACGGCCCGTTCAGTCAGTCTGATGATGCCGACTTTGAGATCATTCAGAAACTGGCCGAAGGCGGAATGGGAGTCGTCTATCTGGCTCGCCAGAAATCGCTGAACCGCGAGCTGGCGATTAAGACTCTCAAACCTGCCGGCGGTTCAGGTTCAACATTGAACGCTGCATCCCGACGGGGCAGTGGCACAGATCAAATGACCCGCGCTGAACGTCAGCGGCGGGAGATGTTTCTGTCCGAGGCCGTCGTCACAGCAAACCTCGTTCATCCGAACATCATTCCGATCCATGACCTCTGTCAGACAGCCGACGGGACGCCCTACTATGCGATGAAGCGCGTTCACGGAATTCCGTGGAACAAGCGGGTTCGCGACCTGAGTCTTGAGGCAAATCTCGAAATCCTTGACCGCGTCTGTGATGCCGTCGCATTTGCGCATCACCACGGCGTGATCAACCGAGACCTGAAGCCCGAAAACATCATGCTCGGCGAGTTCGGCGAGGTCATGGTGCTGGACTGGGGTTTGGCTGTTCCTGCACTTCACGCGGTGGATGTCAGATTCAGATCTCCGAACGCGACTCATGGCGCCGGGACGCCCGCCTATATGTCTCCGGAACTCTGGTCCGGACCGCCCGAAGCAATCTGCGAAAGCAGCGATGTCTATCTGCTGGGCGCGATCCTGTTTGAAGTGATTACCGGATTTCCACCACACAGGTTTCCGATCACTCGCGGCGGCGGGACTTCGCTCGACACCTGGAAGGTCATCGATGAGGTTCTCCGTGAAAATCAGATCCGCGAGACCAGCCATTCGGGCGAGCTGCTCGAGATCGCGTACAAGGCACTCAAAACCGATCCGGATCAGCGCTACGGCAGTGTGCTCGAGTTCCAGTTTTCGATTCGCAACTACCAGCGGCATGAAGACAGCCGGCGTCTGAGCATCCGCGCGAAGGAGCTGGTCGATGAGGCAGCGGCCACTCCATGCGACTATCACACGTATCAGACGTCGGCGGCCCTGTTCGAAGAATCCCAGCGGATATGGCCGAATAACGTGATGGCTCAAGCGGGCCTCCGGAACACGCGCCTGAGATACGCTCAACTGGCGAGCAGCAAAGGCGACTATGACCTTGGCCTGCAGGTCGCCGCACAGGAAACGAGTGCGGAATTTGTGACGCTCTCCAGTCGTCTGAGGTCTGCGAAACGCTGGCGCTCCGGAATCAAGTGGACGGCGTGCGCTGCGATGCTCTGTGTCGTTTTGCTTGGCGCAAAGTCCGTGTACGACAACGGTGTCATTACAAATCTGAATGAAGAAGTTGCAGTCCGCAAAGGCGAAGCCGAGCAGGCCATTGTCGGTGCTGACAAGGCCAAAGCGGCGGCGGCGGAAGCCCTGGCGGCCGCTGATGCCGCCTCACTTCAGGCCAGTGCAGCGAAAAACGACGCCGCTGACGCGCAGGCAGAAGCCAATCGTTCCCGCACAGAAGCCGCAGCTGCAAATGAGCGAGCTGTCGCCGCGAACCAGGAAGCCGCCACCGCACTTGCAGATGCGAACACCTCGAAGCAGGAAGCCGCAAACGCCATCGCGGCTGCCGAAGCAGCGAACCTGCAGGTCGAACAGGCTAATCAGAAAGTTGCCGTCGCAGAAACCCGGGAGGCCGACGCTCTGTCTCGACAGGAGAAAGCCGAAACCGCCTCGCGAGTCGCCCAGGTCGAAATCCAGAGCCAGTCCATCCGCGGACTGACGCTCAACCAGAATTACTCCGACGCGCTCCGGGAAATCAATCGGTTGCTCGATGGCAAACAGCTGTCGCAGCTGCCGGATGACATCCGACGGCAGCGAACGATCGAATTGCAGGCGCAGCGGGACCAATTACTGAAGCGGACTCGCGCAACCGAAGAACCAATTCAGTCGCAGGCCGTCAGCAGCGATGGCCGGTGGATTGCGCTGGGTGATTCCGCTGGCCGGATTATCGTGCTGCCGAATCCAGGCGAGGCACTCACATGGAGTGCTGCACCGCTGCATGCGTTCGAGTTCGGACAATCCGTCAGCGGGCTTCAATTCACAAATTCCGGGACACTGGTGATCACAGCCGGTTCAGACGTCGCCGTCTGGAACTTCGCTCAGCCGAATCCCGAGCCCCTGAACGGACATTCGGCCCAAATCACCGGGCTGGATGTCGTTGGTCAGACAGCTGTCACAGGTGATGATTCCGGAATGGTCATCATCTGGAACCTCACGACGCTGCAGCCGGTCGCCACGATCCGCACGAACACCAACATTCGTGATCTCGCTCTCCTGCCGGATGCCAGTGCGTTGATCCTTGCCGGTGCACGCGGCGGCCAGTCGGCCGATGTCCTTGCCTACCGAATCCCGAAACAGGGTCGCACCGACGCAAAGTCCGAACGGCTGGGACAGCTGCGACTGCCTCGCGACCACAACGACCCGCCCGCGAGAATTTCGGTCTCGCCGGACGGATCTCTTCTGATCCTCAGCAACAGCCGCAATGGAAACCTGCTGGTGCTTCCGGCCGCGGCGGCGTTTCCCGAGTCGGCTCGCAACCGTTTTCCGTTTCAGCATCCGGATGAACTGGAGGCCGCGGGCCTGTCCGGCTGGCTGCTCAGCGAGCATCGCCGTCCGGTCAACGAGATTTCCTGGTCCGCTGACAGCCGTCGCATCGTGACTGCGTCCGATGACCGCACCATCGGAGTCTGGCAGTGCGAACCCGCCATGGCTGAACCCAATCGTGGAGCGGGCTTTCAGCCTGCCGCCTCCGCTCCGACCGTCTTCGTGCATCTCGAAAAACTCCTGAAAGGCCACGGCGCGCCAGTCAGCCAGGCTGCCTTCCTTAACGCCGCTGGAACGCTCGTGACATCCGCCAGCGCGGATCGATTCTGCCGCCTCTGGAATCTGTCAACCATCGATCAGGACAACCGCGAAATCCTCCGCACATTCAAACTGATCACATCGGCAGTTCGCCACACTCCCTTCTCCCCCTTCCAGGGGGAGAAGGTGGCCGGCAGGCCGGATGAGGGGGTTGAACTTCTGGATCGCCGCAAAGTTCCCGGTTCATACATGAAGGCATCATTCTGCTCGATGCCAGTTCGCGATGAAGAGACCGCCCTCACTGCTGGCTACACCATTCTCAACGCCGATTCCTCGCAACACCGCGGTTCGATCCGCTCAGTCAGATTCAGCTCCCACGGAAAGACCATTGTCACCGGCGCTGCGGACGGCTCCGTGGTGCTGTGGAATGCAGCGACTCATCAGCCGGTACAGGAACCAGCCGGAACAGTTCCGATCAACGGCACAGAGCTGTTCCATGAAGGCCATGAGTTCAATGTCTCCCGAATGCAGATCATCAGTGCACCTCAGCCGCTGCTCGCAACCACCGGCTTTGACGGAAGTCTGCGGCTCTGGAATATGGATCTCGCGGGTGGTCGCGCGGGAGTGCAGCAGCGCTCCATCGCGGGACTTGGCCTGGTCAACTCGTTTGCCGCGTCGCCGGACGGAGAATGGCTGATCACGTCCGGAACCGGAGCATCCGAAAGCGGCGTTGCAGTCAGTTGCAGCCTTTGGAAAGTTGCTGATCTGACGACGCTCGCGACCGCTCAGCCTGTCGCAACTCTGACCGGTCTGCATCATCGTGAAGTCACAGCCGTCGCGTTTTCAACAGACAGCCAGCGCATCGCGACCGGCGGTCGTGACGGAGTGATCGGCATCTGGTCCCTGACTGGCCTGATCACGTCTTTCCGCGCTCACACCAGAAATACCATCGTGTCGGAACTCCGCTGGATGGCCGATAGCTCGCTGCTGTCTGCCGGGCTGGACGGGCAACTCAGTCGTTGGCAGGTGGATGAGACCCCTGCAGCTCCGGAAACCCAATTGATCCGAATCGACCGGTTCGAACGCGACAAGACTCCAATCGAAGATCTGTGCGTCGCGCCGGACGACCAGCAAGTCCTTGCGATCTCAGTCCAGACCGATCGGACCGGTGATTCGTCGGAGTACCATCTTGATTTGTGGGCGATCGCTGAGCCTTCAGTCCCGCGCCGGATTTTACTCGCACACATCGGCGGCAGAAAACCGAACCGCATCACCTCGGCTCAGTGGTCGGCCGACGGACAACGAGTGCTCGTCTGCGCCGATGACGCGATCCAGATTCTGCGAACCTCCGACTGGAAGGTCCTGCGCGTTGTGAATGCGGCCGGCATCGGAGCGGCAGACGCTCAGTTCGTTTCCGAAGGCAGGCCTTCTCTCCGGCAACCTCCCACTCCGGACCTGGTCGCATCCTTTGATGGCACGTCAGCCCGACTTTGGGATCTGAATTCCGGCGAACAGCTCGCTCACTTCCGCGGCCCGTTTGCCGTCGGGGCGCTGAGCTTCAGCAAAGATTCTGAACACCGCCTGCTGGTGACCGGCGGGCACAGTCTGCGAGTCTTCCAGAGTGATCCCCGGGCACCGTCATTCGGATCGCCGCTCTTCCGGACACAGAATCCGCACCCCGGCCAGGTGACCAGCCTGGATTTTTCCCCTGTTGATCATTCACTTTTTGTGAGCGCGGGGTCCGACGGCTCCGTGGCCCTCTGGCGCTGGATTCCGGAGTCACAGCGGGCGGACCGCATTCGCCTTCTGCGCGAATCCGATTCTCCGCCGATGATTTCCGCAGTCAGTGTTCAGCCTTCGCCCGACGATCCGTCGCTTCCTTCTGACCGGCAACTCCGCCGACGGGATTCCGCCGTGGTCAGTGTTCGCTGGTCACCGAATGGCCAGTCTCTGCTGGTGGTTTCAAGAAACGGCAAGATCGCGATGCTCCGCGCCGATGTGGCGGCCCCGTCTGTCCCGATCGTGATCTCAACTGCAACCGAAGACGTTGAGTTATCGTCCGGGGCGCTGTCCGCCGACGGTCTGTTCGTCGTGGTCACCGGGCAGAAGGTCCGCACCGGAGAAAGTACCGGTTGGGTCTATCGTGTGCCGTCCGCTGATTCCAGCGTTGCCCAGGCTCAAGTTTGTCAATTCAGCGGCCATGGCGCGGGCGGGATTTCCTGCGGTGAATTTCTGCCGGACAGCCCCTATCTCGTCAGCGGCGGCAATGACGGATCTGTGATCCTTTGGAACTGGCAGCAACCGCTTCCCGGAGAAACACCGACTGCCTACGAAGCCTACCGCTTCCTCACCGACAACCAGCTAACCGCTCACCGCGCATCGGTGACCTCGCTGTCTGTCTCAACTTCCGGCCAGGTCATTACCGCCAGTGACGACGGCACGGCAATCCTCTGGGAAAACCCCCTGCGCCGCCCCGGCCGGTTGCTGCCGTAATTCACCTTTGGAGTGCCGTGCCTCGACCGCGCCTTGGAATTTTTCGCCGCAGCCAATTTGCGACGTCCTCCGATCCAATGAACAGTAATGGCAAGCCCGGCATTGGCCAGGAAAATCCTGGAGGCAAACTCCAACGCCCTCTTCGGGATCTTTGGGATTTTCGTTGGGAGTCAATTACTGGAATGATTGAGGTTAGCGTATCCTCAACGACTGAATTCGATTGGTCAGCCGTTGGCGGTTGCTTCGGGCTGGATCTCTGTTTGTTCGATTTTCATTTTCCTTAACGGCTCGAACCGCTGTCGAGTATACTGCAGGGAAAGGACTCTCCAATGAACTACAAAATTGCGATTCACCGTACAGAAGAGGGGATCAGCGTGTCCGTGCCGG
>Ga0163144_10006331_pt1 | contig 26133 bp, 18 predicted proteins | sample OliLak19BULKMAT1_FD_123175 | JGI IMG/M metagenome (GOLD analysis project Ga0163144, IMG submission 123175) | Freshwater microbial mat bacterial communities from Lake Vanda, McMurdo Dry Valleys, Antarctica - Oligotrophic Lake LV.19.BULKMAT1 | ecosystem: Environmental > Aquatic > Freshwater >...
AACCCGAAACCCGAAACCAGGAACCAGGAACGGACGTCATGGCAAAAGCATACAAGAAAAAGAAGGTCAAGCGAAGCGTGGCGCGCGGGATTGCGCACGTTCAGGCGACGTTCAACAACACGATCATCACCATTACGGATACCGACGGCGACACGCTGTGCTGGGATTCGGCGGGCACCGTAAAGTTCAAAGGTGCGCGCAAGAGCACGCCGTTCGCGGCGCAGCGCACGGCGGAAGCCGTGGCCGAGAAGGCTCTGAAGATGGGCATGAAGGAAGTTGAAGTGCGCGTGAAGGGTCCGGGATCGGGCCGCGAATCGGCCATCCGGGGATTGCAGGCCGCCGGAATGACGGTGCGCGCGATCGAAGACGTGACACCACTGCCGCACAATGGCTGCCGGCCGCGCAAGCGCCGCCGCGTGTGAGCTCCAATGAGCGCACGTGTGCGTTCGTGGACAGAATATCGCGCTGCCTGAAACGGCGTGTGCAAGAAGGCTTTGAAATCACCACACGTGCATTATTTTACAGCACGCTTTGGCCTGATGGACGAACAAAAACGAGTGGTGCGAACGGTATTAGCGCGTCGCGTCTTCCGCATCTCTCGAACTGAACAGAGAAGACGAGCCGTTTTAACGGCTGCCGGTTAACGACAATGCGCAGGGTGCGTTTTATTTCAAGCGCTCACCACGGGCTGCAGTGAGCAAGCTAACAGCTTGCTCTGCGGTGGCCGGAGAAGGAAAAATTTAATGGGCAGGTATACAGGTCCGAAATGCCGGTTGTGCCGCCGCGAAGGCATGAAGCTGTTCCTCAAAGGAATTCGCTGCGAATCCGAAAAGTGCGCGATTGCGCGCCGCGATTATCCGCCCGGTAACGTAAGTTTCCGCCGTGGCAAGGTGTCGTCGTTCGGAGAAGGTCTGCGCGAGAAGCAGAAGGTCAAGCGTTTCTACGGTGTGATGGAAGAGCAGTTCCGCCGCTATTTCGCTGAAGCATCCCGCTCGAAGGGAAATACGGGCGAATCCTTGATGGCGCTGTTTGAACGCCGTCTGGACAACGTCGTTTTCAAGCTGGGCTGGGCCGCGTCCCGCGCCGAAGCCCGCCAGCTGGTCACGCACGGCCACATCAATGTCAACGGTCGCCGCGTCAATGTTCCCAGCTATCTGGTTGAGCTGAATGATGAACTGAAGTGCCGGCCGCGTGAAAAGAGCAGCAAACGCGTTCGCTCCCGACTGGATGAAACGAAGGGGCGCCAGTGCCCGTCGTGGATTGCCGCCGAGAACGAAAGCCTGGCCGGAAAGATCGTGGGAATGCCGACGCGCGAAGACGTGTCGATCCCGATCCAGGAACAGTTAATCATCGAATTGCTGTCGAAGTAAAAGTGGTCAGTGGTCGGTTGTGGATCGAATGACAATGACAATGACAATGACACGTGGCTAGTGACAAAAGCGAATGAGAAACGCAGGCTAGAAGCCTGCGCGACGAAAAAAATAATGGGTACCGCGGGATTAAGGCAAGAGCAGGCTGGAAGCCTGCGGTACATAAAAGATGAGGCTTCGGTTCCGCATGCCGCGCGGAGTCGGTGAAGGGCCGAAGCCTAGACGAGCGCCTGTGCAAAGGTCTTTCCCACGCCTGTGGGAGTAACCGGCGCGGCGCTCAACATGCAAAGTCACCTTCCGCATCGGCCTGGGCCATCCTCTAGCCAGCAGTCCGAAGCGACTTTGCACCCGGCGTAGTCTTAGAGGACGCGAGGAATAACTATGCGTATTCGCTGGCGCGGATTTGAACTTCCGACCCATGTGACTTTGGAAAAAGAAACCGCAAACGAACGGTACGGCAAATTCAGCGCCGAGCCTTTTGAACGCGGTTACGGTGTAACGGTTGGAAATTCGCTGCGGCGGGTGCTGCTGTCGAGCCTTGAAGGCGCGGCGGTGGCCTCGGTGCGTGTCGAGGTCACTCACAAGGGTGAAGACGGCAAACAGAAAACGTCGCACGTGTCCCATGAGTTCACGGCGATTCCGGGATTGTTCGAGGACGTCACGGACGTTGTCCTGAACATTAAGGAACTGCGCCTGCGGCTGTTCACCGACGAACCGATCACGCTCAAGGTGGAGCGCAAGACCAAGGGTCCGGTGAAGGCCGGGGATATCGTGCGCGACGAGCGCTTCGAGATCGTCAATCCGGACCTGGTGATCTGCACGCTGACCGAAGACGTGACGCTGAACATTGAGATGCAGGCTCGCAAGGGCCGCGGTTACCGCACCGCCGAAGAGAATATCACGGCGGAGCAGGCGATCGGCACGATTCCGATCGACAGTATTTACACGCCGGTTCGCCGCGTGCGCTATAAGGTTGAAGCGACGCGCGTCGGACAGCAGACGGATTTTGACCGTTTGGTGCTGGAAATCTGGACCGATGGAACGACGACGCCGGAAATGGCATTGGTCGAAGCGTCCACGATTCTGCGCAAGCACTTCAACCCGTTCGTCAAATACTTCGAACTCGGCAAGCAGGTGGAGTCCACCGGCATCGAATCGCCGATGGGGGAATTGGAAGTCGGGCAGGAGCAGGGCGCGAAGGAAATGCGCGACAAGCTCAAGCTGCCGGTCAGTGTTCTGGAACCGTCCGTGCGCGCCGAGAATTGCCTGGCCGCCGCGAACATTCAGACGCTCGGCGACCTGGTCCGCATGGCCGAAGGCGACGTGCTGCGCATCAAGAATTTCGGCAAGACGAGTTTGAAGGAAGTGAAGAAAAAGCTGAGCGATATGGGATTGTCGTTCGGAATGGAAATCACGGAAGAAGCGAACGCTGGTGTTTGAGTCTAAAGTCTGAAGTCCAGAGTCGAGAGTCGGATTTTTCCGGCTTTCGAACTCAGCGACGGCAGACTTCGAGACTTCGAGACTCCAGACACTAGACTAGAGGTTTTTAACATGCGCCACATGAGTGCCGTAAACAGCCTGAGCCGCAAATCCGGACATCGCGCAGCGACGATGCGGAATATGGTGATGAACCTGGTGGAACACGGCCGCATCCGGACGACAGTCCAGAAGGCCAAAGCCGCCAAGCCCATCGCCGAAAAGCTGATCACGCTCGGCAAGAAGGACACGCCGCATCACCGCCGCCTGGCGATCTCCGAACTGGGTTCGACCTCAGCGGCGAAGAAGGCCGTGAAGAAGATCTTCTCCGAGCTGAAAGATCGTTTCGCCACGCGCACGGGCGGTTACACCCGCATCCTGCGCCTGCCGACGACGATTCGTCAGGCTCAGGCGGATCTGCCGCGCGGCCAGAAGTTCAACCGCTCGAAGTTCTACGGCACGCGCCTCGGCGACAATTCCACGATGGTGTTGTGGGAGCTGTGCGAAGCCGAAGTGAAGCCGCGCGAAAAGTCCACCAAGCAGCGCAAGAGCAAGAAGGCCAACCCCAAGGCTGCCGCAGCCCCGAAGGCGGGCAGCAAGCCGGCGGCGCCGAAGGCGGCTGAGGACACCAGCGAGAAGACAATGATGGGATTGAATGTGAATTCGGAACAGAAGTAAAAAACTGACGAAAAGATGAACTTCAAATGAAGTGAGGCCCTGCGAGGGGTCTCGCTTTTTTTGCGGGATGAGCGGATTCGACGTATGGGCGGGACGGCTAGACGACGTGTGGATTAATGGCTGTTCCCAACGGGGGCGGGCTGGAAGCGTGGGGTAGGGGACTCGCAGGCTAGAAGCCTGCGCGACGGTGTCTGGGCGGGACGCCCAGACCACGTGTGGGTCGGGAGGCTGTTCCCAACGGCGGGCAGGCTGGAAGCCTGCGGTACAATTAAATTAATGGCGGTTGCGGATGACGACGAGGTCTTTGTCGGTTGCTACGAATAGGGCGTAAGGTGGCACGCTGGCTTTCACTTGTTCGGTGGTCATGGCTTCAAAATCCCTGCCTTTGATTCCGAGCATACGGGCGTAATAGCGGCGCTGGATGTAGAGCGCCACCTTTTCGGGGCGCGCCAGTTCTTCCTTCACGACGGAGTCGAAGGGCTCGTCTTCAGTGACGGGGGGATCGTTTGGATTGATGGCATCGTGGGTGCCGGGACGGCGATTGACGAGGCGCCGGCGGCGGGATTCGGCGATGTTGCGGTCGAGATAGTAGCACAGGCTTTCAAGCTCGGCGCCGACGGAGGCGACCCGTGTGCAATCGGCGATTTTGTCCTTGGTTTCCAGAGCGAGCTTGCGTTCGGAACGATTTTCCAGAAACGTGGGGATGCCGGCGGGCGCGGTGACGAAGATCATGATCGCCTGCGTTCCAGCGAGGAGAAGCACGCCGAACACCCGGCGGCGGCGACAAATCAGGAACCAGCCCGCGATGACCGACAGGCCGTAAAATCCGCCCAGTAGCGCGAACGGAACGGGAAGCAGCGCCGCAAATTGTTTAAAGAGGTCGGGGTAATAGGGCAGGGCGAGGCTCGCAGCAAACAGAGCTATTCCGGCGATGAGACCCAGACTGAGAGTCGCGTTCCGGCGTGTTTGACTGAAATCGTCACCAGCGGCGCGCAGCACGAAACGCGTGACAAGCAGCGCGGCGGCGGGCATCGCGGCAAGAATATAGGTGGCGAGTTTTGCGTTGGGGATGGTGAAAAAAAGAAGGATGCCAAGCAGCCAGCAGAGCAGGAAACGGTCGGCGTTTTCGTTCGGCGAAGGCGGGGCGTCTTCGATTTTTGGCCACGCCAGAAGGATGGCGGCGGGAACTCCAGCGGCCCAGGGGAAGGTGACGGCAAACAGATGGGTCAGGTAATAGTGCATGGGTTCGCGGTGCATGTCGCCGCTGAGCCGGCCGAGAGTTTCGTATCTGAGGAGGCGCGAGAAGGCGTCCCATCCGAAATAATGGATCAGCGCCAGATACCACCACAGACCCATGAGCACGGCGACGGCGAAACCCATTTTCCAGGGCAGTGGTGAAAGCCATCCGGCGCCGGATCGAAAAGCCAGGAAAACAAACGCGCAGAGAGCTCCGGCGGCCAGAAGCATGCTGGCCGATTTGAACACGACGTCGAGGATTTGGTAGGACTCTGCAGCGGCGAGATCGGCCGGATTGGCCTCGGTATGCCATTGCTGCCTGGAGGCGGAGGCTTCCAGGTCATTGAAATAAACAGAGATGGCCGAACAGACCATGGCAACGGCAAGAAGGATGGCGGCGCGTTTCAGGGCGCGCGATTTGAAGGCGCTCATTTGAGAGAGAGCGCGTTCCATGATGATCACCGCGGCGATGGCGAACGCCGGCGTGGCCTTCGTCAAGATCGCGAGGCCCAGAGCCATGGCTGCAAGCCACGTAGCGAGGACGGGAGGCGCGGTGCGGGTGAAGGCGAGCATCAGAAGCGCGAGGGAAACAGCCATGAAACCCGCGAGCGTCATGTCGGTGATGCAGCAACGCGAAAGCACGAAAAATAGCGGCATCGTACAGAGCATTAATCCGGCGAGCAGGCCTGTGGTCGCGCCAAAAAGGTGGCGTCCCAGAAGAACGGTCGTGCCGATCATCACCAGCCCCATCACCACGGACGGCGTGCGGCTCGCGGCTTCGCTGGCGCCGCCGGAGACGTAATCACACAAAGCCACCAGCCAGTAAAAAAGGGGCGGCTTGTTAATGCGCGGCTGGCCATTGAATTCAGGAACCAGGATGGAACCGCCGCGTAACATGGTGCGGCCGGCAGCGGCGTAGCGGGGTTCATCCGGGTCGACGAGGGGGACATCGTTGACGCGGTGGAGGGCGATGGCGAGGTACAGCGCGACGATTCCACCGAGCGCCAGCCAGAACCAGGGCGCGGAGGTGGATCTGGCATCGGCGCCGCTTACGGCGTGAGGCGCGACGCCTGGAGACTCGGTGGGTGCTTGCACGATAGTTTGGATTGCGCCTTGAATTTTAACGTCAAATTTTGTGGGGCACGGAGGAGCCACCTTTATTCCATTGACCGTCATAGGTGCCATCAGGATTCATGCGAATGGATTTGTTGTCTTCTTTGGCGTGTAGAACAATATCCCGAATGCCGGCGACAGTGCCCAGGCTGTTTCGGACCCGTTCGGATGCGCAGCGGCGGGCATCGATGTCATCCCGGCCTTCGAGATCGATCAGAATTTTCAACACGTACTGCGGCATTCAGTGCTCCTTCACGTCCTGTACTACGCTGCGGAAGATGGGAGAATTCTAAAAGCGGGCGTGTTTTTTTAAAGCTTTGATTGCCAAATGTGTGTTTCAACTTGCAGCAAACGGCACAATGCACATAATTGCAGAGAACATCAATTGCTGTCGCGCTCGATGATGTTGCGTTTTGTTTGATGTCAACTTTTTTCACGACGTGCTTGAGGATGTAAACAGCCCAATGCCGCTGGCTTCCAAGTACGGAATTATTTCTGACATTCACGCCAATTACACGGCCATGAAAGTGGCCTTGGATTATTTGCAGGCCGCCGGTGTGGATAAAATCCTCTGCCTTGGCGATCTCGTGGGTTACGGCGCCGAACCGTTCGAATGCATTCAGGCCGTGAAAGACAAGCCGAATGTTTATACGATCGCGGGCAATCACGACCGCCAGGTGATCGGCGACAAAGACAACCGCATGCGCAAGACCGCGGCGAAAGTCCTCGAATGGACCGCCGATAACATCTCGCCGTCGAACGCGCGATTTCTCCGCCAGATTCCGCAGGGCATGACGGTTGACGACACGTTCATCATGGTTCACGGTTCTCTGGTGGAACGCGATGCCTACATTCTGTCGGCGCAGGAAATCAGCAAGAACCTGAACTGCATGATCAATGATTTTCCCGGCATGAAAATCTGTTTCTTCGGACACACGCATATTCCCATGCTGATCGGCACCAAAGCCGTGATCAGCGATCTTCGTGAAACCAAAAGCTTCCAGCTCGACCGCAACGACGTCTACCTGATCAATCCCGGCAGCGTCGGCCAGCCGCGCGACAAATGTCCTCTGGCGAGTTTCGGAATTTTCGACGCCGAAGCGTGGACGATGACGTTCATCCGCAAGCCGTATGATTACCGCGTGGCGCAGCGCCTCATTATTGATAACGGCCTGCCCGAGAAATTCGCGCGCCGGCTGGCTGTTGGCGTCTAGACTAAAAGTTCGCGACGGAAAATACGGGCGCGACGCAAAATGGCTCAAAACTCATTTACGCTCGATCGTTCTCAAATGCTGAACGCGCTGCCGCGCCATCTTTTATGGGCGGTGGTTCTCGGCGGGGTGGCCGGAGCGCTGATCTGGCTGCTCAAGGAAATCGGAATTCCTGATGGATGGGAATGGCTGCTCGGAATCCCCATCGGTGCGCTGTGGGCCAATGTGTGCGCGCTGCCCATCGCGCTGCCGGGGCGGCATTGGGGCTATGGATTTATTTCCGCGACGATGTTCGCCCTGCTCATTGTTATCGGCGCCGTCCTGGGTGAACGGATTTTTCTGTCGCACAGCGTCCTCAAAACGGCGCTCGACACGCAGCGCCTGATGAAAGTCAATCTGCTGACGTATCAGTTTGTTCTGACCGGCGCCGGAATCGGGCTCTTTTACGGATTGCTCGCGGGGAAAAAGCCCGCCATCTGGTGCGGCTTGGCACTGGGTGGCGCCACCGGGTACCTGCTGGGCATCGCAAGTTTAGAAGTGGTCACGCATGCCGTCAGTGGCGGCGGCAAAAAGCTGAGCATGGATCTGTTGATGGACTACGACCAGTGGCGCTACGACCGCATCTGGCATTTTTCGTGGCAGCTTGCCAGTGCCGCGGTCCTTCTCCATCTGGCCGGATGTCTCGGCGCCGCGCTGGGCGCCGGCGCTCCCGTGGCGAAGCCCGCAAGCGCGCCTGTAAAAAATAATTAATACCAATCGCAGTTGTTGATCAGGCAACAGTACGTGACCCAAGTCCTTTAATGTCATAATGTTCCAGAATCCTTGATTTACGGTTTTGAACTGCGATTGGTATAACGCCGTCTCAGGCTTTGAACTTTGCGCTGAGCCGGCGCATCGCTTCGTCCACATTCGCGCGGCTGTTGAACGCGCTGATACGGAAATAGCCTTCGCCCGACGAACCAAATCCGCTACCGGGCGTGATGACCACATGGCATTCATTCAACAGCGTGTCGAAGAAGTCCCAGCTGGTGAGATTCCCCGGCGTCTTCACCCAGACGTACGGCGCGTTGACGCCGCCATACACGTTCAGTCCCAGCGCGCCGAGATTCTCGCGAATGACTTTCGCGTTGGTCATGTAGAAATCGAGGGTCGCGCGGACCTGCGCCTTGCCCTCAGCGCTGTAAATGGCGGCCGCGCCGCTCTGCGTGATGTACGACACGCCGTTGAACTTCGTCGTGTGGCGGCGGTTCCAGAGCTTATACAGTTCGACGCTTGAACCATCGCGCGCCTTGCCTTTGAGCGACTTTGGCACGACGGTGAACGCGCAGCGCGTTCCGGTAAAGCCGGCCGTTTTCGAGAAGCTGCGGAATTCGATCGCGACGTCGCGCGCGCCGGGGATCTCATAGATGGAGTGGGGGATTGACGTGTCGGTAATGTACGCTTCGTATGCGGCATCAAAGAAAATAATCGCGCCGTTCGCGCGAGCGTACTCCACCCATGTCGTGAGCGTCTCTTTGCTCGCCACGACGCCCGTCGGATTGTTCGGGTAGCAGAGATAGATGATGTCGACTTTTTTCGACGGCAGCGGCGCGATGAAATTATTCTCGGCGGTCGTCGGCAGGTAAACAAGGCCCGCGTACTCGCCCTTCTCATTGGACGGCCCGGTGTGGCCGGCCATCACGTTGGTATCGACGTAAACAGGGTAAACCGGATCTGTCACGGCGATGACGTTCTGCTCGCCGAAGACATCCAGAATATTTCCCGTGTCGCACTTGCTGCCGTCGGAGACGAACACTTCGTCCGCCGCGATGTCGCAGCCGCGCGCCTGGAAATCATTTTTCGCGATGGCCTCGCGCAGAAAACCGTAGCCCTGCTCGTCGCCGTAACCCTGGAACGTGTCGCGCCTGGCCTGGTCGTCAACGGCCTTGTGCATCGCCGCGATCACCGCGGGCGCGAGCGGCTCGGTGACATCGCCAATGCCCATGCGGATGATCTTCGCGGCTGGGTTGGCGGCGGCGAACGCTTTGACGCGCCGGCCGATCTCCGGAAAAAGGTAGCCGGCTTTCAGCTTGAGGTAGTTGTCGTTGACGAAGGCCATGACGCTTTATGTTCCTGGTTTCGGGTTTCTAGTTTCTGGTTCTTGAAGACGAACGTTTTAATTCAAAACGCGAATTTGAAAATTCAAAATCCGAGTTTGTCCGATCTGCCGGAATGTGGAACGATGAAGCCCGTATGATAAATTGCCGCAGGCTTCAGCTTTATCTTTCGACGGCCGTTCTCGTGATGATCGGCCGGGGGCGTGTTGATCGGCGCGAATTTGTGTGAACAAGAGTTCGGAAAAAAATGGGATCACTCACGGCTGAAACACCTGAATGCGGTCCTCGCCTTCGCCTTCGTTCAGGCCGGAGCCGCTTTTGACGTCCGCGATTATCTTCGCAGGCACCTGGAATTTCACCGTTCCCAGATTCAGCTTCTCGCCGCTCTTTATGGAGAACGATGCGATCAGAGTCGGTACAATTTTCGTCTCCATGGGTGCGGCTTTCGGAAAGGTCGAGCCTGCATGATTGTACGGCGTAATCTCGGCGTAAATTTTGTAATCGCCGGGCGGCAGTCCGCGCACGGAGAAGTTTCCATGCTCGGTCGCCTTGCGCATGCCCTTCGGCGGCGTGCCTAGAATGATCGGCGCGCGGACATCCTGCTGCGCGAATTCGTTCGGGTACGCGAACGCCAGTTGGCCGAAGGCGTGGCTGCCGATAATTTTCAGGCTCAGTGATCCGAAGTTCGTATTCGAATTCCCGGCGCTCGGCTCGCAGATTAATCTCCCTCCGACCGCCGCGTTCGCTGCCGCCAGCGTCACGTCCGTCGATGCCAGCGTTTTCATCTCCGCAACGTTCGCTATCGGCCTTGCGGTAATCCCGCCCGCCACCAGCGACGCGCTCGCTTTTTTCGACGCGCCCGCGTTGTAGCGGTAGCCCGAATAAGGCGTCTGAATCGGCTGCAGCACAAGATCGTATTCGCCGCCCGCGGCTACGCCCCAGAACTCGGCTCGACCGGTGCCGTCAATGGATGACATCAGCGCATTCAGGTTCGAGCCCAGTTCCGGCGCGGCCATGGGATTCCAGGAGCCCTTTGTCATCAAGGACGCCGTGAAATCTCTCGCGCCTTCGTTCAATTTTACGGCCGCGCCGCTAGCCATATCCAGTTTCAACGTCACCGCTTTGCGTTCGGTTTCCGTACTTTTCAGCGAGACTTTCACGCGGCCCTGCGAAACCCATCCCGGCGCATGTGCGCTCACGAAATAGTCGCCCGGCGCCAGTCCGGTAAATTCAAACGTTCCGGCGTTGTCCACTTCGGTGACGCGGCTTTTAGCATCCAGCATAAACACAATGCATTTTTCCAACGTTTTTCCGGCCGGCGTTTCAACCTGTCCGCGCAGCGTCAGTCCCGCTTTCATGCTGACCGAAAGTTTGCTTTCCTTGTCCGGAACCACATGCGTTTTTATCTCGGTTTCACAGAAATAACCGTCGCGTTCGACAGTCAAGCGGCGCATGCCCGCCGCCAGTTCCGTCAAGCGCGCGATGCCGTCTTTGTTCGTCACCGCTTTGCGTTCAGCCGTCGTCTGGTTGTACACGTTGCGCTGCACCGCATTGCCGCTGATGGGGCGCAAGATAGCGCCTTTCAGCGGCTTTCCGGATTCGTCGACAACGCGAACGATCAGATCGCCGTAGTCCTGTTTCTCCAGCCGCGCCACCAGATCCTTCAGCTGCGTCGCCGGCGTGGTCAATTCCAGCAGATAGGGTTTGCAGTCCGCGGCCTTGATCACGATTTGTGTGGGCATCAATTGATCGCTGACCGAAAACTCGAAGACCCCTTTATCATCGCAGTTGCGTCCCCAGCGGCTGAACCCGGAAACCAGCCCGACTTGAGCGCCGACCGCGGGCTTGCCATTCGGCAGGAGGACCGTGCCTTTCACGTTTTGATTGGCGCCGCTGAATACTGGCGCTGGCGTGATCGCGTCGGGGGCCATCGTTGTTTCGCCGGCTTTCATTTCAATGCCGTAAATAATAATAAACTGTCCGGTGCGGGCCTGAATTGAAAGCGCGTACTTACCGGGGCGTAGATGTTTCATTTCGTACGCGCCATCGGCGCCGGTCTGCGAACTCGCTTTGCCGTTGAACTGCTGATAAATAAAGCGCCAGGTCATGACCGGCTCGCCGTCTTCGTAGTCGATCGCTTCGTCTTCCGGAATGGCGTAAACCTGGCAGGACTGCATGCCCTTGGCGTCGGAACTGGCGACCTTGCCCTTCAAAATGCCGGTTTTAACAGCCTTTAAGACGCCCGCATCGGCTGTCTGACCGGACTCCACGGTCACTTTCGTTTCTTCCCACGCCGTGTCGGCTATCGACCACACATTCAATTCGTATTTTCCCGGCCTCTGTTCTTCCAGAGTCACCTTGCCCTCGTCATCGGTCTCCGGCGTCTCGGGCTGGCGCTGCATGTTGACCGATTTCAGTTGCCGCGCCATTCTCTGAAGCTCAGCTGCACGCGGGCCTCCGTAATTGTAGTCCATCGACAGACTGATGCGCGTTTTCTTCAAAGGCGTGCCGTCCGGCTTCTTCAGGACGAACGTCACCTTGCCGTTCTTGCGCGGCTTCAAACTCACGTCAGGCACGTCAACCGTCTCTCCTTCATGCATGCGGAACGTTCCGCCCAGCGCGGAATAAAAATCAGGCGCTTTCACCACGATCTGGTAAGCGCCGTCGGCAAGGCCTTCGAGCTTCACCTGTCCTTTCGCGTCGCTGGAAGCCGAAAGGACATTGCGGTCCCAGTTTTCCGACGCTACAAGCTGAAGATCGAAGACATCCGGATCAAAACGGCGATTGGTATGGAAGAAGACGGTCGCGTCCTTCAGCGGCTTGCCGTCCGCGTCCTTCACCGACGTCTTGATCGTCCCGCCCTTGCTTAAAGTGAAAAGGAACGGGTTATTTCCGCGCTCCAGTTGAATGCCCCAAAAGGCGGATGCTTCGCGCACCGGCAGCCACTTTTTCCACGTGAACTGCATGCCGATGTGGCCTGGTGCCTGTGCGGGAAGCTGGGCCTCGCCCTGCGCGCTGATCGTGATCGTTTCGCTGCGCGGTTCGTTCCAGTTCACGCTGCCGCCCGTCTGCGCGTACACTTTCGCCTCGGCCTCAGCCCCCACCGCGGGCTTGCCGTTTCGATCAAACGCCAGGATCGTGAGGGTGTACTTGTCGAGTCTCTGCAATAACGCTGTCGCCGCCTCGCGGATTTCCAGTTCGTCCGAGCCCGACGCTTTTTCCAGCGCCGTGCGGGACGATTCACCCATCGCGACCAGTTTTTCAGCCGCGTTGCGCCGCACGTCGAACTCGTCATGCTTAAGTTGTTCAATGAGCCGGGCCGGATCGGGTGCGGCGTCTTCGCCCCGCACTGATGCGAACGTCAGTAATGCAAGTGCGGCAACCCCAAGGTGCGCCCATCGCATAAGCCATTCGCGCGGAAAGGACATAGGTCAGGTTACCAGTCAACGTTAATTCGACGGACTCATCTTAAGCCGTGGTCCCGTGGGCACCAAACAAAAATGTAAATTGTTGCGCCTGAGTTATGAAACATTTAAGGCGCGGTAAAAGACACAAACCGGGCGGCAACCGATAATCAGAGCGTCGCGGTAAACGCCGTTGTCGTTTTTTACTTTGCGTGGCATAGTAAACGCATAAATTGTCTCTTGCCGGGCTCAGCGGTCGTGACTATTACTGATGCGGGGGGAGGGGACGCGTGCAGCCGGATGCAAAATTAGAAGCCTTGATCGCCAAAGCGCCGATATGGCCGACGCTTCAGGCACCCTTATCCAAAGAGCTCATGCCACGCCATGTCGCCATCATCATGGACGGCAACGGCCGCTGGGCCACTCGCCGCGGTTTAATCCGCGTCAACGGGCACCGCGCCGGAGTCGATTCCGTGCGCGCGGTCACGCGTTACTGCGGCCAGGTGCATGTCACCGCATTGACGCTCTATGCCTTCAGCACTGAAAACTGGAAACGTCCGAAAACCGAGGTTCGCTTGCTGTTCCGCCTGCTGAAAAAATACCTGGTGGACGAACGCCCGGAACTCCTTGCCAATAAAGTGCGGCTCACGTCGATCGGCAATACCGCCGCGCTTCCCGACGACGTGCAGGAAGAGTTGCATCTCACGGAGGCGCTCACGGTAGCCAACACGGGCCTGAATCTGTGTCTGGCCTTAAACTATGGCGCGCATGACGAAATCCTGGTCGCCGCGCAGAAACTCGCCAAACGTGTGGCGAGCGGCGAACTGAAAAGCAGCGAGATTACCGAAGACGTATTTGGCGAGACGCTTTATACTGCCGGTATGCCGCCGCTGGATCTGCTCGTCCGTACCGCGGGCGAGCGGCGTTTGAGCAATTTTCTGCTCTGGCAGGCGTGTGACGCCGAATTTTACGTGACAGGCGTGTGCTGGCCGGAGTTTCAGCAGCAGGATCTGGAGTCCGCGATCAACGAATTTGCCCGGCGAAGGGCCGCGGTGATGAGCCTGGAGTCTTGAACTTCAGCTGCCGCGAGAGTCTCAAACCCTTCGCTGACCGCCAAACAATCACGATGCCGTGGATATCGCAGCGTCTTCCATCCTCCTTCATCCAATCCCTGGGATCAGGCCATGCTCCGAAAACGTGTTTTAGCCGCAACGGTGATGGTCAGTTTGTTTGCCGCGGCGCTCATGATCGACCTCTATTATTTCCGCGACAGCATTCTTCTGCACACCATTTTTCTCATCGGCGCCTATGTTTCCTTTCATGAATTCTGGGGCCTCTGCCGCGCCACCGGACATCAGACCTTCAGCGTCTGGGGCACATGGAGCGGCTGTGGGTTGGTTGCCGCGCATTACGTCTCGATGCGCTTGATGACGTTCTCGGGGAATGACGTCCGCGCCGTTCAGCTCGCTTTAGATTTATCGATGGGCGCGCTGGCTGTCGCCATCCTGGGCTCGTTTCTCCTCACCGCGCGGCGCAACAAATTCGAAGCGTCTCTCGGCGGCGTGGCGGTGACCTCGCTGGGGTTGCTGTACATCTATTTCCTCCCCTCCTTTATACTGAAGCTGCGGCACCTTGGCGAAGACGGATTGATCGGGGGCCAGAATTGGAATATTTTCGGCCACAAAATGGTCGTGGCGACAGTCGTTTTAGCGAAAGGATGTGATGTGTGGGCGTTAGTGGTTGGCAAAGCCCTAGGGAGGCGCAAAGCGTTCCCTAACCTCTCTCCAGGTAAGACAATAGAAGGAGTAGCCGCCGGCATTATTGGAACGGTTCTCACCGCGGTCATATTGTCATGGGATAAGATCGGTATTTTAACTCAATTTGCGCTATGGAAAGTGTGCTTAATTGGACTGGTGATTGGAGTTGCAGGAATTTTAGGGGATTTGGCCGAAAGTCTGCTTAAACGCAGTGCAGGTGCAAAAGACGCCGGGCACGTTATTCCAGGGTATGGCGGTGCCATGGACGTAGTGGATAGTCTAATGGTCGCAGGACCCGTTGCCTATTTCCTGATTGCGGCTATCATCTAGACTGTTTTGAACGGGTCGACGAGTTTCAGCAGAGGACGCCCGAGTGGGCGTGGGGACCTGAAACTCTCGTGGGAGCGTAGATCGCAGCAGTGCGTAAGACCATCGAAATTGAAGACCGAGAGACGACTCGCCTGTTGCTAGGTGCGGGCGACTGTCATTTGCGCCGCGTCCGGGAAGTCCTTGGCGTGGACGTAGTGGCTCGAAATGACATGCTGCATTTGGACGGCGAAGATGCCACTGTCGATAAAGCCTTTCGCGCGGTTAAGGGGATGCTTCGTATCATCCGCAAAACTCAGCAACTCGAAGTTTTGGATGTTGACCGGATCCTCGACTCGCTGACAACCGAGGAACACGACGCCCCGGAGATCGGTCGCTCGCGCCGCGCCGAAAGCGCGACGGGCGATACCTTGGTGGCCGGCCGTGTTGCCCCTCAGACCAGCGGGCAGCAGCGCTACCTCGACGAGATTCGCAAATACGATGTCGTGTTCGCGATCGGGCCGGCGGGGACGGGCAAAACCTATCTGGCGGTCGCCGCCGCCATTGAGGCGCTCGCGGCCAACAAAGTCAATCGCATCGTTCTGGTCCGGCCTGCAGTCGAAGCCGGCGAACGTCTCGGCTTCCTGCCGGGCGATCTGCAGGAAAAAGTCAACCCGTATCTACGCCCCCTTTATGATGCCCTGCATGACATGCTCAATCCGCATCAGGTCGCGCGTTACATCGAACGCGGCGTGATCGAAATAGCGCCTCTGGCGTTCATGCGTGGCCGCACCTTGAACAATGCGTTCGTGATTCTGGACGAAGCACAAAATACCACGCCCAAGCAGATGAAAATGTTTTTGACCCGCCTCGGCCGCGATGCACGGGCCGTCATCACCGGCGACGTCACGCAAGTGGATTTACCGGATGGAGACCTTTCGGGACTGGCCCATGCACGCGACGTGCTACGCGGGGTTGAAGGCGTCTCGTTCGTGATTTTGGAAAAGCAGGACATCGTGCGCCACCCGCTGGTTCAGCGCATCGTGAGCGCCTACGATATTCATGAAGGCATCGGATAATGAAGCCTTTGCCCCCACTTCCAAATCTTCGTTCTCGTTCCGGACTCCTTCGTTCCGGACTCCTTCGTTCCGGACGCAGCCACGGTGTGCCGCCGTGTCGATAACCAAACATTTCACGGGCCGCAACACGACCCGGCAAGGCCGCTCCGCACTCATGGCATCGCCCACGAAGAAACACTACCGTGACGAGGGCCGCCCCGGCCTGCTCGCCGATGAGAACATCGGGCCTCTGGGCGTCATCTTCTGTTTTCTGCTCATCGCTGGCGCCGTCGCCATTCTTGATTACGGCGTCCTGCCGCCCGTTTACAAAGAAGGCATGAGGCCTCCCGCGAATATTTATTCGCGCCTGGAATTCCGCTACAACGATCCGAACGAACTCAACCGGTTGCGCGAAGACGCCGCTGAAAAAGCGCCCCGCGTGTACGTTGAAAATCCGGCCTGGGTCGATGATGTGCTTCGCGATCTCAACGAATTATTCAAGATCGTGGAAGTCTCGCAGCGCTTGCAAGACGGGAAAGACCGCGCTGCGCGCTACCCGGCCGACGCCGCGCTCGTCGAAGAACTCTTCAAATACAACCAGGAGATGGGCGAGCGCCGCAAGTTTCTCAGCACCGTGCTGCTCGGCCGCATCCGCTCGTCGCTTCAGGCCATCGCCGATTTCGGAATTATCACCAGCGGCGATCTGGATCTGGAACGCAACAAGCGCGGCGAACACCGCGAGATCAACCGTGTGCTTCCAGCGAACGCCGCCTCGCGCGACTCCCGCAAGCAGAATTCACGCATCAAAGTCGAATGGCTTCGCAGCGTCGAAATGGCCTCCGATGAACTCATGCGCGCCACATGGAAAGACAGTCTGCCCCGCGATCTTGAACGCCAGTTGTACGCCCATCTCATCACCCGCCTGAGTCCCAACTTGACCGTCGATGTTACGCAGACCGATCAGCGCCGCGAGGACGCGCAGGAGTTGATCGGGCGCGGTCTGGTGCAGGTCAAGCAGGGCGAATTGATCCTTAATAAGGATCGCAAGATCCTCAAAGCCGATCTCGACAAGCTGCACGAAGAATACAAAGCCTATAAACAGAACCAGACGCTCGACACCGTGGTGCTGGGCTGGAAAATCCCCATTCCAACCATGGCCCGGTTTCAGCATTTGCTCGGCTTATCGAGCGTCGTTTTTGCCGCGTTGCTGATTTTTCTTTTCTTCACCGCCCGCAGCGAGCCCGACATTCTTCAACGCCGCCGCGCGCTCGTCATGCTCGGTCTCTTTATTCTCGCCGCGCTGGCGACCGGCCGCGGATTAGTGCTCAATAATTTCAGCGCCGCGCTGACACCTTTCGTATTCATCGGCATCGTCGCCTCACTGGCATTCGGGCAAACCATCGCGCTGCTCTCGCTTTTCGGCCTCTGCGTGCTCACGACGCTCTCGTCTATCCGCTGGGAAGCGTTCCCCGTTGAAGGCGGTATCCCCGCGTTGGCGCTGGCATTGATGGCCGGTGGCGTGGCCGCTTCGATTCCCTCTCTGCGCTTGCGCGATCGCTGGGACCTGCTGCGCTACGGCGCCATCGGCGGCGTCGTGCAGGGAATTCTGGTCGCAGGCATCGCGTGGCTGGGGTCTGGCCTGGCAGGTTCCGTTGCTGAAGACGCCTTGGCTGGCGTCAGCTCCGGCGGCGCCATAATCTGGCGCGCGGGAATTCCGTCGCTGCCCGATTCCCTATTGGCCTTGCTCAACGGCCCGCTCTGCGGCTTGCTGGTCCTCGGCTCGCTGCCACTGATTGAAATGCTCTTCGGCATTCTCACCAACATCCGTCTTTTCGAATTGGCCGACTTGAATCGCCCCGCTCTGCGCCGCATCCTGGAAGAAGCTCCCGGCACATTCCAGCACACGCTGCAGGTTCGCTTCCTGGCGGAACCGGCATCCGACGCCGTCGGCGCGAACACGCGCTTGATCAGCGCGGGCGTGCTTTACCACGACATCGGTAAAATTTTGAAGCCGGAATATTTCGTCGAAAACCAGATGGACGCTCCTGAACGCCACCGGCGTCTGCGCCCTTCCGTCAGCGCGCTGCTGATCACCGCGCATGTGAAGGACGGCATCGAACTGGCTCACGAATACGGCCTGCCGCAGCAGATCATCGATTTCATTCCCGAGCACCACGGCACGACACTCGTCAGCTACTTCTATCATTCTGCAAAGAAAAAGGCGGAGTCCGAAAATGAAGTGAACGGCGGCGGCAGCGAGTCCGTTCAGGAATCGTTCTTCCGCTATCCGGGTCCCAAACCGCAGAGCCGCGAAACGGCCATCGTGATGCTGGCCGACACGCTTGAAGCGGCCACGCGCACACTGGAGAACCCCAGCGCCGCGCGCCTCAAAGCGTTCGTCCACGAACTGATCATGGATAAGATGCTCGACAACCAGCTCGACGAATCCAATCTCACGTTCGCGGAATTGGCGCTGATCGAAGAAGCGTTCCTGCGCGTGCTGGTCACCAAATTCCACTCCCGCGTGCGCTATCCCGGCCAGGAAGAAGAAGCCGAGAAGCCGGAATTCGACGGGAAAAAGACGACCATCATGGAGACGCCCGACGCCATCAAGAACGCGTCCGACCGCCAGCGCGCCAAAGACGCGCAGCCTTCACCCGAGGGCCGGCCCAGCTCACGCCGCGAGGTCCTTACTGAAACGCGCTTCATCGGCCGCGGCTCCGAACGCAAAGATCCCGAACATAAAAAGTTTGAATGATAGTGCGCTCGGTTTGCTTGGACGCGTCGAGATTGAGTGACCGCCCGACCGAGTTTCAAATTTTCATCAACCTCACAAAGGCAGAAAACTCATGCCCCGAAAAGCCGTGTCGAAAAAGAAATCACCCGCGTTCGATCTGGTGCTTGATGCCGAAACTCTACCGGATGGCATGTCTGAAAAATCGCTGATCGCCCTCTTTAGCCGCGCCTGGGAAGAGGTGCCAGCCGCGCGCCGGCCCGAAACCGAAGGCGTTACACGTCTCGCGCTGGACGTTCACGTCATCAGCGATGCCGAGATCGCGACACTGAACGCTCAGCACATGAAGCACAAGGGCCCCACCGATGTGCTCTCGTTTCCCATGGGCAACAGCGATCCGGAACGCGACGCATTTCACCTCGGCGAGATTGTCGTGAGCCTCGACACCGCACGCCGCGAAGCCGCCGCGCGCAAGCTGCCGGAAGCCGAGGAACTCAGCCGCTACATCCTCCACGGCTTTCTGCATCTGCTCGGCTACGACGACGACACCGGCGCCAACCGCAAAGCCATGTTCAAAGTCCAGGAAGCTATCCTCGCATCTCAGCTCAGTTGATACAGTTTAGGCGTCTTAAACGACATGTTCAACGAGCCTGCTGCATTTGCGCGACGGCCGCGGTACAAAAGTTACTCCGCGCTGTCGGTGTCTTCGGCGCCGTTCTCGTCGGATTTCTGCGTCGCCTGATAGGCCATGTAAAGTACGAGATCTGCTTTGTTTTTCCCGTCGATCACGCGCCATTGTTCCATCGCCTGCTCGCCTTTGACCGACAGATCGGGCGGAAGATCCATCGCCGCGCGGCACTTCGGAAAATTCGAACAGCTAAGAAAAGGCCGTCGCGTTTTCCCGCGAGAGGTCACGCGGATCACGAGCGGGCTCTTGCATTTTTCGCAGAGTTTATCCGTCGCGATCGGCGCGAATTTGCGGATCGGATGGCCTTCTTTATTCAGCTTCATTGTGTACGTGCATTCTTTGGTGGAGTACTTCACGCAATGCAGGTACGCACCGAAACGGCCGACGCTCTTCACGACATCGTTGCCGCATTTATCGCACTTCAAGCCCGTGTGTTGCGGACCTTCTTTTTTCTGAATATTGCCCATGGCGTCGAGACGGTAAGTGGCTTTGCATTCGGGCGCCTTGGTGCAGCGCAGATAATAGCCGAACTTGCTCAGGCGTTTTTCCATCGGGCTGTTGCAATCGGGACAGAGCACATCGGTCGGCTCGCCCTGCGTCTTGGTGCTCACCATGTTCGTCTTGGCTTTTTCAAGATCTTTCGCGAACGGGCCGTAAAAATCGGCGATGACGCGGTGCCAGTCCATGCTGGCTTCGGCGATCTTGTCGAGTTCCAATTCCATGTCGCGCGTGAAACCGAGCTCCATAATGGAGGCGAAATGGCCAAGCAGGCGTTCGGTGACGACGATGCCCAGCGGCGTGGCCATGAAGGAGCCGCGGCCGCCCTTTCCGAGCCGCTCGACGTAGCCGCGGTCCTGAATGGTTGAAATAATGGTGGCGTAAGTACTCGGCCGGCCGATGCCCTCGCGTTCCAGCGTCTTGACCAGGCTGGCGTCGGTATAGCGCGGCGGCGGCTGCGTGTAGTGCTGTTCGGCCAGCAGCTTTTCCTTTTCAAGATCGGGTTTGTCGCCGACTTTCATCGCGGGCACGAGCTGCGAGCCGGGCTGCTTTTTCTTGGCTTTCGCGGCGGGCTTGGCGGTCTTGGCTGCTCCCGAGTCAGCGCCGTTTTCATCGGGCGTTTCGACGGTTGCGCTATCGGCTTCGTCACCTTTTTCGCGATCGGCTGCGGACGCTTCGACGTGCGCGGCGGCGGCGGCGCTTCCCTGCACGGCGAGCCAGCCATCAAACTTCAGCACGCGGCCGGTGGCGCGGAAAACCGCGTGACGCGTGTTCGCGCCTTCGGCGGCGATGTCGACGGTCGTGGCGTCAAAAATGGCCGGCAACATCTGGCAGGCCAGGAAACGGTCGTAAATCAGTTTGTATAATTTGAATTGTTCGTCGCTGAGGAACTGTTTTACTTCCTGCGGCGCGATTTCGACATGCGTGGGGCGGACGCACTCGTGGGCTTCCTGAGCGCCTTTGCGCGATGCGTAAATGTTCGGCTTTTCCGGCAGGTATTTGTCGCCGAATTTTTTGCTGATGATATCGCGGCATTCGCCCAGCGCGTCATTGCTGATGCGGAATGAATCGGTGCGCATATACGTAATGAGCGCGACGGGGCCCTGGTCGCCGAGCGCCACGCCTTCGTACAGTTGCTGCGCCACGCGCATGGTTCGCTTGGCGTCGAAGCCGAGGCGGTTGGCGGCGGCCTGCTGTAACTGGCTGGTGGCGAAGGGCGGGTAGGGGCGATCCTGAACTTCTTTGGTCTCGTAAAAATTGACGGCGTATTTTGCGGGCTTCAAAACCGTCACCAGCGCGGTCGCTTCGTCGTTAGTGGCGATCAGCGTACGGCTGATGCCGGAGGAACTCGGCTGGCCCTGAGCGGCTTTGAACTTGGCCAGATCTTCGGCGCTGGAGACGACGTGCCGTCCCTCGACGGCGCGCAACGAGGCGTCGAAAGTCTTCCCGTTGATGGAGAACCCGGCTTCTACCGTCCAGTATTCTTCGGCCTTGAACGCGCGGATTTCTTTCTCGCGTTCGACAATCAAACGGACGGCCACGGATTGGACGCGACCGGCGGAGAGCCCGCGGACAATTTTATCCCAGAGCAGATTAGATAGCTTGTAGCCCACAATGCGGTCTAACACGCGCCGGGCCTGCTGGGAATTCACCAGATTCATGTCGATATCGCGCGGCGCAGCCATGCCGCGGGCGATACCTCGCGGCGTGATTTCGTCGAACGTCACGCGGATAATTTTCTCCGGCGAGAGCTTCAGCGTTTCCGCCAGATGCCAGGCAATAGCTTCGCCCTCGCGGTCAGGGTCGGGGCAGAGGTAAACTTTTTCGGCGGTCAGCGCGGCCTTTTTTAGTTCCGCGATAACCTTCTTCTTGTTCTCGACTTCCACGTAACGCGGTTCGAAATTATTCTTGTAGTCGATGGCATCTTTGTCATTTTTGGGCAGATCGCGAACGTGGCCGACGCTGGCTTTGACCGTGAACGTCTTACCTAAGACTTTGCTAATGGTTTTGACTTTGCCGGGTGACTCGACAATAAGTAGATTTTTGGCCACTGTAAAACATCCCCTGTTTTGGTACGGCGCAAAAAGTGACGCGCACGTCACGTATGGAGCGGGCGGACTTTTAGCAAATTTGGATCGCAGAAGTCAAGACCCTAAGTCACGAAAAGTCACTGCACAACGTGGGGTTCCGCATAGGCTTGTACTCACTTATCATAGGGGGAGCATGGCGAAAAGAAAAAAGTTTTTGAGAAAACAGCAAATTTAAGAAGTTTGCAACTGTTCCGCGCAATTTTCCATCCCCCTCATTATATTAGTTACGTTACTAAGGAGGCTCGACAGATAATGATGGGAAGTTCCACTTCCGGCTCTAGTGGCTTGCGCGCGACGGCGATTTTTGCTGCCGTACTGATCTGTTCCAACCTCACTGCCAGCCTGTTTGCCGGAGAAGTGGCGATCGCCTGGACGCTCGCCACACCGACGCTCGCCGTTCCCGCGGGCGGCACGTCCATTATCACTGTGGATGGCGTCATCCCGGCGACCTACCACGGTTATTCGCCTAAAACGCCCGCCGAATACGGCGATGCCAACATTCCGATTTTTGCCACCCAGTTCGCTCTAAGTCCGACCGCGCTGCTGAGCCTGTCAGATAAGCCGACGTATCCCCGGCCCACTATGATGAAGGAAGAGAACAGCGGCGTCGACGTTGAGACGTTTGAGAAATCGGTTTCGTATACGCTGCCAGTGCGCATCAGCAAGGAAACGAAGCCTGGCGATTACACCGCGACGCTGACGATCAGGTCTCAAATTTGTGGCGGTCCCGACCCCAAGAGGTCGCAGTGTTTCGAATCCCGAAAGACGCTCGAGGTGGCCATCAAAGTGACGGCCGCATCGGCGTTCACCCTGGAGTTGCCGGGCTTGGGTTCCAAAAAACCGAAGCAGAAAAAAGCGATCGACTGGCAGGTCAAGGGCGAGAACCTCTCCGCGGCGCGCGGCCAGACCCTTCGCGTCGAGTTCATCGGAAAAATCCCCGAAGGCTATCACACCTATTCCACGAAGACGCCAAAAGAATACGGCGATGAGCTGCTGCCGATCGCGGCGACGGAGTTCGACGTTGAGCCTGCGGAAATGGTGAAATTGAATGGCCAAGTCGTCGCCAAGAATGCGAAGCCCTACGTCGAGAAGAGCACCCACATCACGATTGAAATTCTGGAAGGCACCGCCGAATTCAGCGTGCCGATCCAAGTCTCGAAAGACGCCAAGCCCGGCAGCCATGAAATCCTGCTGAGCGCCACATCGCAGATGTGCACGGAAACCAATTGCGAACTTCCGGACCGCCAGACGCGGATGTTCAAGCTGCTCGTCACTGACGCGCCGCCTGTGACCGAAGAAGCGCCGCCGCCCGCGGCGATCACGAAGCCCGCGGCGAACTCCGGCGTCAGCGGCAAAGGCCTGGGCGGCAATGAGGACATCGCCGAAGCCCGAAGCGCGGGCCTGTTGTCGTATCTGTGGCTGTCCATGTCGATGGGCGCGCTTTCACTGTTAACGCCGTGCGTCTTCCCGATGATTCCGATCACTGTCAGTTTTTTCACCAAGCGTAAACAGATCTCCCGGGCGCATTCCATCCGCGATGCCGGGTTTTACGCGCTCGGAATTATTCTCACGTTCGTGCTTCTGGGCTTCCTGGTGACGTTGCTTCTGGGCGCATCAGGCGGCAAGGACCTGGCCGCCCACCCGATCTCCAACTTTATCATTTTCATTATTTTTACGGCGCTCGCGATGAGTCTGTTTGGCGCGTTTGAAATCCAGTTGCCCACGTGGATCCTGAACAAACTCAATTCCAAGTCGAACGAAGGCGACGGCATCGGCTCGGTCCTGTTGATGGGTCTGGTTTTCACACTGACCTCGTTCACCTGCACGGGACCCTTCATTGGCGCGACGCTGCTCTCCGCAACGCAGGGCGATTTCTTCTGGCCACTGGTCGGCATGATCGGATTCGCCACGACTTTCTCTCTGCCGTTTGTGTTTCTTGCGATGACGCCGTCGTGGCTGAAGGCGCTTCCGAAATCGGGCGGGTGGCTGAATTCAGTCAAGGTCGTGATGGGCTTTCTGGAGCTGGCGGCGGCATTGAAATTCGCCAGCAACATCGACCTCGCCTACCGCTGGGGCATCCTGACGCGCGGCGTTTTCTTAAGCGCCTGGGTGGCGCTGGCATTGTTGTCTACGTATTACCTGCTCGGCCGTTTTCAGATGACGCATGACACGCCGGTCGAACGCATCAGCAGCACGCGCCTCCTGTTTGCCACCTTGTTCCTGTCCCTCGCCATCTGGCTCGGTTCGGGCCTGTTCGGAAATCAGCTTGGAGAAATCGAAGCGTTCCTTCCGGAGGATCCGTACCCCGGAACAAGTTCGGTTTCGACGAACAGAAGCGCCGCAAATACAGAAGCGCAACTCTCCTGGTTTAAGGATGTGGATGCGGGATTAGCGGAAGCAAAGAAAACAAAGAAACGCGTTTTCCTCGATTTCACGGGTTATCTCTGCACCAACTGCCGCCTGATGGAGAAAACGATTTTTCCGCGGGCCGACGTGCATGCGCAATTGAACAAGTATGTAGTGGTCAAGCTGTATACTGACGGGCAGGGCGACGAAGCCGCGAGCAGCCAGAAGAACAGCAGATTGGTAGAGAATCGCTTTGGCACCACGGCGCTGCCCTTTTATGTGATCCTGACCGCTAACGACGAATTCGTCGATTCTTTTCCAGGTCTCACAAGGGATGCGAATGAGTTCGCGGAATTCCTGAAGAACGGACTGACGCGTGCGCCACAGTCCAAAAAATAAACGGGAGGTATTCATGCGCCATGCAGTCATTCTCGGCCTGCTGTTTTCGCTGTCTCTGCCCGCCGCCGATCCGCAGCCGGACCGCGGGCCTAACAGTCCGGCGTTTAAACCCATCACCGATGATCCCAAACTTCCGCGCGTCTTGTTGATCGGCGATTCGATCTCGATCGATTACACGCTCGGCGTGCGCGCGTTGCTAAGAAGCAAGGCGAATGTTTATCGCGTTCCTGAGAACGGTGGGCCGACACTCAACGGTGTCGCCAAGATCGACGCGTGGCTGAGCAAGGAAAAGTGGGACGTGATCCACTTCAACTGGGGTCTGCACGACCTCAAGCTCATGCAGAACGGCAATCACCAGGTGCCACTGGAAAACTACGTGAAGAACCTGCGCGAGCTTGTCAAAAAAATGAAAGCGACGGGTGCGGTGCTGATTTGGGCCAGCACAACGCCGGTGCCGGAGGGGAAGATGTCGCCGCCGCGAAATGCCGCCGATGTCCCCCTGTTCAACGCGGCCGCCAAACTCGTCATGGACGACGAGAAAGTCGTGATGAACGATCTCTTTGCCTATGCGCATGCGCGCTTGGGCGAACTGCAGATTTCGAAGAATGTGCACTTCAAGGACAACGGTTCGGCGGCGCTCGCCGGACGCGTGGCCGCCGCGATCGAAACGGTTCTGAAAAAATAATCGAGGGATCAGGACGCTGAGCGTGCGGGTTCGTCCCGGCGGCGCGCGGATTCCATAAGAAGCTGCGTCGTCTGGGCGTTGATCTGGTTCTGGATGTCAGAGGTGTCGCGCGCCTGGAAGTCGAAACGTCCATCAAGCCACGTCAGCGCGTAGTAGATGCTTTCAATTCCCTGCGGAATCGACGCGGTGGCCGACATGTTGGATGCCAGCGCAACACGGCCTTTCTGCAGAATCATGCGAAGGGTCTCGGCCTCGCGCTGCAGCGTGAGTTCGCCGCTTTTGTTCTCCATTTCAAGCATCATCAGCAGCGATGATAAACCAAGCTGCCGAAGCTCTCCCTGCATGCCCAGGCCACGTACCGGTTGCGGTTTGGGCGTATCATGCGGTTCGAAACTGAATCTTTTTGTGCGCGCGCTGGTCACACGCGGCGCCACTTCGGCGGGCGCGGCAGGTTCCGGTTTTCTTCCGGCCTGAAGCTGAGACAGCAGCATCGGGGCGTGACGCTCGATATGGTAGAAGTCGCCGTCATTCAAGAAGTTCGCGATGCTCGTGACCGCATGGGCCGCGGCGGTCTCCGCGGAGCGCGATCCGAATGTCCAGATGGCGCCGGCTCGCGGGGTCATGCGCTGGAGGAGTGTCGTGGTTTTGTTGCTGCTGTCGCCAAAGACTTGAGATCGGGTCGACGGCGTTTCTGTGATCATGTCGCGCACGAAAAACAGGACCGGCGAATTTCCCAGAAACGGATCGAGTTGCTCGAGAACTTCTTCCGCCCAGTATGTGTTGATGACGAACAATCCCGGCTCGATGCCCTTTTGCTTTAAGCTGCTGAGAACGGTGCGAAGTTCTTCAATGGAGCCTGCGAACGGCAGAGGCGAAATTCCCTGCTTGAAGAGACCCGCAATGACCTTACGGCAGACTTGAATAGGGGCGCTCTGGGCCGAATGCAAGACTTCAATGAAGAGTGGAATTTGCATGCTTAACGATCCCC
>Ga0163144_10006334_pt1 | contig 26130 bp, 16 predicted proteins | sample OliLak19BULKMAT1_FD_123175 | JGI IMG/M metagenome (GOLD analysis project Ga0163144, IMG submission 123175) | Freshwater microbial mat bacterial communities from Lake Vanda, McMurdo Dry Valleys, Antarctica - Oligotrophic Lake LV.19.BULKMAT1 | ecosystem: Environmental > Aquatic > Freshwater >...
CCCTCCACGCGGTGGTCGGCCTGGTTCTGCTGTTCAGCGAGCCTGGTCGGCCCAGTCGCCGCCGTCTCCCCTCTGGACGGCATCCTGCGCGTGCGCCGATACCGGGCGGCACGGCGTGGGGAGTGCTCAGCGGCGAATCGGAGCCCTCGCCGCTGCGCACTGTGAGTCGCCACTCGTGCCGTGAGTGCGAGTGACACAGCCCTGCGCCAATAGCGGGGGGCCGCTCGTATGACGGACAAGCCGCCGGAAGGCACGAGTGGCCGGCGGGGCGACGTTGAGCCGATGAATACTCCCCACGCCGGGACGCCGCCCATCACCTGGCGGCGCTGTGATGACAGCGGGACAGCCAGTGAGACCTACGTGAGACGGTCGCTGACTACTCTTCGCCCATGAACGGATAGGTGAAGCTGGTCGGCGGGTTGTAGGTCTCCTTGATCGACCGCGCACTCACCCACCGTGTCAGGTTCAGCTTCGACCCGGCCTTGTCGTTCGTGCCCGACGCGCGCGCGCCGCCGAACGGCTGCTGGCCCACGGTGGCGCCGGTGGGCTTGTCGTTGATGTAGAAGTTGCCGGCGGCGTTGCGCAGGGCCGCGTTGGCCTGCTTCACCGCCGCGCGGTCCTTCGCGAAGATCGATCCCGTGAGCGCGTAGGGCGACGTCTCGTCCACCGTCTGCAGCATCTCGGCGAACTTCTTGTCGGGATACGCATGCGCCGTCAGCACCGGCCCGAAGATCTCGTCGCACATCAGGCGATAGCCAGGATTGTCGGTGTGCACGAGCGTGGGCTCGATGAAATAGCCGACGCGGCCGTTGGTGCCGCCGCCCTGCACCACTTTGGCGTTGCGCTTGGCGTGATCGAGGTAGCCGCCGATCTTCGTGAACGCCTTCTTGTCGATCACCGCGCCCATGAAGTTGGTGAAGTCGCGCGGGTCGCCCATCTTGATCTCGCGCATCATGGCCACGGCACGGTCGCGCACCTCGGGCCACAGCGACTTCGGCACATAGATCCGGCTCGCCGCCGAGCACTTCTGTCCCTGGTACTCGTAGGCCCCGCGCACCATGGCCACGGCCACTTCCTGCGGGTCGGCCGAGGCGTGCACCATGATGAAGTCCTTGCCGCCGGTTTCGCCGACCAGGCGCGGGTACGACTGGTACTTCTTGATGTTCGTGCCCACGTGTTCCCACATGCCCTGGAACACACCCGTGCTGCCGGTGAAGTGGATGCCGCCCAGGTCGGCCGAACCCATGGCGATCTGGCTGATCATCACCGGGTCGCCCGGCACGAAGTTGATCACGCCCGGCGGCAGGCCCGCGGCCTCGAGCAGCTTCATCGTGTAGTAGGCGCCCAGCATGGCCGTAGCCGCCGGATTCCACAGCACCGTGTTGCCCATCAGCGCGGGCGTCGAGGTGAGGTTGCCGCCGATGGCCGTGAAGTTGAACGGCGACACGGCGTAGACGAAGCCTTCGAGCGGGCGGTAGTCGGTCTGGTTCCACATGGCCGTCGTGGAGACCGGCTGCTCGGCCATGAGCTCGCTACAGAAGCCGACGTTGAACCGCCAGAAGTCGATCAGCTCGCAGGCGGCGTCGATCTCCGACTGATAGACCGTCTTCGACTGGTTGAGCATGGTGGCGGCATTCAGCGTGTCGCGCCAGGTGGTAGCCAGCAGGTCGGCCGCCTTGAGGAACACGGCCGCGCGGTCTTCCCACGCCCAGCTCGCCCACTCGGCCTTGGCGGCCTGGGCGGCGGCAATCGCGGCCGCCACGTCCTTGGGACGCGCCTGGTGGTAGGTGGCCAGCACGTGCTTGTGATCGTGCGGCATCACCGCGTGGCCGAGATCGCCGGTGCGAATCTCTTGCCCGCCGATGATCAGCGGAATGTCGATCACCTCACCGGCCATCGCCGCCAGACGCGCCTTGAGCGACGCCTTCTCGGGCGACCCGGGCGCGTAGGACCGGATCGGTTCGTTGACGGGCGGAATTACTTTGCGAATACCTGAGAAATCTGCAGACATCGGCGCGCCTTTCGAGCGTTGGGAACCCGTAAGATTGTAGTCCGATGCCAGCCGCAACGGGAGGACTCGAGGCCGAATCCCTCGGACGACGCTTCGGCGACGTGACGGCCGTGGACGATGTGTCCCTCCAGGTGCGCCCCGGCGAGGTCGTGGGTCTGCTCGGCCCGAACGGCGCCGGCAAGACCACCACCCTGCGCATGCTCGCCGGCATCCTGTCGCCCGACCGCGGCCGGGTGATGGTCGACGGGCTCGACATGCGGGCCGACCCGATTGCCGCCAAGCGCCGGCTGGGGTTCCTGTCGGGCGACACACAGCTCTACCAGCGGCTCAGTCCCCGCGAGATGCTCCGCTACTTCGCCACGCTCTACGAGCTGGCGCCGGCCCGGGCCACCAAGCGCATCGACACGCTGATTGCCGAACTCGACATCACGTCGTTTGCAGGTCGCCCGTGCGGCACGCTGTCGTCGGGCCAGAAGCAGCGGGCCAATGTGGCGCGCGCGTTCCTGCACGAACCGCAACTGCTCATCCTCGACGAGCCCACCAACGCACTCGACGTGGTGAGCGGCCAGTTCATCGTGCAGGCCATCCGCCGCGCCCGCGACGCCGGGCGGGCGGTGCTGCTCTCCACGCACATCATGGGCGAAGCCGAATACCTGTGCGACCGGATCGCGCTGATCCACCGCGGGCGCATCGTCGACAGCGGCTCGCTTGAAGGCCTGCTGCAGCGGTCGGGCCAGGGCAACCTCACCGATGCCTTCCTCCACTACGCCGGCGCCGCGACCGGCGCCACCACGGCCTGACCGGCGGACCATGCGCTTTTCCATCGTTCGCGCCATCCTCTTCAAAGAGCTGCGGGAGACGCTGCGCGACCGGCGCACGCTGTTCATGACGCTGGGGCTGCCCGTGCTGCTCTATCCGCTCGTGATCCTGGCGTTCACGCGTATCGCCGAATCGGGCGAAGACGCGATTGCCGCCGACCAGTCAGTCGTGGCCGTCTGGGGCGCGTTGCCGGTCCCGGTGGACGCGGCGCTGACGGAGTCGGCCGACCTCGCGCTGCAGCCCTGGGGCGAGGCGCCAGCCGAGGTGCGGGAAGGCCTGCCCGCAGGACGCTTCGAGCGGCGTGACCCGCAGGGCGCGGAGCCGGCGGCCGGCCAGACTGCCGGCCCGGCAGCCAGCTCGCCTGCCGGCCCGCTGCGCCGGAGCCGCGGCGGCAACCGCGAGACCGAGCCCGAGAATCCCGTGCTGGCGGCGGCCCGGGCCGCCGTGGCCAGCCGCAAGGTGCAGGCGGTGATCGTGGCCTGGCCCGACACCGCCCCGGCATTCGCGCAGGGCGACGCGGTGCCGCTCACGGTCTACTACGACTCGGTGCGGCGCCAGTCGTCGGTGGCACACGACCGGGTCGCCACGGCCCTGCGCGACGCCCGCGACCGCATCGTCGACGAGCGGCAGCGCGCGCGCAACCTGCCCGGCGGGTTCGCCGAGGGCCTGACCGTGCACACCCGTAATACCTCGTCGGCCGAGCGCCGATCGGGGCAGCTGCTGGGGTCGCTGCTGCCCTACATCCTGCTCACGCTGTCGGTGCTGGGCGGCATGTACGCGGCCATCGACCTCACGGCGGGCGAGAAGGAGCGCGGCACGATGCAGACGCTGCTGTGCGCACCCATCACCTCGGCCGAGATCGTGCTCGCCAAGTTCCTCACCGTGTGGCTGCTCTCGCTGCTGTCGCTCGTGGCCAATCTGGTGAGCCTGTCGCTCACCGTGTCGCGCCTGCTGCCGGCCGACCTGCCCGGCGTCGGCGCCACCAACCTGGTGCTGGCGCTGGCCGTGCTGCTGCCGGTGACCCTCACGAGCTCGGCCCTGTTCCTGGCGTGCGCGTCGTTCGCCCGTGACTTCCGCGATGGCCAGACGATGCTCACGCCGGTCTACATGGCCGTGGCCCTCCCCGCCGGAGTCGTGGCGTTGCCCACCATCGAGTTGAACGCCTGGACGGCATTTGTGCCGATCGTGAACGTGACGCTGCTCGTGAAGGCCCTCTTCCTGCGTGAAGCCAGTGCCGAGCTGATCTTCCTCACGCTGCTCTCGGCCTGCATGTATGCCGCGGTGGCCATTGCTGGCGCCGTGCACGTGTTCCACCGCGAGACGGTGCTCGTCGGCGAGAAGACCTCGATGCGCACCATCTTCGAGCGGGGCGCGCGCGCGGGCGGCACGCCCAACGCCGGCTTTGCGCTCACGGCTTTTGCGGTGCTGCTGGTCGTGCAGTTCTACGGCAGCCTCTCGCTGCGCAACCTCCCCATCCACTGGCTACTCGTCACGCTGCAATACGGCGGCTTCCTGCTGCCTACGCTGGGCATGCTGGCGCTCTTCGGCTTCGATGCACGGCGCACGCTGGGGCTACGCCGTCCGCCCGTGGTCGCGCTGGTCTCGGCCGTGGCGCTCGGGCTCAGCGCGTGGCTGTTTGCCGGCGGCGTCGTGGCGCGGCTGCTGCCGCCGCCCGAGTCGCTCACGCGCGCCATGGAACGGTTCATCCAGCTCGGTGATCAGCCCATGCCGCTGTGGGTCGTGTGGCTGGTGATTGGCATCACGCCCGCCATCTGCGAGGAGCTGTTCTTCCGTGGGCTCGTGTTCTCGGGGCTGCGGCGCCTGGGCGGGTGGCCGGCCGTGCTCGGCAGCGCGCTGCTGTTCGCCCTGGCGCACGCGTCGATCTATCGCCTGATGCCCACTTTCATCCTGGGCGTGGTGCTGGGCGTGCTGCGCTGGCGCTCGGGCTCGGTCGTGCCGGGCATGGTGATGCACGCCATCAACAACGGCCTGATCGGCACGCTCGCGCAGCGTCCCGACCTGGCGGCGTGGTTCGGGATGCAGGGTGCCAGCGGCACCATGCCGTGGGGGCCGGTGCTGGCCGGCACGGCCGTGATGATCGGCGCGCTCGGTGTGCTGCGGTTGATCGCGCCAGCGGCTGGCGATGACCCACCGGCCGGCGCCTACGACACAAGCGCCGCGCCGTCACGCCCGTAGCGCGGCTACGACGCGGCGGCCGGCGTGATCTCCACCTTGATCGCGCGCCACTTGCCCTGCCGGAAGCGCAGGAACGAGAGCGCACAGCGGGTGAAGTGGCCGAGCAGAATCGCCAGCCAGATGTCCGACGCCACGAGCGGCCGCATGCTCTGCAGCACCGTGCACAAGCCGAGCGGAATCGCGATCTGCGATACCAGCGTGATGACGAGCGGGCTCTTGGTGTCGCCGGTGCCCTGCAGGCCGCCGGTGAAGGTGAGCGCGCCGCTGATGAAGAAGCCCGAGATGGCCAGGTAGCGCAGCAGCTGCCGGCCGATCTCCGACACATGCCCGCCGTCGCCGGCGCCGAAGATACCCAGCAGTTGGTTGGGAATGAGGAAGAACATGGCGCTGACGATGGCCGCCACGATCAGCCCGATGCGGGCCGCCGTGTAGACACCCTGCTGCGCCCGGTCGGGTTGCCCGGCGCCCAGGTTCTGCCCGGCGATGGTGGCGGCGGCACCCATCAAGCCCACCGATGTCCAGGTGATCATCGAAAACAGCTCGGTGTAGGCGATGGTGTAGGCGGCTTGCGCAGCGGCGGAATGCTCCAGGCCGCCGATGAAGCGGAGCAGCATCACGCCGCCGATGTTCATGGCGATGCCCTGCACGCCGGTGGGGAGCCCGAACTTGAACAGCGAGCGAATCACCGTCCAGTCGGGCCGGGTACAGAGCTCGCGCGTGAAGCGGATGACGAGCTTGCCGCTGAAGAGCAGCCACAGCGCGTAGCCGCTCACGAGCGCAGAGGCCATCGCGGTGCCCATCGCCGATCCGGCCGTGCCGAACTTCGGAATGAGCAGCAGGTTGAAGATCAGGTTCAGCACGGTCATCGTGATGCCGAGCCGCAGCGGCGTCCTGGCATCGCCCGAAGCGCGCAGCGCCGCCGACAACATGAAGAACAGCAGTATGCCGATGCTGAACAGGAAGTTGATGCGCAGGAACGGCAGCGCCTGGGCGCGCACTTCGGGGGCGGCGTTCACGAGCGAGAGCAGCCACGGCGTGGCGAAATAGCCAATCGGCGCCAGCACCGCGAACATGCCGACGGCAGTGATGAACGCCTGGTAGACCACCTTGTTCACGGTGTCGTGATCGCCCATGCCCGCGTAGCGCGCGACGAGCACGGCCTGCCCGGTGAAGAGCGAGGCCATGAACACGATGACCACGAGGAAGATCTGCCAGGCCACGCCGATGCCCGCGTTGGCGGCATAACCCATCATGTTGCCGACGAGCGCGTGGTCGATGACGCCTTGCAGACCGGCCACCAGGTTCTGCAGCATGGTCGGCCACGCGAGCCGCCACACGGCCGGGGCCAGGGGACCTTCGATGAGGGAGCGGTCGAACTTCTTGGGCGTTGACGACGGGCCGGCCATTCGAGACGCTGGAATTGTAACGCGGGGCGAGCCGCAGGCCGGCGCGAATTGGCACGAAGGGGCTTAAAATCCCCTTAGACGTCCAGTCCCTGCGCGTCTTCGGCGCGCTCCATGATGAAGCGGAACCGGGCCGAGGCGTCCTTGCCCATGAGCTCGTTGATCACGCGGTCGGTCAGCAGCTGATCCGACACGTCGACCCGCAGCAACCGGCGCGTGCGGGGGTTGAGCGTGGTCTCCCACAGCACCTTGGGCATCATCTCGCCCAGCCCCTTGAAGCGGGTGATCTCGGGTGCGGCGCGGCCGGAGCGCTGCTTGAGGATCTGCGCCTTGTGGGCCTCGTCGAGCGCCCAGAAGGTCTCCTTGCCGAGGTCGATGCGGTAGAGCGGCGGCTGCGCCAGGTAGACCTTGCCGGCGGCGATGAGCTGCGGCATGTGGCGGAACAGGAATGTGAGCAGCAGCGTGGCGATGTGGTGGCCGTCGGAATCGGCGTCGGCCAGGATGATCACCTTGCCGTAGCGCATGCGCGACAGGTCGAAGCTCTTGCCCACGCCGCAGCCGAGCGCCGTGGCCAGATCCGCCAGCTCCTTGTTCTCGAGCACCTTCGAGGTGGCGATGCCTTCGGTGTTCAGCACCTTGCCGCGTAGCGGCAGAATTGCCTGACGCACGCGGTCGCGCCCCTGTTTGGCCGAGCCGCCGGCCGAGTCGCCTTCCACCACGAACAGCTCGCTCGTAATCGATCCGGGCTGCGTGCAGTCGGCCAGCTTGCCGGGCAGGTTCACCCGTCCGGCCGTAGGCCCTTTACGCACCACCTCGGCCTGCGCGGCGCGACTGGCTTCGCGCGCCCGGGCAGCCAGAATGATGCGTGCCACGATGGCCTCGGCCACCGAGATGTTGGTGTTGAGCCAGTGCTCGAGCGCGGGCCGCACGAAGCCGTCGACGGCGCTGGCCATTTCCGGGTTGTTCAGCCGGTCCTTGGTCTGGCCCTGGAACTGCGGCTCGGCAATGAACACCGACAGCACGCCCGTGAGGCCTTCGCGGATGTCTTCGGCGGTGAGCGTCACGCCCTTCGGCGACAGGTTGTGCGTCTCGATGAAGTTGCGCACGGCCTTGCCGACACCGGCGCGGAAGCCAGCCTCGTGGGTGCCGCCAGAGCCCGTGGGGATGCCGTTGACGTAGCTGCGCAGATGCTCGTCGGTGGACTCGGTCCACTGCACTACGGCTTCGAGCCGCACGCCGTTCTCCTTGGCCAGCGCGAACGGCGCCTCGTGCACGGGCTTGCTCGAACGTTCAGCCAGGATCTTCTTCAGGTAGTCGACGAGCCCTTCCTCGTGCTGAAAGGTGTGCCTGGTGTTGGTGGTCTGGTCGTCGAAGCTGACCTTCACGCCCTTGTGCAGGAAGCTCGCCACTTCCAGCCGGTCGCGGATGATCTGCGCCTCGAACTCGACCTTCGGGAAAATCACGGGGTCGGGCCGGAAGAACACCGTGGTGCCGCTGCCGCGGGCCGCGCCGGTCTTCTTCAGGGGCGCCACCGGCTTGCCCTGCTTGAAGCTCATCTCGTACTGCGCGCCGTCGCGCCGCACGGTGGCCACGAGTTCGCGCGACAGCGCGTTCACGACGCTGGCGCCCACGCCGTGCAGGCCGCCGGCCGTCTTGTAGTTGCCCTGCTCGAACTTGGCGCCGGCGTGGAGCACGGTGAACACCACTTCGAGCGCGCTCGCCTTGCCTTTGGCGTGCGCGTCGACCGGGATGCCGCGTCCGTCGTCGCTGATCGTGACCGACGACCCATCCGCGTGCAGCGTCACGGCGATGGTCGAGGCGTGGCCGTTCATGGCCTCGTCGATCGAGTTGTCGAGAATTTCCCAGACCAGATGGTGCAGGCCGGTCGCGCCCACGCCGCCGATGTACATGCCGGGGCGCTTGCGGACAGGCTCGAGGCCTTCGAGAACGGTGATGTCTTTGGCGGTGTAGCTCACGGGCGGGACTCGGGTTCCGGGGCGCGGGGCCCGGGAAGAACACGAACAGCGGACGCCAGAAGTATACGGCGAGTCGCGCGAAATGCCCTTGCGCCAGGTGGCGATCGCGCCTATCGTGACGCCGTGACCAGGGCCGCGCTCGTCGCGGTGGCGGGATTCTGCGGTGCGGCGGGCGCCGGCACGTGGCTCTCGGTGCACCCGTCAGGGCCTGCGGTCACGCCTCCCGGATCCACCCGCGCGCATCGCATGCCAGTGGTGAAGCGCGCCGCCGAGCCGTGGGCCCGCTGGACCATCACCGAGCAGTACTCGGCGCAGAGCGTGCTCGTGCTGCAGGTCGAGACCACGCACCTGAAGGACGCCGCCAAGATCGCAATCGAGATCTCGGCGCCGCTCCAGGAGCGCTACGCCGAGATCCTCATCTACTTTCACCGCCCGGGCCGGCCCGACACGTTGCCGCCGCGACGCGTGCAATGGAGCCGCGCGGCTGGCCATGTCGAGACCGACTACGAGCGGTGAGCCAGAGCGCTAGCTCTTCTTGCGGCGTACCGGGGCCGGTGCGGCCGGACGGCGACCGCCGCCAGCCGGCGCCTTGCGCGCGCGCTTGGGCCGATCCGCCGCGTCTTCCGCGCTCATCGTGCGACGCGGACCACGCTTGGCGCCGCGAGCCGCGGGGCCCGCGCTGACCGGCTCCTTCGCGCTGCCGGGCGCGAAGAACTTGGACTGGTCGTCCTCCGAATCGGTCTCGTCGGGCACGATCGGCGCAATCTGCACTGGCACGTCGAGCTCGGGCTCGTCGCCCTCGCCCTCGCCCGGCTCCACCGCTTCCTCGACGTCATCGCCGACGACCCACCCGAAGGTGACGCTCTTCGGACGATAGACATTGGCCGACGACGGCACCATGGCCGGCACGTCCGCAACCGGCGCCGACGAACCGGCGCCCGCGGCGGCCGAGCCGCCCGCGCCGAACACGCGCAGACCACCCTGACGATCGCGCTCGAGCTTGACCAGGCCTTCCTTCTGACAGGCGCGCATCAGATCCACGATCGATCCGTATTTGCGGTCGTCGAAGTCGGGATGGCCGGCGCGGATGAACTGCTTGATCTGGCGCAGGTACATCGGCCAGCGCGGCGGCTGGGGCGGGTCGGACAGCAGCTCGCGCACGAGCTCCACGCCCTCGGCAATCGCCGCCACCGTGGCGGGATCGATCTCGCGCGGGACGCGCGGCGCCATCTCGCGCGCCGGCGCGTCGCCGGCGGGCGCCATCGCCGTGGAGACGGAAGCGCCGTCGGCGCCGCTTGACCCCGCGTCTGCCACCGCGGCGGGGGCCGCATCGGCCATGGCCGCGCCGGCCTCGCTCAGCTCCACGAGCGTGCTGCGCCCGGTGTGCTTCAAGAGCACGATGCCCTTTTCCGCCAGCTTCTCCGCGAAGTCGCGGAAGCTGCTCACGCCGTAGTCGCGTTCCGAGAACGACGAGTCGAGCTGCAGCAGCGTGCTCTTCAGCAGGCCGAGCTGCGGCGTGACCTCGCGATCCGCGAGCACCTTCAACGCGCGCCGCACGAGCGGCACGATCGCGTCGATGTTCATGGCCTGGCCCACGCCCACCGGGGCGCCGGCCGCGGCCGGTCGCGAGCGATCGCCGCCACCGCGGTGGCTGGTGCCGCTGCTGCTGGTGGCGCCACGGCCCACCACGTTCTCGTACGCGATGAACTCGGTGCAGTTCTTCTGCATCACCTGGCTGGTGAACTGGCGGCCGCCCACCACGAACACCTTCTTGTCGTACTGCTTCAGCTTCTCGACCAGGGTGATGAAGTCGCTGTCGCCGCCGACGATCACGAAGGCGTTGATGTGGTCGTGGGTGAAGGCCATCTCGAGCGCGTCGAGCGCCAGGTTGATGTCGGCGCCGTTCTTGTCGCCGCCGGGGGTCATCACGCGCTGCACCAGCCGCACCGCGTGGTTCGACATGGCGCGGCCGTAGTCGCCGGAGCGCTTCCAGTCGCCGAAGGCCACCTTGGTGATGACCTCACCGCGTTCCTTGATGGCTTCGAGCACGGCGCCGATGTCGAAGTTGAGACCGAGCGTGGTCTTGACGCCGATTTCGACGTTGTCGAAATCGATGAACACCGCAATTTTGAGTCGTTCGTCTGACATAGAAGTCGTTCCTTTGAGTTGCGTTCCTCAGAAAGCAAAGTAGATGAAGTCGAGGGACGTCGTGCTGCGCAGCACGAGCGTCAGAGACGCGAGCACACCAACGCCTGCCGCTTGGACACCTGCCAGGCGCAGACCCGTCATCTGGATTTCCGTCCACGTCACCAGGGACACCTGACGCTCGCGTGCCAGGGCCCAGAGATCGTGGAGGAAGAGCGGCAGCGACCAGGTCGCCGCCAGCATGAAGAAGTGCAGGCCAATCGCCGCCTCGCCCTGCATCGTGGTGGCCGGGGAGAGCCGCACGAAGTGGCCGAGGAAGTCGGCGCTGGTCTCGCGGAAGAACAGCCATCCGGCCATCATGGCCAGCCACGTGAGCGCCACCTGCACGAGCGCGAGCGGACCGGGCCATCGCTCGGGCAGCCGCAGCGCCTGACCGAGCGTGCGCGTGCTCCACACGAGCAGCCCGTGGTAGAAGCCCCAGATCACGTAGTTCCAACTGGCGCCATGCCAGAAGCCCGACACCAGGAAGGTCGTGATCAGGGTGCACGCGGCCACGACCGCGCCGCCGCGATTCCCGCCGAGTGGGAGGTAGACGTAGTCGCGGAACCACGTGGAGAGCGAGATGTGCCAGCGCCGCCAGAAGTCGGTCGGGCTGTGCGCGATGTAGGGATGGTTGAAGTTGACCACCAGCTCGAAGCCGAACCAGCGGGCCACGCCGCGCGCGATGTCGGAGTAGGCGGAGAAGTCGGCATAGATCTGCATGCCGAAGGCGAACACGCCGGCCCACAACACCTCGAAGGCCGGGTCCTGCTGCGAGAACACGCGGTTGGCGATGACGCCCACGTTGTCGGCGATGACCAGCTTCTTGAACAGGCCCCACATCACCAGCACGACGCCGGAGCGGGCCAGCGTGGCGTTCCACGCGCGTGGCTGCTCCACCTGCACCAGCAGGTTCTTCGCGCGCATGATCGGCCCGGCGACCAGGTGCGGGAAGAACGCGACGAACAGCGCGAAGTCAATCGGGTTGCGGCGCGCGGCCATCTCGCCCTTGTAGACGTCGACGGTGTAGCTGAGCGCCTGGAAGGTGTAGAACGAGATGCCGGCGGGCAGTGCGAGCTCGAGCAGCGGCGGCGCCACCGTGAGGCCGAGCGCGCCGAGTACGTCGCGCACGTTCTCGATGAAGAAGTTGAAGTACTTGAAGACGCCGAGCATGCCGAGGTTCACGGCAAGACTGGCGGCGAGGTAGGCGCGCGTGCGCGCCGGGTCGTCTTCCATCCGCTGCCCGGCCCAGTAGTCGACCGTGGTCGAGGCCAGCATGATGAGCACGAACCACGGATGCACCCAGCCGTAGAACACGTAGCTGGCGCCGAGCAGCAGCAGGTTCTGGCCGCGATGCGGCAGCCGCCAGTAGATCGACACGACCACCAGGAAGAACGCGGCGAAGTCGAGGCTGTGGAAGATCATCGAAACAGCGGGTCCAGCCGGCGGCGGAACACGTCGGTGTAATGGCGGCGATTGCGGATGTGATCGCCATCGGCGTAGATCGACTCGGGCATCTCGGGGTCGCCCCAGTCGTCGTGGTAGAGCGCGCCACTAGCCGCGAGATAGGACTCGAGATCGCCGACGTAGCGCAGCAGATTGGGCGACTGCGGCGGCGGGACCGTGCCGCGCGGCCGGCGCTGCACGCGCACGAAGCACAACTGCACGCCGCGCTGCGTGGCCAGATCGATCATGAGCGGGAGCACCGACGAGGGCAGGTCGCGCGCGAAGTCGGCGGCTTCGTTGGGGCCGGCCAGATCCGCGGCCACGTCGCTCCGCAGGTTGGCGAGGTCGAAGCGTTCGCCGAGTGACTGATCGAAGCGATAGCGCGCGCCCGGATCGGGAAAGCGCCAGTTGACGAACCAGCGGCGAATGCCGGGTTCGAGCCAGCCACTCGCGAGGTCGGTGCCATAGGCGCGCACGGCGGCGGTGTGCACGCGCGACCGGATGCCGCGTGTGCGCGCGGCGATGACGGCATTCAGCTCGGGTTCTTCGGCGTGCGCCACCTCGTCGAGCACGTTGCCGTAGAGGCTTTCGACGCGGAACAACGTGTCGGTGAGATTGGTGTCGCGGAAGAACACGAACACGGCGCGCGGCGCGATCCCCGACGCCACGAAGTGATTCTTGAAACTGAGATACCACCACGCCGGTCCGGTCGCCGGGTTGTAGAGGAACGACACCAGCTCGTCGTGCGTGGCTGAAAGTTCGCCGAGGTAGACCGGATCGATGCGCGTGCCGAGCATCGAGTCGCCGATGAACACCCACAGCGGCCGGCCGTGCCGCAGTTTCTCGATCTGGATGGGGTCGAAGGGCCGGTAGTGTCCGCTCTTCTCGAGCGCGGGCAGGTAGCCGAGTCCGGGCGGCGTGCCGACCACCGCGCGGTTGAAAGCGCGAATCGAGAGCGGCGTGAGGAATGCCGCCGCCACCACGAGCGCGAGCGGCCACGACGCGCCACGTGAGGCGCGCGCGGATTCACCGCGGGACACGGCCGAAGATGTTGACGACACTCGGGTTGAAATGGTTGAGCCGCACCGTGCACGCGGTCCCGTGCGTGGTGCCCGCTTGTTCGCACGGCCAGTGCGCGGTGACGACCGAAAGGTCCGCGCGGCCTGGACGCAAGCCACCCGACGGGCGGCTGCTGGTGAACACCCAGTGCATCTACTTGCAGCCCCGGCGTGCCCCTGTGCGTAAAGCTCCGCGCCAGTATAGCAGGTTCAACCTCGGGGCAAGCGCCCGGTCTAACTGACTACCGGCCACCGTGATTTGGCCGCCTGTGCCCCGGAGGTTCCGATGAGATCGCTGCTTGTGCCCGCGTGGATTCGCACTGTCGCCCTGAGCGCGTTGGTTGTGCTCGGGCTGGGTCTCGCGCCCGCCGACGCCCATCCGCACCGCCGCAACTCGCCGGTGGGGCCGGCGGCGCTGGCAGCGTTCGCCGGGATGATCCAGGCCGGGGCCGCATCGGGCCCCGGCCACTCACGGCCGACTCACGTCAGCGCCTGGGCCGCTCTGACGAGCACGGCGATCTGGCCCGCATGGTAGGTCGTGTGATGCACCAGGCCATGCAGCGTGAGGTAGTGCGACAGGCCCGTCCCCGCTGCGCGGTCGCGCGGGTCGCGCACGGCTTCGCCGAGCCGGCGGTCGTCGCTGGCGCGCACGGCGCCCGCCAGCGCCTGATGACTGGCGACGAGCGCCTCGACTGCCGCGGTCCAGGCCGCGCCGCTCGCGCCGGTGACCGCCGGCCAGTCGCCGCCCTTGGGCTCCCCCGCGGCTTCTCCCGCCAGGCGCGCCCCTGCCTCGTTGGCCCACCCCGTCATGTGCAGCACCAGTTCCCAGATGGAATGGACGCCTGGCACGGGGTGCGCGGCCGCCGTCTGATGCGACACGCCGGCGAGCAGCGCTAACACCGTAGACCCGTGCCACGGGTCGCCGTCGATCACACGTGTAACCAAGTCTGCCAATCTGGTTGTTTCTGTCATCGTTTACCCACCCAGTGTCAATTTGTACAAGCAACAGGGCAGTCCGTTGGAACCCACCAGCGCCGGTCCACCAAGATTTGGTCAGATTCGTAACCCATTGGCCACGCCCGCAGTGGCACCCGCTTTGCAGAGGGGTAGTCACATGACTAGAACCTCCTTGCTCACCATGGCCAGCGCGGCCATGGCAGTGGCGCTGGCGGTTCCCGCAGCGGCCCAGGATTCGGCCCAGCGGTTGATCGAACGCGGCGCCTACGCTGAAGCCGTGCAGCGGGTTGAAACCGAGCGTCAAGCGGGCAACAACGACCCGGCCTCGACGTATCTGGCTGGGCAGGCGCTGCTGAAGCTCGACCGCGACCAGGACGCGCGCAGTGAATTCGCCAGGCTGTCGGGCGGCGACAACGAGACGTGGGCGGCAATTGGGCAGTCGTCGATCGCCCTGCTCGACAACAACCTGGACGAGGCCGTCACCGCCGGCAAGCGCGCGCGCGACATGAACGGCGACACCGGTTTCACGCACTATCAGCTCGGACTGGCGCTAATGCGCCAGAACCAGTTCAACGAAGCTGCTCAAGTCCTCGACCGCGCGGCCGAACTCATGCCTGACTTCGCCTACGCCCACTACAACGCCGGTGTGGCCCATCAGCGCGCGAAGCGGTTCAACCGGATGGCCGAGCACTTCCAGGTATTCTTGAAGCTGGCCCCCGACGCACCTGAACGGCGTCAGGTGCAACTCGCGCTCAATTCCCTGAGGGGCTGAGCACCCGACATGCGGTGGCGTCGGGTTCGCCCGGCGCGCACCGTTCGCAGAACGTCGCCGGCAGCGGGCATCATATGGCCCGCTCTTCCGGCGACGTCTCTGCACCTTACTTTCGACCGACTCAGAAGATCTGCCCGATTCCGAAATACCATCGCTTCGAGCCGCTCCGCGCGGGCACGCCCATGTCCAGGCGCACAATCGAGAACGGCGTGTGGAGCCGGATGCCCACGCCGTAGCCCACTTCCAGTCCCGAGAACGACGGCCGGTGGCCGGGAAACACGTTGCCGGCATCGATGAACGCGACCCCGCGCAGCCACTTGTAGAGGGGCGCCCGGATCTCCTGATTCAGTAGCACGAGCGAGTCGCCGCCTTGCGCGCCCAGGATGTTCTTCGGGCCGAGCGAGTCTTCGCCGTAGCCGCGCACCGTGTCGGCGCCACCCACGAAGAACGGATCGACGAAGCGCAGCGTGCCGAGTAGCGACCCGCCGATCCGGATCGCCGACGCCAGCGTCACGGGACCGAGCGGCTGGTAGCGGTAGAACGTGCCCAGCAGCTTGACCGAGTCGTCGCGCGACACGAACTCGCTGACCCGCTCCACCGTGAACGAGGTGAACCACCCGCGCGTGGGATCGAACGGATCGTTGCGGCGGTCGAAGAGCGCACTGCCGGTGAAGCGGCCGGTGATGGGCGCCAGGAAGAAGGGATCCTCCGGGTCGATGGCGTCCTGTTCGTCGCGGATCACCCGATAACCGTAGACGAACTCCATCGCCCGTCCCCGGCGTATGCGCTGCTCGAGTGAGACCGACTGGCGCATCTGGCGCACGGTCGGATCGCCGTTGTCGTCGAGGAACCTCTCGGTGCGCGAGGCCGACGTGAAGACGTTGGTCTGCACGGCTCGGCCGAGCAGCGAGGGGAACGTGAGATACGCGCTGCCCGACTGCAGGCGGCGTTCCGCCCGGCCGAAGAGTCCGAAGGTGAAGGCCCGGCCGAACACGTTGCGGTTCTGCAGGTCGGCGACCCCGCCCAACCCGCGCGACCGGTCCACGGACGTGTCGCTGCCCTGCGCGGCCTGGCTGGTGTCGTTGAACTGCACGCCGTAACGGAGGCGCCAGATCGGCCACTCCGTCACTGTCACCCGCGCCCGCACCGCCTCCGCTCCGTCGGGACGCACGTCTGGCAGCGGTTCAGGACGCACGTCGACCTGGCGGAAGATGTTGGTGTCGTAGAGACGCTTGCGCGCCTGGGCCCAGTGGGCCAGGTCCACCGGCTCGCCCGGTTCGAGGCGCAGCGCGTTCACGATGGCCGAGGGCTTCGTGCGTCGGGCGCCGTCGACGACCACGTCCTGCAGGCGCTGCGCACTGCCCGGCGCCACGGCAACCGTCACATCGGCCGCGTGATCGGCGGTGAAGGCCACCGACGGCGTGACTTCGACGTCGTTGTAGCCCTTGGCCCGGTAGAGCGCCTCGATGCGGCGGCGCGCGTCGTCGACGACGGCGTCACGGTAGACACGCCCTTCGAGCGGCTGCACGATGGCGGTGACGCTGGCGCCCAGGTCGTCGCTCACGCCGTTGACGGTGACCCGCGACAGGGTGGTGACGGGTCCCTCCTGGACGGCGAAGTGAAGCACGCCCCGGTCGCCCTCGACGACGGGCAACTCGGGCGTGAGGACCGCCTCACGGAACCCCGCCTCGACATAGCGGGCCTTCAACGTGTCGACGGTCGACAGCGGATCGAACCAGACGTAGACATCCAGGCCGTAGGTCTCGAGTGTCGCCTCGAGCTCGCCGGGGGCCAGTGACTGCGCCCCGGCGAACACGATCGCCTTGGACGCCACCTGCTGACCCCCCTGCGCGGCAATCGTGATCACCTTGCCGCCCTCCGGTGACTCGGCGACAGTGCCCTCGACACGCGCGCCGATGACGTTGCGGCGTACCAGGTCGTAGGCCAGGATGCCGCGCATCTCGCCCACTCGGAACGGGTCGAACACGCCGTCGGACCACGCCCGTTCGAGTTCGCGCCGCAGCCGCCCCGAGACCTCGGTCCCGGTGATCCGCAGGTCGGTGCGCGGCCCGCGCGCGACGCGGTGCGTGAGCACGAGGCGGCCATCGGCGGCATCGGGCACGCGCGAGGCGCGCACGCGGGCCTCGAGATAGCCCTGTTCGTGATACCACACCTGCAGTCGGTCCACGTCCTCACGCCACCGGATGAAGTCGAAGCGCTTGCCGGCCGTGATCCGCAGCTTCTCGCGCAGTGCGGCCTCCTCCTCGGCGGTCGCGCCGTCGATGCGCACCTCGGCGACGGTCACCACCACGCGCGGCTTGGCGGTGGTGGCTGCGGCGGCGCCGCCGAACGACAGCTCGTGGCGCACCGCATAGGTGCGATCGGTGCCATCACGCGACGTGCCGCGCAGTTCGACGTTGCGCCACGGCCGGTAGCTCACGACCGCGGTGAGGCCGTTGCCGCTCAGTTCCCGGGACAGGATCACCTCGACGTCGGAACGCAGCTGCTTCGACAGCGTGAGGCGGGCCGCCGTGTCCTCCACCTCGCCGGCGGCGAGCCCCGGGTCCTGGCGCACGAGGTCGCCCTCGAACCCGCGTTCGATACGGAGGGCGTCGAGCCCGATGGCGCGCCCGGTCACCCCCAGCAGGTCGCCGGAGAGCAGCGCCAGCGCATCACCGCCGGTAAGCGAGGTGTTGCCGCCGAGCAGGACGTCGAGCAGATTCGTGCTGGCGTCGGGATTGGTGGACGACACGCTCGTGTCGAGGCGGTCGAGCGTGCCCGAGAGCGTGACGGTCACTTCGCCGCCGCCCTGCTGGGTGAACATCGAGATGTTCATGTCGGGTTCGATCGCCACGGGATTGGTGAACGCAATGTTGCTGGCGTTCAGGCGGTAGACGCTGCCGAGCAGGAAGATCTCGCCGCCCTCGCGCAGCTCCGCGCGGCCGGTCATCCCGGGCCGGGCCACCGTGCCCTGCAGGCGGACGTTCGCGCCGGCTTCGAAGCGCCCGTAGTTGTTGTCGAAGATCATGTCGTCTTCGGTGGAAAGCGACACGTCGAGGCGCAGCCCGTCCAGATACGACGGTTCTGCACTGGCCGCCACGGTGGTCGTCGCATTGAACGCCACCAGGGCCGGCACGCTGATCGTCGCCCGGTAGGAACTGCGCAGCACCCGCACGTCGCCGCGCAGTACCGGAGCGGTCGCGCTGGGCGACAGTGTCAGGAGCGCGTCGACCTCGCTGTCGACGTTGCTCGGGTATTCCACCGCCACCCCGCGCGCCTGGAACGTGATCTCGCCGCCGGTCACCGCCAGCCCAGTCATGGTGAGGGCGCCGCTGGCCTCGAGCGAGCCGCCGTTCAGCGAGCCGGTCAACCCCGGAATCGAGATGCGGTTGTCCTCGAACAGGATCGGCCCCTTGATGTCGGAGGCAATCACGCGCGGGTCGCGCATCACGATCTCGGCGTCGTCGAGATCGATGCGGCCCGTCACGCGGGGCGCCGCTGGCGGGCCCGTGATCCACAGATCGAGAGCGGCCGCGCCGTCCACTGCCAGCGACGGCGAGAGCACCGACAGCGGGCGCAGTCCCGGCGTCCCAGTGACCCACACGCCGAGCTCGGGGACGCCCACGAAGCTGATGGTGCCGCCGATCGAGACCGGCACACCCGCGCTGAACTCGACGTCGTCGAAGCGCAGCACGCCGTCGGCGATCGACATGTAGCCGGGCCGTGATTGCGCGATCGGCACGCCTGAGGCGGTGACACTTGCCTCGTCGAGCACCAGCGTGCCTTGCATGCCGGCGAGCGTCGCGGTCGTCAGGTCGAGGCCGAGCGTGGCCGACACGCGGCCTGACAGCGACGCCAGCGACGGGGCGGGCAGCCACGGCGCCAGCGCCTGCTCGGTGAGGCCGGTCACCTTCACGTCCACCCTTCCGGGTCGCGCCACCGCACCGCTCGTTCCCGGCTCGAGCAGCTCACGGGGCACGCGTGCCGTGCCGGCGATCTGGCCGTCCTGCCACTGCGCACTGAACTGCTCCACCGCCAGCGTCGAGCCGTCGAACGTGGCGCCCGCCATGAGCGAGGTAACCGGCGGAAATCCGTCGACGGTGACGGTGCCGCTTGCGAGCGTGATGGTCGAGCGCGCGTTGGCCAGGCTGCCGCGGCTCTCCCAACTCGCGCTCACCGCGCCGGTGGCAGTCGTGCCCTCGGGCACGGCGCCGAACGCGCGGGCCACGGCCACGACGTCGCCCACCTCGCCCGCAAACGCGGCTCGCAACGGCTGGTCCAGTGGGTCGCGGAACCGGCCGGCCAGGCTCAGCGTGCTCGCGCCGGCCCGCAGCGCCAGGTCGTCCACGGTGAAGTCGTCGGCCCGCAGCGTGACCCGCGCGGGACGTTCGAGCCGCAGGGGCAGGCCGCCCACCGTCATGTCGATCTCCTGCAGGTTCACGAACCCGGTGGCCGTGGCGAGGTCGCTCAACGCGCCTTCGAATGTCGAACTGAAGCCCACCGTGCCGGTCACCGCGTCGCTGAGCGCCCCCGCCGTGAGCGCCAACGGCTGCACGTCGAGACGGCTCACGAGCGCCGTGCCCCTGAAGGCATAGGGCGCCGTGGGCTCGACCGTGGCTTGCGCGAAGGCCCGCAGCTTGGGCAGCAGCGCGCTGATGGCGGCCGTGCCGTTCACGAACTGCCAGCGCACGTCGGCGACGCCGACGAGATCGCCCACGCCGCCCGACGGCGTGACGAGCAGCGTGCCGCTGCCGCCGGGCACGGCGAGCGTGCCGGCGCCGGCAAACGTGACGTCGACGGCAACCGCTTCGATGTCTACGCCCGGTGCGGGACGGGTCCAGGTCAGCCCATGGCCTTCGACCGTGGCGTCGTAGGCGTAAGACTCGTAGTCCACCGTGCCTGACGCGCGCAGTTGGCCGGGGCCCTGGTTCAGCACCAGACGTTCGATCTGCAACTCGGTGCCGACCAGCCGTGCCTCGCCCTCGAGCGTGCCGAGGCCCTGCGTGTCATAGGCGAGCGGCGTGGACTGCACGCGCAACGGCACGTCGGGTACGTCGGTCGTGCCGCCGATCGTGCCGGTCACCTGCAGCGTGCCGCTGATCGGCTGGGCGGGCGCGCCGGTCTCGAGCATCGGCGCGAGGAACTCCGGCAGCGGGCCGATCGCCGCGACAAACGCGCCGTCGAGGCGGCCCGAGACCATCCCCATGCGCACGTGGCCGGTGACGCGCGCGCCAGCTGTTTCCAGCACGAACTCCGGGGCGCCGAGCGAGTCCTCGTCGTAGACGAGGTCGGCACCGGCGGTCGCGGCCGCCCCAGTCGGCAGCACCAGGTCACTCGACGCCACCCGGCCCGTGACGAGCGTGCGCTCCAGCGTGCCGCCGAGCCTGAGATCGCCGTGCGCCGTGCCCTTCAGATCGACGAGCGCCACCGACATGCCGATACCCGAGCGCCGCGCCGCCGCCACGGCCGGGCCCACGTTCGAGATGTCGAGCGTGAGCGGACCGGTGATGGCCGTGCGCGCGAGTTCACCGCCCGCCGCCCATTGAGCCGTGCCGAAGGCGCGCGCGCTGTCGAGCAGCTGGTGGTCGTGGCGCACGAACCAGCGCTCGCTTGCGAGCGTGGCGTCCCAGGTGCCGTCCAGGGCCACGCGATCGGCGCGCGTCAGCGGCGTGCTCCGTCCAATGGCGTGCATCCGCAGCGGCGCCGTGCGCGAGTCGCGTCCGAGCCTGACGGTGCCCTGCTCCCACGCCGCCACGGTCAACGGATCCTGGTCGTAGAGCGCCAGCGCCATGTCGAGATCGAGATCCCGATAGGTGCCGGTCAGGTCCGATCCGCCATCGCCGAACTGGTAGACGAACGCGCCCTCGAACACGCCGCGCCGCGCCGTACCGCCCTGGGGCGGCGTGGTGATCGTGAGCGGCTCGATCACGGCGCGCGGCGAGGTCAGCGTGAGCACGCCCGCCAGCGTGATGTCGGGCACGCGGGCGATGGTCATCTGGGTGGCACCGAACGTGGCGCGCAGCTCGTAGCCGCCGAGCGGCCCCTCGAACGTGCCCGTGAAGGTGCCCGGGCCTGAGACCGGCACCGGCGGCGGCGTCCACGCAGCGACAGCCGCGAGGTCGAGCGAGCCGGCCAGGGTGAGGGCGAACCGCAGGTCGTCGAGCACGCGGTTGATCCGGCCATCGGCCACCACGGTCGCTTCAGGGAAAGGGGCGGTGAACTTCTCGAGCACCACGTTGGATCCGTCGAAGGACATCCGCCCGGCGACGCTGCCGCTGGTCGTGGCGCGCTCGCCGATGCGCGCCATGATCGAGGCGGCGGTGACGGGGCCGCTCCTGCCGACGAGGGGCAGCACGCCTGGGGCGTTGAGCTCGGCGCGCAGGTCGCGCACCTGCACGTCGACGTCGCCCGTGCGGTCGACGTAGTCCACATCGAGCCCGCGCAGCTGCAAGCCGCGCAGGTCGAGGTGTCGCGCCAGAGCGGGCGGCGGCGCACCCGACGACGGCGGCAGGTTCACGATCGTGCCGTTCTCGCGCACGAGCAACACGCGGCCGCCGTCGACTTCGAGATTCGACAGACGGACGATGCCGCGCACGACCACCCACGGCAGCGTGACGGTGACGCGGGCCGCCGAGAAGAACGGCGCGTCGGTGTGTCCGGGCGCGGCCAGACGCACGTCGGTGAGCGACACGCGTCCGGTGAACAGGCTGTAGTCGACCCGGCTCGTGGCCAGGTCGAGCTGCCAGCCGTCAGCGACCTGCCGCACGAGCCAGTCGCGGCTCCAGCGTTCCGCCGCCGGCGTGTGCACGAGCACGAGCAGCGCCCCGACGAGCGCGGCCACGGCCGCGACCGCCCAGGCGATGCGGCCTGGGACCCTCAACCTCACCTTCCCATCATACGGGCGGTATCGCGCGCGAACACGCATCGGAATCGCCCGGCAGGCCTGCTACCATCTGGACAGGAGCGAACATGCGTGTAAGCAAGTGGCTGAAACTCGGTTTGACGATGGTGCTCGGTTTGGGCGCGGCTGCAGCAGGCCAGGCCCAGAGTGCCGGCGATCTGAAGGTCGGAGACCTGGCCCCCAACTTCGCGCTGCCTGGTTCCGACGGCAAGACGCATACGCTGAGCGACTACAAGGACAAGAGCGCGGTGGTCGTGGCGTGGTTCCCGAAAGCCTTCACCGGTGGTTGAACGATCGAATGCAAGTCGCTCCGTGAGAGCGGCGACGCGATTCGCGCCTTCCAGGTAACCTACTTCGCCGCCAGCGTCGACACACTCGACGAGAACACCAGATTCGCGGCGCATGTCGAAGCGGACTACCCGATCCTGGCCGACCCCACCAAGGCCACGGCACGCGCCTACGGCGTGCTCGGCATGTTCGGCGTGGCCTCGCGCTGGACGTTCTACATCGGCCTCGATGGCCGTATCCAGCACATCGAGAAGTCGGTGAAGGTCTCGACCGCTGGCGCCGACGTGGCCGCGAAGCTGGCTGAACTCGGGGTCGCGAAGCGCTAGCGCGTCGCGACCGGGGCTGGGGGCTAGAACTCGGGGCTAGTCCCTGCTCTCAAGGAACCACCACCATCACATCTGCGGTGGCCGATCCGGCGCCCGCCGCGTTGAACGAGCGTACGCGGATGTAGTAGGTGCCCCTCGGCGCGCCGGGCACGACCAGCGACGGCACGGCCGTGGTCGCGACCGCGCTCACATCACCCGGCACCGTGCCGGCTTCCACCTGATAGCCCGCGGGCGTGCCGCCGCTCGTGGGCGGCGTCCACGCCACGCTCACGACGTTGCCAGTCACGGCCGTGACCACGCCGGTCGGCGGAGCGGGCACGGCGACGCGGCCGTCGAGTTCCACCCTCACTTCGTTCGACACTGGACTCTCGCCGCAGGCATTCGCCGCGCGCAGCCGCAGATAGTAGACGCCAAGTGGCGGCGAGCCGGCCGCGGTCGTGATGTTCGGCAGTTGGAACGTGCCGAGATCCGACGCGCCCGGCGACTGTCCCACCTCGAGCAGATAGCTCGACGCCGTCGCGGCGGCGCCCCATGCGAGCGTGGCGGCCCGCCCAGCCGTCGTGAAGGTGAGCGAGCCCGGCGCGGGCGGGGCCGCGAAGCAGCCCACCTGCAGCGGCACTTCGTTCGACGCCGCGCTCTCGCCGTCGCCGTTCCGGGCCACGACCGTCAGGTAGTAGATGCCGGTCGGCGCCGTGGTGGTGAAGCTGGTCGTGCCGCGCATCAGCACCGACCCGAGATCGATGGCGCCGGGCGCGCTGCCCACTGACAACGTGTAGCTCGTGGGCGCGCCGCCCGAGAGCGCGCGCGTCCACGACACGTCGACGCGGTTGCCAGTAGCCAGCGCGGCGAGCGTCGGCGGGGCAGGCGGATTGCCGGGCAGGGCCGGGTAGTACTCCGCGCCGCCGTCGTTGTCGGGCAGGTGCAGCAGCCCCTGCGAGTCGGCGAACACCGTCGTCCAGACCGTGGTGCGCGCGGTGGGCGTGCCCAACTCGATGTCGTACTCGAGGCCCGCGTAGAGGCGGCCGCCGACGAAGGCGGCGCTCGAGGGCACGGTGCCGGGCGTCGGCCCGTACTGCGTGAGGATCGTGTCGGGGATGCTGGTCGAACCCACGAGCGGCGCGCCATACGTCACGCCCGCCACGAAGGTCTGCACGCCGTCAGTGGCCAGGCCGTAGATGCGGGTGTCGCCGAGCACGAACATCTCGGGCTGCGTGAGCGCGCCGCTCGTCGGATCGACGGCCGCGAAGCCGGGCCTGAACTGCGCGCCGACCGACGTGAAGTCACCGGCGAGATAGATCGTGGCGCCGAGCGGCAGCAGCGATCGCACGAGCGTGCCGGGCTCGGAGCTGGCGACCGCGGGCGCCCAGGCGCCGAGCGTGCCATCCACGCCGACCGCCGCCAGCGCGCGCCGGGGTGTCAGTGCCACCGTGGTGCCCGACACGGCGTCGAACTGGCCGCCCATGTAGACCACGCCGCCGGCGACGGCCATGGTGGTGACGGTGCCGGGCGTGCCTCCGGTGCGCGACAGCACGACGCGCCAGGTCTGGTCGACGTCGCCGGTCGCCAGATCCGCCCGCAGCACCTGGCCATTCGTGGCACTGGCGAAATACACATGGCGCTCGTCGGCCGCAAGCGCCGAGACCGGCGTGGGCTGGTGCAGCAGCGTGCGCGCTGGGTCGTTCGGATCCCACGGCGTGGCCAGCCCCGTGACGCGATCGACCGCCGCCAGATAGCGCCGGGTCACGAGGTTGGTGCCAATCGGACGCGACATCAGCAGTCCGCCGGCCGAGAACTCGAGCGGGCTCACCAGGAGCGGTGATGGATCCCACGCGTCGAGCGCGCCGGTCGCCGCGGCGATGGCCGCCACGCCCGCGCGATCGTTGCCACCGACGCGTTCGAAGTCGCCGCTCAGATAGAGGCGCTGACCGTCGGTGGCCAGCTGCGTCAGAGCGGGCACGTAGGGCGTGCCCGACGGATCGGGCGTGCGGCGGGTGAGCGGCGCGGGCGTCCAGGCCGGGTCGAGCGCCCCGGTCGCGGTCAGCACCGCCGCCGGCTGAGCCACGGCCTGACCGTTGACGGTGCTGGCGGCCAGGAATACGCGTGCCCCCACCACCTCGATGTCGACCAGGGCGGGCGCGACCGGCGCGGTCCAGCCCGCCTTGGGGGCCAGCGTGATGAGATCGTAGGCCTCGAGCGTGTTGACCGGCGCCGGCCGCAGGCGGAACAGCGTCTGGCCGCGCACCCACGTGCGCGTACCACCGCTCTCGTCGGCGAGTACGGCGGCACCCGGCTCGACCGCGAGCGTGTTCGGGGTGACAGCGCCAAGCGTGTAGAGGCCGGCCGAGCTGTCGCGCACGCGGGCGATGGCCCGCGTGGCCGACCCGCCCAGCAGGCCAATCTCGCTGATGGCCGGGTAGGTCTGAAACGCCACGCGCGCGCCGGTCACGGCATCGAACGCGGCCACCTGCGCTTGCAGGAAGAAGCTGACGATCACGGCGTTCGAGGCGAGCACGACGTTGCCGACGCGCACCGGCAGGCCCACGGTGAGGTCGCTCGGATTCGCCGGGTCGATGCCCGGCGCGGCGAACTGTCGGTCCCACAGACAGTCTGCGGCGATCCGGATGATGGCCGTGTCGAGCGGCGGCGTCCACGCGCCGTTGACATCGGCAAAGGCGTCGCCGGCGCGCACCACCACGAGCAGCCCGCCGTGCCCATCCGGCGTGGCGGCGATGGCGCGCGTCGACGTGGAGCGCGCGCACTGCGTGAGCACCTGACCGGTGGCCGGCTCGTAGAACTGATCCTGGCTGGCCGAGGGGCTGTAGAGCTGCGTGAACGCGCCCGCCACGTAGACGACGCTGCCGCGCGGCAGTGCCGTCGTGACGCCGCCGCTCACCCGCCACGCTGGCGCCGGTGCCACGTCGGCGCGCACGCCGGCCGTCGCCATCGTCACGGCCAGGGCCAGCGCCGCGAGCGCGGCGCGCATCAGCCGGCCGGGCTCAGGCTTCCTCACTCCACCCTTGTACCACGGCCGCCGTGGTCACCACGCGCGTGAACTGCCCGCGCTGCATGAGCTCGCGGCCCTTGCCGCCGCGGCCCGTCACTTCGTACTTCCCGGTGCTGACGGTCTGCTCGGCGCCGCGCGACGTCTCGACGGTGAGCAAGTCGCGATCGCCCTTCGAGGCCACGAAGCCGAGCACGCGGTCGTCATCGGCTACCTTGATGAGGATCACGCCCTTGCCAGGCCCCGCCAGGAAGTTCACCTCGCTTGCGGCACACAGCATCGCCCGTGCCTCGCGCGTGACGGCAATCACCGTCTCGTCGCCGGTCGCCAGGCTGACCCCTACGATCTCCGCCCCGTCGGACGGCCGCGCGTAGCGCCGGCCCGAACGGGTGCTCGGCTCGGCGACGTTCGCGAGCGAGAAGCGCAGGCTGTAGCCATCGCTCGACACGGCGAGCGCGTGCACCGGCGGCACCACCACCTCGGCCTCCGCGGTCGTGGTCGGCTCGTCGTCACCGCTGGGGTTGGCCCGGCCGATGTCGCCGATGGCGCGCGGGTCGAGACTGTAGGCCGCCACGACGCGCTCGTTGTCCTTGAACTTGAAGAGTCGCTGCACCGGCTCGCCGTAGCCGGTCGAGGCCGGCACGTCGATCACTCTGGCGGTATAGGCCACGCCGAAGTTCGTGAAGAACACCACCGTGGCCCGCGTGCTGCCGGCCATGGCGGCCAGCACCGCGTCGCCTTCGCGCAGGCGCGTGGACGACAAGTCCTTCACGTCTTTCTGCCGCTTGATCC
>Ga0163144_10006335_pt1 | contig 26128 bp, 22 predicted proteins | sample OliLak19BULKMAT1_FD_123175 | JGI IMG/M metagenome (GOLD analysis project Ga0163144, IMG submission 123175) | Freshwater microbial mat bacterial communities from Lake Vanda, McMurdo Dry Valleys, Antarctica - Oligotrophic Lake LV.19.BULKMAT1 | ecosystem: Environmental > Aquatic > Freshwater >...
CCTGCAACGGCCCCGCCCCTTGAAGCGGGCCTGCTCCTTGGAGCGGGCCTGCTCCTTGGAGCGGTCCAGCACCCTGAAGCGGCCCGCCGCCCTGTTGAGGACCGGCAGCGGCTTGCAGTGTGGCGGCTGCTGGTGAGGCGGCCGCCGTTTGCGGCGTGGTGGCAGCTGCTGGCGCGGCCGCGACCTTCAATTGCGCCTGCTGCGTGGCGGGAACGGCCGCCAGGGCCGCGGCCGGTGCCATCGCCGAATTCGAGCGACTCAATCCCGAATTCGCAAAAGCCGCGCCGATCGCGGCGGTAGACGGTCGGCCGCCGCCGGGTCCTGCACCGCCTGGCCCACCACCGCCCGGACCGCCACCGCCCTGTTGCGCACCACCGGAATTTTGAAAGGAGTTGCTGTTCCCGAGGCCACCGGGCGGGATCGCCGCCGGTGGTGCAGGGGGCGCGCCCACAGGCGCCACGATCTGGGAGCCTGGCTGCGTCGTCGTTCGCGTGACGCCCTGGCTCGTCACCGTCATCGATCCGCCGAACAGGAAGTTCGCTGTGGTTGCTCCGGTGGCGGCCACCGCGAAGGTTGCAATGCCGCCGCGGATGCCCATGGTCGCCGACGGCGTCTTGATCGTGACTTCGGAGTTTTTGCTGATGGCGCCGCCGACGAAACGAAAGACGCCGCGCGATGCATTCAACGCTAATTCGCCGGTCTTGCGTCCCGGATCGTAGGAAAACTTGTCAATTGTAAGCACGCTGTTCGGTCCGACCGTCAAAGACGATCCGTCCAGAAAGACGATATGTGCCTTGTCGTTCGCACCGGTAGTGACCCGCTCATTGAATTGCATGTCGTTGCCAACATGAAGAACGCGTTCCGTCCCCTCCGGCGGCAGGCCCTTTGGTTGGCCGTCGACGACCGAAGCCACACCGACACGCGCCCACGAAGGCGACGCCGACAACAGGCCGATGACCACGGCCGCAAGAATTTGCGAGCCAGAATTTCTCATGACGTCCCTTCAGGCGACATATCTCGGTCTGTCGCCCTTCCCAGCTGGTCGGTAACCACACTTCTCATGCTTACATTGAATTTTCCTCGACCCTCCTTGCCTCGCGCTCAGGGTCGCTTGATCTCCTTCAGGTATGACGCCGCGCGCTCCTTGAGGGCTGGTGGCGCACGCTTGGATAATCGCGCTTCCTCCAGATAGCCCCGTGCCGCTTCGAAGGAGCCGAGCCGGAAATACAGGACGCCGAGTTCGAGCTTAACCTCGGGTTGGTCGCCGTCGATGAGCAACAACCGGTCGAGCGCCGAGATCGCCCCCTCGAGATCGCCGGTCTTGATGGCGATCTCGGCGAAAGCGACGAGCGTGGCCGGATCCGAGGGTTTGCGGAGCGTCTCCTGGAAGGCCGCATCGTAGGCCGCGCGCATCTCGTCTGTCGGCGCGGTCGTCGCCGGCGATTGGGTTTGGGGCTGACCAGGCAAAACTTGACTACTCGCGTTATTCGCTGCGAAAAGCGATACAACCGCGAGCAGTGTTGTAATGCGCCATGAAGCCTTGGGTATCATGAAAACCTTGCGTGGCTGGCCAGAGCCCACTTCAAACGGCAGGGTTACTATCGCCTAGAGTAGAAAGATGTTACTCCGAAACATGACAACGGTAAAAGAAACAGATGCCAATTCTGTTCGGTGCGGCGGACGATCTTCTGTGAGATGAAGATGCAACTTATTCTCAATGCGGATCGGTCTCTGCCAAAGAATCATAGCACAGTTATCTGGAACGATCCCGATTTGTCTTAGGCTGCGGTGCTTGCATGCCGTCAGATCATCCAGTCGGAGTACGGAAGAATCACGCTCGCCCCTTCGCGCAACGTGACGGGTGAGCTTCCAATAGCATTCCAAATCTCTGCCGTGACACTGCCGCCGTCAAAGTCCGCGTAGGACCCAGACGTGCTGTTCAGTCCTCGGCTCTGCGAATAGCTCTCCCAGCCAACGGCATTGTTGGTCGCGAAATACTGGTAGGTCTCCGTCCAGTCCAAAGCACTATTGCCGTCGAAGTCGAAGCTCAACCGAAGTTGCGTTCCGTTGCCCACGCCCGTTCCCGCGTCCAGCGGCAGGCTGAAAAGGATGGTGCCGCCGTTGTACTGCCCGTGCAGTCCTTCCGCCTTGAACGCGACGGCATCGTGAGGCTGGTCGATGTAACGGCCACCACCGGCATCGGCGATGAAGGTGTCGCCTCGCGTGCTGAGCTGCAGCCCGGTGGATCCCGCCACGACACGAAAATCCGCGCTCGCCGACGGGACGTCAGGTGCGGGTTGCGGCGGTGGTCCCGAGTGGTCGCCGCCGAACCGAAACGGCAGGTCGAGCGAGGAGGCGGCGAGATCGACCGCGAGCGGATGTGCGCCGATGGCGGTCCACAGGTCGACCTTCACCGTGCCGCCGGCGAGGTCCTGCATTGCTGCGCCGGCCGCCGATTTCAGCCCCCAGTTGCTGTCATAGGTCTGCCATCCCGCCACGTCGTCGGTGGCGAAATAGCGATAGGTTTCGGTGCGATCGAAAGTGCCGTTGCCGTCGAAGTCATAGGAGATGGCAGCCTGGGCGGCATCGCCCACGCCGGTACCGGCATCGACCATGAGCCTGAAGCCGGTCGTCTCCGAGGCGAGGTGGTCGGCCGTGACGTTCTCGAGTGTGAAGCTCTGGGCAGCATGAGGCGCGCCGTCGTGGTTCGCCCCATTCGACGAGGCGAGTGTCACGGTGCTCCGCGCTCTATCGAAGCCGACGGCGCCGTCCGCGAGGATCAGGCCGTCGCCCACCACGTCGGTTGGAGAAGGACCGGGATCGGGAACGGGCTCTGGATCGCGAACGGGATCTGGATCGGGCACCGGCCCCGGGTCCGTGTTCCTGACGTCGAACGGCAGGCTGAGCGACGAGGCGGCGAGGTCCACCTGGACCGGATGCGTGCCGAGAGCGGTCCACAGCCCGACCTTCACCGTCCCCCCGGCAAGATCCTGCAAGGCGGTACCGGATGCCGACTTCAGCACACCCTGGCCATGGTATGTTTCCCAACCGGTCACATTGTCGGTGGCGAAATACTTGTAGATCTCCGTCCGATCAATGCCGCCGTCGCCAGTGAAGTCGTAGGAGACGGACAATTGCACCGCATCGGCCGCGTTGGCACCGGCGTCGACTTTCAGCTTGAAACCAGTGGCCTGCCCGACATTGACGTACCCAGTGACGCCGTTCAGCGTGAAATGGTTGGCCGCGTGGGGTCTGCCATCATGATTGGCGTCCGCCGCCGATGCGAGCGTGATCGGCCCGAGAGCGGCATCGAAGTCGATCTTGCCGCCGACGATCCGCAGGCCGCTTCCGTCCGGCGCGGGATCGGAGTCCGGGCTCGGATCCGAGTCGGGATCCCGGCCGACCGCCGCATCGCCGCCTATGGCAAAAGGGGTGATCCTGCCGTCGCGTAGGGTCGCCATGCTGTCCGGCGCCACCGTGAGCACCGTGCCGTCAGTGAAGTGGACGACGAGATCCTGGTCGCCGGCATTGTAGGCGACATAGGTATTGATGCCGTTCTTGGCGAAAACGGCATGGAAGGGGGTATCGGCGCGCAACGCGGCATTGAGCGTGCCGAGCCCGGCCAACGAGGAGATCCAGTGCAGTGTCTGGGCGCGCGAGCCCGAGCCGCCCTCGTGGAGGCTGTAGCCCAGGTCGGCCTGCAAGGCGGCAAGCGCGCGGTTGGGATCGGCCAGTGCGAGATATTCCCACTGGAGGTTCTTCCAGTAGCGCGGCGCGCCACCGCTCTCGGCCGCCATTTCCGCGTAGTTGGCCAGAATCTCGTCTTGGTGAGTGGCAAGATGCAGCGACGTCGAGGCGCTGATGGGCATCAGGTTGATACCGTGGACCATCTCCGGGTTGTCGCTGAACCAAGTGGTGTGGCTGGCGCCATCGCCCCAGATCATGCCGGCGGCTTCGTAGGGAAACCCGTCGGGAAACACTGCGTGGTCGACGTCGAACCAGTATTGCTGGACGGCAGTGCTTTCCACCGTGTGCATGGCGATGCCGAGGTCGCGCACCTCGTCACGGTCGGTCGCCGCACCCCACAGCGCTAGGGCCGCAGAAAAGTTTAGCGCCTCGGACGAGGATTCGTTGTTGTTGCCAGCATGGAACGCGCCGTGGCCCGAGGCCCAACTGTGGCCGGCATAGGGATCGAGGCTGCGCATCCAGGGGAACAGTTCGCTGCCACGGTCCGTGTTGGCGACATCGGCAATCAGCAGGTCGACCATGCCGCCCCACTTGCCTTGCGATACCCAATCCTTGTCGAACATGCCGATGGTGGCGGCCGCCTGAACAAAGTAGCCGTAGTGGAAATTGTGGTCGTTGAGCTGCTTCTCGGTGTCGAAGCTCGCGGGATAGCCCTGCAGCGTTCCCCACTGGGCGTCGTAGACGAACTCCTTGCCGCCGGCGGTAAACCAGTCCTGCAGCTCGCCCTTCATGACGGCGAGATAGCTGTCGCGGGCCGCGGTCTCGCCGATCTGATTGGCGATCTGGGCGAGCTCGGCTAGCCGGCCGAGCTCCTTGCCGGCGGTGTAGGTGTCCTGGAAAGGAATCTTGATGGATCGGCTCTCGAGCTCGGCCGCGTCAGCGCGCAACAGTGCGCGCACCTGCGCCGTCGCCGTGGCATCGAGCAGCGGCGCCACCGGCAGCATTGGGCTCGCGTCGTAGGTAACCGTGAAGCTCGAATCCTGGGCGAGCTTCATCTCGCCGCGCGCCGACTCGTAGCTGTAGGCGGTGAGCGTCTCGTCGGTGTTGATCCACTGATGGCGGTAGAGGGCCGACAGCGGCTCCTCGCCGGTCCGCGTCGTGACGGAAAAGGACTGTGTTACGGCGGCCGTCGCCGCATCGTAACCGAAGTCGACGGTGCTGCCCGTCACCGCGTCGTCGGCATGGGTGGCGAAGAGGTTCAGCGCGGCCACCGATTTCTCCGGCAGCACCGCGGCAGCGAAGGTCTGCGCTCCGCCAAGGTCAGACTTCAGGCCGGTTTCGGTGACGGTCCATTGCGCGCCGTCCGCCGCGAAGAGGCCGTAATGCACGCCGCGAATGGTGACGCCGGCCATGCCGTTGCCGCTGTACCAGATCTCGCCCTGGCCATCCCAGGACAACCCCGCCTTGCCGTCACCGATGACATCGACGCCCGCCGCGTTACCGGCAGAAGTCGACAGGACAGACGGCGTGCTGCTTGTCGCCCCGCTCCTGAGATAGAGCGTGCCGCCCGCTGCGTCGCCGGCGGCAGTGAGGTTGGCAAATGGCAAGGCCACGGTCGCCTGGTTGGGGTCGCCCATCGGGGCATCGACGCGCACGCCCGGCGTGCTGTCGCCAATGGCGTTCCAGATCTCAAGCTTCACAGAACCGTGGACGAAGTCGGCCATGGCGCCGCTCTGCGACGACAAGCCGGCGCCCTCGGTGTAGCTCTCCCAGCCGGGCGCGGAATCGGTCGGGCGATAGTGATAGGTCTCGACGCGGTCGTACTTACCGTTGCCGTCGAAATCGTAGGAGACGCGGACCTGTGGCCCGTCGGCGGGATGGCTGCCGGCATCCACCGGCAGCTTGAAGTGTGTGATGCCGCCGTTGAAGGTGCCGCCGAGGCCGTCGATTTTGTAGACCAGCGGCTGCGTCGGGTTGTCGACGCGGCTGACCGGCGGGGCTTTCATGACATCGATGACCGCGGCACCGTCACCGTTGCGCGAGAAGTAGACGAACGGCAGGCCGTGACCGAACGTGGCCTGCAGCCCCTCGCTGGATTGATGCCAATCCGCCGTGACAGTCCAGTCGCTATGGCTGGCGACCGTGACGCCAGCACCGCTTAGCCCCTCGAGGCCGACATGCAGGCCGGGCGCGAAGGGATGCTCATACTTGATGTTGTCTGCAACCTGCAGACCCGGCCCGTCAATATAGGTGACGGCGCGCTGGAATCCGATCTGGAGGCCAGTACCATCCGCCCGGAGCGCGATGGGGTCGGCGTAGAGCGGCGCCGAGGTCGGACTGTTGAAATAGTTGTAAACGAGCGACGACCACCAGTCGTTGGTGGGGATCGGCGCATCGGCTGCATCACCGCTGACTTGGGGCGTCGCCTCCGCGCCACCGTAGAGCTCCGGCCCCGCCGCGCCGTTCGGGATCGTGGTCGAAATGCTGCCAGCTCCGACGCCCCGCACACCCATGTCCAGTTCCTTCTCTCTGGGCTACCGCTATGAAGCGATGAGCGCGCTGGTGGAAACCGCGTACGCAGCAATACGCGTGTGGGATGTGCAGACGGCGAATGTGTGGCGTTCACCTCACAAAAATTCAATCTTGACCCAGCAGGCAGGTTTGACGGCAACGGTTCGACCTCGCCCATGACGAGGTAAGGAAAGCGCACGACAGTCCAGGCAAACGCCGCGTGCCGACCAATGAACCGCAGGGCATGGGTACCGAATACTCCATCCATGCTGGCGTAAGAGGCGAGATCAGTTAGGCTGAGTTTCAATGATCGCGTTTCTGAGCCTTTTCCTCCATGTCTTGATCTCGCCGTTCAAGACGCAGGCGCGGCTGGAAGCCGAGATCGTGCTGCTGCGGCATCAGCTGAACGTGCTGCGGCACATTCCCTCGAAACCCAAACTGGCGGTACCCGACCGACTACTCTTCGTGTGGCTCTATCGACTGTTCCCGTCGGTGTTGAACGCCGTCACTATTGTCCAGCCAGAGACGATCATCCGGTGGCATCGGGCGGGCTTCCGCCTGTACTGGCGCTGGAGGTCGCGCTCGCGTGGCGGTCGGCCCAAGGTCCCACTCGAGATCCAGCGCCTAATCAGAGAGATGAGTCTGGCCAAGCGGCTTTGGGGCGCGCCGCGGATCCATGGCGAACTCCTGAAGCTCGGAATCGAGGTGGCGCAGTCGACGGTCACCAAGTACATGGCAAAGAGCGGCCGAGGGCGGTCGCAGACTTGGAAGACTTTACCTTCACAACCATGCGGCGGGCATCGCCGCCATGGACTTTCTGGTCGTGCCGACGGTCGGCTTCAAGCTGCTGTTCGTCCTAGTCATCCTCAGGCATCAACGCCGGCGATTGATATCACTCACGGTGGCGACCAATCCTACGTCGGAATGGATCGCCCGTCAGATCACTGAGGCCTTCCCGTGGAACGAAGCACCCGACTACCTGATCCGGGATCGCGACGAGGCCTACGGTCATGCGGTCTCTCGACGTGTTGCATCCATGGGTATCCGGGACCATCCGACTGCAGCGCGGTCACCCTGGCAGAATGAGCTACTCCCCGAGTGTTGGACAGGTTTGGTAGTAGTTTAAGCTACAGTCTGGGCCTGCCGGCCGGGGAGTACCTCACAGCAACACTTGTGGGCGGGAAGCTCGGCGAAATCTATCTGGCGCGACGCCAAGCCTTCCCCGAAATTATTCGCTCGCGCGGGCCATCGAACGACAATGCCGATCGGAATGCAGCTGTTTATTTCCGCAGTTATTACAACCATCTAATGTTCCCGCAATTCGCGCGTTAGGACCGCATCGTTACATTCGCCCGTCTGATGCAAGCACCCGGGCTCCGTATTGCTGCCGTGCTCGTGGTTAAGCCAGAGGCAGATGAATGATTGCGGCAGCAAAAAGGACGCGCGATGGATTTGCTAGACCTCCGATATCTATCGATCGTGGTCGAAACCGGCAGCTTTTCCAGCGCTGCCCAATCGCTCGGCGTCAAACCCTCGACCATCAGCCGGCGCATCGTGCGCATGGAGGATGAGCTTGGCGTCACACTATTCGAGCGCGGAGCCTTTGGCATTCGCCTCACGGCAGCCGGCCGGCAGGTCATGGTCCCGGTCAGGCGAACCCTCAATGACCTCGACACCGTACTGCAGGTCGGCAAGAGCAGCGGGGCTGGAATGACCGGCCATGTCCGATTGGGCGTCCGGATGCCGCCCGTTGGGGAGCCGCTACGGACCCTGCTGGCGGCCTGGCGCAACCAGCATCCAGATGTAGTACTTACCCTTCATGAGTTGAACGACCACCAAATGGCTGCGGCGCTGGTGGAGCGTACCTTCGACGCCGCTCTGATGATGACGCATACGCTGCGGCGCGGCGCCAACTCTATTCCTATCTATCGGGAGCCTCTGGTCGTGGCGCTTCCGCACGAGCACATCCTTGCCTCCTATGAGTCTCTGACGTGGACTCTATTGGGCGGCGAGACTCTTCTCACTCAGGGGTGGGACGACAGTCATTCGGCCCGCGAGTTTTACTCCTCGTTCTTGGGCGACGGCGTGACGTTCTCCTCCCATCCCGCAAGCAAGCAATCGGTAATGGCGCTGGTCGGCGCGGGGTTCGGCATAACGCTGGCAGCGCAAAGCCAGGCGGAGGTCGTGTTTCCCGGCGTGGTCTATAAGCCCATTCTCGAGGAGGATGCCTGGGTTCAGGTTGAGCTTACTTGGCGTCCGACCACTGAAGATGCGACGGTTGGTCGTTTCGTTGCGTTCATGCGCGACGAGGCACGGTCACGCAGATTGCTTTGACCGTGCCCGGCGAAGCTTCGCGAAGGCGCGATCTGTCGCCATGAAGCGGGCCAGCATCGGCGGAACGAGCTTCGCGGGCTCTACCCTCGCTTTGCCTGTGCCGTGTCCGAGCGCCTCAGCATAGACAACAAGATCGCGGTGCACCGTGGCAGGCAGGTCGATCGTGAGTCGCACGGGCTTGTCATCTTCGATCGCGTTCAGCTTAAGTTTCGACATAGGGCTCTCCTCAGCCACGGTAGGGCTCGAGCACGAGATCGCGGGTGACCAGGACGCGGACGGGGAAACCCGGCCGGATGGTGATGGTGGGCTGGACGTTGAGGGACCGGCCGACGATGCGCTGGCCGATCTGGTTGACGCTGTCCGACCCGCCGCGACGAATGGCACGGATCAGGTCATGCTCGCTGCCGCTGCCGCCGACCTCCGATCCGATGCTGAGCAGGGTCGAAAGGATGGCCGCCTTGAATAGCATTCCCCAATGATTGTCGAACTCGTCCTCGAGGCCAGCATAGCCCTCGGCATCGGCCCCCGGTTGGCGTTCCAGCACGATCGATCGTCCGTTCGGCATGATGAGCCGCGTCCAGACCAGGAGCGCCCTCGTCTGGCCGAACGAGATCTGCGCATCGTATTGTCCAATCAGGCGGGCGCCCTGCGGGATCAGGCGTGTCCTGCCGGTGGGGCTGTCGTAGACATCTTCGGTCACCTGGGCCGTCATCTGGCCAGGCAGGTCCGAGCGCAAACCGGTGAGCAGCGCCGCCGGGATGACAGCGCCTGCCTGAAGAACATGCGGACTGGCCGGCGCTTCGATACGGTCGCCGCTGACCGTGCGGCGATCGACGTTGCCATTGAGAAAGGCGAGCTTTCGATCCTGTGCGGCGAGGTCGCCAGCCGGACCACCTGGTGGACCAGGGACATTCGAAGGCGGCGTGGCCGTGGAGATCTGCCGAAGGTTGGTCGCGGCGAAGAGGCGGCTCAGTCGAGCCGCCTCCTGCTCCTGGGCGATGCGTTGTTTCTCTAGGTCCGGTGGTGCGGCGCCTGTAGCAGCGCTGGCGGCACCTGCATTGAGAATAGGCCGGCCCAGATCACCGGGAAGCGGCGGGCCGAGCGGGGGTACGTTCCTCGGGAGTCCAGCATAGTCGCGGGGCAGATTGGAAAGGCCGTCCGGCGTCGTGCGATTGTCGATGCCATAGAGTTCCGCCCTTTCGATCTGCTGGCCGGGTCGCAAAGCAAGGAACAACGCCGCTGCGATTGCGACCGCCAGGATAAGAGCAAGCACCACAATCACCTTGCGCGAAAGGCGGGTGACGGGTGCCCGACCCGGCCGAAGCCGCATCTGCAGCCGCGCTTCATCGCCCCCACGCGCAGCTGAATCGCTCGGGACGTCGGTCATGACTGCGGCCTGCCGTCGGTCCGGACGATGCGGACTTTCTTCTGCGTCTCGCCGCCCAACCGCAGTTCGGCTGCCGCAAACAGGCGGTCGACGATCATGTGATTGCCCTGGATACGGTAGTTGACGAGCTCGGCGCCGCCTGCGGGGCCGATCACCCAGAGCGGCGGCATCTCACCCTGGCCGATCCCGGTGGGGAACGCGATGAAGACCTGACGACCATCGTCGAAGGCGCGCAGCGGACGCCAGGGCGTTGTGTCGCCCTCGATCTTGTAGCGAAAATTGAGCGCGTTGATGTCCACGCCGCTCGCTACGGCGGTGCCAGCCACTTGCGGCCGCAGCGCCGGCTGCCTTCGCGACGCCTCCGACGCCACCTGCGCGGAACGAGGCGGTCGTGCCCCCAGCGGCGGTAGCGCCCGCACCCGCGATGCCGCCAATCGCCCGGCCCCCGGCGCCAATGGTTTCAGCCGCCAAGGCCGCACCGGCGACACCGGCGCCTGCGGCGGCGAGTCCTGTGCCGATGGCTGCACCGGTACCGAGCTGTGGGCCGCCTGCAATCAGGCCGTTGGCGATGCCGGCGCCAAAGATCGAGAGACCGAGCAGCGCCAGGGCCGCGAGGATCAGGGTCAGTGCGTCGTCGATCGTCGGCGGGTTGTTGAAGCCGCTCGTGAACTGGCCAAAGATCGTCGAGCCGATGCCCACGATGACGGCCAGAACAAGCACCTTCACGCCGCTGGAGAACACGTTGCCCAGCACTTTTTCGGCCAGGAAGGCGGTGCGGCCGAACAGGCCGAAGGGAACCAGGACGAAGCCGGCCAGGGTCGTGAGCTTGAACTCGATCAGGCTGACGAAGAGCTGGATCGCCATGATGAAGAAGCTGATGACGATGATCAGCCAGGCGATCAGCAGGATCATGATCTGGATGAAGTTGTCGAAGAAGCTGACGAAGCCCATCAGGCCGGAGATGGAATCGAGGATCGGCTTGCCGGCATCGATGCCGACCTGCGCCAGCCGCCCCGGCTGCAGGAGCTGGGCGGCGCTGATGGTGTTGCCGCCGGCCAGGAGGCCAAGACCGGCGAAAGAATGGTAGATGATCGACGCGAGGTTGTTGTAGTTGCCGAGGATGAGGGCGAAGACGCCGACATAGAGCGTCTTCCGGATAAGGCGTGCGAGCACCTGCTCATCCGGCGAGAAGGCCCAGAACAGCCCGGCCAAGGTGACGTCGATCACGATCAGCACGCCCGCGAGCCACTGGACGTCGCCCTGGATCAGACCGAAGCCAGAATCGATGTACTGGGTGAAGATGCCCAGGAACCGGTCGATGACGCCCGTGCCGCCCATGGCGCTGCCCGTCTGCTTCGCGTCAGCGGAACATGCGCACGGTCTGCGGCTGGTAGGCCGGCCCGTAGTCGAGGAAGCGCTGCAGCTGCTCGCGGGCCTGGGCCTGGCTTGCCACCGCACGCGCACTTTCCAGGCTCTGGGCGCGCGCAATAGACGCCATCACGGCGGTCAAGTCGGCGAGCTGATTGGTCTGCAGCGCGATGAGCTGGTTGCCGGACTGGGTGGCTTGCAGCGCTCCCGTCGCGGACTGGCTGGACGATACCAGGGCATCGATCTCGGCGCGCGTGCGATCGAGATTCTGGATGACGCCGGCCTGCACGCGCATGGCATCCTGGAACCCGGCCAGAGAGTTCTGCCAGCGTGTCTGGGCGTCTGCAACCAGCTGCGGTGAGGGCGTCGAGGCGGTGTAGCCCTGCGGATACCCCTTTGCCGCTGCGCGTCGGCGCGAAGCAAAGGACATGTTCGGGGCCGTCATGGCGGAGGTAATCTCCACGCCAGCGGCCGAGGAGGACGCCATCATCGGCTAGAAGACCGGCCTCACGAATCTCTCGTGTCTCGGCCCACCGCGCCGATCCGTAGGTGGTAACCCGCTTCGCTTCCCGAGCGCGCAGGACCGACATGGTCGTGGCCACGGCGACGGCCGCTAAGCCGCCAGCGGCCGCGATGTAACCGCCCTCGTCAAAGACATGGGGCGCATACCCCGGCAGTGGTTGCCGGCGGACGATCTCCCGCAATTCGAACGCGAACCGTTTGAAGGGCGAAAGGCTGGCCGACTTGACATGAAGATGCCGAAACTCGAACCGCCATCCGTGGGATTGGCGGCCCGCATGCTTGCGAACCACGCGATAGAGCCAGCGTTCCACGCCGCCGGTCAGCGCAAAATATCCACGGTCGATCGTCAGCACGAGCGCATCGTCGAGGACCGCGCGATAGAACCAGTCCGGCACGATCAGATCGATTCCGTCGGCGTTTCCATGAGCGTCGGCTCGTTCCGTCCATTCGTTGATCCAGGAGAAACGATGCATACGGCGCTCGTTGATCTGGCGCAGTGAGGTGGCGACCGTCGTCGATTGAAGCCGATCGAGCGCGGCCTTCAGGCGGTGATAGTCGCGTGCCCCCGTGCCGCGGCCGGCGAACGTGAGGATTTCCCGCGGCCGTGCCGCCATGAGGCGCGACGTTCGCAGTCCCGCATCCCGCGCTTCGACGATCTGGCTGGCGGCCCAGATCAACACGTCGGCATCCCAGATGGTCGCCATGCCGTATTCGGCCACCGCTTCGACGCGGATGGGCGATACGGTGCTGGACACCGTGCGCGGAGATGCCCGGACCGCCATGGCGGTCGCTCTTCTCGTAGAGGGCATTCACCCCGAACGAGACGCAATGGGCGAGCAGCGCGGCGCGGCGGGTGCCGTCGAGGGAGGCGAGCCAATCCCAAAGGGCGTCGTCGTCCTTGGGCAGTTCGGCCTTCCACGCCTCGTGCCGCTCGGCGACCGCCTGGGCGGAGGGGCTATCCTTCAGGTCGGCCGCCTGGACGGGGAAGAACACATGCCGCACCGAGGCATCCAGGCATGCGCCGGGGGCGCCGTGCTGGAAGGTATCAAAGCAGAGCTTGTGCAGCAGCACCGTCAGGGCGACCTGCGGGTCGTTCGCCACCGCATCCCGCAGCGCCAGGGTGCGGTGGGCCGTCAGCTCGCTGACCAGCCGCTCAGGCAGCGGCTTGACGACGTTGTCTCCATCGTCGTCATCATCCAGCTCGCTGCCGCCGATGGTGATGACGGTGCGCTGCACATCAGAAGCGGCAGGTGCCGTCCCCTCGGCGTTACGGGCCTTGCCTTCCGCCGGCCCTTCGCAGCCGACTGGCATTGACGGCTTGTCCTCCGGCCGGACATAGCCTCGATCGACATTCAGATGTCCGTCAACGTCGATGCTGACGAACACACCAGCGCATGCGATCTCGGTCGGCTCATAACGCACCGGCCGATTCTCGAAGGCTGCGAGCGCCGCCTCGATCTCGCCCAAGCGGACATCGACCTCGTCCGGCAACTCGTCAGCACGTTCGCATTCGATCTCGAGTTTCGTCTGCTCGGCGGTCAGAGCGTCAAACGTCACCTGCTCGGCCGGAGTGAGCTCGATCATCACGCCGTCAAGTTGCCGAAGATGGCTCATGTGGCCATAGCGGAAATCGACGGCGACCTCGATCCACTTCCAGCCTTCGGCGGCGACCTTCTCGGCCGCCGCAGCCAACCTCTCGGTCGCCAACCGGTCGAGCAAGGCGACGTCCTCAAACCAGCCACCGCTGTCGTCCTCGAACAGGTCGCGCAGGATCGCGCCGCCAGCAGCTTCGTAGGCCTCTGCACCGACGAACCGCGCCCGCCGGTCCGAGCCGCGGACGGCGCTCTCGGTGAGCTGGCGCCGGATCAAGTACGGCTCCTTGTCGTAGGATTGCTGAAGCGCCTCCCAGACCTGCTCCTGGCGGACATGATCAGTGGTGACGGTGAAAGCCATGAGCTGCTCCAGGGTCATGCCATCCTCGGCATAGATCTCGAGGAGCTTCTCGGACACGGCTGCCAAGCGCAGCCGCTGCTTGACCACGGCGGGCGCGACGAAGAAGCGGGCGGCGATCTCCTCCTCGCCGGTGCCCTGGTCGCGTAAGACCTTGAAGGCGCGGAACTGATCCAGCGGATGCAGGGCGACGCGCTGGACGTTCTCGGCCAGCGAATCCTCTTCCGCCGACACCTCGACGCCAGGATCGCGCACGATGCAGGGGATGAGTGCCGTCTTCGACAGGCGCTTCTGCCTGACCAGGCGTTCGAGGGCCCGGTAGCGGCGGCCGCCGGCCGGGATCTCGAACTGGCCGGTCTCAGCACCTTCGGCGTCGACGACCGGCCGGACGTTGAGGCTCTGCAGGAGCCCACGCCGGGCAATGTCCTCGGCCAGGTCCTCGACCGAGACGCCCGCCTTCAGACGCCGGACGTTCGACTGGCTGAGCGCCAGCTTGTTGAAGGGGATGTCGCGCGAGGCGCTGAGGATGATCTTCTGAACGGCCTTTGCCATGTCGGGATACTCCGCGACGGACGGCCGGGAGACTCTCTCTCGACCTGAAAATCCGTCACGGAAACCGGCGCAGCCCTCTCCCTCTCGATTGTCGGCAAAGCGGGAACGGGGAGGTGTGCCAGTCCGAAGGGCGGCTCCGGAGGCCGCTAGCTCTCCGTAGGCGGTCGACTAGGACATGGTGCGGTAAAGCCGGATGAGCTCATTCACTGCTTACGTTCATGCCAGTTGCGGCGTCGAGCGCGTCGGCGAAGGCGCCCGTTGCGCGTCCAGACTCGCGTCATCCCGCCAGCCATACGTCTCAAGGCGATCAACCCGCTAAGGAATCGCATTTCGTGGGAGATGGTGCGGGCGGTCGGAATCGAACCGACACTCTGTCACCAGAACAGGATTTTGAATCCAGCGCGTCTACCAGTTCCGCCACGCCCGCCAATCGTCGCCGAGAGTTCCCTTGCCGTATGCACCTATTTTGCACCTAGCTCGATTGCCACCGCACCGACGCGCCATGCCCTAGCCGCTCAACCCTCGAAAATCAAAGGTCTTTTCCGAACCGCGCGCTAAACGTCGCAGGGTAGACAAACCACTTTTTGAGTCAGGCGCGTCTACCAATTCCGCCACGGGGGCACGCTGTCGTGCGGCGCGAATAAAGCCGATGGGCGGAACCGGGTCAACGCTTGCCGGCTCCTCTTTCGTCCGGTTTCATGGCGCCGCCACCCAAGAAACGCCGCCTGGAGGAAGTTCAGAGTGCATCCGTACATCCACGCCCAGAAGAACCCGGGCAAGCCGGCCTATGTCATGGCCGGCAGCGGCGAGACGGTGACCTATCGGCAGCTCGACGAACAATCCAACCGCATCGCGCAACTGTTCCGCTCTATGGGACTCAAGGCCGGCGACCACATCGCCCTCTTCCTCGAGAACAATGCCCGCTTCTTCGAGATCTGCTGGGGCGCCCAACGTTCGGGTCTCGTCTATACCGCCATCAGCTCGCGGCTGACGGCGGCCGAGGTCGACTACATCGTCACCGACTGCGGCGCCCGGCTCTTCGTCACCTCGAAGTATCTCGCCGAGAGGGCCGCCGAGCTGGCGCCGCTGATGAAGGGCGTCGCCAGCCGCTTCATGATCGACGGTATCGTCACCGGTTATCAGTCGTGGGAGGACACGGTCGCCAGGTTCCCGGCGACGCCGATCGCCGACCAGACCGCGGGCCACGACATGCTTTATTCGTCGGGCACGACCGGCCGTCCCAAGGGCGTCATGCCGGTCGTCGAGCCGCAGCCGATCGACTACGACAACCCGCTGCTCGCCATCAGCCGCAAGCTCTACGGCATCGACCAGGACACGATCTATCTCTCGCCGGCGCCGCTCTATCACGCAGCGCCGCTGCGCTTCAACATGAGCGTCATGCGGCTGGGCGGCACGTCGGTGATCATGGAGCACTTCGACGCCGAGGAATTCCTGAAACTCATTCCGAAGTACAAGGCCACCCATACCCAGGTCGTGCCGACCATGTTCGTGCGCTTCCTGAAGCTGTCCGACGAGGTCCGCACGAAATACGACATGTCCTCGCTCAGGTGCGCGATCCACGCCGCCGCGCCCTGCCCCATCCCGACCAAGGAAGCGATGATCAAGTGGTGGGGCCCGATCATCTGGGAATACTACGGCGGCACCGAGGGCAACGGCCTCACCATGTGCAATGCCCAGGAATGGATGGCGCACAAGGGAACCGTCGGCCGCGCCATCGTCGGCAAGCTCAAGATCTGCGACGACGAGGCCAACGAGCTGCCGTCGGGCGACTCCGGCACCGTCTACTTCGCCGAGGGGCGGCCGTTCGAGTACCACAACGATCCGAAGAAGACCGCCGAATCGCGCCACCCCAAGGGTTGGACCACCTTGGGCGACGTGGGCTACGTCGATGCCGACGGCTTCCTGCACCTGACGGACCGCAAGGCGTTCATGATCATCGCCGGCGGCGTCAACATCTACCCGCAGGAATGCGAGAACCTGCTGATCAATCATCCCAAGGTCATGGATTGCGCCGTGTTCGGCGTGCCCAACGACGATTTCGGCGAGGAAGTGAAGGCGGTGGTACAGCCCCGCGATATGGCCGACGCCGGCCCGGCCCTGGCCGAGGAGCTGATCGCCTACTGCAGGCAGCACCTCTCGGCCATCAAGTGCCCGCGCAGCGTCGATTTCGAGGCCGAACTGCCGCGCCATCCGACCGGCAAGCTTTACAAGCGCCTGCTGCGCGACCGCTATTGGCAGGGCCGAGCCGCCAAGATCTGACTCGACTCCCACCTTATTAACCATATATACGGTTAGTCGATCGACGGAGGCTAGCCATGACTGCAGAGCTGCGCGCGCTCAACGCCAGGTTCATCCATAACTTCATCACCAACGACGTGCCCTCGCACGATGCCATCCTGCACAAGGATTTCATCTGCATCACGCCGGCGGGCGGGCGCGTCGGCCGGATGGACTATCTGAAGGCCTGGGCGACCGGCTTCGATGCCGAGCGCATCCCCTACTTCGACTACCGCGACGAGCTGATCCATGTGTTCGGCGCGACGGCGCTGCTGCGCTCGACCAACAAGAGCATCCGGGTCAAGAACGGCGTCGAGAGCACCGGCATGACGATGTACACCGACGCCTATGTTCACCAGGACGGCGCGTGGAAATGCATCCAGGCGCAGATCACGCCGGTGGCGCCCGCCAACTACCCGCCCGACGAAACCATCGTGAAGAAATACGTCAGGGGAAAGCTCCAGCCCTAGCGGGGCATGCTATTGGTGTCTCCCTGTTCCAGGGAGATTCGCCATGAAGGCAGCAGTTGTCGGAGAAAACGGCGTCGAAGTTCGCGAGGCACCCAAGCCCTCGCCCAAGCCCAACGAAATTCTGATCAAGGTGAAGGCGGCCTCGCTCAACCGCGCCGACCTTGCGGTGGCTTCAGGCCACGCCCATGGCCGGGTCGGCGGCCCGGGCACCATCGTCGGCCTGGAATGCGCCGGCGAGGTCGAGGCAGTCGGTGCCGACGTGAAGGATTTCAAGCCCGGCGACCGGGTCATGAGTTCCGCGGCCGGCGGGTTCGCCGAATATGCCGTCGCGGATTGGGGCCGCGCCCACAAGATCCCCGCCAACAACATGAGCTACGAGCAGGCGGCCTGCATGCCGGTGGCGGTGCAGACCATGCACAATGCCCTGGTCGGCGCCGGCCGGCTCAAGAGGCCTGAGTCGGTGCTGATCCAGGGCGCCAGTTCAGGTGTCGGACTGCTCGGCATGCAGATCGCCAAGTTCCTCGGCGCCTCGATCGTCATGGGCACCTCCACTAACGATGGCCGCCGTGCGCGGCTGAAAGAGTTCGACTGCGATCTCGCGCTGGACACGCGCGACCCGAAGTGGCCGGACAAGGTCAAGGAAGCGACCGGCGGCAAGGGAGTCGATCTGATCGTCGACCAGGTGTCGGGCGGCGTGATGAACCAGAACATGGAGGCCGCCGCCATCCTTGGCCGCATCGTCAACGTCGGTCGTCTCGGTGGCATGAAAGGCGAGTTCAACTTCGACCTGCATGCGCTGAAGCGCATCGACTATATCGGTGTCACCTTCCGGACCCGCAGTCCCGAGGAAGTGCGCGATATCGTGAAGGCGGCCCGTGCCGACCTGTGGCCGGCCATCGAGGCGGGCAAGCTCAGCCTGCCGATCGACAAGACCTTCCCGCTGGCCCAGGCCGTCGAGGCGCTTGCGCACATGAAGGCCAATGCCCATTTTGGCAAGATCGTCCTCGTCGTCTGAGGATACCTTGTCGTCCTGAGCGCAGCGAAGGACCTAGCCTCTCAACAGGGGCTTCGGTCCCACCGAAAGATCCTTCGCTTCGCTCAGGATGACAGCGGCGTTTGAAACAAGGTGCTTCCATGAGCAGCAAATCCATCAACCACCTCGCCACCGCCGACGGTCTCTTCTTCGGCAGGGGTGGGCTCGATCAGCGCAAGACCTCGAAAATGGTCGATGAGGCGCTGGCCGGCACCGACGACGGCGAGCTGTTCCTGGAATATGTCCAGAGCGAGAGCCTGTCGTTCGACGACGGCAAGCTGAAGAGCGCCGCCTTCGACACCACGCAGGGCTTCGGCCTGCGCGCCGTGGCGGGCGATTCGACGGGCTTCGCGCACGCATCGGCGCTCGACGAGCACGCCCTGAAACGGGCCGCCGCGACGGTCAAGTCGGTCCGCACCGGCCGTTCGTCCAAATCGGACGAATCGCCGCGCGGCACCAACCGTCTGCTCTATGCCGACGACAATCCGATCGATGGCGAGCCCTTCGCCCGCAAGGTCGCTCTGCTGGAAGAGATCGATGCCTATGTGCGGGCCAAGGAGCCCAAGGCCCGTCAGGTCTCGATCTCGCTGGCGGGATCGTGGCAGGTCGTCGAGATCATCCGCGCCGGCGGCTGGCGCGCTGCCGACGTGCGCCCGCTGGTGCGGCTGAACGTCAGCGTCGTCTGCGCCGACGGCACGCGCATGGAAGCCGGCAGCACCGGCAGCGGCCGTCGCGCCGCCTACGGCGATATCTTCAAACCCGACTATTGGAAGCGTGAGGCCGACGAGGCCATCCGCCAGGCTTTGGTCAATCTCGAGTCGGTCGATACGCCGGCGGGCGAGATGCCCGTGGTGCTGGGCGCCGGCTGGTCGGGCGTGCTGTGGCACGAAGCCGTCGGCCACGGCCTGGAAGGCGACTTCCACCGCAAGAAGACCTCGGTGTTCAGTCACATGATGGGCGACATGATCGCCTCGCCCGGAGTCACCGTGGTCGACGATGGCACGCTCAACGACCGCCGTGGCTCGCTCACCATCGACGACGAGGGTACGCCCACCCAGCGCAACGTGCTGATCGAGAACGGCCGCCTGGTCGGGTTGATGCAGGATCGCCAGAATGCCCGCCTGATGGGCAGCAAGCCGACCGGCAACGGCCGCCGCCAGAGCCACGCCTATGCGCCGATGCCGCGCATGACCAACACCATCATGCTGGGCGGCGACAAGGATCCCAAGGAGATCATCGCCTCGGTGAAGAAGGGCCTCTATGCCGCCAACTTTGGCGGCGGCCAGGTCGATATCGTCTCGGGCAAGTTCGTGTTCAGCTGCACCGAAGCCTACCTAATCGAAAACGGCAAGCTCGGCCGGCCGGTCAAGGGCGCCACCCTGATCGGTGCGGGTTCCGAAGCGCTGACCAAGGTCGGCATGGTCGGCAACGACATGTCGCTCGATCCCGGCATCGGGACCTGCGGCAAGGACGGCCAGGGTGTGCCGGTCGGCGTCGGCCAGCCGACCTTGCGCATCGACGCGCTCACCGTCGGCGGCACGGCGACCTGAGCGGGAAGGCCGATGCGCCCTGAGGATGTCCTGCCCGACGACGTCAATCGCGGCGAGCTCGGCGGCATTTCAATCCACAAGGGATCGGTCGGTGCCTTTCTCGCCAATGCGCGCATTATCGCCGATCCCGCCGTCTCCGCGGAGGATCGCGCCGCCGCCGAGCGCGACCTCGTCGCGCTACTGCCGGGGTTGCGCGCTCTGGGCCTGTTCGACGTGCTCGCCATCCGGGACGAGAAGCTGCGCGCGCTCGTCAACCGGCACCTGTCGGGCCGTTAGAACGGTTTGCTAGGCCTTGGCCGGCACCTTCGTATAGTCGGCGTCGCTCACCGGCTCCAACCAGCTTGTGGCCCGGCCCTGATCGTCGGTCTCCGACATGGCGAGATGGCACATCATCGTGTCCGGTGCCGAGCCATGCCAGTGGCGCGCGTTGGGCGGAATGACGACGGTGTCACCCGCCGCGATCTCCTGCACCGGCTCGCCCTCGAGCTGGTAGCGGCCGACGCCCGACAGCACATAGAGGACTTGGCCGACCGCATGCTGGTGCCAGTTGGTGCGTCCGCCCGGCATGAACGTCACACGCGAGGCGCGCAGCCGCGAGGGGCCCTCGGGTGCATAGACCGGATCAGAGAGGACGGAGCCGACGAAATTCGCGGCTTCTGCCTTGGTGGTCGGGCGGGACGCGGCCCGCATGATTCTTGGGTGCATGACAATCCTCGCTCTCTCGCGTGGGCAATCCAAGCCTATCGCGTCTCCGCCAACCTCAGCGACTCCAGAAAGCGGGTCGCGGCGCTCATCGACTTCATGTCACCCTTGGTGGTGACCAGCATCCGGTAGAGCCGGTCCTTGACGATGTAGGTGCGCATCATCACGCGCGAGGCGTTGGTGTCCTCGATGTCGAGGGCATAGCCGTCCCAGCCCTGCAATTTCACCGGCTCGTCCAGCACGTACTTGAAGCGGGCACGGGGAAACGCCTTCTCGGCCTCGCCGCGACCGAGATCGCGCGCCATCTCCTTGGTGTCGCGGCTGGAGAACCAGCCCGCGTCGTAGTCGACATAGTCGAAATCGAACAATTCATCGTCACGCTTGGACTGCCAGGCCACGCGCTCGCCGGCGTGCCCCTTCTCCTTCTCGGCGGCCGCAGTCTTGTTGGCGGGTGCCGGCATTTCCAGCCGGAACCTGAGATCGCTGCCGACGACGGTCTGCCAATCGGCAGGCTGCGCACTCGCCATCACGGGCACCGTCAGGAGAGAGAAAACGAGGAGGCGACGTTTCATGCGGGTGGCACGAGGTCTTTGCGGCCCGACCAGTCCCAGGCGACGCCGGTGCGTGAGATGCCGAGCAGCAGGCCGTGCAGTTCCTTCGGGTGCACCCAGCCGCCGTCGGGCTCGGTGACGGGATCGGCGCCACGCGGCGTGTAGCGGGCATTGGCGTCGAGCAGGCGCTGGCGCACCGCCGGCCAGTCATGGACCTCGACGTAGCACATGTAGAGCGAGTCGCCGTGCTTGTGGGCGTAGCGGCCCATGGCATGGACGTTGTCGGTGACCTGGCTGAGCTCGATGCGGTCGAGCCGGTTGGGCGGATCGAACAGGGTGAGCGTGCCGATATAGCCGAAGCGCTCGCTGCCGATCTCGCTGAACCGCGCCGGGTCGAGGCCGAACAGGCCGGCATAGACCGCCGCGGCGCGGCGCCAGTCGCTGATCAGCGTGTTGGTCGTCTCGTAGAGGAACGACACCGGCCCGACGCGCGGCCTATAAGTGCTCTCGGAAATCACGATCGGCAGCCCGAAGGTGGCCTCGGCGCTAAGGTAGAGCTGTTCGCCGTCGAGATCGTAGGCGATGCCCAGCCCCTCCCAGCGCTTGGCCATGCTGTCGAGATCGGCGGTGCAGTAGCCTGCCGTCATCAGCCCCTCGCCGCGCTTGGCGAGGAAATCCTGGGCGAGGCCCGCGCCGTCGGGTTCGCAGAGCTCGAACTCGCTTTCGCCAACCGCAAGGATCGTCCGCTTGGCCGCAAGGTGGCGGCTGTGGTCGCGGCGCGCGACTTCGCAGCCCAGCAGCTGGCCGTAGCGTTGCGCCGCCTTGGCGGCGTCGTGCACGGCAATCTGGACGCGATCGCAACGGTCGAGCATGAGCCCAGCCTACCTCAGTACGAATACTCGCGGAACAGCGGTGCGAAGGCGCCCTGCCACTCGCCCCGCCATTTGGCGAGCAGTTCGTCAGCCGGCGCCAGACCGCTGTCGACGGCACGGTCGAGCGGAAACAGATGGACGGTCTCGTCGTTGCCACGCTCGTCGAGACATCGGCGAGCCTTCAGCCCGGCATGGGCGATCGCCACGACCTCGCGCGCCAGCGCGTTCAGCGGCCGGCCGCGAAACACCGTGGCGAGCCCGGTCTTGGGCGTCTCGGCGCGCAGGAAATCGTGGTCCGCGGCGGTCCAATCCTTCACCAGATCCCAGGCGGCATCGAGCGCACCCTGGTCATAGAGCAGGCCGACCCACAGCGCGGGCAAGGCGTTCAGCGCCGCCCACGGCCCCGAATCAGCGCCGCGCATTTCCAGGTAGCGCTTCAGCCGGACCTCAGGGAACGCCGTGGTGACGTGATCGCCCCAGTCGTTCAGGGTCGGCAGCTCACCCGGCCGGGCCGGCAGCTTGCCTTTCAGGAAATCGCGAAAGCTCTGGCCGGAGGCATCGATGTACTTGCCGTCGCGATAGACGAAGTACATCGGCACATCGAGCATGTAGTCGACATAGCGCTCGAAGCCGAAGCCCGGCTCGAACACGAACGGCAGCACGCCGCAGCGGTCGGGATCGGTATCCGTCCAGATGTGGCTGCGGTAGCTCTTGAAGCCGACTGCCTTGCCCTCGACGAAAGGTGAGTTGGCGAACAGCGCCGTCGCCACCGGCTGCAATGCCAACGACACCCGGAACTTCTTCACCATGTCGGCTTCCGATTCGAAGTCGAGATTGGTCTGCACCGTGCAGGTGCGCAGCATCATGTCGAGGCCGAGCTTGCCCTTCTTGGGCATGTAGTCGCGCATGATCTTGTAGCGGCCCTTGGGCATCCAGTGGATGTCCTCGCGCTTCCATTGCGGCGCGAAGCCGAGCCCGATGAAGCCCGCGCCGATTTCACCGGCAACCTCGCCGACCTCGCGCAGATGCTGGGAATTCTCGGCCGCCGTCTCGTGCACTGTCTCGAGAGGCGCGCCCGACAGCTCGAACTGGCCGCCTGGTTCGAGCGTGATGCTGGCCATGTCGCGCAACAGCGCGATCGGGTTGTTGCCCTCGATGACCGGCTTCCAGCCGAACCGGGTCAGGCCTTCCAGAAGCGCGCGGATGCCATCAGGCCCTTCATAGGCGAGCGGCTTCAACGTCGCCTTGTGGTAGCCGAACTTCTCGTGCTCGGTGCCCATGCGCCAGGCGGCGCGTGGCTTGTTGCCGGCGACGAAATACTCGATCAGCTGCCGCCGATTTTCAATCGGCGCGCCGCCGCCCGACGGTGGTGCGGACATGCGTTGTCGACTCCCTGGTCGCCCGCGGCCTTCTGAGGGTCGGGAGCGGCGCGGCCACATGAGCATTTCTCACGCGAGCACGCGGCTGGTTCATGATGTTCAGGTTCCCGTCTCCCATGCCGACGGGGGCGAGCGCAAGCGGTCAGACGGTAACCTTGGATGTGCGATAATCAGCGGGCAGACGGGGTGTCGGCTGTCGCCAATCACCCACCAGCGCCTGCCAGCAGGCGAGCGCCGCCAGGGCTGCGGTATCGGCCCGGAGGATGCGCGGACCGAGCCCCACTGCCATTACATCCTTTATGCGACGAAGGGCCGTGAGCTCTTCGTGGGCAAAGCCGCCTTCGGGGCCGATGATGATCGCCCATGGCGCCGCACGGGCCGCGGCATCGAGCCCGCCCAGCGCCTCGGCGATCGGCGGGCCGCCGCCTGTTTCGTCGCATATCAACAGGCGCCTTCCCTCCGGCCAGTCGGCAAGCAGCCGCGCGAGATCGATCGGCAGCCGCACTTCAGGCACGCTCAAGCGCTCGGTCTGCTCCGCGGCTTCGACCGCATTGGCGCGCAGGCGCTCGACATTGACCCGCTCGACGGCGGTATGGCGCGTGAGCACCGGCTGCAGGACGGCGACACCGAGTTCGGTCGCCTTCTCGGCAATATAGTCGATGCGCGCACGCTTGACCGGCGCGAAGCAGAGCCAGACGTCGGGCTCGGCTGCCTGCGTGCGCGTGCACTCGCCGACTTCGCCCACGGCCGCCTTCTTGCCGCGGCCGGAGAACGTGGCCCGCCATTCGCCGTCGCGGCCGTTGAACAACAGCAGTGGCGCGCCATCGGGACGCCGCATGACATGGCGCAGATAATGGACCTGCGCCTCGTCCAGCGGCGCCTCGAGCCCGGCGGCGAGATCGGCTTCGACGAAGAGACGCGATACGCTCATGGAGTTCCCGGCTTCATGGCTGCATGATGCCGCCATGACCGCCGACGGAACAACCGGCTTTACTGATATCAACCGCCAGCACTGGTCGCTCCGCTACTTGCCGCCGTGGGCCCGGCCGTATGGCCGCCTGTCGCGCTGGGATCGGCCGATCGGCACCTGGCTGCTGCTGTTTCCCTGCTGGTGGTCGCTCACCCTCGGCCTGGCCCCCCAGTGGGGCCGCCTGACCGGCTGGATGGCGCTGTTTGCGCTCGGTGCGCTCGCCATGCGCGGTGCCGGCTGCACCTGGAACGACATCGTCGACCGCAAGATCGATGCCCAGGTCGAGCGCACGCGCGGCCGTCCGCTGCCATCGGGCGAGGTCAAGCTGCGCAACGCGCTGATCTGGACGGCACTGCAGTCGCTGGTGGGCGTCGCCATCCTCTTCAAGCTGAACAAGTTCGCGGGTGGCGTGGCGCTGGCCTCCCTGATCCTGGTCGCGATCTATCCGACCATGAAGCGCCTCACCTCGTGGCCCCAGTTCGTGCTGGGCCTCGCCTTCAACTGGGGCGCCCTGGTCGGATACGCCGCCGTCACCGGTGAGCTTTCGTGGGCCGCGGTCGCGCTCTACGCCGGCGGTGTCGCCTGGACGATGGTCTACGACACGATCTACGCCATGCAGGACCAGCGCGACGATGCCGTCATCGGCGTGCGCTCGACGGCCCGGCGCTTTGCGGCGGCGCCCCGGCACTGGCTCACGTTGTTCGCGGTGCTGGCCATCGGCGCCTGGGTGCTGGCAGGCTATCTCGCCGCGCTGGGTCCGCTCTACTTCGCGATCCTGGCCGCCGTCGCCCTGCACTTCGTCTGGCAGATCGCCTTCCTACGCCAGAACGATCCCGCCGATTGCCACTTCAAGTTCAAGGCCAATGCCCTGGTCGGCTGGCTGCTGCTGGCAGCGATTGCCGCCGGCCACCTGACCTTGCGCTGATGGCGCGCCTGCCGGTCGATCCCGAGGGTTTCATCCGCAACAATACCGCCCTCGAAGCGCCGGTCATGGTGCCGGAGTTCAAGCTATGGCTCGCCACCGAATATGTGCCGATCTGGCAGGCGACCGAATCGTGGCTGGACGAGCACAACGTCGATCCGCCCTACTGGGCCTTCTGCTGGCCGGGCGGCCAGGCGATCGCGCGCTACCTGCTCGACAATCCCGAGCAGGTGCGCGGCAAGCGCGTGATCGACTTCGCCGCGGGCTCCGGCGTCTCCTCCCTGGCCGCGGCGCGCGCAGGCGCGCTATCGGTGATCGCCAACGACATCGATGCACTGTCCCTGGTGGCGGCGCGGCTCAACGGCGAGGCCAACAACCTTGCCGTCGATGTCAGTGCGGAGGATTGGCTGGCCGGCCCCGACGGTGCCCCTGATGCCGACGTGGTGATTGCAGGCGATGTCTGTTACGAGCGCGAGATGTCGGTGCGGGCGCTGGCCTGGCTGCGCGGCCACGCCAGGCTCGGCCGGCTGGTGCTGCTGGGCGATCCAGGCCGCAACTACTTCAGCGCCCAGGGTCTCGAAGAGCGTGCCCGCTACGACATCCCGACCTCGCTCCAGCTCGAGAACCGGGGCATGCGCGAGACGGTGGTATGGCGCGTGTTGCCTCATCCCTAGGCAGCGTTCAAATTTCCTTCACTGTTCTTTCACATAGGATTGGGCTAAACGCCCTCGCGCATGCCCCAGAAAACGAAATCCACCATCAAGCCCGCCGACTTCGCGAGCCTCTACGAGGGTTTTAACGCCCCGGTCTCGCGCTTCGACTGCGGCCGCAAGTGCGCGCCGCTGAACGACGGCGAGCCCGTATGCTGCTCGACCCAGAACGCCGTACCGGTGGTCCACAAGGTCGAGTTCGACCTGCTGAAGACCCGCACCGACCTGTGGTCGAAGTTCAAGCCCTACGACTACGCCACCAAGCAGATCGTGGCCGAGCTGACCTCGGACTGCATGGCCATCCACTGCAAGGGCGCCCGGCACTGCGAGCGCGACAACCGCACCATCGCCTGCCGCGGC
>Ga0163144_10006338_pt1 | contig 26114 bp, 17 predicted proteins | sample OliLak19BULKMAT1_FD_123175 | JGI IMG/M metagenome (GOLD analysis project Ga0163144, IMG submission 123175) | Freshwater microbial mat bacterial communities from Lake Vanda, McMurdo Dry Valleys, Antarctica - Oligotrophic Lake LV.19.BULKMAT1 | ecosystem: Environmental > Aquatic > Freshwater >...
CATCGTAACCAGATTATGGAGCCCGTTTTTCGGCCGAAGCCAGGAAATACGCCTGGTTTCGGCCGTTATATTTTTATCTTACCATATCATTACCAATGAGTTGCGAAGTCGGGACAGGCTCTACAATAATTCCGACAATTTCGTTCCGCAAAGCACCCTCACAATCCTTGGCACGCAACTTGGGCCGCGCTTCGGGAAAGGCGAGGACTACGGCCTGAAGTTCCGTCTTCTCGGCGGACGGATATTTACGAGCGTAACGCGCTATAGTGTTAGCGAGGTAAATCGCATGAATTTTGCAAACGGCAACCTCATAATTCTGATTAACACACTCTTTCAAGCAGTCGGCGATCCGACGACAGTTGCAGGTCCAACGTCCCGCGATAGCGTCGACACAGAGGGTAAGGGCTATGAATTCGAAGTCACCGCCAATCCCACATCTCAGTGGCGACTCACGGCGAATTTTTCCCAGACGGACGGCCTTCAAGCCAACAACCAACCGAGACTCCGTGCCTACATCGATGAGCACCGTCCTGCTTGGGAGGCGCAGAGCAGCCGCCCACTGATACCGCCCGTGCCAAGCGTCGCCGTAGCGCCGATCGATCCGCTGACTGGTTTGCCATCAACCGTCGCGACCGGATTGCGCGCTGCTGATAGTCACATCCTGAACATACTCGGTGCCAACGGCGTCACCCGCCGTCAGCTCCGCGAATACAATGCCAGTCTCTTCACCGCCTACACTTTCCGTTCCGGGAACAAGTTGATTAACGGATTCACCGCCGGCGCCGGCGTGCGTTATCGTGGAGCGCCGGTAATCGGCTATATCAACGGCCTCGAGTCCGTTTTTGGAGAATCGGAGACCACCGCCAACCTGATGTTCGCAAAGAGCGTCCGGATTCTCGATCGCAACGTTCGTTTTCAGGCGAACCTCGATAATATCTTCGATTTGGATAAACCGATTCCCGCATATGGCGACGTCAACGGGGTTAACCGCTACCTTTATCCGAATCCGTTCCGCGCGACGCTGTCGGCTACGATCAATCTCTGATCGAAAGCTTGTCCGACTTTCGTGCGGCATTTGACGCACGACAAGTTGGGCCGAAAAACGTCCCAGGATGATCCCGTGCCAGGCCACTCCGCGTTCGCGCTCTTCCGTGGTGATGCATATCCTGGCTTGGGTGCTTTGGCCCTTCTCCGGGTCCGGGTGCCCGCCGGGGCTGGATCTGCCGGGTACGGGGTTGCTGACGGAGGGGCGCTCTGCCGGATTGTTTCCACCGTGGCTTTCGTGAACGTTCTGCCAGACCGGTGGGGCGTTCCCCCAAGACACCTCGCCTTCGGCTTTTCCTGGCCGGGCAGGAAGGGGAGGAGGAAAAACATTAGATAGGTTCAGCTTCTTTTGCCGCTGTTTGTTGGTAGTCTGTCGATGACGGTGGCGTCACCGGCCGCCCGATCAGCCAGAAGAAAATTCCAACCCCTTTATTTGACGGACCGGTATCCTTTATGAAAAAATCAATCTCGCCAACCACTTCAACCGGAACTTCGCGCCGGGTATTTCTCCAGGCGTCTGCCACCGTCCTCTCCGCCTCCGCGTTTGGAGCGCTCGGAACCGCGGGGCTTGAGCCTGCGGCCGGGCCATCCGTGCCATCGTCGGTCCCGTCCGGGCAGACGGACGTTTTGCCCAGAACGATTCATCCCTATCCCAACAAGGCGAGATGGGGCGAGGGAGTGTGTCCCCTCGGCCAGCGCGTCACCCTTCGCTTGGCCCGGGACACCGATCCCGGCGTGGTCGAAATGCTGCGAGAAACCTGGCGGCAGTTCGTGCTCGACGCAGTGGCGCTTGAAGTGACGCCGGACGTGGAGCTGGCCTCCCACCAGTTTACGCTGGCTCCGGCCGATCAAGGCTCCATCCGCCTGCCCGGACGGGAGCCCAATGCCACCTATGCGCTGAGCGTGACGGCGGAGGGCGCGGCGGCGAGTGCAACGGATGTGGCCGGGGTGCGCTACGCTTGGTTCACGCTGCTGCAGTTGCTTCAGGCCAGGGACTCCTCCGACGGCGGGCTCGGGTTCACGCTGGCGCAGGTGGAAATCCAGGACTGGCCGGCGCTGCGGTTCCGGGGTTTGCACCTGTGTGTGTTCCCGGAAACTACGTCACTGATGATCGAGAAGGCGATCCGGCTTGCCGCGTTCCTTAAGTTCACCCACGTGGTCCTTGAGTTTTGGGGCACGTTACAGCTCGATGCCTTGAAGGAACTGGCGTGGCCCGACGCTTGGACCAAAGAGCAGGCAGGCGCTCTGGTTGCAATCGCTCGCGCGATGGGGCTGGAGGTTATCCCTATGTTCAATGGTTGGGGTCACGCCGCCAACTCCCGGATTAGATACGGACGCCACGTCGTGCTCGACCAAAATCCGCGGCTTGCCTCACTATTTGAGCCGGATGGGTGGACTTGGTGCCTGACCAACCCCCGAGCGCAGGAGCTGCTCCGGCGTGTGTACGACGAATTGATCGAGTTCGCCGGACCAGGGCAATATTTTCACCTGGGCTGCGATGAGTCCTACTCGCACGCGACCTGCGATCGCTGCCGTCGGACCGATCGCGTGAAACTTTTTGCCGATCACGTCAACAACCTTGCCGCCCATGTGGAGAAACGCGGCCGTCGCGCCATTATGTGGGGCGACCCGTTGCTGGAGCATGACAAATGGTCATCTGATTACAGGGCAAAAGGGACTCCCTCGTTGCCAACGCACGAATCGATCGACCGGATATCGCGCAAGATCGTGGTTGCCGACTGGCAGTACAATATTCACCAGGGCGACATCGCCACCCTCGCTCATTTCCGCCGTTACGGATTCGAGACGCTCGGGTGCTCATGGAATAACCTCGGTAATATTCGCACCCAAGCGAAAGCCATCACCGCCAACGGAAGTCTTGGTCTGCTGATGACCACATGGCATCACCTTGTGCAAAGCATCCCGAAGCTACCGTTTGTCGCCGCCGTCTCTTGGTCGGAGAAACAAGACGTTCTCAATATGAACCACCTCTCGGTCGATCGCTCGTTCACCACGACAGCGACCATTCTGCGCAAGCTAGTGCCTGCGGGAGGGAATTTCGAGCGCGCTGGTTGGAACCCTTTCGAAATGCCAGCTGAGACAGATTGACGGTCTTAAAGCGAACTCAACATGCCTGTGATATCATCACTACTATCTGGAAACCCTCCGGTGCATGAGGCAAAACGGACGTATTTCGCAGCATTCTGCGTCACTTACGAACAGCCTTCTTCTGTCCGCGCGCGGAACCGCGGATTTTGAAATAGTGGGCTCAAAACTGATGAAGGCGATTCTTCTTTGCTTGCCCATTGCTGCCACGGTTGGGCTGGCAGATGAGCTATTACCGCGTCGTGTACTTTCGCTCGACGGTGTTTGGCAGATCGCCGATGGGCGAATCGATGAACCGCCTACCACCTTCGATCACACCGTGCCGGTGCCCGGCCTCGTCACATTAGCCACGCCGGCGTTCGATCCCCCGCCCGGGCCCGTTGTATCCGATCGCTACAGTCGACCGCAGAAGGATCCGGCACGCGATGCGTTTTGGTATCGTCGCACATTCCACTTCGACGGGCAAGTGCCAGCCGTTGCACGGCTCAAAGTTAGCAAGGCCATGTTTGGCTCGAAAGCGATCCTCAATGGCCATGTGCTCGGCGAGCACCGGTCAAGTATCACTCCTGGCTGGTTTGACGCTCGGGCTACGCTCCGGCCCGGAGAGAATGTCCTGCTTGTTCGTGTCGGTGCTGACCGTGATGCCGTGTCACCTGGGGTGCCGGTGGGTTACGACCCTGAAAAAAATCGATACATTCCTGGCATATTCGACTCGGTCGAATTGATCGTATCCGGCACCCCTCATTTCTTGCATGTTCAAACTGCACCGAACATTGCAAACCGGAGCGTCCGCGTACAAGCCGTGATGCGCAATGATCGCGACGACGACAATCGCGAACCGGTCCTAGCCGATGTCCGCTTCGTAGTTCGTGAAGTCAAATCGGGCCGGATTGTGGGGCGCGAGATACGTAGCCGGGTCGCGTTCGACCAAGGAGCGGACACAACCGTGGATGTGCGCATTCCCATCGTCGATTGCCGCCTGTGGTCCCCTGAGGATCCGTTTCTATATCGCTTGGAGGTCGAGAACGGCACGGACTGCTTTGAGACTCGTTTCGGGATGCGAGACTTCAGGTTTGATCCAGTAAGCCGGCGCGCGATGCTCAACGGAAAACCCTATTTCATGCGTGGGAGTAACATCACTCTCTATCGTTTTTTTGAGGATAGCGAGTGCAAGGATCTGCCGTGGCGAGCCGATTGGGTGCGATTGCTGCACCAGCGAGCCAAGGACATGCACTGGAATACGCTCCGCTACACCATCGGGTTTCCGCCGGAGGCGTGGTATGACATCGCGGATGAGCTGGGTATTCTTATCGCGGATGAGTTCATCTTTCATTGGAGTGAACTCGATCAGGTTGACATGGCGACGAAAGAGTATGCGGCCTGGATGCGGGAGCGGTGGAACCATCCCAGCGTCGTTATCTGGGACGCACGCAACGAGGGCCATAGGGAGGCGCCGGTGAGCGGAGCAGCCATCGCAGCCGTGCGCAGGCTGGATCTATCGGACCGGCCATGGGATAACGGCTACGGCGAATGCGTGGGTGCGGCGGATCCCGTCGAGGCGCATCCGTATCATTTCCTGAATTTCTCCGCCCGCCGCTTCACGCTTGCCGACTTCGCTCGCGCCAATCCTACCCCGCTCCGGAGCAGGCCAGCACCACAAATCGTGGATCAGGGACCGGTCGACCGGGTTGGCGCCAATCTTCCGGAGGGCCTGCATTGGCAACCTGGTGACGAAAAGCATGCTCTCATTGTCAACGAATATGGCGGAATATGGCTGAATCGGAATGGCGCGCCCACAACGCTGAGCGCTGACTTCTACCACACCTTCCTTGGCGAAAATGCGACTGCAGCGCAGCGCTTCCATCTCTACGCAAAGCTGCTTGCCGCAGAGGCAGAATTCTGGCGCAGCCATCGCAAGGTCGCCGCCGTGCTTCACTTTGTCATGCTCGCCAACTCGCGGTCCGACGGCCAGACCAGCGACCACTGGAGCGACGTGGCAAATCTGGTCTGGGAACCGGAATTCAAGCGGTATGTTCGCGACGCCTTCGCTCCCGTGGGATTGATGCTCGATTTCTGGAGCGACACCGGCCACAGCGGGAAATCCCTTCGAATTCCCGTGCGGCTGATCAACGATCTGGATAAGCACTGGAGCGGTCCCGTTGCCCTGCGTCTGCGGCGTGCCGACGGAGGATCCGTTCTCTTTGAGCAACTTAAAGACTGCCAGCTCGAGCCTTATGGCGACGCCACCGTGACTTTCGATGTGACTTGGCCGGCGCCCGTCGGACCCTGTCTTCTTGAGGCTGAACTCAGTGGCGCAGATGGCCAGCCGGTTCGCAGTGTCCGGGAATTGGGGGTCGTCGATAGCAGGTCGCTCGGGCTGGCGTTCGGCAAGAAAATCCTCGCCTCATCATCCCGCCCTCCGGCGGGCACACCCGAAAACGCGGTGGACGGCGATCCAACGACCTGGTGGATCTCGATGGACGAAGATTCCGCGTGGTTGGCCGTGGACTTGGACGGACTGCACCGGATCGGTCACGTCCGGATCAACTGGGCGATCGCGTATTCATCCGCGTTCACTGTTCAGGCTTCGCGTGACGAGCAGACCTGGACGGATCTTTTCGTGGAAGATGACAACAAGGGTGGCGTCAGCGAAATTCGCTTCGCGCCTGTGGAGGCCCGCCATGTCCGCATCAGTTGCACGAAGCGGACCACGACCCAAACCGCAATGGAACCAGGCTACGCCATCCGCGAACTGCAAGTATTCGAGTAACGCGGCACCACTACGCCTCAACTATGAAAGCCTCGTTTTTCTTGCCCGTATTCGTGTTCGCGCTAGCGGTTTCCGACGGCATCGCGGCTACCAACGTCGGGAACAGTGCACTTTCGGATGTGTTTCGCCACGATGGCCTAGTTGCGCTGGACGCAGAGATCGAGCAAGCCATCACCCAATCGACCATCTTGGGCGGGGTTCTCTGGGTCGAACGAAACGGGGTCGCGTATCACAAAGCACTCGGACTGAGAGCTACGGGCCCTGAACCGGAGACGATGACCGAAGACACGATATTCGATGTGGCTTCCATCACGAAAGTAGTGGCTACGACGAGCGCCATAATGCTGTGCGCTGAGCGAAAGTTGCTCAGTCTGGACGACCCGGTATCGAAATATGTACCTAAGTTCACGGGCGAAGGCCGGGACAAGATCACCATCCGACATCTGTTGCTGCACACATCCGGCCTACCTGTGAATTTGGATCCGAAGATGCAGCCGTTCAGTAGTCCTGATGAAGCCGTTGCTCTGGCCTGCAAGGAAAAGCCCTCTTTCGAGCCTGGCTCTGCCTACGCCTACAGCAGCGTCGGCTTCATGATTCTCGGCGTGGTGATTGAGCGCGCGACAGGCAGGGCGTTGGATGAGTATTGCACGACGGAAATATTTCACCCTCTGCAAATGAATGATACGGAATTTCATCCTAGCCGTGACCGCCTGCGCCGCGTTTCACCTACAAGCGCGCCCAAACGCGGGCAGGTTGACGACAAAATGGCTCGAGCGATGGGCGGGGTGGCAGGGCACGCATCGCTTTTCACCACCGCATCCGACCTGGCCCGGTTCGCACGCATGATGCTGAATCTGGGGGAACTCGATCAGGTCCGAATATTCCGCCCCGAGACGATCAATCTCTTGAGCGGCGTGCAAACGCCAGCGGGATTGCGCAGCCCGGTAGCAGGCAATATGCTCACTCGGCGGGGACTGGGCTGGAATATTGATTCGCCTTTTGACGCTGCTCCGCACGCTTATTCCCTCCAACGCGGCGCGATATTCCCGGTGGGCAGCTATGGCCATGCCGGCTGGACAGGCCAGATGCTTTGGATCGACCCGTTCTCCCAAACCTTCATCATATTTCTTTGCAACCGCTACCACGGTGGACCTAAGGAAACACCGTTGGCCGCGTATCTGCTTCATCATCGTCTATCGACTTTCGCCGGCCTGGCGGTAAAGAATTATGACTTCAAACGCGTTTCCAGTTCACTGCCGAGTGCAGGGTCCGAAGAAACCGTGAGGTCGGAAAGTCCACCGGTCGGAGTACCGCCAAAGTGAACCAAACATCATGCTTCTCGAGAATCTAACTTCGCCCGAAGTGAAACGCCTGAAGGTCGCGAGCAAAATCGTGCTTCTGCCCCTCGGTTCGTTTGAGCAACACGGATCGCATCTGCCGCTCACGACGGATACAGACCTCGTGACGGCCATCGCACGCGCCGTCGAGGCGAAGCGGCCTGACAATATCCTATGCCTGCCGACGGTATGGTCGGGCCATTCGACCCATCACTTGAGATTTCCTGGAACGCTAAGTGTGCACCAGCTGCCCTATGTCCAGCTTCTCATCGAATTGTGTGAAGGGATAGTCGGCATGGGAGCGAAGAAAATCTTCCTGCTCAATGGCCACGGTGGCAACGATATCCCGGGGCGTGCGGCACTGCGGGAACTGAAGAGCCTGTATCCGCGGACGACCATTGTGTTCGCCTCATACTGGGCGCTCGCTGCGCAGACGATCAAGCAGGTGCGGGAGTCGCAACTCGGCGGCATCGGGCACGCGTGCGAGATGGAGACATCCCTTATGCTGTATCTTCATCCGGACCGGGTGAAGATGGCCCTAGCCCGTCGCGACGGGCCCAAACACACGGACCCGTACCGAAAGACCGACATGCAATATGGTCGTCCGATTTATATGGTGAACGAGTTTCACGAAGTGACCACGACTGGCACGATCGGCCATCCCGAGTTGGCCACTGCCGCCAAAGGAGAGCGGTTCCTCACTGGAATTGTCGGGGAAGTGACAGCGTTTGTGGATGCATTCAATCAATGGGGCAAACGTTCCGGAAAGCAAAAAACATGAAAATTATCGACATGAAGGTGCGCTGTGTGGCGATACCGACCACCTGCCAGTTACGCCACAACACCGGCGTACATCCAGGCTATTTTATCCGCAACATTGTCGAACTCGTGACTGACGAGGGGGTGGTCGGCCTCGGCGAACTGGGAGGAGGCGATCAGCGTGGTGCCATGTTGAAGCTTAAGCCGCGCATCATCGGCTTGGATCCGTTTCATCTCGAAATCATCAAGCTAAAGGTTCTGCGGAGCATCTATTACATGTCCAACTCCCGGCTCTACGGTGCCATTGAGATCGCATGTCTCGACATTCAGGGCAAGGTGCTCGGTCGCCCGATGTGTGATTTGCTGGGTGGCGCAGTGCGGGACCGGGTGCCGATGATGGGCGAGATCAGCTGGCGCTACGACCGCCCCGGTGGTGGCGACGACACTACCGCTGAAGATCTCGTCGAGCAGTGCACTCAACTGCACGCGGAACTCGGCGTAAAGACCATCAAGATGAAGGGTGGGGTGGTGGACCCGGAGGTTGAAGTGAGGGTGATGGAACTCTGCCGTGAGCGCATGGGGCCGGGCTTCGGCCTCCGCATTGATGCCAACGGAGTATGGAGCGTGCCGACCGCCGTCCGTGTTGGCCGCCGACTCGAGCGATTGGGCCTTGAATATTTCGAGGATCCGGCGTGGGGCCTTGAGGGGCTTGCAGCGGTGCGACAGCAGGTGCGCATCCCGATTGCGACAAACATGTATCCGGCCAGGTTTGACGACCTCGCCCCGGCGATCCGGATGAAAGCGGTGGACGTCGTGCTAACCGACCTGCACTATTGGGAAGGTCCGCGGGGCGTGAAGGAACTGTGCGCCGTGCTGCGTACCTTCAACCTTGGTGTTGGGATGCACAGCGGCGCCGAGTTTGGCGTTGAAATGTCGGCGATGCTGCACACGGCGTGCACGATCCCGCACATGACGTTCGCCGGAGATGCGATCTATAACTTTCTGACCGACGACATCATTGTTGGAGGCCTCATGAAGTATGTGGACGGCTGTCTGCGTGTACCGACCGGACCGGGTCTCGGTGTCACGCTTGATGAGGACAAAATGGAGAAATACGGGCGCTACTACGATGAGAAGGGCGACTATTATGCTCGTTTTCACCAAGATCCTCGCCGACCGGATTGGTATCCAAATGTCGGAGGGATTTAAGATTCAACATGAAAACAGATCAACTCAAGGACAGGGTGGCAATTGTAACGGGCGCATCGCGGGGGATCGGCCGGGCCATTGCGTTGGGGATGGCGCGCGAGGGTGCGTTCGTCGTCGTCAATTACGTGGCCAGCGGCACGGCCGCTGAGGCTGTCGTCGCCGAGATTTGCTCCTACGGCGGACAGGCGATCGCGGTTCATGCCGACGTCGGAGACCTTTCGCATCATGACTTGCTCGTGGCTGCGACACGTGAGCGCTTCGGACGTATCGACATTTTGGTCAACAACGCGGGAATCGCGCGTCGTCAGCCGTTCCTCGACGCCACGGCTGACGCTTGGAACGAGATCATGAGCGTCAATTTGAAGGGGGCCTACTTTCTGTCGCAGGCGGTAGCCCGAGTGATGGTGCCTCAGCGCGCCGGAAAGATCATAAACATTTCCAGCGTTCACGACACGCGGCCGATGGCCGCGAACTCGGTCTATAACATCAGCAAGGCCGGACTCGTGATGTTGACTAAGTCGCTCGCGCTGGAGTTGGCGGAAAGCGGCATCCAAGTGAACTGCGTCTCGCCGGGCGCCATCTTGACAGACGAAACCCGCGAGCGACTGGCCGATCCTTCGTATCGGGACAGAGTCCTCGCGAAGATACCGGCACGCCAGATCGGGGAGCCAGAGGACGTGGTGGCCGCCGTGTTGCTGTTGTCCTCTGCCGCCTCCGGCTATATCAGCGGTGCCACGATCCATGTGGATGGAGGCATGTTGCTGCAGTGAACCGTCGACCCATCTCCCATGGCCTTTGAAATTAAGAAACACGGAAAACTGACCTACTATTACCGGGCGTCCCGCCCGGTTTTCTCGTTTGTCGTCACGGAAGCGCAGCCTGATGGCGATTTTAGGGTATATCTTGCGGGACTGACTGGTGGCGATTCCGCGACCCGCAATCTCGGACTATCCGAGACCGCCAGGATGGATCCCGAAAGGGAGATTCCCCGCGTGTTCCAAACTTGGGAGAGCTGGCTGCGGGAAGCGGGTGTCTGCAGTTCGATCAGGGATCTGGATTTCATCGAGATGCACGTTTTCGGGTGCCAGCCCAAGTCACCCAATCCCCTGGTAGACCCGGCGGGCTATTCTGCTGAGTTAGACCGACTGCGGACAGCCTATGGCAGCGCCTATGCAGCATACTTCCGCGACCATCTGCCTGAGCACGGCCTGCCCGTGCGTTTCACGGTGCACGTCGTGGACGTGCCCGACAAAGCGGCGTCTTATGAGTTCTATACCACCGCATTACTTCAGTCGTCAGCGACAAAGGGGGCCCTATGACCGAACATCGTCCCCGTTATAAGTGGGAGCTGCTGACCATACTGTGGGTGGCCTACTTTCTGAATCAAGGAGACCGGCAGATCTACAACGCGGTGCTACCCTTGATCAAGGCTGACCTCAGGTTGAGCGACGTTCAACTCGGCATGGTAGCCACGGCATTCACATTGCTCTACGGGGCATTCGTTCCGCTGGCTGGGTGCCTCGGCGACTTTCGCTCCAAGAAATGGATCGTTTTTTTCAGTCTACTCACATTCAGTGTCGGTACGCTTTGCACGGGCTTCAGCGGTGGCCTGCTGCTCCTGATCGTCTTTCGAAGCATAGCGACCGGAATTGGAGAAGCGTTTTATTATCCGGCAGCCAATTCACTGATCGGTTTCTATCATCGTGATACCCGCGCGCAGGCGATGTCCGTCCATCAGACGGCACTCTATATCGGTGTTGTTGCGAGCAGTTGGATAGCGGGTTGGATTGGGGGAGCATATGGCTGGCGGGTCGCGTTTTACACTTTCGGTTTGGCAGGCGTGCTACTGGCGGTCGTGGTGGCGTTCCGGCTGCGGAATGACCTGCGCGAAGAGGATCCGGTCAAGACGGCGATACAGCCTCCTGAGCCGCCGGTAAAGTTAAAGGAGGCCCTGCGGACAATCTTACGTACCCCGACGTTCTATTTCCTGAGCCTGGCGTTTGGCGGGATGGTGTTCACCGGCGTCGGCTGGATCACTTGGATGCCGACATTCCTCTACGAAAAATTTCATCTTTCACTCAAGGATGCAGCACTTCACTCGATGCTCTATCACCATGTTTTCGCGTTCGTCGGCGTGATGATTGGCGCACGCGTTTCCGACCGGCTGGCCGCTCGACGGAAGACAATTCGCTTGGAAATCGAGTGCCTGGGGCTGCTGTTCGGAGCCCCATTCATCTACTTGCTCGGTGTAAGCTCGAACCTGGCGGTTGTCTATGTGGCTTTGGCGGGTTTCGGGTTCTTCCGTGGCATGTATGATTCGAATCTCTTCGCGGCACTTTTCGACGTGATTCCGCCCCGTTATCGATCGACGGCCACCGGACTGATGTTGAGCTGCGCCTTCACGGTGGGTGCGATTGCCCCCATGCTGCTGGGGTATGTGAAGCAACACGTCAACCTGGGCGTCGGCCTCTCGTCGTTGGCGTTCGTCTATTTCTTTTCGGCGGCGGTGGTCTATGTTGCCCTGAAACGTTTCTTCGCCCAGGACTATTACCGCGAAAAGGAGAACGCCTAGTGCCGTGGAACTCGCGAGCGAACTCGACGGCTTCTTTATCGGCGCCACGCTCGGCATCAACGGCGGTGTGAATGCCAGCTAGGCGCGCTCGAACTATCGCACGGTGGCCCATTCACCTTATCGGCTTATGACGAGACTACACAACACATCCGCGTTATTTTTTCTCGCCGCGTTGGCGATGTCTGCTGCCTCGGCCGGACCGACACGACCGCCAAACATCATCTATATCCTGGCCGATGATCTCGGTTATGGGGATCTGAGTTGCTACGGCCAGCAGAGGTTCGCAACACCGAACATTGACCGCCTTGCTCGTGAGGGCATGCGGTTCACCAGTTTCTACTGCGGTAACACTGTGTGTGCGCCGTCGCGTTCATCCCTGTTAACCGGCCAGCACACTGGACACACACCGGTCCGCGGCAACGCCGAGATATTCCCCGAGGGGCAGGAGCCACTGCCTGCTGCAGCGATCACAATTCCGGAGGTACTGAACAGCGTCGGCTATGTGTCGGGCGCTTTCGGAAAATGGGGACTCGGATTTGTTGGCAGCGAAGGCGATCCGCTGGCGCAAGGTTTCAATCGGTTTTTCGGCTACAACTGCCAGCGTTTCGCGCACAGGTATTACCCCCCATATCTGTGGGATGGTGAGGTGCAGGTTTTTCTCCCGGGTAACGACATGAGGACAAAGACGACCTATGCGCCAGATGTGCTGCACGCCGAGACATTGGCATTCATCCGCGCTAATCGAAAGAAACCATTCTTCCTGTTTGTCGCCTCGCCGATTCCTCATGCCGAATTGCAGGCACCGGACGATGAAATTCTGGCCCTATTTAAAGGACGGTTTCCAGAGAGGCCCTTCACGGGCACGATTCCTGGGCCCTGGCCAGGCGAAGCCGACTATGGTCCGCGGGCTGCACCGGGTGGATACGCGAGCCAGGCGATGCCTCGGGCGACTTTCGCCGCGATGGTCACAAGGCTCGATCGCCAGGTGGGCGAAATCCTGCGATTGCTCGACGAGTTGGAACTCGCCGACAACACCCTGGTCATGTTTACCAGTGACAACGGTCCTCACAGGGAAGGAGGTGCTGATCCTGATTTCTTCAGTTCCGGAGGCCCGTTGCGCGGGTACAAGCGAGACCTGACGGAGGGTGGAATTCGTGTGCCGATGATCGCTCGCTGGCACGACCGCATCAAGGCGGGTGCAGTGGAGAGCGCGCCGTTCGCCGCGTGGGACATCATGCCGACGCTTGCGGAATTGTGCGGAGCAAAGACGCCGGCCGGTACAGATGGGATATCGCTGTTGCCAACGCTGCTCGGAATGTCGGGCCAGATGAGACACGAGTATTTTTACTGGGAGTTCGCCGAGCGTGGTCCCAGCCAGGCTGTGCGCTGGGGTGAGTGGAAGGCTATTTATACCTATGCGGGCAACGAACAACCGGAGAAGCTCGAGTTGTTCAACCTTGACTCCGACCTTGGAGAAACGCGCAACGTTGTAGCCGAGCAGCCGTTGATCGCCGAGCGTCTGCGTCGTTACATGGCAGAGGCACATCGGTTCAATCCCCGCTTTCCACTGCCATGCGACCAGTCGACAGACCACGGTGTTACGGCCACCAGAGCAATTGGATCAAAGCCATAGCGAATGCTAGGCTTTCAAAGGAACCATGAGAACCGCCATCCTGTTTCTTTGGGGTATCGCCCGACTTTGTCTCGTCGCTGCTCCCTTCACGGCTCAGTCGGCCGATTTCGAAGCACCGCCAGCGTCGTTTCAGACAGTGCCGCGGCCGGCAGAAGGCGAGACCGTGAGCGCGAACCCGCCGTGCTTCGTCTTTCCGGGCCGGCAGGTTTTTGACAATTACCTCGTGGAGTTCAGCTCCGACGCGAATTTCGCCACTGGTACGACGACGCGAATTTCGAGCGCCTACATGCTCGCGGTGGCACCGCAACCCCTGAAGCCGGGTCTCTACACCTGGCGCTGGCGGCCGGGCCGGCTTGACGATGGCGGTCACGAGTGGTCCCCCGTGCGCTCGTTCGCGGTCGCGGCCGATGCGCCGGTGGTGCCGTTTCCCGACATACCTGCACTCGTGAAACGGCTCGGCACCTCACATCCGCGCGTGCTGGTGCGCGCGGACCAGGTGGCGGAACTGCGCCAGCGGGCGTCGGCAATGTTCGGCCAGGACTGGCTCGCCGGAGTGCACAAGACGGCCGAGCAAATGCGCGACAAGCCACTGCTGCCGGAGCCGGCGTTTCTGCCGCCGAGGGACGATCCGGGCCGGATTGCGCTCTACCGGAAAACCTTTGTGACGACGCGGCCGTTTTTCCGTGAGATGGACAGCTTGGCGGAGAACTACCTGCTGACCGGCGACGAATTGTCGGGCCAGGAGTCCAAGCGGCGCCTGCTGCACATCATCGCATGGAACCCCCGCGGCAGCACGCAGCTGTCCCATAACGATGATCCTGCCACCGAGATCGTGCGGTTTTGTCCCCTGGTCTTCGACCGCATTTACCCGCTGCTCAGCGCGGAAGAGCGCCAACGCTGTCTGGACTGTCTACTGATCCGGATGCAGGAGATCCGTGACGTCTGGAAGGCGAGCCCTTTCGAAAAAAACCCATACAGAAGTCACGATTTGGGCTACTACGTGCCTGATCTGTTGCAGGCCTGTATTGCACTTGTCGGCGAAGCTCCTGTCGAGGAGATGTTGCATTACACGATGCTGCAGCTCTGGTCGCCATTCTTTCCTCCCTTCGGTGGCAGCGATGGCGGCTGGAGCGAGGGACCGAGTTACTGGACGTGGCTTGTCGAGACATTTGCGCGAACTTACCAGCTCGTCGAACGCGCTACCGATCTGCCGGTTCGTTTGCGCTCTAATCTGCGCAAGCAGGCTTTCTACAAGCTTTACGGCAACCCGCCTTACTCGTCCATGTCGCCGTTTGGCGACACGCATGAAAGTCCGGCGATCGGCGGGCGCACGATGGCGATACTGGCCGCCCTGTATGACGATCCCTATGCAAAATGGTATGCCGCGCAGCAGAAAACGCAGCTCGGCGGTCTTGACGCGCTGTTGTTCGACATGAGCCGCGTGACCGCGAAGCCTCCGAACGATCTGCCGCAGGGCCGGGCGTTTTTCGATGTCGGTCTGGCGGCGATGCACACTGACCTGGCCGATGGCACCAATAATGTGTCACTGCTTTTTCGGAGCAGCCCCTTCGGTTCGATCAGTCACAGTTACGCCGACCAAAATACCTTTGTGCTGACCGCCTATGGCGAGCCGCTCATTATTGCGTCAGGTTACTACCAGGGTTTCTACGGCGCACCGCACCACGCCGAATGGACACGTCAGACCAAGGCATCGAATTCCGTATTGGTCAACGGCGAGGGTCAACCGCGCAGCTGGGACTCCCAAGGTCGGTTGGCTTTTTTCCAGACGACGCGCGCCGCCGACTACGCTATCGGCGATGCCGCCCATGCGTACCCCGGCAAATTGGAGCGTTATGATCGTCATATAATCTTTTTAAGACCCGAGCACACTGGCGGGGCACCGATCATTATAATCCGCGACGAGCTGCGTGCGTCGAATCCTGCCACTTTCCAGTTCCTTCTGCATGCGCTCAGCAAGATGAACGTGAATGTAGGTGCACAGCGTGTCGACCTTGCACAAGGTGCGGCTCGCTGCCGGGTGGACTACCTCGCTCCGGGCGGCATTGCGTTTGAGCAGAACAACCGGTTTGCCCAGCAACCATCTCAGCCAGCGCCAAATCAATGGCACCTTACCGCGAGCACCGTCGAGCCCGCGCAGGAGTCGTCGTCGTTGATTGTGTTCCAGCCGCACCGCGCGGGAGAGGCGGTGCAGGTGCCGCTTATGAAAAACGGCGGTGGCTGCGTCGCCGTGGAACTGCGTGATGGCGAGCGCATCGTGACAGTGGTTTTCCGCACCGATCTTGCCGCACCCACGGTCACCTTCGGTCACCTCACCACCGACGCCATGGCGGCCAGTGTCACGACCATCGGGGGTCAACCGCATTCTGCGGTCATGTTCCAGGGGCGGAAAATGACCTGGGACAACCGGACGTTGCTGGAGCCGGCTGCCTCCGAATTCCTGAGCGCCTCGGTGTCCTCTTTCACGAAAATCATCCATGAATAGCCACCACAACTACCGCACTGGACATGGCTTGGCCTTGCTCCTTGCCGTTTCCGGCCTGTTAGCCGCCGCTATCGCGGCGGACATCCCCACCGTCCCGGAACCCGTGCTCGCCTATCCGCTCGCGGGCAAATTTGAGCCGAGTCAGGGCCGGCTCACGCCGGTTCCGCTCGGCCCGTATCGTTTCGTCAAAATCGACGGTCGAATCGGCTATCAGCCGACGGGGCTCCAAAGCCATCTGCGCATCCCCACCGATCTCCACCTGCGCAACGAGGGCTCGATTACCCTGTCGCTGTGTCCGCTGGAGACGCTCGCGGTGGCTTCCGTCCGCCCCAAGTATCTTGAGAAAGATCCTCAGGCACAGAGGTTCCGGTTGATGTCTGACGCCCCGCCACGTGGTCCCAAGGTAGAACCGATCTTCGATTGGCAGTGGCGTTCGGTCTGGCATCCGCAGATGCTCGTGATGTATGGGCCGCGCCGCCCCGATTTCGACTTGGTGCCGTGCGTGATGGTCGAGCATCTGCCGTTGCTCAAGAACACTTGGTATCAGGTGACCTACACGTGGAACCTGTCCGAGCACCGGCTGCGGGCCTATGTCAATGGCATCCTGTGCGGAACGACGGACTATGCATTCAAGGCGCCGACGCCCCGCCCCGAATTGTATCTGGGCAACAGCGACATGGCTTTTGCCGACGTGCAGTTTCATGATCGGGAACTGTCCGGCGACCAAGTCGCGGCCGCGTTTGCCCGTGGAGACCAGACGGCAAAACCGGCCGTGATGACCGATCTTCGTCGGCTGTTCACCGTCCAGCCACGACCGCAGGCGGATTGGTCGCCCGACGCAGCCTGGAAGCTCGTGCGCCGGACCTCGTTCACCAAGCCGGAAGACCTGAGCGGCTGGCGGCAGCAGGGCTGCACGACCGAGGAGTTCAGGATGAAGGCGATGGAAATTACGCCGGAAGGCCTGCTGATGGAAACCCCCGACGCGGTTGGCATAGAAACACGGATGTATCTCTGGGGCCCGGAAAACCACGAGGGCGACATTGCCGTGCAGTTTGACTTCCGGCCAGAAAGGGACACCGGTCTGGCTCTTTTTATCGTGCAGGCTTCCGGCATGCAGCGGGAGGATTTTATCACCGACCATCCACCCCGCACCACCGGGTCGATGGGCACAATCATCAGCGACCGCGTGCGCAACTACCATTGGGAGTATTTTCGGCGCACCCCTGACGTGCGCGCCGATCTCGGCACGCAGATCCTCGTGAAGAACCCGTGGAATTACCCGCTGGGCATGGCCACGCTGCCCCGGCTCGAGGTTGGCGTGTGGCACCGGCTGCTCTTCGTCAAGGAAGGCACGCGCATTCGCGGCGCCATGGACGGTCAGTGGATCTTCGATGTGCAGGACGATCCATTCTCAAACAATGGCCCCGATTTCAATTTTGGCCGGATCGGGTTTCGCCAGATGTATCAGACTCGTCTGCGCTACCGCGACCTGCAGGTCTGGACTCGCAACTCCGGTGTGGAAATCGTGAGTCAGTCACCGGACAGCGTGTCGGCGCCCCCCTCGCAACCATGAGCCCCGCCTGCTCCATGCAGTTCACTTCGCGCCGCATCTTCCTGAAAACCACCGCCCTCGCCGCCGGCGCGACCTTGGCGACCCGATTTGTGCCCTCCGCCTGGGCCCAACCCGCAGGCGCCAATGGCGACATTCGCGTCGCCGTCATTGGTCTTCACCTAAAGGGCGCTGCGCTTGTCCGCCAACTGGTTGATCTTCCTGGGGTGCGCATCACCGCGCTCTGCGATGTGGATCCCAGAATCCTCGCCCGTGATGTCGAGGCGCTGAAAACGAAAAACATAACCGTTTTCGCCACGACCGACGCGCGGGCTCTTATGGACCGTGCCGACCTCGACGCCGTCGTCATCGCCTCCTCCGACCAGTGGCACGCGCTGCACACAATCTGGGCCCTCCAGGCGGGCAAGGATGTTTACATCGAAAAACCTGTCTGCCGCACGATCTGGGAAGGCCAGCAGATGCTCGCCGCTGCGGTCAAATATGGCCGCATTGTGCAGACCGGCACCCAATCGCGCTCCGATCCCGGTATTGCTGAGGGCGTGGCGGCAATCCAGTCGGGGCGGCTGGGCAAAATCCAATGGATCCATTCGCTGTGTTACCGCCTGCGCAACAGCATCGGCCACCGACTGCCGTGGTATCCGAACTGGCTGGACTACGAACGTTTCTGCGGACCGACTCCGATGGTGCCGCTTGTTCGCGGGCAACTTCATTACGACTGGCACTGGCAGTGGGGTACTGGGGGAGGGGATCTCTCTAACATTGGCGTGCACCAGCTCGCTATTGCCCGCTGGTTTGCCGGAAACCCGGCCATTCCGCGTCGGGCCATATCTTTCGGCGGTCGCTTCATCGTAAACGATGCGGGCGAAACTCCGAACATCCAGCTTGCCATATACGACTATCCCGAGTTTCCGGTCTTCTTCGAAACTCGGGGCACCCCCGCGCAACCCGGCACGCGCATCATGGACCAGATACGGGGCATCCGTGAAGGCACGATTGTACAATGCGAGCACGGTTACTTTGCGGGTTTTAACGGCGGCGGTCTCTACGACAACGAAGGCAAGCGTCTCACCGCGATCAGAGGCGACGGCGGCGCGGGACACATGGCTAACTTCCTCGACGTCGTTCGCAGCCGCCGGAAGGGCGAGCTCGCGGCGCCACTAGCAGGCGGATTCACTTCATCCGCCTGTTGCCACTTCGGCAACATTTCCTATCGGGTCGGTCGTCCGGCCAGCCTTGAGGAGATCCGCCAGACTCTCGAGAATTATCCAGTAGCGCAGGCGCAGTTCGTTCAGATCCAGCAGCATCTCGCTGTCCACCGGGTGGATCTTGCTCGCACCCCCCTCACGCTCGGTCCGTGGCTCGAACTCGACGTGCCTAACCTCGGTATCACTGCGGTATCTGGAAACGGACAGGAATCGTCCTCTCTCGAGCAGTCCCGTTTCCTCCTCAAGGAAACGCAACGCCAGCCCTATTCGATCTCCGAAGCACTTTAACCACGATCCGCCATGCACCGCTGCTTTCGCCAAGACCACGCATCCGCTACCACAATGCTCGCCTTCGCCGGTCGAGTGGTAGCCAGACTCGCCGTTCTGCTCGCTTTCGTTGCGATGTCCTTGGGATCGGTGCAAGCTCAGCCAGCAGATGGAATCCGATTGGAGAGATCCGAAGCGTGGACGCCGCACCATTTGGCTGCGGCGAAAACGGTCCCGCAGTCCGATGGGACCGTGACCATCGACGGCAACGGCACATTAGCTTGCACCGGCGGCTGGCAGTTTGTCTACACGGGTGTGATCAGCGGCCAGACCTACCGGCTGCGCACACGGGTTGCTCATCGTGACGTAGCTAATCCGCGGGATACCCTCCTTGCACTTGCATATTGGGGCCGATGGGGGGCGAAGGAAAGCGAGCCACAAAAGGTGCCGTATAGTTATTTCGTTCCTCGAGCGGTTTCGCGAGACGGCACGGATTTTGAAACCATCATCACGGCCCCGGCAGGGGCCACTGCCCTGACGATCCGCTATGTTTTCCGGTGGTCCGAACAGGGCTCGTCCAACTGGTCAACCCCACAGATCGAGCCGGCCGTGCTCCCCGAGCGGGCGCCAGTCAAGATTTGCGTGGTCAGTAACTCGAGAATGGCTGGTTCGCCGGTAAAAATCCAGTCTCTGGCCGCCGGCCTAGGGCTGCCTGACGAGGTCGAACAAAAAGTTAACTTGTGGGCCAGCCTAATTTTGGAGGCATGCCAGCGACAGCCTCAGCTCATCGTCATACCCGAGACCGTGATTGGAGGCCGGGATCCGCTGGAAGGTGCGATTACTGTGCCTGGCCCGGCCATGAGGCCCTTCGAAAAGATCGCTCGCGATCATCACGTCTACTTGGTGCTCGGCGTTTACGAGCGTCACGGCGATGCCGTGTACAACAGTGCGGTGCTGATCGATCCCTTGGGCAAAGTTGCCGGCGTGTATCGCAAGGTTCATCTCGCGACTTCGGAAGGTTGGTCGGGCATCTCCCCCGGGGATGATTTCCCGGTCTTCGATTCGGAAATCGGCGGTATCGGCTCCATGATCTGCATGGATTCGATGCTGAGTGAGCCGGCGCGATTGCTGGCCCTCAACGGTGCAGATTTCATCTGCCTGCCAATCATGGGCGACCTGCGCGGTGATCGCCTGACGCCCGGGCCGCCGATCTTCAACGAGGAACGCTGGAAGGCGATCATGCGCACTCGTGCGCTCGATAACCAAGTCTGCCTCATCGTGGCGCGCAATGCAGGCCAGGGCAGTTGTATCATCAACCGACGCGGCGATATTGTGGCTTGGAACGAAGGCGACCGAAACATCATCGAGGCCACCATCACCCCGGATACGATCCGCTACTGGGACGGCGGCGACGTGCGCGAAACCACATTTTTGCTTCGCCGTCCTCGGCTGTATCACGCCTACACCGACGATGCCGCCTTGGGTCCACTGACGCAGAAGGCAGGTCGGACTGAACCGGTCACGGCTGACAGCCCATTACCTGGATCAAGATGACACCGACGAGACAAAATTCTACAGCGACCCCATGACTTCTCCCGCGCAAGTTTTCATCCGACGCCTTGGAGTGGGTTCGCTTCTACTGACCCTGGTTGCCGCATCGGCTGGCTGGGCTGCGATTTACCACGTTTCACCGTTGGGCAACGACGGAAACCCTGGCACGCCAGCGGCCCCGTGGGCTACGCTCTCCAAGGCTAATACGGTGCTCATTGCGGGCGATACCGCGATTATTCATGCCGGTACCTACAGCGGTCAACGTATCGAGCCGATTAACAGTGGCAGCCCGGGAAATTACATTACCTACAAAGGCGCTATAAATGAAGCGATGCCTGTCGTGACCGCTTCGCCGAGCCTGTTGATTCCTGGGGAACGTCCTCCAGTTCGTCGCGTGGCGATTGTATTGAACGGAGTCCATCATATATGGATCGAGGGGCTAAAGATTAGCGGCGGCGCAGCGCGACCGCCGGAAGGAGCAGGTTCCAACCTCGACGGGTGGGCAGTGCTTTATGGCGCCGCCTACAGTGTCATCAAGAATAACTATTTTGAATACGCTTATGGATGGACGGGATTCCGACTTAACGGGAGCAGCACTTTTAATCGTATAATCGGCAATACCATGAGGCTTGCGGGTACCTACGACAACGGGCTCCGGCCCGTCTCGGCCAAGGATGTTATGGGGGCCGAACTTTTGCAGATATGCATCGGATCGGATTGCAACCAGGTCGAGGCAAATGACCTCCGACTTGGCGGTCACAACGTGTTGAGTATCCAAGGAAGCAGAAACCTTATCCGCGGAAACTATTTGGATAACGACTGGGGGCAACTGCCAGGCACCGCGAATGATGGCATTGGCTACCGTGTCGGCGAGCTTACGGCCACTGGCAAGGCGGGTGTAGATTTGACCGCGGTGGGCTACAACCTCTTCGAAGACAATATCGTGACCGGGACGAGGCAGGTGAGGTTTTCTGATCCGAAGGCCCATGGTGGAATGAGTCGGACGGTGAATCCCACTAATTTGAAGATCGAGGGCACAGGGCAGATCGTTCGTGGGAACTATTTCATCCATAATATTGCCGATGTGCTCAGCACGGTGATACGCGGCAATGGTGTTCCGTATTCCCTGGGAAATCGCATCTACAACAACACAATCTATGGTAATGGCGGCGGTGCGTGGGTGATTCATAACTTTGAGAACGTGGCCGAACGGTTGGACGGCAATATTTTCATGAACAATATAGTATATGGAAATCGTCAAAACCTGGCCTTTGCATCTGGAAAACGCGATAGAGACATCTCCATGGACGCGGGTTCGAGCAATGGTTCAGGCAAGATGATCACGGCGCATAACCGAATCTTCAATAATTCTATAGTCAGGGCCCGTCCTGGCGACGCTATGGTCTATGTCGCCGGTCCGGGGCATCACTCCCTCGATTGGTATGAGGCGCCCGCAAATGGATATGCCGATAACTTTTTTGGCAATCTACAGCTAGAGCCTCGATTCGTGGTTGTAAGCGGTCCCCGAGATATGCGGGAGAAGTTTGATCTCGATCCAACCAGCCCCTTGATCGATGCCGGCGCATTTCTCACTCGGACCACGGACGGCTCCGGCCGTGACGTCACAGTCGTGTACGTGGTGGATGCCGGGTATTTTTATCCCGGGATACCAGAGATTTCCGTTTCGGGCGACCTCGTGCGGATCGGAACGAATGCGCCGGTGCGTGTGACCGCTGTCAACTATGCCACCCACGCGATCACGTTGGCCACGCCGGTCTCGTGGTCGGGCGGCTTCGCCAATGTAGGGCTCGAATATTATGGCATGAAGCCGGACATCGGGGCTCGGGAGTTCCGAGCGGACACGGGACGGCCGTAACTCTAGTAGGAACTTCCGACCCGAAGATTAGGTAAACCATTTTCGCCATGATGTCCCGCCGCCGGTTCGTTGCCACTACCACCCCGGTTGCTGCTGCGCTGGCCGTCGTTCCTTTCCGGCTGCTTGCGGCGGCGCCCGCTCCGCGAGGTTGGCCGATCGTCGGCTTCACGAAGCCATTCCAGAATCTCAGTTTTGACGTCGTAGCCGACACTGTGGCGGAGATCGGCTGGGATGGCATCGAGTGCCCGGTGCGGCCGAAGGGACAGATTGAGCCTGAACGCGTTGCGGAGGATCTGCCGCGGCTCGTTGAGGCGCTCAAGCGACGCGGCCGTGTGATTGTCCAACTAGCCACCCGTATCACTAGCTTGTCGCAGCCGCATACTGAGAGGGTGCTCCGGACCGCTGCCGCGCTGGGCATCAACCGCTACCGACTGGGGGATCAACTCTACGACCTGGAGAAACCCGTTCCCAAGCAGCTCGAGGAAGTTGCGGCGCAATTGCGCGATTTGGCCGCATTCAACCGCGAACTGGGACTGCAGGGCGGTTGCCAGAACCACTCCGGTCCACGTTACGTGGGTGGACCGATCTGGGACCTCTGGACCGCGATGCATGAACTGGACGCCGGCCAGATGGGAATCTGCTTCGACATCGGTCACGCGACTGTTGAAGGCGGAACAGCGTGGCCGGTTAATGCCCGCCTCATGAGGAACCAGTTCACTTCTGTCATCGTCAAGGATTTCATCTGGCGGCATACGGTCAAGGGTTGGGAGCCTGAGTGGGTCGAACTCGGCGACGGCATGGTGAGCCGCGAGTTCTTCCGCTGGCTGAGGACGACAGACTACGCGGGGCCGATCATCCAACACCACGAGTATAGCCACGGCCAAGGTCCTCCCATGATCGCTCGAATGCAAAAGGACCTCATGGTACTGCGTAAATGGCTGGCGGCCTAGCACTCCTGCCATCCAATTCCGTCTGATCTGTGAGAACTACCGTCCTTCGGAAATTGGCGACACTACAACTTCATGTCGAACACGATTACGATTCGAGTCCTGGCTTCCATTGCCAGGACTATCGCCGTTCAGGATCAAGCTGGCAGCGATTCCGTGGAAACGGACGCCGGGGTCGACCGCATCCTCTTAGCGCCTCCGCAGGGCGCCTCTCGGCGATGGACCGCAGCGGTGCCGGCTGCGGCCATTGTTTCGGGTAACGAACACCACTCACCTCAATGATAACTTCTCCGCAGCCGCCATCGGTACACATCATCAACGAAGGCCCTGGTCGGAGACGCGGCCTCGTGTTGCTGGCCGCTTTCCTCGGTTGGATGTTCGACGGCATGGAGATGGGTCTATTCCCGCTCATCGCTCGCCCCGCGTTGCTCCAGATGCAGACCGCCCACGGCCTCACCATGAACGACGCCTTCGTCGCTCAATGGATGGGCTACGCCACCGCTGCATTTCTCCTCGGCGCTGCCGGCGGCGGTGTCCTCTTCGGCTGGCTCGGCGACAAGATCGGCCGCGTCCGCGCGATGGCCGCCAGCATCCTCGTTTACTCCGTGTTCACCGGTCTCATTTATTTCGCGCAGGAGCCGTGGCACCTCTGCGCCGCGCGCTTCGTCGCGGCTCTCGGCATGGGTGGCGAATGGTCGCTCGGCGTCGCCCTCGTGATGGAAGTCTGGCCCGACAAGCACCGTCCGCTCATGGCCGGCGTGATCGGTGCCGCCGCCAACGTGGGCTTCGCTCTTATCGCCGTCTTCGCGATCTTTTTCAAGGTCACCGTCGAATCCTGGCGCTGGGTGGCGCTGATCGGCGCGGCTCCGGCGCTGATGACCTTCGGCATGCGTCTCTTCGTGCCGGAGTCGGAGAAGTGGCACGCGACGGTGAAGGCTAGTGCGACCAAGATCGAGCCTCTGAAGGAAGTATTCGGTCCCACGCTCTGGAAAAAGACGCTCATCGCCACCGCACTCTCCTCGGTCGCACTCATCGGCACATGGGGATCCGTGCAATGGCTCCCGCTTTGGGCCGACCAGATGGCCGGTGCCGGTAACCCCGCCGCCAAGGGCTGGACGGGCCTGCTCGCCGGCTTCGGTGCCGTTCTCGGCTGTCTGCTCGGCGCCTACGTCGGGCGCTTCATCTCGCGCCGCCTCGCGTATTTCCTGATGTGCCTCGGTTCGCTCATCGCTTGCGCGCTCCTCTTCCGTGGCGTCCACGGCTACGGCCCGACGTTCCTTGCCCTGACATTCGTGGTCGGCGCGCTTACCGCCGCGTTCTACGGCTGGTTGCCGCTGTATCTGCCCGAGCTTTTCCCGACGCGCGTGCGCGCCACGGGTCAGGGCCTCGCATTCAACTCCGGCCGCATCCTTGCCGCCGTGGGTGCACTGCAAATGGGTGCGCTGATGCAGAACTTCGACGGCAGCTACGCGAAGGCCGGCGCGATCATTACCCTCATCTACGCCTTCGGCCTCCTGCTGATCTGGCTCGCCCCAGAGACGAAGGGCCGACCATTGCCGGCGTGATTTCCGTCCCGTAACTTCCGACCACACCGTTACTCTCATCCGCTTCCAGTAGCTCCCGTGTCCGGTGCGACGACGCGCCCATCAGCCTTTATCTATGAAACCGCCCCTCCTGTTCCTGCTCGCGGTTCTCGCCGGCTTTGCTGTCTCCCCCAGCTTCACCCAGAAAGGGGCCCGCGCCCCGTTCGCCCTTACCGCCGTGCCAGCGCACGCCCAGGCCCGCGCCGCCGCCGTGCAGGTGCGCGTGGCTCCCGATCATCTGGATTGGAATTGCCGGATCGGCGAACTCGCGAAATTCGTGCTCGGTGTCACCGCGGACAATGAGCCGCTCTCCGGCGCAACCGTGCGCGACAGAATCGGCCCTGAGATGATACCCGCCGGTGGGCTTGTGATCGATGCGGGGACCCTTGCTGAACCGGGCATCCTGCGCTGCGCCGTCACCTTTGAGTTGAACGGCAAAACCTACCGGGGACTTGCGACCGCCAGTTTCTCTCCGGAGAAGATCTGCCCAACCCGGACCGAGCCAGCCGACATCGAGGCCTTCTGGCAGGCCGGTAAGGAAGAAGTCGCCAAAGTCCCGCTGGAGCCGCCGAACGCTGCTGCCCGACGAGTACACCGACATGGTGAACCTCTATCAGGTCAGTTTCACCAAGTTCGGTACATGGGACAAGAACTTCGCACGGTGCTACGGTGTTCTCAGATAGCATCTGCATAGCCATTCCCAAACGGCGCCATGTGAAGCTAGTCGCTATCTGACATGACGATTCTGCTGTCCCTCAATATCCGCGTTCCGACCAACATGAAACCTCCGACTTCTCTACCATGAGTTCAACTCCGGCAAACAATCCCGCCGCCACCACGCCGGCGATTGAGAGCACCCCGGTGCCAAAATCCTACGCCAAGAGCATCGCCACGACTTCGGATCCATGGGAGGTTTGTCTCACGCTTGAATACGGCGGCGACCGTAGTTTTGCGTGGAGTATTCATCAACAGGTCACGCACACACCGCCGGCGAGTTGGACCCAAGTCGAAGATCGTCTGTTGGCGTCACTGGCGGTGCCTGCGTGCACGGCGGCAGCGTGCGCGTTTTTTTGCGAGATGCTGGCGCTCGTCGGTTCGGCCAGAAGCGTGCCAGTGCTCGCCTCGTTGTTGCGGCAGCCGAACACTCGCGAGTCGGCCCGTTACGCTTTGGAAGCGATTCCA
>Ga0163144_10006339_pt1 | contig 26110 bp, 19 predicted proteins | sample OliLak19BULKMAT1_FD_123175 | JGI IMG/M metagenome (GOLD analysis project Ga0163144, IMG submission 123175) | Freshwater microbial mat bacterial communities from Lake Vanda, McMurdo Dry Valleys, Antarctica - Oligotrophic Lake LV.19.BULKMAT1 | ecosystem: Environmental > Aquatic > Freshwater >...
AGGTTCGGGCGGTTTGCTCGCGGCGGTGGATATCATCGTCGAACTGAGCGGTCACGGTGCGATCCGTTCCGATGAATACCGCCGCAAGCTCTTCGCCATGTCCCGCTATGTGGAGACGCCTCGTCGGCTCGTTTATGAGTGGAACCCAACTACCACGCGATTCACCGCCCTCGGCGACTTGCAATCGACACGCTTCAACGAGAACTGGGAACTGCTCCTGGTCATCCTGAAGAAACGAACGAAAGCATCGACCCATTTGGAATTGTTGTTGGATTGGCCCGCCGATCATGAGCGCCCTTCGCCTGCGCTGCTCTACGACTGGCTGAATCGAGCACATGAGGACAAGCGTCTGCGCCGAGAAGGCACGGGCCGCAAGTCGGATCCGTACCGCTACCGACTGCAAAACGAAGACGACGAATACCGCGACCGAGGCGAGCTACCGCCACTGAGGGATCTGCCATGGTTGGATGATTCAACGGTCTAGTGAGGTGCCCGACAAAAGTCCAAGAATCGTCACAGAGCCGCGCACGTAGCGCAGCGGAGTAAGCGGTTTAGCGTCTCGCGGGTTCATCCGTTTACTGCGCTGCGCTACGTGCGCCAAGAATCGTTACAGAGCCGCGCACGTAGCGCAGCGGAGTAAGCGGTTTAGCGTCTCGCGGGTTCATCCGTTTACTGCGCTGCGCTACGTGCGCGGCTCTGATGGAATTTGTCAGGCGCGTCTAGCTTGACACTCCAACAAAAGTCGATTTTCCGTCGGAGCCCCGTCCGTAAGGGAGTGATTTCGCTGGGTCGCTCCCTGACGGTCGCGGCTCTGACAGACTTTTATGGGAAAGGTCGATCTGGTTCCTCGTTCTCGTCGAGTCGAGAACTTCTCAGGCGAGCCGAGCATCGAAAGAAGTTCTACGCGCCTACAATGTTCGGAATGGCCTCACCACTAACTCACATCCTCGTTTGCGACGACGAACCGCTGATTCGCGATACTCTCGCGGAGTTCCTCACCGATGAAGGTTTCTCCGTCGAGGCCGTCGGCACCGGCGAGGAAGCCGTTCGCCGTTCGAGCGAGCGATTCTTCGATATTGTTCTGTGCGATGTGAATCTGCCGGGTATCGATGGCGTCGAGGTTCTTCAAAAGATTCTGGTCGTCAATCCGGAGACCTTTGTCCTGCTGATCACCGCATATGGCACGGTCGAAAGTGCCGTCGAAGCCTTTCAGCGTGGTGCTCAAGATTATCTGATGAAGCCCATCTTGCTCGACGAAGTGTTGGGCAAAATTCGCCGATTGCTCAAGCTTCGAGAATTGAGCCGGGAGAATCAATGGCTGCGGCGAGCGTTGCACCAGCAGCAACCGGCGGATGCCATCGTTGGCAAAAGTCTTGCCATGTCGAAGGTGTATCAACTTGCACGCAAAGTTGCCCCGACGAAATCGACTGTTCTCATTCAAGGCGAGAGCGGAACCGGCAAGGAAGTGCTGGCTCGCTTCGTTCACGATCAATCGGGCGGAGAGCGATTCTTGGCCGTGAACTGTGCGGCCATTCCGAACGATCTGCTCGAAAATCAATTGTTCGGCCATCGCAAGGGGGCGTTCACCGGGGCCGACCGCGATCAGGTCGGCATGTTCGTTCATGCCGGGGATGGAACAATTTTTCTCGACGAAATTGCCGAGTTGCCTCTCGCCACTCAGGCCAAGTTGCTGCGGGCGATCGAACAGAAAGAGATCATGCCTGTTGGCGCGAACGAGCCGGTGAAAGTCGAAGCCCGGATCATCGCGGCCACGAACAAAGGGTTGGCTAGCGAAGTCCAGGCCGGGCGATTTCGGGACGATCTTTTCTATCGATTGAATGTCGTTGCCTTGACGTTGCCGCCACTCCGCGATCGCCGGGAGGACATTCCGGAACTCGTCGAATTCCTGCTGGCGAAACATGCACGAACACTCAACAAACGAATGGACGGAGTGAGCCACGAGACCATGCGAATTCTGCTGGCCTGTCCGTGGAAGGGAAATGTCCGCGAACTGGATAATGCGTTGCAACGGGCCGTGATTCTGGGTGATGGCCCGCTTGTCATCCCGGGCGATTTGCCGCCCGACCTGGCACCGATTGTTGATGATCCCAGTTTGGTCGATGATCTGGGTCAAGCGTTGAAGCGATTCGAACGCATGCACATCGAGCGGATTCTCAATCAGTTGCCAGACAAGAAGGAAGCCGCCCGGAAACTTGGAATTGGTCTCAGTTCGCTGTATCGCAAGATCGACGAGCTGGGTGTTAACGTTCCTTGAATCGAAATGGCAAGAAGAAGGGCGTGCCCATTTCTCGCCTTTCACTTTGGATGGAGCCAGCCGCACAATTCATACGCCTCCGACAGAAACGATTTTTCGACGGAGACTGAAACGTCAGCGAAGGGGTTTTGCGGCCCCTCGCTGACGCTTCAGGCACCTCAGCGCTTTTGTCAGTTGCATCAACTCACTCAGGTGAGATTTGCAGCGTCGCCGTTAGCACTTCGCTACTAATCGCGTCCGATGCGACGTCTAATCGATCGCCGGCCACTCCAGTCGTGCGATCCCACGCGGCAAACTCCAGGCTTGCCGTGCCGATCCAGCCTGCGATGGGCGTGAAACGAACTTTGTCGCTGCTCCTCAATAGCAGGTGAGCCGTCGAAACGTCACCCATCGCGTTCCAGGTTCGGCCACCATCCAGGGTGAATTCCCACATTCCGTTGCCGGACATGCCCGTGATTGCCAGTCCCTTTTGAAAACCGGTGTCCGTGTCCGTCATTCGTTTCACGAGTCCCGACAGTGCCAGGCTCCTTGGCTTCTGGCCCATCTTCACCGGCGAAAACATTGGAGCATCACCCGCCGTGAAGGTCGGCGATTGATTCCCCATCGAGAACGTGGCCGTCTCGGTTGGCTTGCTGAAGGCTGTCGATGTTGCCGGCACTTGCGTTCCAACGGTGCCGCCAGTCGAGGCATCCCAGGCCTTGTATTCGAGTTTGCCATTTGCTTGCATCACGCCGACATCGGGTAAGAAACGGATTTCACACCACGGGTCGAGCAACAAGGCGGCCCCCTTCGAGACGCCGGGCAGGTCTGCCCATTCACCGGTGGACGACAGTCGATATTGCCAGGCACCATTGAGTGCCTGGGTTCGCGTGACCGCAATTCCGGCCACGGTGCTATCAATGTCGGCCCCGCCTTCCAGAAGTTGGCCTGCACTCTGCGGATCGAGGGAAAAGATCCGGGCAATCGATGTGTCGAGCAGCGGTGAATCGTTCACTGGCACAACATGAACAACCGACGTCAGTGATTCTGAACTGAAGCCGGCCTGGCTCGTTACATCGGCATGTGTCGATGCGAGTCCGTTGGCGGTGTTCCACGCACGATAGGTCAGCGTGGCCTCGCCGAACCAGTTGGCGGCAGGCATGAAGCGAAGGGAGGTCGGGCCATTCAAGAGCCTGGCAGCCAACTCGGAGACAGCGCCAATCGGTTGCCACGTGTTGCCGACACGAATTTGCCATTCGCCGTTCCCGGTTGTATCGACCACGGCCAGGCCGAGTTTCGCCTTCGCTTCAAAGAAGGTCGGCAAGAATCCGAGCACGGTTTTCGCCAGGGTGGCAGCCGGCTTGGAAGCATCTTCCTTGATCGTTGGCAATTTCCAGCGGCCCATGCCATCGTACTTCAAGATTCGCAAACCGACGGGAATCCAGGCCGTTTCGGTTGCCGTGCTGAATCCGATCGGCTCATCGGCCGGGTTCATCGTCTCGCCTGCCGTGCCGACTTGTCCATCCCAAGCATGAAATTTCAGACTCGCGTAGCCGGTGAGATTGCGACCCGGTCGGAAGCGGATGAGTGAAGTACTTTCCAGCAGCAATGCGGATTCGTCGGACACCGTACCCATCGGATGCCAGAGAAAATCGGGTGATGCGGAAAACTCCCAGGTGCCGCCGATGCCTGCGAAGCCTGAGATGGCGATGCCGACCGTCGTGGGCGTTTCCGCATCGCTGGCATGGGCAATCAACGAACTGACAGGCACACCGGCTGGATCAAGAGCGTTGCGAGCCACCAGTGGCAACATCAGCGTTGGCGAGTTGTCGAGCACCGGTGAGTCGTTCACCTCGGTGATCTGAATCACGAAAATGGCCTCGATATTCAGCTCCGCAGCGTCTTCGACACGCACGCGGATCGAGTAGCTCGATTGCATCGCGAGTTCGAAAATGCCTGCTGTTTTCAGCGTGCCGCTGTCGATGGTGAACCAGCCATTGTCCGTCGATCCTTCGCCACCAACCAAACTGTAGGAGAGGGAATCACCCGCATCCGGATCGCTGGCCGAGAACATTCCCACGGGCGTGCCGGCCGGTTGAGCTTCTTCGATACTGTTGTCAGAAAGTAGCAAATCGAAGGGGCTCTCGTTCATGTTGGTTACACTGATCGAGAAAATAGAATCCGTGAACAGCCCGCCGGCATCGGCCGCTCGAACGCGAATCGAAAAGCTGTCTTGGGTTTCGTAGTTGAGGCTTGCTGAAGTCTGAAGCTCGCCGTTCACGATGTTGAATAGCGCGTTGTCCGTCGAGCCATCACCGGCCACGAGACTGAAGCCGACGGAATCGCCGGTATCCGGGTCGTTGGCCGAGAAATTGCCAATGGTGCTGCCCGCTGGTTCATTTTCCGAAACGACGTCGTTCGAGAGAAGCAAGCTGAAAGGCGATTCGTTCGCATTCGCAATGCTGATTGCGAATGATTTTTCTTTGAACAGGCCGCCGGCATCGGTGCTGCGAACCCGGATGGAGTAGTTGGCCTGGGTCTCGAAATCGAACATCGCCGCCGTTTGTAGCAGACCGTTGGCGATCCCAAAAAGGGCGTTGTCCGTTGAACCAGCGCCGGCCACCAGTGAATAGGCAAACGTGTCGCCTGTATCGGGGTCGGTCGTCGAGAGATTTCCGACCGGTGAGCCGCTGGCAGCGTTCTCCGCAATCGAGTTGGCTGAGAGAGCAAGATCCGTCGGAGCCTGATTCATGTTGGCCCAGACCTGCTCGGCAATCACGGTGCCAAAGTAAGCTGCGGCAAAGTCGTCCCCGCCGGTGATGATCTTGCCATCGACAACGACATCGTCGGTCGTGGTATTCGGGTCGCCGTGCTGGCCGTTGAAGGTGTTGGGGATCCCACCGTTGGCGACAGCATGGTCGTACTGGCCATTGACATAGCCGTTGCCGTACCAGTCGCCGTTGAAGAACATGGACGGCGAGCCATCCTTGATCGGCACCGCGACTTGCTTGCCGTTGATCGGACTGACGCCGTTCACGCGTGCCCAGGCGAGCACCGTTGTTCCATGGCAGATCCCGGCCACATATTTGTCATCTGCTAGAAACTCGTTGATGAGATTGTTGACAATCACCTTCTGGGGTGCCGTCACACCATCGTTCAAATTATTGTCGCCGTTGTAGAAACCATTCTGGTAGAAGTTTTCCGAGGTGCCGTCGAAAGCGGGATCGTTGAAGGCGTATTGATACATCGACGAGCCCCAGCCGCCGACGAAAACGATGGCCGAATACTCCTCTGCGTCCACGTTGGCCAGCGCGATATCCGGTACAACCACGCCACTGCCCCCTCCTTGGCCCGAGTTCCCATGGGCCGTGCTTGGATTGGTCGTTGTCGCGCCAATCACAACGTCGATGCCTTCGGCGAGAATCGAGTTGCGGGTATCGTTGTACTCGCGGTAAAAGAAGTGCTGCTGATTCGCAATGACGAGCAATACGGGTAGCGGATCGGCCGACATCAGATCGCGAGATTCCAGCGATTGAACTTGAAGACGACGTTGAACGGACCGAGCGTTTCGACGCGACATGGCAAAACTCCGATGTGGAAAAAGTTCTGAACGGAGTAGAAATGGCGTGGCTGGGGGGAACCTTTCAGAAAATCCAAAATTTCCCATCGCGAATTAGAAACGGGCGGATGTGTTTGTACTGACGGATCCGACAAAAGTCGTTTTTCCGTCGGAGCCGCGCACGCAGCGCAGCGGAGTAAGCGGTTTAGCGTCTCGCGGGTTCATCCGCTTACTCCGCTGCGCTGCGTGCGCGGCTCTGACGGAATTTTGTCGGGCGCGTCATGATTTCGAAAACCGAACATGCACGAAATTACTTTGCGACCGGTGCCAGGATGCGCGAGGCGTGGTTACGGTTGTGGTGAATCGTGTTCGTCGCCGTCACGGCATTCTTGGGGAAGGCGATCGTCAGCGGCTCGCCTGTTTGGGGATTGGGTTCATAGAGCGGTGCCCCGGTGCTGGCAACCGTAACCCGAATCCGATGGCCCGCGTTAAATACCTGACTGATCCAGCCGATGTCGTACTCGATCTTGTAAACCTGCCCGGGCATCATCAGCACCTCTTTCTCAAACCCTTCGCGATAGCGGGCCCGAATGGGATAATCGACAATCAGAATCGACCGGCCATCCGGATAGACATCGCTGACGCGGACGATGAAGTCGGTGTCCTTGGCCGTGGAGGACACGTGCAACTCGGCCCGAATGCGGCCCGTCCACTCGATCGGTTTCGCAAGCAAGTCCGTGGTAAACGTTCGCACCTCGGCCTGCTTCTCGAACGTCCGAGCATCTTTCGCACCGGGAAATCCTGTGCCCGGAATCGACATCGGCTTCAGCGGATCGCTCTGATACTCGGTCTTTCCCGTCTCGCGAGTTGGTGCCTCGGATGAAAGCAAGCCGTCGTCGCGGAGGAAGTAGCTCGTCGATGTCGCGGCTGGCGGCCAATCCTTCGCTTCACGCCATTGATTTCCAGGAGCATCCTTTTCGCCGACCGCTCCCATTACGTAGTAGCGGACGGCCGGCTCTTTCTCGACGTTGTTCGCTTCGCCTTTCAGATAGTGGTTGAACCAGCGAACCATGTGTTCTTCTTCCGGCCAAGTTGCATTTTCTGGGTATGTGAGGTCTCCGACCTTGTTCCCCTTGTTCAGCCGGCCATGCAGCCAGGGGCCGATGATGAGTTGCTGCGTTCCACGCGAATTCTTGCCCCCCCGATGTTGCCGACCTTGGAAGCTGGCGATCGAGCCCTGATTCATGAAGTCGTACCAACTGCCGATCGTGAAGCAGGGCACGTTCATCTTGTCGAAGTGCAACGAACAATCCTCGTCACGCCAGTAGTCGTCGTAGGTGGGATGACGAAACCATTCCTCTAGGAGTTTTTGGTTGTCTGCCGGATCGCGGCTGACCGCTCCGAGCGATTTGAATCGTTCGGGCCGCGTCGTCCCTCCGATGCGATAACCTTCTTGAAACAAGCTCAATCCCGTGTCTACCATGTACTGGCACGTCAGATGTGGTGGATTGGTCACGGCCAGAAAGTTCTGTGCATAACCCCCCTGCGAACTGCCAAAGGTGCCGACTTTGCCGGTACACCATTTTTGTGTCGCGAGCCATTCGCAAGTATCGAAACCATCTTGCGACTTGCCCCAGGCCAAGGCTCGATAACCGACCCACACACCCTCGGACTTGTATGTGCCACGATAATTCACCATCGCAACGATAAACCCCTTCGAGGCCAGATTCGCGGCCGCCTTGCGAGTTCCGGCCCCGCGAAGGTCCGCATAACGCTGTTCAAAAACAACCGGCCACGGTCCTTTCCCGGGAGGCGTGTAAAGATATGCCGAGAGGTTTTTCCCATCCCGCATCGGAATCATGACATGTTCCTCGGTCACTTTGCCGAGGTCCACTTCCTGGGCGATGGCCGAGCCGGCAGCTAGCAGGCTTAGCAACGCGATCGATCGAAGCATTTGTTTCTCCACAAGTCAGTCAGACCTGGTTACGTCTAGTTCAGATTCCGAATCCTGGCCGGCGGGTCAAGTCGCACGCGGCAAGTCGGGAAAAGAAAAAACGTGGCGAGGCCAAGCAGATCGGGATGATGTGGGAGTCTTGCACGTTCAACGAGTCCGCTTTTGCTTTGCCTTGGAGTTCAAATCCCGCTGCGTGGGTTCTTCCAACCTTCCACGTGCGTCTCACGCATGGCAACTCCCTCGCGGACAAAGCAGGGCGGGTCGTCGTACTTCAACAAACGAATGCCGTGAAAGCCGGCGTTGGCGATCATCGAGATCAGGTCTTCTTTTGCCGGGACATGTTGCACACGTGAGCCCGATCCAGGCAAGTTTGGCGACGACACTTCCTTTTCTCCGGAAAGCACGCGAACCAACAGCCTGCCATTCGGCTTCAACGCCCGTTTGACTTCGGAGAGCAACCGATCGCGATCGCCGGCAACCAGTGGCACATTGAACGAACCGCGTAGCCGGGCCTCGTCGAGCGAATTATCCTCGGAGTCCAAGACCTGCGGAACGGGTTCGCCGAGCATGTGCTCCCAGACCGCACCGCTCGCTTGGACCATGGTCTCGCGGGACTGACCCGGACCGCGATGATCGATGTCCTCTTCGAGGGTGTAGATTTCCCACAACGTGCCATCCGGATCCGTGACCCAGAACTTGGTCTGCCGGGCATAGCAGCACTCGACGCCCTGCTCGCGTTTTGAGTGGATGCCAGCTCTTTCGAGGCGTTCTTGCGTGGCCACCAGGCTTTGGGCGTCCGGCATGCGGAAACCGAGGTGATTCAAAGTGCCCGGCCCGGGTCGGCCGTTGGGCTCAAGCGAGACGACGAGAGGCGGATCGTTCGGCTCGAACTTCGCGTAATCCGGCCGGCACTTCGCCGGGGGCTCGTTGAAGAGAATCTGGTAGAACGCGACCGACTTATCCAGATTCGACACATTGAGCGAGAGATGAAAGCGCAGGGCGGGCATCTGTTGAAGCGAAAGACTCATGTGGATTTCTCCGAGGCGGATTGGAATTTCGGGAGTGGGACAAACCAAACAACAACGGCCAAAACGGCGACAATTGCGGAAAGCGTTGTGAAGACGGCGGCATAGCTGCCGCCCGAGCGTTTGCCAAGCGAGAAGACCAACGGACCGCCGGCCGAGGCGAGCACGGTCAGCATCTGAGCCACCCCTTGAATGCGGCCGAGTTCCCGGCGGCCATATAGCTTGCCCCAGGTCGCAAAGAACAACAGCGCGACGGCCCCGGATGCGATTCCCATGGCGGCACCATAGAGGTACACGTGCCAAATTTCGGTGGCCCGAGGCAGCCCAGCTAGGGACATGGCGGTCACGACCAGACATGCCGACAGCAAGCGTGTGAGCGGGACGAACCGAGTGAGCCAGCCGAAGAGGAACTTGCTGGCGAGAGCGATCACGGTGACCAACACGAGCACATCGAAATACAGATCGCGCGAGAATCCCTGTTCCTTGAAGATATCCTCGTTGAAGAGCGAGACACCGGAGTAAATCATTCCCCAAAGCGAGATCGTCAGACTGAACGCCCAGAACGCGGGCGTAGAAAGGGCTTGACCGAATGTCGCACCCGTCTTGTCGGATTCATTTTCGTCGACGTTCTCCGCAACGATGCTGCGGAGGAGCAGGGCCGCCATGAACGACATGCCTATCAGGGCCACGCCCACGCCCGCCCAGATCGCTCGCCAATCGTAGCCGCCATCCTTCAGAGCCCAGCCAACGGCCTTGATTAGGAGAAGGTGAAAAGGGATCGAAAGAACGGCATACCACGCCATGGCCAACCCGAGTTGTTGAGCCCGAAACGACTTGGCCACAATCGTGATGCTGACAACAGAAAGAGCACTTTGACCGAGGCCACGGGTCAGAATGAGTGCGATCAGTAATGCCTGCCACGATTCGACCGTACTCATCCAGTAGACCGACCCGCCAAGTAGCACGAGATTGCCCGCAAGCACCCAGCGCCGGTCGAATCGGTCGAACAGCCAACCAATCGGAAGACAGAGACATGCACCGAGAATCGTGCCCCAGAGATTCAGGGAGGCGAACAGCACCCTGCCATCCGGATCGGCGAGCCCAAGGTCTTTCAACAGCGGTTCTGTCACCATTCCCAGGCCGTGCGTGCGACCGGGGTAGGTACACGCCATCGCGGCGGCACCGATCAAGATCGTAAGCCAACCGTAGGACTTCTGCCTGGCAAGCCAGGAGGCAGAGATCAAGTCCGGATGCCGCTCGACCGCTTCCGATTGCATGAGGTCACCGGAAGTAAAGATGGGATCGTTTCGCTTCCGGAGCTTTTGCTCGCAGCCAGGCGTGATACTCGCGGTAGTGCTTGTCGTACTGTTGGCCGCCATCCGATCGTGCGTTGTAGCTGATGAAGAATCCCCGCCTGGCCTGAGCCGATTCATTCGCGGCCGCCCGATGCGGCGTGAAGCAAGTCAAGATCGCGATGTCGCCCGGCTCCAGTTCCAAAGGGACGGGCGACGTGGGCAGGTTATTCGACTCGACGTAGTGGTGTTGACCATCCTCTGCGGACAGATAGCCCTGTGTGTGGCAACGCGGAAAGACCTCAGTTGCTCCACTATCGGCCGTGAACGGATCGATGGCGACTACAACGGTCAGAAAAGACTCGGGAAAGCCCGGCCAGGCGATCCAGTCCTGATGCAACGTGGCTCCGGTTGCTCCGGCAGGCTTGAAAATCAGTTTCTCCTTGAAGACCTCGGCGGGCTCTCCATACAGGTCGTGTAGCGGGTTCAAAATTCGCCGGTCGCGCGTCATGGCACGCGCGACCGGTGAGAGATCGCCGATCGGATCGAAGACTTCGAACAAACTTTCTAATGTCTCCGCGTGGGGCTTGAAACGCACGCGCAGGTTGTTTGCATCGATCAATTCGCGGCGTTCTCGGCAGACACGATCGACATCGGAGCCCAATCGATACATGTCTTCCGACGTGAAGACGCCGCGCAACACCAGGTATCCTTCTTCCCGGTAGAACGCGACTTGGTCGTTGCTCAGTGTACCCGGAGGCATGGTTGATCTCGAATCAATAATCGCCAACGACTTCGGAACCACTCCGAGTAGCCAGTGCTCGCCACGTGACGAGATCGATGGAATCGCGAATGAACCGGACGCTGCCGTCGCAATGCCAAACGTTCACCCCACTGGCATGTCGGCTACGTGCGGTACTCAGCCCATGGGCGGTGCTGCGGGTTTGCGGATCGCTGCTGATGAAATTGGCGACGCAATCGGGGTTGACCCGGTCATTCGGTCGGTAATAGTGGTTATAAGACGTGCATCTCGGCTCGCCGGCGACCCAGGTGTAGCCGCGTCGCTGATTGAAGTTGATCGCGAGCGAACTGCCACAATTTACGTCGTTCGTCTCTGCAGAGGGATTCACATACATCTTCTGAGTGTCGATTTCGCCTCGGCTCGCCAAGATTGCTTTTTCTGGCCCGTCACCCAGTGTTCGCTCCGATGCTCCGACTGTGTTGCTCGATCCATCGGTGATGTCGGTAATTCGGGTTTGCGATTGAGCGTAGAACGTACCATCGGCATCGTAGGGCGAACCAGCCCAGCCCGTCCGTCCCTTGGTCGTACCAGTCCCCATGCAGAAAGCGTAATTGCTCGGTCCCAGCGGTACACCCGGTGGAACATACGCCCCGACCGCGACCGCCTGCTTCTTGTCGCTGGGGCACATGAAAATCGGAACAGACGTGGTAACGGCCGTCTGCGAGTTGATGTAGTAGGGAGGAACGAGCTGGTACATTGTTTGTTTCAAATCGATCGAATTGTAGACGGCTGTCTGCTCGAGGTACGGCGTGAGGAGAGCGAGCGTGCCCCAAAGATCGAAGTACTGCGGGGCTCCGCCAATTTGCTGGGCTCGGTACGATGGCGGCAGATAGCTCAGGGTGGATTCGTAGTTGTGCGCCGCCAACCCAATTTGCTTCATGTTGTTTTGGCACTTCATTCGATTGGCCGCTTCGCGAACTTTCTGAACGGCCGGCAGTAAGAGCCCAATCAGAATGGCGATGATCGCGATGACGACCAACAGCTCGATCAGCGTAAAAGCAGGACGGCGAGGCATAACGATTCCTCAAGGTTGTCGGGTGTTTACATCGTGACACATGCCCACTTGTCAAGATGTTATTCGTGTAGACGTGCCCGGCAACCCGGAGATTCGATAATTGTCTACGTCCGGGCAAATCGTCCGTTTCTATAATGAAATCGTGTGAAGTCCACGGACCATCAGGACGCCAACCGTGCCGGCGAACGACCCATTACAACCGCAACGCTGTGCTCTACTTCTTTCCGCACTTGCGGCTCCCGAGCGTTTGAAGATCGTGCGGTTCTTATCCGAGGGCAGCCGCAACGTGACCGAGATAGCCGAGATGCTCCGCATCCCGGCCGTCAACGTCTCCCATCATCTGAATGTGTTGCGGAACTCCAAGCTCATCCGCGGCAAGAAGCACGGTCGATTCGTGAATTACTCGTTGTTTCCAGGTTTGCTCGAAGAAGCGATCGATGCCGGAGTACCCCGCGAGGCGTTGAATCTGGGTTGCTGTAAACTGGAGTTGCCTTGCGATTAGGTCAAAAATTTTACGGAGCCGCGACCGCAAGGGATCGTCCCAGCGAAATCACTCCCTTTCGGTCGTGGCTCCGACAGAAAATCGACTTTTGATATTTGGCCGGGGGTTTTTGAGAGCGAACATTACCGCTTTAAACAAAAGGCTTACGCAGGCCGAAACGCGAGTCAGAAACTTTGGATATCTCGATCACGCTTCGGTTGCCATCAAAAATTCAACTTGTGTCGGAAGCGTCCAGAATCCAGGATCCGTGCGTTCAAGAGGTGAAACGGGATTGCTGACGAGTTGGCTGACGGGAATTGATCGCGAAAACATCGCGGCTCATCCAGCCAGCCGCCGATAAAGCGCGTGGTATTTCTCAACGGTGTTGGCGAGCGAGAATCGCTCTTCAGCTCGGACTCGGGCGGAAAGTCCCATCGTAGTGGCGAGGCCCGGAATGTCGAGCAGGCGTATCAAGGCCGCAGCACAAGCCGCGTCGTCACCGCGAGGGACGAGATAACCTTCGTGACCATCGCGAATAAGTTCGGGGTTTCCGCCGACGTTCGTGACCACCGAGGGCCGGGCACAGGCCATCGCTTCCATCAATGTGAGCGACGCCGCCTCGCTCAGGGAGGTGAGAGCGAACACATCGGCAGCTCGCAACAAATCCGGCACGTCGCTTCGGATGCCTAGAAAACGAACGCGACTGGCAATCCCGGCATCTCGAGCCTGTCGTTCGAGGTCGCCACGTAGGGTGCCGTCCCCGGCGAGGAGAAGATCCACATCATCGCGTTGACCCGCAACTCGGGCGAAGGCACGCACCAGCATCGCGTGATCTTTCACCGGATGAAATCGGGCCACGCAGGCGATGTACTTGCGATCGGGATTCAGGCCCAGGCGTGTACGAATTGCACGCTCGTTCTCCTCCGGGTGATAGCGGCTGAGTTCCACGCCGTTATCGATTACCTCGATTCGCCGTCCGACGAAGCCATCGTTCTTCGACAGTGCCTTGGCGGAAAAAACGCTGCAAGCGTTCTCCGCATCCGAAAGCTTGTCGAGAAAGAGTCGGTTCGTCATTCGCCGAATCGGAGACACCACATCGGGATAGTGGCGTCCGTGTTCCGTCTGAATCAGGCGAAAGCGGCCGCGACACCAAAGTTTGGCCAATGCGGCGTAGAAAAACGGCGTGTATTGATGAGCATGAACGATCTCGATCTTGCGTTCTCGAATCTCTTGGGCCATGCGACGGGCCACGCCGAAATCGCGTCCTGCATGGCGTCCCAGAACTATCACCGGCACTCCCTGGGTCCGCAATCGTTCGCCGATGCTGCCTACATCATCCAGGCACAGAATGGTGGGTTCGATTGCCGAGCCGAGACGCCTGATAATCTCATCGATCAGCACCTCGGCTCCCGCGACCTGCATGAGGTGAACGACGAAGGCCACGCGGATTGGTCTCCGTGCTCGTAAGGGAATCACCTCGGATGTAAAAGCAGGTTGCTGGGCTGCCGTCGTCGATGATTCGGCAGCAGGCAGTCGCTTGGAGAACGCCTCCGATGGTGTAGGCGGCTCTTTCAGGTAGCGTCGCCCCCAGTGGGACAACACAAGCAACGACCACAACACTTGCCCGTGCCGAGCCTGTCCGGAGACGTGCTCGCGGAACAATTTCCGCACTGTCCCCAGATCGAGCAGCTCGGCAACCGGGCCATTCGGATCGAGCACGGCATCCGCAAACCGCTCGCGAAGCGGGCCGCTCATCCAGCGATTCACCGGGACGTTGAAGCCACGCTTCGGTCGTCCAACGTTCTCGGCAGGCAGCAAATCCGCAACGGCTTGTTTCAGGATCCACTTTCCTTCGCCGTTGCGAATCTTGAGCGAAGACGGAATACGGCAAGCCAATTCGATCAATTCGTGGTCGAGAAACGGCGGTCGCACTTCAAGCCCGTGTGCCATGCTCGCCCGGTCCACCTTGACCATGTAGTCGTCCGGAAGAAGCACACACAGATCGGCGGCAGTCATGCCCGCAAGGACGTCGTCAGAGCGGGCCAGCCGGAACGCGTCCCGGATGGCTTGCTTGGGTTGGTGCTTCCCCAGCATGGACACGACATCCCGGCTCAACAGCCGTCGCCGGAGCGGTTGGCGACAGTACGCCATGCTATTAGCGGTGGCCGATGCCGCGTCGGTGGAAAGATTCTCAAACGCATTGCCGAGCCGAAGTGGTCGAGGCAGCCAGGCATATCGTGGCCAGAGTTTGCTAGCGGCAAGGAATGCAGTGTGACGGATCCAGGAAGGCACGCGTTGCCGTAAGGCGTCTTCCTTGAGGTCGTGTGCATAGCGAGGGTAACCGCCAAACGCCTCGTCCGCTCCATCTCCCGAGAGAACCACTTTCACGTGGCGAGCTGCCATTCGCGAGACCAGATAGGTGGGCACGACCGAAGTATCTCCAAGCGGTTCCCCAAAGTATGAAATCATCTCTTCAAGCAGAGCAGCGGCATCGGGAAGAATGACTTGCTCGGTATGGATCGTGCCGTGCATCTCGGCGGCGGCACGAGCTTGCGGCAATTCGGAGAAATCCTTCTCGCGAAAACCGATCGTAAAAGTGCGAATGGGCGAGGTCATTGAACGTTTCATCAGGGCGATTATCGTCCCCGAATCGACGCCGCCACTGAGGAAAGCACCGAGGGGTACGTCCGACATGAGGTGCATGCGCACGGATTCTTCAAGCTTGGCGTGGATGGCTTCGCACCAGTCCGGGACCGAGCGATCTTCCGGCTCAAACACGGGAGCCCAATAGCGGCGCGGTGCATCGAAGTGGCGGCCGGCTTCGATCGCGAGCGTGTGTCCCGGGGGAAGTTGTTCGATGCCCGAGTAGATCGATCGTGGGCCGACGATCATGCCGAAACACAGGTAGTCTTCCAAGGCTATCGGATTGGTGCGACGAACGAACGTTGGATCGGCCAGGATGGCTTTTGATTCGGACGCGAACAAGACACGATTTGCATCGCGGGAGAAAAATAGAGGCTTCAGACCCAGTCTATCGCGGGCTAACAAGAGGCGCTGTTTACGATCGTCCCAAATGGCGAACGCGAACATGCCGCGCAACTTGTTGACAAGTTCATCGCCCAATTCTTCATAAAGATGCACCAAGACTTCTGTATCGCACCGGCTCGCGAAGCGATGGCCACGCCCCTCCAACCAGGATCTTAATTCGAGGTGATTGTAAATCTCGCCATTGAAGACAACGCGAATGCGTCCATCTTCGTTGGCCATCGGCTGATTGCCGCCTTCGACATCGACAATCGCCAGGCGGCGATGCGCGAGTGCAATGCCCGGCCCGAACCAGTAGCCTGCCCCATCGGGCCCGCGATGGGCGATACGATCCGACATGCGGCGAGGCAACTCCGGATCAACCGGTCGAGTGCGATCGGTGTAATAGACGCCGGCGATACCACACATCGAGAAGTTCAACCTGAGAATGAGACGGGAGAAATGTTCGTGCAGAGTGGGATTATGTGGCTCGGATCATTTCTTCGAACGTGGCCGCTTGGGCTTCTTTGGCTCGGCTTTGGTGGCGTGGCCGTTGGCGGGCTTTGCCCAATCGGGAAGGCCATCGGGAACTCGCGCCGAGAGGAGCACCTTACCATCGCGATCCAAGACACCATCGCGGATCATTTCTTCTATTATCTCGTTGGCCTCCTCGGACGTCATGGTCTTGAAGCTCTCTCTGACTTGACGAACCATCTCATCATCATTCATCCACATAACTCACCTGCAATCAAGTGGGACGAAACAACCCAATTATACACGAGATATCGCGCACTGCGATCTGAATGTGTGTCTCCTTGAGAAGCGATGATCCCGGAAAGATAGGACCACCTTCAAGAAATGCACCACGAACGGTTTGTACGGCTTGCCCCGTTTTCTTGCGAATCTGTTTTGCGGCGAAGTCAATTACTGCACAATCTAATTCTCGTCGCTTACCCTTGTTTCGTGGAAGTGGTTGCTTTTGGCGTGCTTGCTCCCTGGCAAATGGCCCGAAAGCGTCTGCAAGCAACTCCGTGGATTGAATCTCCGAGAGGTCCAGGCACCTTCCTAGATTGATAATGGCTCCGACGACTCCTCCTTTCTTTGCCCAGGTTCTTGCACGTTCGGGGGCGAACTCCCAGAAATAGATCCCGGCTCCAAGCCAATCGAAAACATTTGTGCTTGGCTTCCAGTCGGCTGGGACGACCTCGCCGCGAATCAACCGTTCGGAAAATTCGGGGGTCGTGCCGTGATACCCAAACACAATTCGCGAAGAGGCGTCCATCAGCCCAGCATCTCGCGAACGACGTTCCCATTTGGCACGAGCGGCTGTGGCCGATTTGTTTTGTCGCGGATCATGGTTTCGAGATCGTAGCCGAGGAGATGATAAACCGTTGCGAGTAGATCCTTCGGCGACACGGGCCGGTCTGTCACGGTGCCGCCGTGCTTGTCCGTCTTGCCGACGACCTTGCCGCGAGCCGTGCCGCCGCCTGCGAATAGTGTGGAATATGCCTGAGCCCAGTGGTCGCGGCCGCCGCCATTGGCCTTGTTGATTTGCGGCGTGCGGCCATGCTCGCTCAACACAACGACCAGTGTATCGTCCAACATGCCGCGTTGATCGAGATCGTTGATCAGGCCGTAGAAACCGCGATCGAAACCGGGCATGAGTTCGTTCTTCATGCGCGGATAATGCTCCCAGTGCGTGTCCCAACCGCTGCCAGCGAGACCAAACTCATCCCAAAACACCGTGACGAATTTCGAGCCCGCCTCGACGAGTCGCCGAGCGGCCAAACAACCCTGGCCGAAAACGGTCATGCCGTAACTTTCCCGCAGGCTGATCGGCTCGCGGGCCATGTCGAGAGCATCGCGGACCTTGTTCGTACCAATGAGCGAGTAGGCCATGTCGCGTTGGCTGTCGAACCCGCTCGACTCGCGTATCTGCCGGGCGTTGTCGAATTGCTCGAGCAGCGACTTTCGCGTGTTGAGCCGGTCGATGGTCAGATCGGGCGTTGTCCGTGTATCGCCCAGAGTGAAGTGGGCATCGGCCTTGATGCCGACGTATGGCTCCTTGAATGTCTCGTACTTGCCGGCCAGGGTCTTGGTGATCTCCTTGTTTGCATCACCGACGAATTCCGTGAAGTGCGGGTGATATGCTCCCCCAAGGAAAGCTGCATAAGGGCCAGCCCGAGGCACCTCGCCCACACGGCGACTGCTAAACGGCCAGGGCATCGCGATATTGTCCGGGATCGATTTACGTTTGCCCTTCAGCCCTTCGAGATAGGCGACGACCGAGCCGATGAACGGCCAATGTCGGCCATCGTGCGGGCTCAGTTCCATGGCCACGTCGATGTCCGGCACGCTGGTCGTCGCATAGGCGACGCCGTGAATCGGGTGCTTGTGCGTGACCGAGCGCACGACTGTCACGCGATCCATGATGCGGGCCGTGTGCGGAAGCAATTCGCAGACGTCGCAACCTGGCAGCGATGAGCGAATTCCTTTGAGTTCGCCGCGAATCTCGACCGGGGCGTCCGGCTTCATATCGGCCAGTTCGAGTTGGCTCGGCGAGCCGTACAGGTACAGCAGGATGCAGTTCTTAGCCTTGCCGAACGAAGTGTCTTTAGGTTCCGTTCGTGTCTCCCCTGCGCGCAACGTGTCCGCAAGCGAAAGCCCGAACAGGCTCAGGCCGCCAGCCCACAACGCATCGCGTCGAGACAGGCCGTTGCAAAACCGCTTCTCGGAACCGAGGACACGAAGCATGGAAGAGCCCCTAAAGACGCCGGGAGCGGGCACAAGGAGAACATTGGCAGGTTAAGTTATTGTCGCGTCACTAACCCGGAGAAGCAAGGCAAATGCGCCATAAAGGATCATCGCGTCCCCTGAGCATCAGGATACGACTCCCGCCTCGGAAACTGCGGGGAGAGCGTACTTCCCTTCAAAACCGGCGTGAACGGCCCAGCCGAGTCATCGCTGCTAGCCGAGACTCTATAATCGGTTGAACTATCGATCCGCTTCCGGAGTTCGCATCATGCACGATCGCATCGCTTATCAGGGTATCACCTTCGACGACGTTCTCCTGGAACCCGGATATTCCGAAGTCGTGCCCAAGGACGTGGATGTCCGCACTTCGCTCACCCGCCACATCAAGCTTAATATCCCCATCCTCTCGTCGCCGATGGACACGGTGACGGAAAGTGAGCTGGCCATCGCGCTTGCTCAAGAAGGTGGCATTGGCATCATTCACAAGAATCTGAGCATCTCCGCTCAGACGCGCGAAGTGGACAAAGTGAAGCGATCCGAGAACGGCGTGATCATCGATCCGGTCACGCTGCCGCCGGACGAGACGGTGCAGACTGCGCGTAAGTTGATGGAGCAGCATCACGTTAGTGGAGTGCCCATCACCGTTAACGGCATGTTGAAGGGAATTCTTACCCGACGCGATCTGCGTTTTCTCACCAACAATTCGCAAAAGATTTCGGAGGTGATGACCAAGGACAACCTGGTGACGGCCAAAGAAAATACGACTCTGGAAGAGGCCGGCCGAATCTTGACGGGAAATAAAGTGGAGAAACTTCTCCTTGTGGACGATCAATTCCGACTGAAGGGGTTAATCACGATCAAGGATATTGACAAGATGGTCAATTTCCCGAACGCGTGTAAAGACGAACGGGGCAGATTACGAGTGGGTGCGGCAGTTGGGGTGCTGGACATCGAGCGGGCAGAATCGCTGATTCAGGCAGGTGTGGATGTCTTGGTTGTGGATTCCGCCCACGGGCATTCCAAGAATGTGATCGACACGGTTCGCGAACTGAAGAAACGGTTTCAGATCGATATTATTGCCGGGAATATTGCGACGAGTGAGGGAGCCAAGGCGCTGGCGGAAGCTGGGGCGGATGCGGTGAAGTGCGGAATTGGCCCCGGATCGATCTGCACGACGCGAATTGTGTCCGGCGTAGGGGTGCCGCAACTGTCGGCGATCGCTTCGGCGGTAAAAGCCTTGAAAGGAACCGACATTCCGATTATTGCGGATGGCGGCGTCCGCTATTCGGGGGACATCACCAAGGCACTGGCGGCTGGCGCCCATACGGTGATGATCGGCGGGTTGTTCGCGGGGCTGGCAGAAAGTCCGGGGCAGACGATCTTGTACAAGGGTCGGACGTTTAAGGCCTATCGCGGCATGGGTTCGCTAGGGGCCATGATGGCCGGGTCGGGTGATCGCTATAGCCAGGGCAAAGACGCGGCGCTCGGCAGTGGCAAGTTGGTGCCCGAGGGTGTCGAGGGGCGCGTGCCCTACAAGGGAGCGCTGACTCCGTTCTTGTATCAGTTGGTAGGCGGGTTACGGGCGGGCATGGGGTATTGCGGAACACAAACGCTCGACGAGTTGCGGACGCGGGCCCGGTTCATCCAGGTCACTTCCGCATCAGTGCAGGAGAGCCATCCACATGACATTTTCATTACGCAGGAATCGCCGAACTACTCTTCTCGGGAAGAGTACTCGAAATCGGACGTCGTTTAGCCTGCTGGCCATGCTCGCTCTGAGTTGTCCGGCATTGGCGGAGGTTCCCGGCAAGCCCTCCTCGACATTCGTGGGCCGCGAAGACCTGCCCCGAGCGGGCCTGGCTACTCCAGTGATGCCGGCGCAGGCGAAAGCGGATCCGGTTCTGGACAAGAAAGAAATCGGCGCGAAGCAAGGACAGGATCCTTACGAGGCCTACATTCGCCTCGATCCGCCGGGCCCCGACCGACTGTTTGGCTCGCGTGACACCGAGAAAGAACTCGAGGAACGGATGCGTCAAGAGCGTCGCGATTCGGCCGGCCCTGCCGGCAGCGATCCGATTGCGTTCCCGACCGCTCCACCGCTTTCGACGGAGTCGTATCAGACGCGGCAATTCGATCCGACAGTGTGCTTGGTAGAGCCGAACTACATCGTTTATCGTCGGCTGTACTTCGAGGAGGAAAACGCGGAGCGTTATGGCTGGAACATTGGTTTGTTGCAGCCGACCATTTCGACGCTGGTGTTCTTCAAGGACGCGCTGCTCTTCCCGCACAATTTCGCTTCGTTCCCATGCCGGCGCTTTGAGACGAACGCGGGCCAATGCCAGCCGGGCGATCCGGTGCCTTACTTGTGGTATCCGCCGGAAGTGACCGCGACGGGACTGCTGGCGGAAGTGGGCACCGTGGCGTTGCTGTTCGCATCAGTGCCATAGGCGAGTGCGAACGATGACTGCTTCTACGAACCCGTTCGATCAGGCCTGCCGCTATCTGGCGAAGCTCGATCCAATGGGTTTCGTCGGTTGGATGTTGGCCCTCGCTGCTCAACAGTTTCGATTCGTCCGTTGGCTCGACACGCGGCAAATTCCGTTTCCAGGAGAATCAGACCGCGTCTGCGACACGGTGGCATATGTGGAAAATCTATCCGCGGGCGGCGAGCCATGGGCATTGCCGATCGAATTCTGTATCGCGCCAGACGCCCGAATGTTTGGGAGGCTTTTGGTTTATAGCGGCTCACTCTGGCTGGAGGTCAAGCCTGCCGAGAATCGCGGCGATCGATTCTCAATTGGCGGAATCGTGTTGAATCTGACAGGTCGCGGACGAGCCACGCGGACCATGAGGTGGGACGAAGCGGGGCTGCTGACGGATTTTCAGGTTAGAGAGAGGAATTTGGCGAACGAATCGGCTGCTCAGACTTTGAGGGACATCGCGAATGGCACGACTTCGAGAGTCATCTTGCCGTTCATTCCACTGATGCAAGATGGCGGTGAACCTGCTATTGTTCAAGAGTGGTTGGCACTGGCGGCACCCGAACCGGACGTTTTTAAGAGAGGCGATTACGGCGGGTTGGCATTGGTCTTTGCGGAAAAGACGGACCGAGTAGACATCTGGAAACAAGCACTGAAGGGGTGGAACGTGATACAGTCGAAACAAGTGCTCGAATGGCAAAATGAAGCTCGAGCCGAAGGCCGAGTCGAAGGCCGAGTCGAAGGCCGAGTCGAGCAGGGACAGAACTCGCTGCTCGCAGCGATGTCCGCTCGTTTCGGCACCATACCAATCGACCTTCAAGAAGCCATTCGGTCTACATCGGACGCGGCCCGACTGGGTGGGCTGCTGGTGATTGCTGTACGTTGTGCATCGCTGGACGATTTTCGACGGGATTCAGGGATTTGAAGCTCGATTCCGGATCGGATGGGTTTTGGAGACCTTAGATGATCACTAACACTTTCTCTCCGTCGAAGCAAGTATTGGAGTGGATGGCTCAAGCGGAGGCCTATTCGATGGGTCGCATCGCGGGCCTAAGGAGTTCGGTTATTGAAGGACTTGGTGCAAGATTTGGAGAGTTGCCAGACGGATTGTCGGACGCCATCCAGTTCACAGATAACGCGGCACGATTGAGTGCTCTCCTCCTCTTGGCCGTGCGTTGTGCATCGCTGGACGAATTCCGCCGCGATGCCCAGATTTGAGTTCGTAACATCCCGCTTGAATGGTTCAGCTCATTTCTTATGCCGACAGAACGACACATTGCTCGCAATCGCGTAGTGCCATGACCTACTTCGTTCGATCATTCGCGATGCTCACCTTCGCATTACCTTCTTTCGCCCAACCTACGCCGAGTGCGTCACTCACCATCCGCGGATCGGCAACCGCTGCCGACGAGAAAACGGCCACGGCTGCGGCACTATCGGATGCGCTCAAGAGTGTTCTGCGGGTCGTTCTGGATTCCCCTTCACGTGTCAAGCACAAGGATGCGATCGCCGAGAAGGTGCTTGCAAAGGCTGCCGAGATCGTGAAAAGCCACGAGGTGCTGAAGTCCGAGAAACTACCAAGCGGCAAATTTTCCGTGCAACTCCGGGCGACCATCGAACGTTCCACGGTGATCGCCAAGCTGATCGAAGTGGGGATTATCTCAAAGGAAGAACTTGCCTCCGCGGAGATTGCGGAAGGCATCGTCAAGTTTTGCAAAGAGCAATTGGGCAAAAAAATCGGCGATGGCGAATGCGGCACGCTGGCGGTCCAAGCCATCGCGTCGGCGAAGGGCAAGCCGTTCCACGAATTCAAGGAGAATCCTGGCGTGCAGGATTTCGTTTGGGGTGAGCAGGTGATCGTGCTGGAGATCAAAGACGGCAAACGAGTTCGCAACCCGGCGGATGCAAAACCCAAAGCCGGCGACGTGATTCAATATCGCGATGCCGTGTTCCGCAGTAGCCGGGGTATCTTGTTGTTGGCTCATCACACGGCCATCGTTGGCGAGGTCAAATCAACCGGCGAACTGGTTGTTTACGAGCAAAATATGAACGGTAAGCAACAGGTGACAAAGGGCACTCTTCGACCGAACGAGTTGTCAGGCGGCTGGTTGCGGGTGTATCGGCCATTGGCGGGAAAGTGAGGAGACATTATGTGAAGACCCCTTCACCCTTCGGCCGATAGTAGGCGTGCAACACTCCATGAGAGTCAGGCCGGTGCGGAAGAGATTGCGGGAAGCGGAGGCGACGGTGAGACGCCCTTCGTGGAACGGAATCACCCGATAACGCCCCTTGCGTTGACCCCCGACAATGTGGGGGGCGGGGAACTTTCCATTTGGCCGGGACCCCGGTCGTTGGCGTCGTGGCCCAGTCCGGACATCCGGATCTGCTCCCCACACGTCCGCCGGGGTCCCTTGCATTTCCCTTCTTGACTCGTATCCCTCCCGTTGAAAACCCATTCATCCAATCACCCAAGCTAGCACGCAATGTCCAGCACCATTCGAACCGTTCGAGCCCGCGAAATCCTCGATAGCCGGGGCAATCCCACAGTCGAGGTCGATGTAATTCTCTCATGCGGCGCGCTCGGCCGTGCTGCCGTTCCGAGCGGTGCCAGCACCGGCGCGCACGAGGCCGTCGAACTTCGCGATGTCGACGACAAGAAACGCTACCTGGGTAAGGGAACGCTGAAAGCGGTCGAAAACGTCAACAAGAAAATCGCCCCCCTTCTAGCGGGGAAGGATCCGTTCGATCAGCTTGGCGTCGATTCCGAGATGCTGAAATTGGACGGCACTCCTAACAAGGCGAAGCTGGGTGCGAATGCGATCCTGGGCGTGTCGATGGCCGTCTCTCATGCGGCCGCGAAGGTCGCGGGTCTGCCGCTATTTCGCTATCTCGGCGGCACGAATGCCAAGGTGCTGCCGATCCCGCTCATGAACATTCTGAATGGCGGCAAGCACGCAGACAACACAGTCGATTTCCAGGAATTCATGATCATGCCCATTGGGGCACCGACATTCCGCGAAGGGCTGCGGATGGGGGCGGAAGTGTTTCATAGTTTGAAGAAAGTGCTTCACGACAAGGGACTGAGTACTTCTGTGGGAGACGAGGGAGGATTCGCACCGAACATCGCCAGTGCGGATGACGCACTGAGCACGATCGCAACCGCCGTCGAAAAAGCCGGCTTCAAACTCGGCGAGCAGATCGTATTTGCCATGGATGCCGCGTGCACGGAACTGTTCGAGGAGGCCAAGGCGAAGGGCAAGACCGGCTACCGGTTCTTCAAGAGCGAGCCAAACAAGATCATTTCGTCCGATGAGATGATCGCGTTTTGGAAGGGATTGTGCGCGAAGTGGCCAATCCGTTCTTTGGAAGATGGCCTGTCCGAGGATGATTGGGACGGCTGGAAGAAACTGACGGCGGAGCTTGGGAGCAAAGTTCAACTCGTCGGCGATGACCTGTACGTGACCAATGTGGAACGCTTGAAGCGAGGCATCGACACCGCGTGTGGCAATAGTATCCTCGTGAAAGTGAACCAGATTGGCACGATGACCGAAACGTTTGACGCGATCGAGTTGGCGAAGCGAAATCGCTTCGGGACGATCATCAGCCACCGTAGCGGGGAGACGGAAGACGTGACGATTGCCGACATCGCCGTCGCGACGAATGCGGGCCAGATCAAAACGGGAAGCGCCAGCCGCACGGACCGCATAGCGAAGTACAATCAGTTGTTGCGCATCGAGGAAGAACTGGGTTCAAACGCACGGTATGGAGCCTAAGGCGCAGCAATAACTTGCCGAATTCGTGTTTGGCGGATGCCATGCCCACGGCTTTGCGTGGGCATGTTTAGGCGAGCGGCAGGAACAAATTTACCCAGGCAGCGGCTGGGCGAGCGTCGAGGCGTAAGCCCGACGTGGTAGTGCCCATACTGGGGAGTACGCGAATCCACGTCGGGCTTACACCTCGACGCTCGCCTGGTCCATGACGCCCTAAATGGGTAAATTTGAATCTGCTGATCGCCTTAGCACTGAATCTTCACAGCCATGCCCACGCAAAGCCGTGGGCATGGCACCCACATTCGGGAATTAGATTTGGCGTGGCACCTAAGTAAACGCGAATGAGACGGGCTGATCGGTTGAGTCAGAGCCGCGCACGGCGGCCTTGCGGAGTCAGCGAGGCCCGGCTGCTTCCAGCCGATCCATTCTGCCGTGGACATCGCTGATTCAAAGCGGCGCATGGCTCTGGTCCTTCGCTCTGCACCGCTTACTCAGCTCGCAAAGCCTCGCAGCGTGCTCGGCTCCGTTTGCGGCATTATGAAATGGTCGCGGATGCATCCTTGCCGGCGTTTCGGTTTCTCCCTTAAAGGCCGAAACGCCGGCAAGATTGCCCAACAATTCGTAACCACCCTGACCACTCGGGCCACAACTGCCTAGCATCTTTCAGGAAGCATTCGCCCGATTCCTGAACCTACACTGAGTTTCATTCATGCGCACATTTACTTTGTTTCTGCTGTTGGCTACCGCCCCAGTCGCCCTCCGTGCCGATGAGAAGAGCGATGTCGCCAAGGCTGTCGAGCAGGCAAAGCTCGTCGCCAAGGCGGTCCTTGAGGGCGATTATGCCAAGGTTGCGGACTCGACGCATCCCAAGGTCGTCGAGATCATGGGTGGCCGCGAGAAGATGATCGAAACGACCAAGACCATCATGAAGAGCCTGAAAGATCAAGGGATCTCGATCAACTCCCACTCCGTTGGAAAGGCAGAGACTCCGGTCGTGGATGGCAAGTTTACTTACCTCGTCATCCCGACCACCATGGTGTTGAAGACCGAGGGCATGAAAATCACGGTCGAATCCTATCTGCTGGGAATGTCCACGGATGGTGGAAAAACCTGGCTGTTCGTCGATGGCTCGGGGATGGATAACCCAATGGTGAAGGACAAGGTGTTCCCGAAACTACCCGACGGACTCAAGCTTCCTGCGAAGAAAGACCCGACGATCACCAAGGATTGATGCATCTATTCAACGTCTGACGCCAGCCGAAGTGGATGCGAGGGTCATCCAGATCCGTCACTTACTCTTCGGTCTGCTGGTTTCATGCTGGCGTCAGACGGCGGATTGCGGTATACCATTTTTTGCCCTCCCCTACAAACTCGTCACACTTCGAGACCCGAATGGCCCTCCTCCCCGACGCGGGCCCCGCCAAATCCGGCTGGGGCAGCCTTCGCCAGTTGACTCGCTACCAGTGGTTCGTGTTCATCGTCTGCTGCCTGGCCTGGGATCTTGACTGCATGGATCAGCAGTTGTTCAACGTTGCCCGTCGGCCGGCGATGATGGACCTCGTCCCAAAAATTGAGGCGAACGACGACCGGCTGCCGGACCTGATGAGCAAAATGACCGAGGAGGCCGTGAACAAGAAGGAAGCTTCGCCGAGCATGGACAAGGTCATGGCCGCCCAGTTCAACGCGGATGTCGCGACCTG